>Ga0209201_1000419_pt1 | contig 61141 bp, 30 predicted proteins | sample AD_UKC055_MetaG_FD_184411 | JGI IMG/M metagenome (GOLD analysis project Ga0209201, IMG submission 184411) | Active sludge microbial communities of municipal wastewater-treating anaerobic digesters from USA - AD_UKC055_MetaG (SPAdes) (version 2) | ecosystem: Engineered > Bioreactor > Anaerobic >...
GGACCAGAGCAAGGTCCTGCTGGCCAGCATGATTGCTCTTGACGGGCCCCGGACATACGCGGGACCGCTCCCGCTGGCGGCTGCGCCCAATCCAAACGACCTCCCGCGTTCTACGCCCGCCATCGCCCCCGAGGACCGGCTCCTCAAGGTAGTTGCCGCGCGTGTTGCGGACGGGCGCCTTGAAGCGGGTTCCCTTGCTGACATCTCTTCGCTGGCCCAAGGCAGAGACATAACCTGGGAGGTGCCGGACGGGCGGTGGCAGCTCATGGCGTTCTGGCTGACTCAGAGAGACAACGCCAACGCGGTCGACCATCTCAGCGAGGAGGCCATGGGCCGCTATTGCGAGGCGCTGGGCGCCCAGTACGCGGCGGCAATCGGTCGGCACTTCGGCAAGACCGTCGAGTCGTTCTTCGGCGACAGTTTCGAGGTGCCCATCTACCGCAACGGGATCTATTGGACCGATGGCCTATTCGACCGGTTCAAGGAAGAGAAGGGTTACGACCTCGTACCATGGCTTCCGGCCTTGTGGTGGGATGTGGACAACTTTTCTCCGAAGGTCCGTTACGACGTGAACGAGTTTCTTCACGAACAGGGCATGCGCGCCTTTTTTGGAACCTTTCTCGCATGGTGCGGGCGGCACAACGTGCGCGCCCGCATCCAGCCCTATGGGTTCGTCACGGACGTACTTGAAGGAGCCGGCGCCGCCGATATCCCGGAGGCCGAAATCACGGCCGGCGAGAAAGACGCGGTTCCCTGGTTTGATGCGCGGATTGGGCCCAGGGAGTACGTGGCTTCCGGCGCGCACCTCTATGGACGCCAGGTCGTCACGGCCGAAGCGTTCACGTATCTCCACTGGGAGCCCTATCGCGCCACCCTCGAGGAACTGAAGATTGCTTCCGACGGCTACTTCCGCGCGGGCGTCAATAAGCTGTATAATCACGGATATATCGCTTCGCCGGAGCGCGGCATCGTTCCCACGCGCGGCTTCTTCGCAGCCATCCGCATCAGCCACGAAAACATCTGGTGGCCCTACTATCACTGTCTGGCCGAGTACACCGCGCGGTGTTGCGTCCTGCTTCGCCAAGGCCAGTTCGCGGCCGATGTCGCGCTCTACTCTCCCCTGGCTAACCAGTGGACGAAAAGCGCGCTCAACGCGCGCAAGTGGACGCGCGAGTTCGACTGGGGCGGCATGGGCCAGTTGCTGATGGCCAACGGATACAGTTTCGATCTCGTCAATGACGACATGCTGCAACACGGGTATGCGGCGGAAGGCGCCCAACTCCGGCTGGGCCCGATGAGCTACGGCGTCCTCATCTTACCCGATGTCTCCGCGCTCCCGGTGGAGACGTACAGGAACATAGAGGCCTTCGTGCGGCAGGGCGGCAAGGTAATTGCTCTCGAGCAAGTCCCCGGCGCATCCACCGGTATGCGGGACTACGCGCAGAACGACGAGGAGGTGCGGCGAATCAGCGCGGACCTGTTTGAGAAATCCGCGGGCCGGAACGGCGTTGGCGCGAAGGACTGCGGGAAGGGACATACATGCTGCCTCCGGCTTGTGATGCATCGCGACGACCAACTCGATTGGCGCAGCGCTCCCCTCGACCCGTTCCTCAAGGTCTTGCGGCAGTATATCCTCCCCGGCCTGGACATTGATCTGGTGGCTGCGGGCCTGAGAAACAACGAAGGCCTGACCTTCACTCACCGCCGCGCTCAAGAAGCCGACATCTACTTTGTGGCAAACATACAGCCGGCGCCGATCAACCTGCGGACAGGTTTCCGCGTGACGGAGGGACAGCCCTGCTGGTGGAACGCTTACTCTGGCGAACGCCGGCCCATTCTCGAGTTCACACGCGATGGCGAGTACACGCGCATCCGCCTGGCAATGGACCCCTACGAGTCGCGCTTCATCGTGTTCGAGCGCGCGCCCGGCGCGTCTGAGCCCGCCCATGTAACTCAAAGCGATTTTGTGGAGATTCAGAGCGTTGAGGACGGAACGATTGTCGCCTTGGCCGCGCGCAATGGTTCCCACACCTATGAGATTGCCAAGGGTGACGCAGCCCGAAACGGCATCGAGGCGGTTGAGGGCCTGCCGGCCGTGTATGAGGTGAACGGTCCTTGGGAGGTCGCGTTCTCAGGCGAGGATGCGCCCTCCGAAGTCCAGATATGGCCGGCCCTCAAGTCGTGGACGGATGACGCCCGCCTGCGCCATTTCAGCGGCCGGGCACACTATACCGCCGCATTCGACCTGCCGTCCGGCTACGTCTCCGAAGATACGCGCCTCGAATTGTCGTTGGGTTGCGTAGGGGCCGTTGCCGAAATCAGCCTGAACGGCCAGAATCTGGGCGTCCACTGGATTCGCGGGCAGGATTTCGTCCTCGACGGCGCGGCCCAGCCCGGACGCAACATCCTTGAAGTTGACGTAACCAATACCCTTATCAACCGCGTATCAGGACTCAAATCGTTTCCCGAAGTCCCGATTGATCTGCAACCTACGTTTGGCAAGGCCATCCACGAGTCCACCCCGTCAGCGGACGCCCTGCTCGGGTTCGAACCGCTGCCGCCGTCGGGGTTGTTGGGACCGGTCCGCATCACACCGCTAAGGCGGGTAAGAATCAGTCTGGGTGAGGAAAAGTAACCGTCTCTAACGCCCCTTGTTTGAGCTGGGGCTCATAGCTTTCACCGGGAGTTCCGGCATGCGCCCGCTTGCCGTAACGCGAGGTCCGGAACACAAACCGGTCGGCGCCATGTGGACTTTCGGGAACAATAGCCACTATCATGTTGGGCATAATGAGCTTATACACGCTAGCCCTGATCTTGATGATGGCGCCGTTGGCCGCCGATGAGCCGGCGCCGCTCCGGCTCGGACAAGATGCCCAGGGGCCGTGGTGGATGCAGCAGACGGCCCTTACGCCCACCGGCGGGTTGCGCCTCGACGGCAAGCCGTGGTGGGAGAAGGCCGCCGCGCTCGAGCCGGGGAACTCTTTTCTTATCGATGATGGCCGCGGCCTTGTGCGGCGCGAAACGTTCAAGGATCGCGGAGGACGTACCCAGGACGCCATTGTCTGGGTGATTGACGACGATGAAGACCAGAGTCTCGCGGCGGGCGGCGACCGGGATTCGGATTGTTACGTCGCGGATTACAACCGCGACGGGACGGTCGACCGCATCGTCGACTACATCGACAATGACGGCGATAACGACCCTGACGAGATGGACATCCGCTACTTCGTGGGCGGCGAACTTCGCTACTGCTGGTTCGGCATGGACCTCGATGACGACGACCTCATGTGGAGTCTGCGCGGCTACGAATACGGCGGCGAAAGCTTCTTCGAGAGTGACCCCCACGGCGACAACATGATCTTCATGAACAAACTGAACACGGTGTCTGGGGGCTGGTCGGCGATCTCCGAATGTCCTTTTGCGTTCTATGACACCGACGCCGACGGTTACAGCGAGATCGCGGTCCGGTGCAGCGCCGTCCCGCTCGATTACGACCCCAATGTGGACCCCGATTACGCGAACGATTACGGCCATTTTGGCGCTCCATGGGACGCTTCCCTCGCCCGCATCGGTATCGTGAACATCCGCTATAGTTTCGATGTTGACGGAGGGAGTTCGGCAGCCACGCCGCTCCACTATGATGTAGGCTTCAATCTTGTCGGCGCCGCGCCCTACGAGTATCCGGGAATGGAGCATTTCAACCCGAAGCGCCGCCCTCCTCAGGTCGCAATCGTCACGCCGTGGGAGGGTCTGCGTGCCATCTGCGATGCCTATGCCGCGCGCGAAACCGGCTTGAGCTGGCACGAACACAGCGACGACACCATCGCCATTGGCCATGGAGAAAACCGCGACGCGGATTTCCGGTGGGAAGGGGTGTTCTGGACCTGGGAACGGCGCTTCATGGAGAACACCGGCGGGCCGAATCAAAAGTGGAACGTGCGGCGCGAATTCAGCGCCACGCCCGCCGTGGAACGCGCACTCTACTACAGCGGCATCGACCGCCGCATCCATCTCAAGCACGCCAGAGAAGGGTGGTTGCAGGTGGGGCATTTCGCGGGCCTTGGAGCCATAGGCGAAATCCGTATGTTTGATACCGACGGCAACGGTTACTTTGACCGGTGGGAATACGACTTCGGCGACTGGCGCCGGGTGGCGAGCGTGTCCGACGAACGAGCCGAGAACTTGACTTGGAACTTCCAGGACCTGAGCAAGCGCTACATGGAAACTGTCCTGCCGGCGGCCACCGCCGCCAACCGGCTTCTCATGGATGCGATGTCCGCGGTACGGCCATTCGGGCCCGAGCCCAGACTCGCTGAGGCCGCAAGTGGAAATCCCGGCAACTTCCAGCGCTATTCCCAGGATGTGCTTCGGGAATTGCAGTACGCCGATTTCTACACCTACTGGTCAGGGATTGCTGCGCACGTTCTCACGAACCAGCCTGTGGATGACTTGCGTCAACTGGATGCTCAAACGCGCGCATCACAGCGCACCTCGCAGACGGCCTGGGAACTGCGCTGCCTGTTGTCGCGCATCGATGCGCTGTACTACCAGGGGGAATTGGAGGAGGCCGCCAAGCTCATCCAATCCTCCGAGGCGTCTTTCAGCATTTTCGCCGAGGAACGCGGGCAGGAACAGCAATCCAAGGCGTCTGATTAGATTCGATGGTGCGGGCTTGAGATGCCCGCCCAATGGTCATATCGTACGGCTCGTTGTCTGTGGCCATACCCAGTTGCAGCCAGGTTTGCCCCACTGAAGGAGTCTTTCCGATGAGAACGCTGACGGTGTTTGGCTCTTTCACAATGCTTTCGTTGACGCTGTGGACTGCGGCCCCGGTTGCCGAGCCAATGGCCGCGGCCGAACTGGAGAGCCTTGTCGGGCAGCCGGTCGATATCGCGCCGTGGACGTATGCGTGGCGCGCCAATCTGGCGGTCCAGGACAAGCCGGAAGCCTATTTCATCCCGCGGCGCTTAGAGCGCCTCGACAAAGTCTACCGAACGGCATTCACCGCGCTTCCGCGGGAAGAATTGAAGAGCATCTACTACGACATGCCGGATTTGTTGAGCCCGTTGCCCCCGCAGCCCAAGGGCCTGTTGCAGGCGGGGTTGCTTTGGACAGGAGGCGTGGTGGATTGCCGCGTGGAACTCCAATGGCCGGCCGGCGCAACGCGGATTCCGTCGCCCGAGGCCGTTGAGGTTCGCATTTATCCCACGTCGTACGGCTGGTTTGGATGGACCGTCGACAAGATTCTCAGCAATCCCGAAGTTTCCCAAGATGGGCGCACGTGGACCTACAAGGGTGATCCGGCGGCGAAGATGGACTGGGCCTACAGCACCCGGGTCGATGCGGCTACGGAAATGGTTGCCGTATTCTATGAAAAGGCCGAAACGGGGGACAGTGCTCCTTATCCCGTGCCCGATATCCGCGTAACCGGCCCGGGTATAGGGACCTGGAACCGGATGGATGTGGAAATCGAGTGGGGGTTCCAGCCGGGAGCCGAGAAGTGGGACTTTGACGGCTGGCTCGAGGCCTCGGTGGCAATAGTTGGTCCCGTCGCGCCCCTGCCGGAAGACAAAGGAGTGACCGTCACCGGCGGGTGCAGGTGGCAGTCGCGAGCGGGGGATGGCGCAGCACGGCGAGGCATTGTCGTGCCGGTGCTTTATGCCTCCGGCAACCGTCCGGGACTGGATAGCCGCGTCACGGTCTGGATGAGAACGACAGGCTTCACGTTTCGCGTGAGCGACCTGGAAAACGGCTCGATCCTGCTTCCCCGCCACGGCGTTTTTGTGACGCGAGCCGGCAGCGGGCAAACCGCCCGCCAGTTCTCCGCGGAGCTGGCCGCGAGAAACCTCAAGAGCGTCCGGCAGATGACCCGCGAACACCGCGAGGCCGCATCCTGGAACGAGCTGATGCAGGAGGTCAGATTGTGGACCTGCCCGGACGGCGCCGCCCTCATGCCGTTTCCTCCGGTCGAGGACCCGCCCATGCAGGTGCAATTGCCGGATCCCGGCTGGGCCGGCGCCTGGCGGGCCGCGGCCTTCCAGTTGAGAGGCGAGCACATGTGGGGCGGCCTGGCATTCGAGGTGGGCCGCGTCGCCCACGAGATGGACATGGTCGGTCTGCACGCCGAGGCCGACAAAGTCTATGAACACTTCTTGAAAGCCCCGGGTGCGAAGCCCGACGGCGATTATACGGATGGCGACGGCGCCCTGGAGTGGGCTACGTCCATGAGACATGACATGGGATACAGCCACGATGGCACGCATGCCTCGACAGGCAGACTTCTCTTCGCCATGGCGGAACGCTGTTTCCTCACAGGCGACAAGGAGTGGTTCCAGCGGAACCGTGCCCGGATGCAAGCAGCGGCGGATTGGATTATTCGCCAGCGGACCCTTTACATGGAGGATGTCCCCAACCGGGAGAAGTTGCAGGTTGCCGGGCTGATGCCGCCCTGCATGTTGGGCGATTATGCAATCCCCAGCTGCGACTGGCATTGGTACTACATCGACAACGTCTTGTCCCTGCAGGGGCTCCAGCGCTTTGCCGACGCCCTATCGGAGTTCGAGCCGGAAACCGGCCGCACCTACCGCGACCAGGCCGAGGCGTTTCGGGAAGACCTGCGCCGCGCGGTCGAGCGGGAAGCGGTCCTGGCGCCGGTGAGACTCGGGCGCGACGGCATGTTTCACAGTTACCTTCCGCGCATGGCGTACGCCCGAGGCCTCACGGGTCCGGAGTTGGGCGCTCCCCAGTTTCCGGAGTGCGACCGATTTATGGGGGCGCTGCCGCTGGCCGAACCGTTTGCCGCGCTGGATGCGACAGATCCCCGCATGGTTGATACCCTGGACCTGATGGAGGAGCTGGGGACATCGGCCAGCGCGGTGCAGGAAAAGGAAGAAGCGCGAAAGAGCAAGGGACTTCCAACTGAGGACGCCTGGTTCTGGAACTGTTTTGTCATTCTGCCCAAGGCCTCGTACAACGCCAACACCTACCTCCTGCAAGACGACGTGCCCAACTTCCTGCGGTTCTGGATGAACTCGTACGCGTCCGTGGTGGGCGCCGATGGAAAGCTCTGGGAACATTGGCATCTGGGCAACTACGACCCGTGCAGCGCCCCCGACAACGGCACTGCGGGCTGGTTCATGGAAAACTTCCGCAACCTGTTGGTGATGGAGGAAGGCCAGTCCCTGTGGGCGGCACGGGCAACGCCGCGGGTCTGGCTCGAGCAGGGCAAGAAGATTGCCGTTAAGAATGCCCCGACTTACTTCGGTCCGTTCGCTTACGAGATCGTCTCGGACGTCGACAACGGGAAGATTGCCGCCACAGTCGATATCCCCTCTCGCACCCCTCCGCAATCGGTGCTGCTGCGGCTTCGCCATCCGAAGACGACGCTTATCAAGAGCGTGACGGTCAACGGCCAACCTTGGACCGATTTTGACGCGGAAAAGGAATTGGTTTGCCTGCAAGGCCTCCAAGGCCCCGCCAAGGTGGAGACCTTCTACTGACATTCAGCCCCGGTGACGTTCCGCCAGCCGTGTGCGCCGGGCGGCCGCGTGTCCTCGGAGCTATAACCGCATAAGTTCATTCCTGTAAACTGTTCACGGGAGGAACAAAGAGTGGTGTCATGATTGCGATTGGAACGAGATTCTCGCGCGCCGCCTGGGTCGTGGTTGTCGTTCTCTGTCTCGGCAACGTCCATGCGGCGGAGACGGACCAGTACATGACCTGGGGGGTGATACTCAAAGACTCCTCAGAAGCCATCAACGCCCATGTGAACGCCGAGATCGAGAGCTTTCTCGCTGAGATGAACGCTGAGGAGAAGACGCCCTGCACGCCCGAAAACGTGACGCGGAAGATCTATCTGCACCTGTTCAAAGGGCTTCATGCGTCTCAATTCCGGAATTGGCTCCATCATTCCAGCGCGGTGGACCGCTACCCCGATTCCTCCGTTTCCCATTTTCGATATGAGCGAATGAGCATTTACCGGGCACGGTCGTTTCCCTACATGCTTCCCCTGTCGCGTACGGTTCGCCTCGGCGACGTATATTGCGGGACGGACAAATTCGGGCATTTCTTCGGGTTTGGGCGCCGCTACTACAACCAGTACCTGCGGCTGCGGACCTTCGGCAAGACCGAGAACGACGCCATGGAACAGATCATCCGCGACGGGCTGAGGCGCGAGCGCGTAACGGTCGGGGGACTTGTGGACGGCATCGTCTCCTATGCCGATATCGAAGCGGGTTTTCAGGGGTTCCTTATGGCGCGCGACTTGTGCGGCGGCGAAAAGCCGTTCCTGAAACTCGAGAATGGCAAGTGGACCATGGTTCGCCCGATTGACATGCGGCAATACGTGGTTCCGGATTTCGACGAATCGTTCAATCCGTCTCATTACCAAGCGCTTCGCAAACGGTTCGTGCTGCCTCTGTTAGAACGGGAATACCGCGACAAGATGGCGTTGCCGGAGGTGCAGGCACGTTTCGCCCAGTACAAACTCCGCGAACCCAGCTTCTGCCGCCAGACGATCCAGGCGTATCTCGGCGAAAGGAAAAAGAATCCTCAACGGGACCAGCACCTGCGAGCCTTCGGCGTCGAACCGGGATGCATGAGCTCCTGCGCCTCTCAGTAGGGGTCTTTTGGCGCCGGACTGATACCCGACGCCTGGCGCAAAGCCAGGTGCTGCGCTTCGCTGACATTGGCGGGGCATGTAAGCCCTCATGCGAAAGGGCGAGACTATTCCGGGGTGGCAATCGAAACTCACATGAGAAGACTCAGTGCCAGAAATGCTTTGCCCCATTCTTCTTGATCGAGGTCATAAAAGCGACCTGTTCGTCGCGGCTGAGGCGTTTCACGAGCTGGTTCGAGTAGTGATCCCAGGAAAACCGAAGGATGTCGGCTTCCCCGTCGGCCATCGCCGTGGCCGACCATTCTTTGCCTTTCTCCCCCTTGTTGGGGAAGATGCCGATGAGATCAGGTGCGCTGGTGGACTTTGCGCCGACGTCCTTGCGAATAAGCTTCAGCTTGCCCCGGACCAGCAAGTAGCCGAGGCTCTTGCAGGGCGCGCCCTGCGTGAACAGCGTATCAATCTCTTTCAGGCGAACACGCTCGGCGAAACAAGGGAAGGGAAGACATACGCGAAACCGCAACTCCTCAGGAAGATCCGCGAAAAGAGGCAGGTTCACAATCTCCTTGAACTCGAACCGTTCCCAGATCTGCCGCTCGACCGCATTGCGAAAGGCGCGGTGAGCGTCCTCCGGGAGCTCCTGCTCGGCCGCTCGATAGAGGTCCTCCCAGTAGAATTGCGCCGCTACCGCGCTACCCTGCGCACGCACCGTAGCTGACCGGATGTCAAACGTCTTGAACTGGGCCATTTCGCCGAGCAGGGCCGGCGCCGCAATGGTGATGGACTCCTTTTGGCCAGCCTCGACGACGACGCGGCCATCCACCAACACGTACCCCGTGTCAAAGGAAAGATAGCCTTGGTTGATGAGCGGTTCACCGTCGTCATATTGAAGGAGATCGGAAACATCAAGGAAGACCTCCGCTGCTTGATTTCGGGCCTCCTGTGGCAGTTTGCTGAGCAGTTCGAGTTCGGCTATGCGTTGTATAGCAACCGCTGTTTCCACGATGGCCTCCTCAGGCGGCGCAGCCATGCCGCTCATCCGGGTCCTGAAACGAAGCTCCGCCTTATCCCCGGATGCTATCTTGCCGATGCGTTTCCCGGTGTTATAATAATCCCGTCACCGCCACCGTTCAAAGGAGGTACGCTGATGGCCCCAGAACTCCTCTTCCAAGCGCGGCACGGTCGGAGTCCGCTTAATTTGCGGCGCATTTTGTCCTACGCCGTTAAACTGGGCGCGTCGGACGTCCATCTCAAGGTTTCACGGCCGCCCGTGTTGCGCGTCGATGGCGCCTGCCGGTTCGCCGGGGAAACGCCTATTACTCAAGAGAACATGCTCGGGTTCCTTGACGAACTCATGACCGAGACGGAGAAGCTGCGGTTTCTCGAAACGGGAGACGCCGACCTTGCCATGAATATGGACGACGTCGGACGGTTTCGGGTCAATGTACTCAAACAGCGCGGAACAATCGCCATTATCATGCGCCACGTAAAGGGGAAAATACCTAACTTCCGGGGGCTGAATCTGCCCGCGGACGCGGTCCAGAAGATTGCTGATTTCCGCCGGGGCCTCATTCTCGTGACGGGAACGACGGGCAGCGGCAAGTCCACCACGCTTGCGGCGATCATCGACATTATCAACCGGAGCCGCCCTGACCATATTGTGAGCCTTGAAGACCCCATCGAGTTCGTCCATGAGGACATAATGAGCACCATAACCCAGAGGGAAGTCGGCATCGACACCCGGGATTTCAAGACAGCCCTCCGGGCGCTTATGCGCGAGGACCCCGACGTGATCCTCATCGGCGAAATGCGTGATGTGGAGACCTTCGAGGCAGCCATACATGCCTCCGAGACGGGGCACCTTGTCTTCAGCACGGTTCACACCACGAATGTGATGCTGACCATCGACCGTATCATCGACCTGTTTCCGCCCGCGCAGCACCAGCAAGTCCGCGCCCAGTTGTCGCATCAATTGCGGGCGATCATGTGCCAGCGGCTTGTGCCGGCGGCGGACGGTTCGGGGCGCATCCCGGCCGTCGAGATCATGTTCAACAACCCCGGCATCAGCGCGCTTATCCGCGACAACAACATCAAGCAAATCCCGGGGGCGCTGGTCTCGGGAAGAGAAGACCATATGCAGACCTTCAACATGAGCCTTGTCGCGCTTACGAAACAGGGTCTTATCACCGAGCAGGACGCGAGCGCCGCATCCGACAACCAGGAAGAATTCAAGATGAACATGCAAGGCATCTATGCCAGCTCGGGAGGCGGCGGCATTCTGAAGAAGAAAGGGTGATAACCGCGGGCGCGCTCACCCGGTCTTCCGAGAGGCTTCTTTGTCGAGGGACAAGGACGCGCATCGCAGACGGCGTTTCTTGAGCCCGTGGCGCTTCGGCTTCGCTTATCCCCGGTTTCGGCAACGACCGCAAGAACAGGACCCTTAACCTGCCTTCCGGCCAAGGCAAGGGCAGAAATGCCCCGAAGCAATTCGTATCGCTGCGGCCTGTCCGTTTCGTGGACGACAATCAACACATGGCCGTCCATTACAATCAATGCGATCTTCTGACCGAACTGACTCCTCTCCCTGAAGGGGGCCACTGAGTCCAGAAGCGGGCAAGCATCCCCATTTGAAGTCCAGTGGGGTATTCTGGTCCACTCATGGAAAGGCCTCGTTCGATTGTCGACGCGGCGCCTTCTGCCCGCGGCCTTTGGAGAAAAACGAGAATGCGAATTATCTTGCGGTGTGTGCTTGTCAGCGCGGCGTTTGCGAGTCTGGCCTCCGCCTTCGCGGAACCGGCGGCCCTCGAGAACCGGCGCGGCAACATTGAGGGCCTGTGGCGGTTCCGTGCCGATCCTGAGAATACGGGAGAGCAGGAAGGATTTGCCCGCCTGGACTATGACGATTCCGCCTGGCGGTCCATGAATGTGCCGGGCGCATGGGAGACGCAAGCGGAAGCGGCAAACGAGCCTTCGATAGCGGCATACGACGGAGTCGCATGGTATCGCCTCCGGTTTGTCGTTCCGCTCGAATGGCGTGAAAAGGACCTCGAGCTCTTTCTGGGAACTGTAGACGACGAGGACCGCACATACCTGAACGGAACGGTTGTGGGCGAAACGGGACCAGGCGTCGAGCGGGCGGCGGTCAAGCTCCGGCGTTACACCATCCCCGCATCCTGTCCCCGGCCCGGCGAGCAAAATGTCCTGGCGATATGCGTACGAGATGTGGGCGGCCCGGGAGGGATCGTTGGTCCCGTCCTGTTCTTGCTGCCCAAGGACGAGGTGAATCAAATGATGCGACTGCCGCAATCCGACAGGCCCCTCGAGGAACGTTTCGAAAACCCGCCTGCCGACGCCCGGATTCTCAAGATCGTGCACGCTCTTCCGGATGCCCCTGATGACCAGGACCGTCTGTTCCTGTCGCTGATATCGCAAGGTTTTGGCGGGATTGTCACCAACGTAGCCTTCGACGAATATATGGCCAGCGATGCCAAATGGGAGGCATTCGTCCGGGGGGTCGACGCCGCGAAGAAGCTCGGAATGTCGTTGTGGCTTTATGACGAATGCGGGTATCCCTCTGGCGCAGCGGGCGGAATCACTCTGCGTGACCATCCCGAGTATGAAGCCAGCGGTCTCCACGTCGTTGATGCACCGGTCGACGGGGGAACATGTACCCTCGATGTGCCGAAGGGCGTCTTGTTCCGCGCGGTTGCTGTCCCGATGAAAGACGGCGTCGCATCCTCGCAAGGCGCTGTCGATATATCCTCGTTCGTGCACGACGGCAAGCTCGTCTGGGAAGCGCCCCCGGGCCCCTGGCATGCCTTTGTCTTCACGGAGGACGTGCTGTACGAAGGCACCCATGCAGCGGTGAGTCTGGCCTACAAGCTGCCGTATATCAACCTCGTTCCTCCGGAACCCACGGCTCGTTTCATCGAAGTCACGCACGCGGAATACGCGCGCAGGCTCGGAACAGACCTCGGACAGTACTTCGTGGCCACCTTCACGGACGAACCGTCGCTCATGAGCATGTTCATGACCAGGCAGGACCGCCGGGTGCTGCCTTGGGCCGATAACGCCGCCACCGAATTTCAGAGGCGGCGCGGCTATGCCCTCGAGCCCAATCTGCCGGCCCTTTTCGTCAATATGGGGCCGGAAGGAAGGCGCGTTCGCTACGACTACTGGAATACCATAGGCGAACTCGTGTCCGAGAGTTTTTTCGGACAGATACAGGCGTGGTGCCAGGGCCACAACATTCTGAGCGGCGGCCACCTGCTTTGCGAAGAGGCGTTCCTGGCCAGCATTCCCCTGTACGGGGATTCTTTCCGCTGCATGCGGCGTCTTGACGCGCCAAGCATCGACTGTCTGACAAGCATTCCCGACGATGTCCCGTGGTTCGTCGCCCGGCTCATCAGCAGTGCCGCCGAACTCGAGGGCCGCACCGTCACCATGTGCGAGACGTCCGACCACGCGCAGCGGTACCGGCCCAAGGGCGATACGCGTCCCGTGCGGGTAGTCACCGAGGAGGAGATACGCGGCACCTGCAACCGGCTCATCCTGAACGGCATTAACACCATCACCAGCTACTATTCCTTCAGCGGATTGACCGCCGGGCAGATGACACGGCTCAACGAGTGGGTGGGACGCTGCTGTACGATGGTGCGGGGCGGCCATCAAGTGACGGATATCGCGCTGCTGCATCCCATCGAGACCGCCTGGGTGCGGTTCACCCCCGCGCGCCACTGGGTCGCCGAATCGTCTGTTGAAGCCCACCGCGTCGAGAGGGTGTTTCACGATGCCGAAAACAATCTGTTCCGTTCCAGGCGCGATTTCACGCACGTGGATTCTCGTACTTTGACGGAGGCGAAAGCAGTCGATGGCGCGCTCGAATTCCGCGAACTTCGTTGGCGCATCGTCATTCTGCCGGACGCGGATACACTGCCGCTTGCGGCATGGGAGAACCTCGAACGATTCTACCAGTCCGGCGGCGTTGTTGTCGCATTGACGTCCATGCCAGCCAACAGCGAAACGGAATTCCCATCGCCTCGCGTTCTCCAGATTGCCGGGGCGATGTTCGGCGATAGCCCCAAACCCCACATCACCACGAACGGCGGTGGCGGAGCGGGAATCTTCCTCCCCCCCGGCGCGGAAGCGCTTCTGCCGCTGGTGCTCGATGCGCTGCTCGAACCCGATGTGCGAGTGTCCGCCGCGGACGCCCCTCTCCGTATAGCCCACCGGCGCATCGACGACAACGACGTCTATTTTGTCATCAACGACAGCGGCCAGCCGTGGGAAGGTGAACTCGATTTCTCCCCTACAGGCGGCGGCGCGCAGTGGGAGCCCGCTACGGGACGCATGACCGCAATAGAACCGGGCGCAGGAGTGCCCGTCCGCTTGGATTCCTACGGCGCAATGCTTTACACCTTCAAGAGCGCTGTCCCGCGGCCCCGCAAGGAGGTGCAAGCCGGGGACTTGCCCCAAGTGGCTGTAACTGCGCTGCCTGAAACGTCTCCTGTCCCATCACACGGCGAATTCGTGACGGCATCGATCGAGACTGCCCCGTCATTGGCCTCCGCAGACCAGACCGCGTGGCGTGTTTCGGGAACCATTACCAAAGGGAACGTGGACACCTTCGTTTTCGCCGCGTTCAACTATCCGGCGCCCGCCGGTCTGCACGAAGCTGCCTACATCGTTTTTGACGCGTGGCTCCCCGAAGCTCAGCAGGCTGCCGTGCCGCTTCTGGTCATCCTCCGTGACAATTCCGGAGTGGAATACATGGCGGACACGGGCATTCCCATGAATGCGCCGGGCCACCACGCGTGTTACGTGGCGTTGAACCGTTTCCGGCGGGCAGGATGGTGCCCCATAACGGACCGCCCGCTCGACCTGTCCAACATCTCGGCGATCAACATCGGTTGGGGGGGCTACTACGGTTCGGAGAACGAGAACGTGACATTCAGCCTGAGCCCGCCCCGGCTGGCTTCACACCCTTGACGCAGATGAGCAGGATCTTCAGGGCCGGCGCGTCAACCTTTCTGTTATCCAGCTGGAATTCCTCTAGCAGTTTCTTTTCCTCTTTTGGGAGCTATTCGCCCAAACTGAACAAAGCCGCCACGGCCGCGAAGGAGGGCGAGGCTGGAAATTCGTCCGGGTACCGGTTGAACTGCACATGACCGTCCATATAAAGCGTGTTTGCTCCGCCGGGGATATGGTTGAACTGGGCGCTCGCCGACGTGGTTGCAGACACGATATCCCACATGACCGGCATCATGCTTTGTGCCGTGGCCGACGAGGCAGGGTTGTTAATATCGGTGATCACGAACCGTTCAATCCCTTCCCTCAGCCTGTAGAGAGTTGTCCCGCCGCCATTTCCAAAAGGAACGCCCGGGGGCGTTGACATCGCTGAGAACATGCCATATACCGCTGCGTCGTCAAGATCCTTGTCCATCTGCGAATCGTTATCGGGATTCTTGTCGCCCAAGGCGCCACTGAATGTCGGCGGGTAATACGACAGGCACGCCATCAGGTACGCCATCTGTGTGGAAACCAGTGCAGAAGGCATGCCAAACGCACTCACATCAAAGCTGGGGTCCTTTTCCGAAACCTTGTCGAGCAGGAAACCGTAATAGAGATAGCTCGCATCGGACTTCGAAGGAAGACCCCTATACTCTGGGCATGTTTGACCCGGTGCGTCTTCAACGATACCCAAAGGGTCCGCGCTACTGGCCTGCGGGTCGGAAGGACACACCAGAACGTTGAGGTCAGACAAGTACTCCGGGAAAATGGCGCGCATCTGGGGAGCCAGGTTGGCGCGCGTGCTTCCGTTCTGGCAAGTTACAGGCAAGGCGCTGCCCCATGGCTGGTCACCGTGAACTCGCGGGAAGAGTTCCCTGGACTCGCCAGCGTACATTTTGAATACTAGCCCCATTTGCTTGAGGTTGTTCGCGCAACTGGCCCGTCTCGCTGCTTCACGGGCACGGGCCAGAGCGGGCAACAGGATGGCCGCCAGGATACCGATGATGGCAATTACGACCAGCAGTTCAATCAGCGTGAATCCATGTCTTTTCATGATTGCGTCTTTCATTTCGCGTTCCTTCTAATAGGCACACAACATGGGTGAATGATTTCTTGCCGGATTTCCTTGGATACGGGTTGCGGGCTGCGTTCGATGAAGGTCACCGTCTGTTCAAGGTTGCGCGAGTGAGCATCCAAGGTGTTCTTCCAACGTTGAAGGCAGTTCCAACCCTCTTCCGTCAACGCGTAAACGCGTTTAGCCGGGCTGCTGCCTTCCGTGTCCCAGTCCGACCTGAAATACCCCTCCTTCTCCATGGCCTTAAGAACCCGATCGAGGCCCATGGCATCAGGCGGGCTATCGCTAATAATGGCTGCGTCCCGAAGATGCTGGGAGATCACATACGCATGCAGCCCGGCAGGCGCGCGAGCCAAAACAGCCATAACCGCCGGCCGGAGAAAATGATCGAGCGTGGCGCCGGAACAGGGGCAGTGACTCTGTTTCATTCTATTGGACCCCATCGGCTATTCCACTTTGTTTAGTATATCCTGCCGGGCAGAGGGCTGCAAGGTTCTGACCCATGACGGCCATACTTGCCCCTCTGCATCTATGGTGACTGGGCTCATTTGCAGCGGCGTTGAACTCGACCCCATGGGGCTTCATGGGTGGTGAATCCCGGAAGACATGGGCTGGAGAGCAGCGATTGACCAGGGGCTCGCTATCAAGTGCAGTGAGGGACGGAACACGAGGTCCAAGAAGATGGCTGTAACGGCGCAGTTTCCGCGTCTCAAGGACGGCATTTCCCGCACTATAAACAGAGAAGTTGAATAGATTTCGCTTCCGCGCAGGCGCCATTTCCTCCGCGTCCTTTGTGTGGGTTTGTCCAATCGCCGTGTTACCCGGATTGGGGCCAAATCTCAATTGAACGGCACGAGAGTTTCGGATAAAGTTCAGTGTCGGCACAACGGAGGGGGTGATGCAGAACGAAAAGCGCAGGCCGCTGGGCAGGATGTTGGAAGTCCTCGGGCCCGGCCTGTTCCTGATCGGCTATAACATCGGCACCGGCAGCGTGACGACGATGGCTTCGGCGGGTTCGCGCTGGGGGATGTCGTTGACCTGGACGGTGGTACTATCCTGCGTGTTCACCTACGTTGGCATCCTCACGTTCGGCCGGTACACGCTCGTCACAGGAGACACGATCCTGTACGCCATCAAGCGAAGGCTTCCCTTTGGCAAGGGTATCAGCCTGTTTCTGCTTGCCGCCGTGACCATGGCCGAGTTCGCGGGCATCACAGGACTTATGGCCATCATCGTAGACCTTGTGCTTGAATGGATCCGGTTCGCGACCGGCTACTACAACGGCGCCATCAAATTTCTGGTTACTGGTATAGGCACCGGGCTGCTGTTCTGGGTGTTATGGCGAGGCGGCTACGCCTTTTTGGAAAAACTGCTGTCCATATTGGTCGCGGTGATGGGGGTGTCTTTCGTTCTCACGGCGCTTCTGCTTGTACCGTCCTGGCGAGACATTCTGGTGGGCCTCGTGCCGCGTGTTCCCCAAGAGCCCGGCGCGTCACTGCTTGTGGCCGGGATGGCGGGCACCACGTTCAGCTCGGCCATCCTCTACTGCAGAAGCATCACTTTGAAGCAGAAAGGATGGAAAGCGGATGACGAGAAACGCTCCCGGACGGACGCGATTGTGTCCGTAGGCACGATGTTTATCCTGAGTATTGCCGTCATGATATGTGCGGCCGGCACGCTATATATTGCCCGTCAACCCGTCGAAGCCGCTGTTGACATGGTCAGAACAATTGAACCGTTGGCGGGACGGTTCGCGATCACGCTCTTCGTGGTGGGAATTATCGGGGCGGGGGTCTCCAGTCTCATTCCGACCATTCTGATTGGCCCGTGGCTGATCTCCGACTACACCAATAAGCCCCTCAATCCCCGGTCGACTTCGAGCAGGGTTCTCGTGTCGATTGGCAGTTTGATCGCGTTAGGCGCTCCGTACTTTCCCCCGACCATCGCCAAACCGGTATTCCTCATGATACTTACGATGGCGCTTCTGGCGGTTATTCTGCCGTTTTCAACGATTGCCATAACCGTGCTTCTGAACCAGAAGAAGTATATGGGGGCGCGGGCCAACTCTGCCGTCATGAACGTAGCGTGCCTGGCCACCATCCTGTTTTCGATGGTGATGTCGTACTACGCCATCATCGGACTCTGGGAGTATGTCCAGACGAAGCTCCCCGCCTAGAGCGACGGCTGGAAAGAGACCAAACGTCTGGAAGCGCCGGGGCACGGTGATGTTGAAATCGCGTAGCCGTCAGGATTGGCATCAAAGCATTGCGTGTCCGTCGCTGGATACTTATCCGCTAGGGACTTACCAGCCGGGATCTTCAGTCAAGGGGCGCATAATCCGGATCCGTTATCCGCTGGTTATCTTGACCAAAAGCCATGGACTCTCTTCCGCCGAGCAACGCCTGGGACTTCAGGGACTAAACCCCGTCCGTGGTGTGTTCTTGGGGTAATACCTCGTTTCGTGTGTCGAGCAGGGCGAAACAGACCGTAAGGATAAGACTTCGGGCCCGGGCGGGTCGGGAATGTCCGAAGACGTTGGGAATCTGCAATGAACAGGGCGAAAGCCAGAGAACATCCCAAGATTGCTTTGACCATGATTGCCGCCGCCATCCTTGGCGTACAGTCTTTTGGCGCAGCGGACACATCAACGTCCTTGGCCGTGGATATTGGGCTTGGACCAAAGTCCGGCGGCGAAGATTGGCATCAAATGGCGATCTGGGTCCAGTGTCTGGCGCGATTACGCGGGCACCAAGACAGCCGTTCTACTTCTTACTGCAGCAACCAGCCTGTCATTGAGTCGTTTCCGGCATGTCAAGCTGTTGAAGCTGGCGCACAAATACGGTGGCTTCGTGCTTGTCGTGATAGCGTTGACGCGCGGAGTTCGCGCTTTGTTTTTCGCGGGAAATTGGGCCATGACACGCACGACAAGGAATGAAACGGAATTCCCCGATGTCCTCCCGACCCGGGGGCGTGTATTGGCGAAAGCCGCAGCCGTGTATGATTGGGTTCAACCATTCGTCACGCTGGGCCAGGAAACCAAGTTGAACCATTGGGTGGCGGACAGTCTCGCGCTCGATGGGGAAGAGTATGTACTGGATATAGGCTGCGGCACGGGTTTGTTGACGGTTGCGATTGCGGAACGGTATCCGCGCGCAACCGTGGTGGGCATTGATGCTTCAAAACCGATGATTCGCGTGGCCAACCGCAAGCGGAGGCGCGACAACTGCAACTACCGCCAGGCGCTGGCCGAGGAATTGCCCTATGATGCGGAGACCTTCGATGCGGTCACATCAGCCCTTTTCTTTCACCACGTGGACCGTGAACTCAAAGTGCGTTGTTTGTGTGAAGTGTTGCGCGTCTTGAAACCGGGCGGCAGGCTCATCGTGGCGGACATGGATCGGCCGTACACGGCGCTTGGGCGGGCGATGTCGGTGGTCGCGTGGCGCCTGTTTCGGCAACCAGAGATCAAAGAAAACATGGATGGAATAATGAGGTCGCTTATTCCCGAAGCAGGATTTGTGGACATGGTTGAATTGGCTCGGTTTTCGGGGTACATCAGCGTCCTGTCCGCAAGGAAACCTCAGGTATGAAAGACGCACTACGTACGCTTGCGGGTTGCCCTGTGTGGGCAGAGAGCCTTGAAATCCAGCAGGAGACCGTGCGGGCCTTTCATCGTCGATGTGCGAGTATCCTTGGCGGCTCATGTGGTTTGAGGCCGCTGGAAGAACGGCTGCTCCTTCCGGAGCGCAATCTTTTCTCAACGCTGTTTATAGCAGCGGCAAAGTCGTTGGGCTTGTCTGACGCCAAGGTCCGATTTTATGCGATGGTGAATCAGTGCATACGGGCGCTGGTAACCGGATGCGACAATCTGTTGGACGACGAATACAAGGAGGTCATTCCGTTCGATTTGCCAGGCGACGGAACCCGGTTTCGTTCCGTGCTTATGGTCATGACGGCTGACCGCGTGCTCTCGGAGCTGGCCGCCAAGATGATGCATGAAGGCCGGTTCTCGTTGGCTCAGGCGAATCGGCTCATGCGCACGGCAGTTCGGGTCTTAATGCCGAGCGGACTCGAGGAGCACGAGGAAGAATCAGGGGCGGCAAGGACCGTACCGACACCCGAAGCCATATGTGACGATGTGCATTATCGCAAGACCGGCCTGCTGTTTGAAGCGCCTTTGTCTCTCATTGAGGAAATGGGCGACGCATACGCAGGGCAGACACGATGCGCAAGAGAGGCATTGAGCGGTCTCGGGCTGGCCTGCCAGGCGCTGGACGACATCAAGGATATCGCGCGGGATCTGCAACGAGGGCAACATAACGCCGTGGTTTCGTATGCTTATTACGGCGGATCGGAGGCGGAACGGGGCCTTCTGCTATCGTTCCTGCGGCCGGGCGCAGGCGCCCTGCCGTCCCCCGAACACGTCGCGGCCGGGTTGATTACCGCGCGCTCCAGGACATTTGCGCATGCCGCGCAGCTCTTCGATGAGGTGGAAACGATGCTGTGCACCGCCATCCCAGGTTTCGAAAAGGAGCACGCTGTTGCGTTGACCGGCGCCATCAGGGGAACGTTGGGATTTGACCCCGATCCCGTATGGCGCCATGCCGCCAAACAGGAGATTCTCGTGTGATGTTCTGGTTGCGGTTCGCGTTTCGTTCGTGTGTGCGGCGGCGCAAGAGGACGGGTATCACCCTGCTTGGGGTTGCGTTCGCCGTAGGCACGCTGGTGGTGCTCGGAGCGATCATGGTGGGCGTGAACGACACGATGATCGAAAATGCCGTGGCCATGCACGCGGGGCATGTAGCGAGCGTTGCGGGGCCCATGCCGATGCACGACGCGCTGGACCGCGCCCGGACACCCGAAGACCCGGCAGGAGACTTGGAATTGGCCGGCACTCTGCGCCGTTGCCGGTTCAGCGCAATGCTCAAAAGCGACCATGGAACACTACCCGCGACGATTTGGGCGGTCGACCCGAAACGGGAAGCCCTGTTTACGCCCATTGAGCGCGCCATGGTGAACGGCCAGTATCTGGCAGCCCCCCTGGACCTTCTGATTGGAAAAGCGGCTGCAGAAGAGCTTTCCTTGAACGTAGGCGATTCGGTGCTCGTCACGACGCCGTCGGAGCAGTGGGAACGGCGTGTTGGCGGGATCTACAGTTCCGGCATTGGCGCCTTTGACCTCGGGGTCTCGTTCATGACGCTTGAGGCCGCATCCGAGTTGAATGAACCGCAGGTGTTCTTTGAAAAGGCGTACTTTCTGCTTCGGGGAGCCGACCCTGAAAATGTCCGCACCCGCCTGTCCGATGCTGCAGCAGCGGACGAGAAGTTGTCGACATGGCCGGAGCTCTTGCCGGAAGTGGCACAGTTAGTGGACCTGAACGCGTTTTCAATGAGCATCATGATTGCGCTTGTGGTGCTCATCTTGGGTTTTGGTGTTGCGAACGCGCTGCTGATCTCGGTAATGGATCGATACCGGCATTTCGCGGTCTTGAAGGCGATTGGAGTGCGTCCGAGCGAAGTGATTCGAATCGTCGTGTTCGAAGCGCTGCTGATGTGTCTGGCGGCCGGACTGCTCGGTACGGGGCTGGGCTGGGCGATTGGTACCGCATGGGGCCATGTGGGCCTCGATCTGTCGGCATACACTTCCTCCAATCCCCACTTCAGCGTGAATCCGATCGTCTACCCGCGTGTCACACCCTTCATGACCTTTGCTCCTCAGGCACTTGCGCTGTGCGCCGCGGCCGGCGCAGCTATCTGGCCTGCCATAGTGGCGGCGCGAAGGCCCGTGAGCCATGCGATGAGGGACATATGACGCCGAACGCAGCCATATCGCTCGAGAATGTGACACGCCGTTTCCTGACGGGGGGACAGCCTTTCGCCGCGATAGACAATGTCTGTCTGGACGTGCGGCCTGGGCAACGGCTTGCGTTGGTAGGCCCGAGCGGTTCCGGCAAGACGACGCTGTTGAACCTGATGGGAGCGTTGGATCGTCCGGATAGCGGCACGGTTCATTGCCTGGGCATCGAGTTGTCTGGCATCTCCGAAAGAAAAACAGCTGCATTTCGGCGCGCGCGCCTGGGATTCATTTTTCAGCAAGATGCGCTCATGCCGGAACTCACCGTCCGAGAGAACGTCGAGCTGCCCCTGGTGCTGTTAAGGAAAGAGCCGGCCGCCCGAAGATCCAAGGTCGGCCTCCTGCTTGAATCGCTTGGTCTTGCCGAAAAGGCGGCCGAGCTTCCCGCCGTGCTTTCGGCGGGTGAGAAACAGCGGGTGGCCGTTGCGCGAGCGGTAGTACATGACCCGGATGTCCTCCTGGCAGATGAACCGACGGCCAACCTCGACGGAGCGACGGCTGGACGGGTCCTCGACACCATCGAGGCATTGGCGGGCCAGAAGAGCTTGACCGTTGTCTTGGCAACGCACGACGCGCGGGTATTTGGCCGGTTCGAGGCGATTGCCCGGCTGGAAGACGGCCGGTTGGTGGAAGTGCGCACGGCGAAGGCAACAGAGGAGATCCGGGCCGTGGGCCATGCAGAGCTTTTTTGATGGGGGCATTATCCTGACACGCCGCCTCTGCTTCGCAGTCGGGGCGTGCGATGCTCTCCTCAACGTGTCGCCGGGAGCCCTGGGACTGAAGATCGCGGTCAGTCTGCAACAAGACTCCTCCGGCCGTGACCTGGACCTCGATGACAATGAAATACCCGTATCTGATGTATTCAGCATTGCACATGGTCATCAGGAGCTCATTGAAGCCGCCGGCGTTCACTTCGGAGCAGGCCGCGCCCAGCGTTGCGGCGGCAGGTGGCGGAAGTCAATATCGAGCGTGTCATTGCGTTGCGGCGCGCCCGGCGTGCTGCGCCCTTCGTCCACGTAAGACTCGAGCAGCACGGTCAGGCGCTGTACGATATCCGGGTGCTGGCTGCTCACGTCTTCTGTTTCGGCGATATCGTTCGCGAAATCATACAGCTCGAATTTGGGGTCGCCCTCCTTCTCGGAGAGAATGACCAGCTTCCAGGGACCTTGTCGAATCGCGAAGCCGCCTCGGACACTGTGGTGCACGAGGGCTTCACGCAACGGCCGCCTCGCTCGTCCGACAAACGCGGGCAACATGTTCACGCTGTCTTCGGCCGCGTTATCCGGCAGCTTTTCGCCGACAATCGCGGCGCACGTGGCCATCACGTCATTCAAGCTGATGAGCTGGCTGCACCGGGACCCGGCCTTCACCTTGCCCGGCCACCGGACGATGAAGGGCACTCGGTGGCCGCCTTCCCAGATTTCGCCTTTCCAACCGCGATAGGGGCCGCTGGGCCGATGACCGTGTTCTACCAGCAACTCCCAGCCGGTATAGTGCGAATGACCATTGTCCCCAGCGAATATCACGAGCGTGTTCTCCGCGACTCCGGCTTCACTCAACGCGTTTATGACTTGCCCCGCCGACCAGTCCGTCTCCATCAAGAAATCGGCGATTGGGGCGATGCCGCTCTTGCCCTTGAACTGCTCGGACGGCGAGATCGGTTCATGCGGCGACGTCATGGGGAAATAAAGAAAGAACGGCCTCTTGCTGGAGGCCTGCTCGTGAATGTAGCCCACCGCACGTTCGGTGAGGGCCGGTAAGATCCGATCGAAACGCCAGCCCGGGGCCATCGGCGCGTTGTCGAACCCGATATGAATCGCGGGGTCTGGCTTGTTCTTGCCAGTCGGCTGCACCGTTACCCGGTCGTTCTCGATGAAGGCGAACGGGGGAAAATTCGGTACGTCCGTGCCGAAGTAGTAATCGAAGCCTCGAGTGGTGGGCCCCGACCCGATCGGCACGGTGAAATCGGCTTTCTTTGCGCGACCTTCCCCGTCGCCGGCCCAGTCCCAGCCAAGGTGCCACTTGCCGATGCACGCCGTATGATAGCCGTGAGTCCGGAGAAGTTGCGGCAGGGTTAAGCGGTCGGGTGCGATGAGCGGCGGCTCGTAGGCGTCAAGCACCCATTCCTGCAGCCGCGTCCGCCAACAGTAACGCCCTGTCAGCAAACCGTAGCGGCTGGGCGAACATACCGCTGAAGCGCTGTGCGCGTCGGTGAAGACGACCCCCTCATGAACCAGACGATCAAGATTCGGCGTCGGGATTGGATTGCCGGGCGTAAGCGCCTGAATATCGCCCACCCCGAAGTCGTCCGCGATAATTACTACGATATTTGGAGGAGGGCGCCTTTCCGTAACTGTCGTGCGGGTTGTTGTGCACGCCGCCGCGAACAGTGCCGGCGCCGCCGCAACAAATTGCCGGCGATTGATGAGACCCGAATCGGGTTTTCCGTGATTGTTCATAGGCCACCCCCTCGGCACACCCATGCTGGCACGGGCTTGATTTCGATGTCAATGGCGATGGTTCGGAGTTATCCGTTTCCGTCACGACGGCCCGGAGCCCGGCCATGTCCTGGTTGTTTCGCGCGTCAGGCGGAATCGCATAATTAAATCGCCGGAACCGAGCCTCCGAATCCAGGAGCCGCTTGCACTGCTAACGAAAGGCTGTATCGTGCCTTACGAGGATGGATACACCCTTGCATACGGTCCAGACCGTGGCCCCTCGAATCCGGAAAATCCTGACAGGAGTCTTGACTTTTGGGCTCTTGACTTCGGGTCAATTCCCGCGAAACTGGTGGCCAAGTAGTCATAAACCCTTGTTGTTGAATCGTGATGTGTTCTCGAAGACCATACGCGATATGAGATTCGTGATTGACGTTTGGGCCTCCGATCGGCACCATAGTAAGCGTGTGGGTACAGATGAATGCTGGCCGGTTTATAGGGTAGACTTGCCGGAGTGATTTGAGGCGGTTCAGGGGAAGGGGTTTTATCCATGAGATCGCGATTGTTGTCCACAGCGTGTGTCGCCGTCTTGAGCGTTGTCTGCGCGGCGATTTTTGTGGGGTGTCCAGCCGGCCAGAATGCGTCCGTGGCCCTGATTGTCTCTCCAACGTCTCTGGATTTCGGCACTTCCGAAACGTCATTGACCTTCGAGGTGCGAAAGAATTACACCAGCGTTCCGCTGGGGCAGTTCCGGGTCTCGAGCGGCAATGCGTGGGTCGCCGTTTCTCCCGAGACCGGCACAAGTACCGGCCCCGACGATCCGGTCACCATCACGGTTACCCTTGACCGTAACCTCATGAATGTGGGCTCGAACACCGGCACAATCAATGTGACCGCCGAAGGGGTTTCCCGAGTGCAGGTGCTGGTCCAGGCCACGCGACAGCTAGGGGCATCCTTCTCCGTGAGCAGTAACACTGCTTTTACCGATGAGGAGCTGCAATTCACCGATCATTCGCAAGTTGTTGCTGACGCTCCGGCCATTGTCAGTTGGTTGTGGGAGTTCGGCGACGGCGCGTCCAGCACGGAGCAGAATCCCCGGCATGCATATGCATCCGAGGGCTCTTACGACGTCTCGCTTACCGTATCCAACGACAACGAGACTGCAATGCTGACAAGGCGCGGGTATGTCTTGGTGAGCGCCAAGCGCCCGCCGTCCGCCGAATTTGCTGCCGATCCGGTCAACACGTCTCCCGGCGTGAGCGTTCAGTTCACCAGTCTTTCGAGTCCGGGCACTAGTGCCATCACCTCTTACGCGTGGGATTTCGGCGACGGGGGGTCGAGCGCGGCCGAGAACCCCGTGCATGCTTACAGCAGTATCGGCACTTATAGTGTGTCTCTAACCGTTCAGACCGCACACGGCCAGGACACGGTGACCAAACAGAACTATATCACCGTTGAGCCGGTGGCCCCCGAAGCGGCGTTCTCCGCGGTGTCCCGCGAGCCGGTTCCGGGCCCTTCGGGTGCTGTTGTGGTTTTCCAAGACGAATCCATAGCGGGAACCTTCCCCATTGTCGAATGGTTCTGGGAGTTCGGCGACGGCTCGACGAGCACGGAAACCGACCCCCAGCACGCGTATCAGGAGCTGGGCGTCTTTACCGTATCCTTGACTGTCACGTCTGAAAACGGCCAGACGGACACGGAGACGAAAGAGAATTACATCACCGTTGTGCCGGTCCAGGTGCCTTCGGTGGAAGGTTTACCACAGGCGGCCGCGGAATCGGCGATCCGCGCGGCAGGCTTGGTGGTAGGCGCGGTGACACAGGCCCATAGCAGGACCGTGCCTCTGGGCAGTGTGATCAGTCAGGACCCGGCGGCGGGCACCCTGGTGCGTCCGGGCAGCGCGGTGGCCCTTGTGGTATCGGCCGGGGTTTCGCCCGCGGATTTCAGCGCGGTCCGAACGCTGGGCGAACCGCCTCTGACGGTTTCTTTCCAGACCCTTTCCGAAAACCCGGATACGCCCATAAGGTCGTGGTTGTGGAACTTCGGCGACGGCACGTCAGGCACAGACCAGTATCCTGTGCACGTGTACACCAGACCCGGTGGCTATACTGTGTCATTGACGGTCGCCACGGCGGCGGGCACATTCACGGCTGTGAGGGAGGGCTATGTTCAAGTGGCGAATGCCGACACCCCGGCTACGGGGGCGATAGACCTCACGAACGCCGTGTTGGCCTTGAACCCGGGACCGCTGCAGACAGCGGAAGACAAAGCCGCTGCAGCACTTGTGGAGGAGGTCCAGTCGCGGACGGGGCTGCTCTGGCCGGCTGTTGACACCTGGCCGGATTCGGGCACGGTCATTGCCCTGACGGCCCAACCGGAACACCCCGCGCTGTCTGCCGAGGGATATCACCTCTTTGTGGAGGCGCGCACAACGGGTCCTACGGTAGTCTGGGCCATTGGCGCGGACCCGCGCGGCGTGTTGTATGGCGTGGGTAAGCTGCTGCGCAGCCTGGATTGGACCACGGGCGCTGCCACGCTTCCGGCCGCGCCTAATATCACCACTGCGCCCGCATTCCCACTGCGGGGACATCAAATTGGGTACCGCAACACGGCCAACAGCTACGACGCATGGGATGTAGCGCGGTATGAGCAGTACATCCGCGAATTGGTGCTATTCGGGGCAAATGCCATCGAGAATATCCCGTTCGAGCCCGCGGACAACAGCGTCCATTTCTCCATTCCTCCCGCGGAGATGGCGGCTTCCCTGAGTCAGCTATGCCAGGACTACGACATCGAGTATTGGGTATGGACCCCGGCCGATTTTGACTTGCAGGACCCGGTGCAGCGCGCCGCGGGTTTGGCCGAGCAGGAGCAACTGTATAAGGACTGCGTGCGTATCGACGGCGTGTTTGTGCCGGGCGGCGATCCGGGCTCAAACTCCCCGGACTTGGTGATGGCCTTCTTGGAAGACCTGGCCGAACTGTTGCATGAAGGCCACCCGGATGCGGGCGTCTGGGTCTCGAACCAGGGGTTCGAGCATGCGCAGAATGACTGGTTCTTCAACTACCTCGATAGGGAGCGGCCCGATTGGCTTGCGGGAGTGGTGTTCGGCCCATGGACCAAACATTCGCTGGCTGAGCAGAGGATGCGCACGCCAGCCCAGTATCCCATCCGGCACTATCCCGACATTTGCCACAATGTCCGCTGTCAATACCCGGTGGACCAGTGGGACGAGGCGCTTGCACACACATTGAACCGCGAGGCGCCCAACCCGCGCCCGGCTGAATTTGCCCATGTCCACAACTGGACCGCACCCGATACGACGGGGTTCCTGAGCTATTCGGATGGGATAACCGACGATGTGAACAAGATTGTATGGACCATGCGAGGATGGGACCCGGCGATCTCCGTCGAGGAGATCCTGACCGATTATGCGCGGTTCTTCTTTGGTCCTGAGGCGGCGGATACCGCTGTTGACGGCATCTTGGGACTCGAGAACAACTGGGTCGGCACCCTGGCGGATAACACTGGGGTGGACGACACGTGGACACTTTGGAGCCAGCTCGAGTCCGCCCACCCGGAACTCGAGGAGAACTGGCGCTGGCAACTGCTGCTTCTCAGGGCATACTACGACCGGTATATCCGCGCACGGCTTACGAATGAAACCGCGCTTGAGGAGAACGCGTACGGGGCCTTGGCCACAGGCGGCAGCGTGGGCGCCAACGCGGCCATGGACAGCGCGGCAGCTTTCCTTGCCCAGCCGGACACCGCGCCGGTTCAGGCCGCTCTGCGCACCCGCATCGAAGACCTGTGTGAGGCTCTGTTCGAGTCGATCGGGCTACAGACAAGCGTTTCCTCCCCGTACGTTGCCGCGGGGCTGGAGCGGGGCGCCATACTGGACACCGTGGACTGGCCCGTGAACAACCGCTGGTGGCTTGAGAACCGTTTCGCCGCCATACGCGCCCTTGCTACGGAGCAAGAGAAACTGGCTGCAATAAACGTGATTCTGAACTGGGAGAATCCTGGAGCAGGCGGGTATTACGACGACTTGGGGAACGCGGCGAAGCAACCGCACCTGGTCCAGCAGCTTCCTTGGGCTGAGGACCCTGGCCGCGTCAGTTCCACCCAGAACGAGTTTGCGTGGCACGGCGGCGATTCGAGCGACCCGCAAAAGGGCGGCGGCAGGCTCTCCTGGCAATCCAGCGCAACCACGCTGTTTAACACGCCTCTCGAGGTGGAATACACAGGATTGGACACCAGCGCGGGATACATCCTGCGAGTGCTGTACGCGGGCCGGTTCCGGCCGTCAATGACGTTGACAGCCAACCAAGGCTATCTGGTTCACCCTGCCCTTGAGCAACCACCCCAGCCCACCGTGCTCGAATACGCGTTGCCCAAGGCGGTGACCGCAAGTGGCACACTGCGGCTCCGGTGGGACCTGGTGAGCGGGCGGGGCTGTCAGGTGGCGGAGCTCTGGCTTGTGAAGGAGTGACGATTCCGTGTGTCTTTGCAGGGAATTCCCACTTGGGGGCTGACAAGACGTAGGGAAGGTGGGATAGCGCGAAGACTTCGCCAATAACCGCGGCGAAAGCGGCTTTGGTCCGGCGCAGGGCCCCTTTCCCCTGGGATAGGCTTCCGGCGCAGCTGGGGGTATGCTCGGGCACAAGCTCATCGGCCGTGCTGGACACCTATTCTCTCCCCTCTCCTACCCGAAGAGAGCATCCATTAGCAGCTTTTTGACTGAAACTCCGTCTCGCGGACCTGGAGCGAAAAACGTTACTGCTTACCCGTTCGATAATTAAGTCACAAAAACTGAAGAAAATGATGGATATGAAAACGGTGAAATGTGTGATTAACAACGAAAACACCGATAAATGAGGATATTGACAATTTAGATGCCGTGTGATAGCTTGGCTTTCGGTATCGGGGGCTTTCAAAGAAACTCAAGCAAGTGTCGGGTTGGAGATACGGGAGGAAGGTTTTGTGTCGCCGGTCATGGAGACCGATTACCACAAGAGATGCGCACACACCGCGCTCCCTCCTGCACTCTCTTCGAAATCTCCATCCCGTCCCATCGAAAGGGGGTGATACGGAGGGCAAAGAACGGATTTCGCCTTGCGGCAGTTCCATGCGGGGTTCGAACAACAATTGCAGCTTAAAGACAAGGAATGTGGTTATGATGAACATTTCACGCGGTTCGAAGTGTTGGTCACGTTGCATTGTGTTCGTGGGAGTAATGCTGGCGGTTGCAGTGATGAGTCCGCCGGCCGGGGCGGTGAATTACAACTCAAGCACCGCGATCATGGTTTACATTCATGGCTTCGACAATGACGGTTGGACCTACACGACTGAATTTGGCAACGATTCGACCATTGACGACATCGCCGGGCCTGTCAGCCAGATCGCGGCGTTTACGGGCCGTCCCACCAACATCGCGAATCCAACCGCGCCCAATCAGGTGTGCGGCGCCACGTACTACGGAACGGTTCCTCCGCCCTGGTACACGGCCGATGACATCGCGGCGGATAACGCAGCCCCGCAGAGGGTGCCGAAGTACGCGTTGCGCATGGCCAAGTACATCAAGCACGTGATCACACGCTCGGGCGCTACGTCGGCAATCATCCTGTCGGGCAGTTTCGGCACGGAAATCACGCGCTACATGATCGAGCACAATCTGTGCAATCTGGCGAGCGATCAGCTTGTCTCCCGCTGGATGCCGATCGTGGGCGTATTGTGCGGCAACTGGGCGGCCAGCAGTCTCCCGTACAACGATTTGGCGTGGATCTTCGGTGAGAACCCCTCCCCCGACATCGACGATATGCAATATGACTGGGTGAGCGCCAACATCTCGGCCAACGAAACGATGAACTCGGCGTATTACGGGCCGATCATCATTAACCAGTTTGTGGCCACCGCGGACGGCGACGGCTATATCACGGCGCTGTGCAACCAACCCAACGACGGGACAAACAACGTCGATGACTGCAAGTTTCACGGGTACACAACGTCCGCGGCGCTGCATGCGGCCACCGACGGCACCCTGCAGATGCCGGGACTCGCGTACTACCCGACCGTTCACACGGGCATCGTTGATCATATGGGCATGTGGGCCGGCGTCGTGTCCGCCGCGGAAAACAACATCCGCGTCACGATTACGCTCACAAGCTTCTATGCTAAGGTGAATGGAGACCTGTTCGGCGACAGCGAATGGATTTTCTCGGCCCGCACGACTTCTCCCCGGGCAGCCACGTTGTGGGGGGTTACGGTTCCGATGTCCGATTTGAACGCGGATGACGGCGTGTCCATCAAGCTCGAGATGAAGAAGGGCAAGACGAAGTACCCGAATTGGACGGTGTTCGACATGATCATCCCGCCCGGCGAAACGCAGCTCAATTTCGCGTTCAATCCTTATGAAATCGACTTCTATAACAAGTTCTACGATGAGTACGAAATCGGCTCGACGAAGAACATGGGCCTTACCACGGCGACCCTTACTGGCAGCACTTCGACGTTTACGCTGAGCAACAGCAACTATACCGCTGTGTTCAGCGTGGCCATCAAGGCCGTCTACTGAGCCGCCGGAATCAGAAGACGCAAAGAGGCGAACCGTGCATTTCGGTGCATGGTTCGCTTCCTTTTTGTCACTGCTTGCCGCCGGCACATCGTTCAAACGGACGCGAGGACATGCGCATTTCACCTTCCGGGACATGGACGCCAAACACCCGTGTTTCCGGAAACCGCATCTGTGGTCTGGCATTCCCCGGCGCTCCCTGGCCCCAATGACGGGACGCACGACGGCAAGGCGGAGCCGTCGGGGGATGATCGTGTTTCGGGCGATTGGCAAAAGGCTTCTGTTGACAGCGCTTCGCGTGGTCAAGGGATGGATTCGACAGGCGTCAGGGTTGCCGCAAGTCCCTATGTCCCATCTTTGACAGCCACAGGTTCCAGAGCAAGCAAGACGGGCTCCATCGGCAATACAGTCAACGGGAACGTGACTTCCTCGCGGTTGATCAAATCGACTGCGCGTTGAATCGGCGTTTCCGCGACGAGCCGCACAGGCCTTGACTCCCGGGTCACGTTCAGCACGCTTACCAACAACCGGCCGCGATGCTCCGCCGCCCGCACATTCACTCCCCAGACCGGTTCGCCGTATGGACCCACGAGCCGAAGGGGCCGTGCCGCGCACGCGGCGTCGAGCAGGCGGTCAATAACGTCGCGGTACGCTTGCGGCGTCAAGGGATCGGGGTAGTCAACCAGCCTCCCGCTCCCGGACTGGACAAGTCCTTGGCTCCGGACCCGGCCGTACTCGTCGTGCGTGAAGCAGGGTCCGACGGTCATGACCACGCCGCCGGCTCCGATGTACTCCTGGAACGCACTCATGACTGCGTCGGGCGTATGCGCCGCCCGCGGCACGATCACGAGCTTGTACTGCGCCAGCGCACCGGCTTCGATTTGCCGTTCGGTGACGAAATCGCAAACCGCCCCAGTGAAATACGTCCCCTCGAAGGCGGCCCGGGCTTCTTCGACATAGTCCATGGACGGCAGGAGGGAAGAGTATGCGTACAGGACCGCGAGCGGCGCCTTGGCGCGGCTCAGCGCGTAGACCTCGGGTGCGAGCCGGTTCAGGTCGAGCGCCACCCGGCCGAGTGCGCGGACGCAGTTGGCCCGCGTGAGGATGTTTTCGGCGAAATCCCCGTCTTGCGCGCGTTCCCACACCCAGGTGGTGGTGGCGCCCTGCCCGTGGAGCGCCTCGTGCCAGTACACGGTGCGGATGTAGGATTCCGGCATGTAGCGCGCGTCCCCATCGGCGATCAGATGGTTCTCCGAGTTGAAGATGGGATTATCCGGCGCCGTACAGTGCTGGAGCGAGTAGTTCATGGCCATGTTGAGCCATTCGCATGCATATGGGCCCGGCTGCTCGCCGCGGAAGGCATACGTGCAATCGTTGCCGGCGATTCGGTCAATCTGGTTGAATCGTTCATAGTCGATGCCGACTTCGAACCGGCCAGGATCTTCGAAGGCATGCGACATGACCTTCGCATGCACCGGCAAGTCCGGAGCGTAGCGGTGAATGCGTTCGCGCAACATCTCATGAAACGCCAGGAACTGCTCCTGGTTGAAGCGGCAGGCGTCAAAGAACAGCCCGTACCCGCACGACGCGTCCTTGGGGAGCTCGACGTCTTCAAACTGGCGAAAACCGGTCCCATACGCATCGTTTGCCGCTTGGATGGGGCCCCATTTCTCCTTCAGCCAGGTCTGAAACAGGGCACGTTCATAGGCGCATTTGCCTTTGTATTGCGGCTCGTTGGAAAGGCAGATGCTGTGCAAAGCGGGATGTCCGGCTATCAGCGGCATCAACGCGTCCAGCCACTTTTCCATCACGGGGCGCGTATTCGGCGCCTCGATGCAGAACTTGAGGAACCCTTCGCCGCAGAGTCCGTGCGCCGGGTCCGCGTCTTTCGCCCATTGCGGGAAATAGTGCGGCGAGATCAGGAGGTTCACCGCCACGTTGTGTTCCGCCGCTCGGTCTAACCATCGCACGACGTTTTCCCGGATGGCGTTGACGTCGACCGTAGACGAGTCCGGGAGGCCATTACTCGGCCCCATCTCGATCTGGATGATATTGAGCCCGTACTCGTTGAGGATGGGGATGTCGTTGCGGACCTGTCCAAAGTGGCCGACGCCGGTGAAATAGACCGGCCGGTCGTGCTGCCAGAACGCCCCGTTCCTGATCGTCACCGGCGCGGTTTCGTACCGGGGCGCGGAGAGGCCCGGTGCGGCATCCGACACAAGCAGTTCCGCTTCCCGAATCGCGCCGGCGCACACGCGGTCAAGGTACGCGGCCGCCTTCAATCCACGGAGTTGGTGGGTGAAATTGCTCGCGGCCAGATCGTCACGCACGTATTGGAGAAAGCTCTCGACGACGCGCGCATCGGCGGCCGGATACGCCATGTCGCGGCCGGCCGCGCGGCCCTGGCTGAGCCGCTCTTTGAGCGCGGCAAGCTGCCGCGCCGTCTGACCAAGGCGCTCTTCGAGGCCGGCGCGATCGCTCAACAGGATGTCGCGGGCAGCGGCCACCGAAGCGAGAAACGCATCAGGATTGCATGCCTGGTAGGCGGTCATGTCAAGCGCATGTATCGCCTCCTGCACCAGGACGCGCCAATGCGCCGCTTCCGGCCCGGGCACGTAGGCAGCGTCCTGCACTGCCGCGTCAAGGTCTTTTACGAGCGCGCGCAGCGCGTCCACCATAGCCTCGCTGGCGCTGCAGACCAGATACGTCTCGTACAGCTTGCCGTAACCGGCCCGGTTAACCGCTTGCAGCGCGACCGTAATGGTCTCGCCGGGTTGCGCGTTCTCCGTCAGAACAAAATCGCCGTTCGCCCATTCGAACTCCTGCCGGAACACGCCGTTTACATAGGCCTTGGCGCCGTTGTCGACGCCCGCCTTCATTCGTATGACAGCGCCTTTGGCGGGAATCCCGTTGACCTGCTCCGGCACGGTCACACGCACACGAAACCATCCCGTGGAATCGTGCGGCCGCCATTCGAACCCCAAGCCGGCGGCCTGCCACTGCGAATCGTCAAAACCAGCTTGTTCCGCTCCCGGCGCATCGCCCAAATGCCAGCGCCAGCCGAGAATGCGCGAGTCCAGCAATTGATCCAACTGCTCGCGCGTCACTTCCGCCAGGCTCGTTGGAGCGATGCCCAAGAGCAGGACCGCCGCGCACAGACACATTCGCTTTCCCATTTCGAATCCCCTTACTTTCCGCCGGATTCTAATCCCATGGTCTTGAAAGCCGCAATCCGTCGCACTATGCACAGAGCGGGTGCAGCCGTGCCGCGGCGCGCCGCGATTCCGGCATACGGGCACATCTCGATATGGCCGAATCCTTGATCAAGCCAGCGAGTATACGACAAAATGGTGCCGTTTCTCCGTCTATTGGCGCAAGGCTGGCACCTGCCGGGGGAATCCTCGGGCAAAATTTCCGGAAAGGATTGGCAATGAGACACGGAATGAGCGTCTTGAATGGGCTTGTCATTCTCACAATCTGTTTGGTTTGTCCGGTCACATACGGTGCGCCGGCCCCCCCGAACCCGGTGATATCCCTCGACGGGGAATGGCTGTTGGCAACCGATCCCGGAAACGTCGGGCAGGCGGAGAAGTGGTGGTCGTCGCCCCGGGCCGACGCCAAACCAACCAAGGTGCCATGGATTATCCAGGACGCCTTTCCCGGCTACCACGGGGTGGCCTGGTACTGGAGGAGCTTCGAGGCGCCCGTCAACCCGCATCCCAACGGCCGGACCCTGCTCCGCTTCTGGCAGGTGGACTACAAGGCCGACGTGTGGCTGAACGACACTCCCGCTGGCTCGCACGAAGGCGGGGAATCGGTGTTCATATTCGATGTGACAGACATCGTCAAGCCGGGCGAAACAAACCGCCTGGCCGTGCGGGTGCTTAACCCCACGCACGAGCCGATCGATGGAATCGTGCTAAAAGAGACGGCGCACCGGAACAAGGCCCTCCCCTATTCGTCCGGCAGCGCCTGGGACCAGGGCGGCATCTGGGACTCGGTCGAACTGTTGCTCGTGCCCCAGGTCTGGATTGAGGACCTCTTCGTCCGGCCCGACTGGAAGACTGGCCAGATTCGGGTCCAGACCAATATACGTAACGCCGGGTCCGATACAGTCACGCCGCATCTTCAATTTGCGGTGGCGCCAGCCGCCAGCGGCGAAACGCTGGCCGTTGCCGGCCTCTCGCCCGAGGCGGCCGCCGGTGACACGCTCGTCGAGACCACCCTGCAAGTGGACCATCCGCATCTTTGGAACCTGAGCGACCCGTTTCTCTACCGCGTAACCGCCAGGGTGTCCACGGCCCAGCCGCCGGAAAAGAATCCGCAACTGGGCGTCCACGAGCACTCGGTCCGCTGCGGCTTTCGCGACTTCCGTCTTGAGGACGGCTACTTCCGGCTGAACGGCAAACGGCTCTACCTGCGATGCTCACACACGGGCAATTGTTGCCCCATTGGCCTCGAGATGCCGCACGACCCCGACTTTCTGCGGCGCGACCTGATCAATCAGAAGATGTTGGGGTACAACGCCATCCGGTTCATCTCGGGCGTGCCCAAACGATACCAGCTCGACATGGCCGACGAGATCGGCTTGATGGTTTATCCCGAGGCTTACGCGGCCTGGTGCCTGGCCGACTCGCCGAAGATGAAGGAGCGCTATAACGAATCGGTTTTCGGCATGGTCCGCCGGGACCGCAACCATCCCTGCATCACGATGTGGGGGCTGCTGAATGAGACGCCTGACGGGCCGGTCCTTCGCCACGCCGTCAGTGTCCTGCCGGAACTGCGAAAGCTGGACGACTCGCGCGTCGTGCTGCTTAACAGCGGCAGTTGGCATTCTCACGGGGGTACCACGGCAGGCATCAGGGTATGGTCCCCGAACGACCGGGACAACCCGTGCGTTACGCTCAACGGGACGGACCACGTCATCAAAGCGCTTGGCATCACGTGGCAGCCCGGACAAATGGCCTTCCATCCGGGCCGTGACGGAGAATATGCCGTGGTCCGCTGGACCGCCCCGGCCGATGATACGGTCGATTTCTCGGCCGTATACAAGACCATCGCAGAAAAGGCCACCACCAGCGTGCATGTCCTGCACAACGGCAAGCCCCTATTCGAAAGCCTGATCAACCTCGAAGACAAGGGGCCCGAGTGCAGCTACTCCGCCTCTCTCGAAGTCCGGGCGGGCGATACGATCGACTCTGCCTGCGGCTGGGGAAACGGGGACTACGGCGCGGACACCACGGCGTTAACGGTCACGATCACGTCCGCCTCGGGCAAAGCCTGGAACGCCGAGAAAGATTTCTCGATCGAGCACAATCCCAACGGCGCGTGGAGCTACGGCGTCCTCCAGCCGGCTGACAAGCCCGCCGCCGGGAGTTTCGCCCTGTTTCCGTTCGGCAAGACGGAGGAAAGCATTGGATCCATCAGCAACCCGAATTCGAATGTCTGGGAAGACATCCTGAGCGACCAACACCCCTATCAGCGGGTGCCGCATACGGCCTCCGTCATCCAGACCCTTCGCACGGTCAGCGGCAACGGCAAACCCGTGTTCATTTCGGAATGCGGCATCGGCAGCGCGATGGACCTGCTCAGAATCGTCCGAAAGTACGAGCAGGCGGGCAAGACCGAGGTCGAGGACGCGCAGCTCTACCGAAGCTGGCGCGACCAGTACATGGCCGATTGGGAGCGGTATCGCCTCGCCGAGGTCTTCGACCGGCCCGAGGACTTTTTCCAGCAGAGCCTCGCGCGGATGGCCGGACAACGGCTGCTCAGCGTCAACGCGGTGCGCGCGAACCCGAACTGCATCGGCCATAGCCTGACCGGCACGGTCGACCAGGGCATGACCGGCGAGGGCGTGTGGACGACGTTCCGCGAGCTCAAACCGGGCGCCACGGATGCCCTGTTCGACGCGTGGGCGCCGTTGCGGTGGTGCTTGTTCGTCGAGCCCGTGAACGTCTATCGCAACACGCCCGTCAAGTTGGAAGCTGTCTTGGCTAATGAAGACGCCCTGGCGCCGGGCGACTATCCCGTCCGTCTGCAGGTGGCCGGCCCGGACCTTGCCCGGGTCTTCGATAAGACGATCACCGTCACCATTGCCGATCCGGCCAGCAAGCCGGAGCCGCCGATGGTCATGCCGGTGTTCTCCGAGGATGTGGTCATCGACGGTCCTCCGGGGACCTATCGTTTCCTGGCCACGTTCGAGAAGGGCGCGGCCGCTTGCGGCGAGGAAGTCAAGTTCTTCGTCGACGTGGCGCCGGAGGATATGCCCAAGGTCGATACCGAAATCGTGCTGATGAGCCACGACAGCGAGCTGTCCGAGTGGCTCACACAGCGCGGCATCAAGAACCGTCCATACGCGCCGGGACAGCAGACCGCCCGCGAGGTGATCCTGGCATCGGGCGCGCCCACTGCCGAGCCCGGCGTCGTTTTCAAGGACCTCGCACAGCGGATCGCGCGCGGTTCGACCGTCATCTTCCTGACGACGGACACGTACGCCAAGGAAAACGAATCAACGGGCTGGCTGCCGCTCAGAACCAAGGGTAACGTGTCCGGCATCGCCCGGTGGCTCTATCACTCCGACGAGTGGTGCAAAAGCCACCCGATCTTCGAAGGCATGCAGGCGGGCGGTTTGATGGACTACAGCTATTACCGCGAACTGATCCCCGACGTGGTGTTCATGGGCATCGAGCCAGCCGCCGACCCGGTCGCTGGCGGGATCAATGCCTCGTGGGGCTACCAATCCGGCCTTATGGTTGCGGTATACAAGCTGGGCGCGGGCGAGTTCATCCTGAACTCGCTGCTCATTCGCGACAACTTGGGCCGGGTTCCGCAGGCTGAACGATTGCTCCGCAACATGCTCCGGTTCGCCGGTCGCGACGTGGCCCAGCCGCTGGCCGACCTGCCGGCCGGGTTCGACGAAGAGCTCAAGGCGATGGGCTACTGACGAAGAAAGCAGGCGATGGAGAATCCGAGCCACGCCGCTGTGGCGCGGCACTCTTGCCCCTCCGGGGCTGAGGAGGCGGTCATGGGCTAGGCCCTGCCGCCCCTGCGGGGCTGAGGAGGCCGCTTTCTTCACGCGCTGTTGTGGCGTGGTGTTCCTGGGAGCGCCAAGCGCCAGCTCTGCTCATTCCTACGACCAAAGCGTCCAAGAAACAATGATTCGCGGGCGAGTGCGCGCAACTTGTTCAATGGGCGGGCGGGAAAACCCGCCCTCCGTTGCGCCAGTCTTGTTGTGGCAGGGGCAGTCATCCCCTGGCCTCTCCCCGCGGCTGACCTGTGGGTCGTACCCAGATGACTCGAAAGTCCAGCGAGTTCAGTCTCTGCTGGATTACTCCCTCTGCGGTTACGCCGATGTCGCGTTCCGATATGACGTCCCATGCGGACAGCTCTCCCGATAGTTGGAGGTTCTCCAGATTCAAGCGCACCTGGACAACCCGGGGTTCTCGCGCAAGGTTCGCGATTACGGCGACCACGCCTTGGCTGCCGCGGCTGTACAGACTCACTTTGGTGCCGCCGGAATCGGTCGTCACGGCGTTCTCATTGTTCCAATAGGGCAGCCACGCGGCCTGATGCCGTCCAAATTCGTCCATGGCGTGCCAGAGTTTCGACTCAAGCTCGAGGCCTCCGTTCAGACTGCCTCGCACTAAGACGTCGTGGAGGAGCGAGAAGGACATGGCTTCCGAGTAGGTATAGGGCTGGCCGTAACACAGCAACTCCGCGGGAATGCCCCATTGATGCCCCATGAACTCGCATCGGAACGTTTCCAGCGGCAGCACATCGAGGGGCCACGGGCCTTGCTGGACGCCGCCAAGCTGTTCCCCGTCCCAGTAGCTGGTGGCAAACGCGAGAGTGGGTGTCGTCATGCAGGTAGACGAGTGCACGTTGACGATTCCGTCGGGCTTCCGGCTCTTTACGATGGTCCAGATGCGTTTCATGAGGTCGCGCGTCGAGAAGAAGGTGTATGTTGGGCCGACAGTCCCGTCCGGCCGCGCATAACCGCAACCGTGCTTTACGTTGCTGCACGGCCAGGGGTATTCGGTACCATCGAGGTACACGCCGTCGATGCCGTATTCGTCCATGGCCCGCGCGATGCCGTCCGCCAGGAAGTTCTGCCAAACGCTTCTATAACAGACGCTGTAGGCGTGTTGTTCCGGCATGCGGTGGTATTCGCCCGTTCTCGGGTAGACGAGGCATTCATCGCTGTAATCCGGCCACTCGGGCGCAATGTCGGACATCTGATAGCCGAAGTAGAGAACCATCCGGATACCTTTCTCATGACATGCCTGGACGAGGTTATGTAGTTCGGCTTCGTGCGTCGTGCTCGTGTAGTTCTGTATGTCCGTCCAGTGTTCGTGGAAGCAGACTGTCCGGACACCGAGTTCGGCCAACCGGTCCAGCACGGTTTTCGGACGGTCTTCGCCGCTTGCGCCGAACGATTCGCCGAACTTGCCGGGCTTGGCGACGGCGTCCGTGAGCCTGCCGGGAATGCCTTTTGCAGGGAGCGTGTTCTCGAGCGAAGCGGTCAATCCGTCGAGATGGTCCAGCAACAGAGTGTGTTCATCGGCTTCCGGCGGTTTCGTCAGATCGAAGGTTTGACGGGGGATATCGGAGATTCGCAGCTCATCCATGTCGAAATGCCCGATCAGGCTTTTAAGAATCATCTGAGCGTTATCGAGGGAGGCCGCGAGCGTACCCTTCCAGGGGCTCTCGGCAACCTTCTTGCCGTCATTCCACACGGCCATCGAGTCGCCCCATGTAAGCGCAACGTGATGCCATTCGCCTTTCTGCCAGTCGCATTTCGAGCACACAAGGAGCGGGAAGGTGTCCTTCTGTTTCAGGTAGGCCCGCATCCCGCGGTCGTCGATGTTCCAATAGAACCCGATGGTGCTGTCCGAGTCGGGAAGCGTCAGAGTAAAGAATTCGCGGTTGTATACCCCCCGGGTTGCCTGGTCCTTGATTTCGACGCCGGGGTCAAAGTTGACCTTCAGCCATGCTTCGAGCGTCCCCTGGTCCAGATTGAAGTTGCCCTGGGCGGGGTAGGCGATGCTCGCCGCCGGATTGTACGGGGCGTCCTGGATGCCGTAGCCGCCGTGGTGGCAGATGCGGAAGTCCCACACGTCCTGGGGATTGTCGCGGACGGGCGTTGCCTGAAATCCGAACGTGTAGTCGAGGGGTTTGTCGAACTCGATGGGCTGGGTCACGAGGTTGATGCGCAGCAACGTCTCGCCCTCGCCGGGGACAATTTGCGTCGCCTTGTTCGCATCCGCGAGGAAGAAGTTGCGGTCAGACTCGGAGAACCATCCGAGACCCCTGGACTCGTCACCGAGCCAGACGTAGGGCAGGAAAGGCGCATCGAGCGGTTCTGTCGGCGCGGGGCCGGCATTATTCACGTTCCCCCAGCCGCCGGGGAACGTGTAGAGATAGCGGGCATGCTCGCGCTTGACCGGCACCTCCAGGGCGAGTCTCTGAAGCGTGGTCTTCCCGTTCGGGACGAGTTGCCAGTCCGAACGGATCATGCCATCGAACTCCACGGCCACCGTGCCGTTCAGTTGCGTCTTGTCGGAGCCCGCCTCCGTGAACACCCGTACAACGCCGTCGTTGATCTTCCGGACCTCGGTCTTGCGGGGAGTCCAGGAGACCTCTTGCCCGCCGATGACTGCGACAAACCGGATGGGACCGGCCAAGAGGGACGCTTCCGCGCTTGTCACTTCTACGGGAGCGGGCAGCCCATCGAAACGGTATCGCCGGCCCCAGGGCCGCACGATGGTGTCTTCGATTCCAACAGGTTCCCATCCCGGCAACAGGCCCTCGTTGACGCCCGCCTTTGAATCAAGCCAAACGGGCGGGGACGGCGTGCCTTGGGCGTCTGTGGCCGCCGCGAGCAGTTCATCCTCTGCCGCGCCCGCCTGATTTGCCGCGCATAGAATGCAGAGTGCCAAGGCCACCCAATACAGCATCCGTTTCATGATCTCCTCCTGAAAGTCAGCGTTGAAACCAGGTTTGGCGCCTATTCGAGCCGCTGAAAGCGGCTGTTTGACAACCAACGGCGCCGACCTCGAGTACGGGATCAGCCCGACACGCCGGGGATACGGCGTGTCTTTGCTCGAGGTCACGCCGTCTCGCTGTAGTTGACCCATTCCATGCCGCCCAATTTCTTCAGTGCGTAACCGGCCTCTCGCAGGTAGTCTCCATAGACCACCTGTGCATGAAATCCCTCGATGCGCTCGGTAATGCGCTTGACATCGCCGTCTATGGCAATATCCATCTGTGAACGGCACATCGGCAGCGCGGGGGTATCAACAATCGTGCCGCGGAATCCGTGCCAGCGTGTGCAGTGCAGGTCCGGCTGGATCAGCGTGACGATCTGGCCCTTGGCATACTCGACCTTGCTGGCCACGCCATAGTCGGATTCGAAGTGCGTCATAAGGGTGACGGGTTCCAGGTTATGGCCGTCCATCTTCATGGGCGCGGCGCAATGGGCCACCGTGTAGATGCCGTGGTGTGGAAAGTGCGTGTTGCACACGAACGACGGCCTGGATGCAATCCAGCGGAGCAATACGCCGGGCATGGTGTGGCTGAGGTCGGTGTGGCAATAGGCCGTGTAGCCCGCATCGTTCGCCAGCGCCAGAATCAGGCATGGCGGCGTATCGAGCATGGCGATCACGTCATGGTTCATGCAGCGGTCGAACCCGAAATTGAATGCCTTCTTCTCCTCGAGTAACGATTGGCAGACTTTCCAGGCTGCGAAAGAATTGACCACGAATCTCCGCTCGGTTTGAAGCGAGATTTGTGGATTGGAGAGAAAGCGGTCTGTCTGTTCTTCGACCGATTTCATGAACTCAACGTCATCCCGGGCTCTTTGAAGCCTCTGCGCGAAATCCTCGCGGGGAACCACTTCAATTTCGTAACCCCAGAGGTCTTTGGCGACGCGCGGGCCGTTCTCCTGGGCGGGACCGCTGTAGGCGGTCAAGCTGCCGATGGCAAGGACCTTCGTGCCTCGAGCATTCTTCAGCCCGTACAGAGCACGCAGCCGCCATTGGAGCTCGGCATAGTCGTCCACGACCACGTCCCAAACATCGAAATTGGGCTCGGCCATGGCGTCCTCGTGATGCCGAAGCACCCGCCAATGGACAATCTCGTGGTAGAGATAGTAGGGTCCCGACTTGTGGCGCAGGAACATGATGTTCGGCTTCCCGCAATTGGCCAGTTTCCAGAACCACTCGACCGCGCCGCCCGCGGCATACGGCATCAGCACGTCCGCGTCGGATTCGGCGATGACCTTGTCTATGGCAGCCTCATTTTCGGCCAGAACCACCGGCCGGGGGGTAAGGGGGAACTCGGACGTCTCAGCCAACGCTTTCAACTCGGCTTCGATGCGCCGCGCTTCAGCGGCAGCCAGCTCCGCGGAGTGGATCGCGCCATAGGGGCGCCAGCTCGTCTTTTCCCCGCGTTGGGGCGTGTCGTAGCTCAGAATGGGCTGGACAACGATGGGTTTGCCCGGGGGCCAGTCCTCAGGCTGGACTTGTGAAGCCGGTTGAGAACCGGCGCCGGAAGCCAGCAACAGTCCGCCAACCGTTGCCGAGCCGCCCAGGAAACCCCGCCGTGTCATTGCGAAACTGGACCCAGGCTGTTGGTCTTGGTGCTTCATCGTGAACCCCTCTCGTATGTTTGCCCGCTCCCGTGATACGTAGTGAAATCCTACGTTCTCGCGCCGAAAGCTTCAATTTCTTTGGCCGCGCGCACTGTTCTCACTCTTCGAAGGTTCCATGTATGATGAGGACCGTGGGCGGTAGGATGCTGGCTGGCCGGTGTAGAATCGCCCGGAAAGGGTATTGGACATGCTCTGTGGAACACGTGTGCTGACACGCGGCAGGTTCGGCTTGCTCTTTGGCGCAATGGGTTTTGTTGCACTCGTGCGCGCCGCAGCGGCGGCTGAAACCCTCCCCTTTTACTACGCCCACGCGATTGTGGAAGACGGTTTGGGCGTGGCCGCACCTTGGTACAGTGGCCAGAATGGGCAGATAGATTATCGAATCCAGCGCGCGGCTGAGGTGCTGTTGAACTCCGGGTGGTCCGTCAGGAAGGTGGGCAATGGAACGTCCGTGACGACCCCCACGTGTTTCTGGGGCGAAGGCGACCTCGACCCGGGATGCGTCCAGCGCGCGGCGCGCGCCCTGTTCGCACTCGTTGAATACTATCACTATTCTGGCGACCCGGCCGCCCTCGGCCACGCGGAGAGCATCGCGAACACGGTTCTGGACCTCTGCCAGACGGCACCGGACCACCCGTGGCCCCAATTCCTCATGAGCGTCCCCTACGGCGGCATAGGGAAGGACGGGAAGGTTACTTCCGCGGCATACATCCAACTGGACATCGCGGCGGAGTTTGGGGTAGCGCTGCTTCGCGCTTACCAATTGCTTGGAAACGAGCGATGGCTCACGGCGGCCCAACATTGGGCCGAGGTGCTTGCCGAGAAGCGCGACCACGACCCGGGCGCCCGCCCGTGGCCCCGTTACGCCAATCCGGAGGTGGTGCCGTGGGCGAAAGACAATCCCGCCGGCAACCTCCAGACGGGAGGCGTCGTCTACCTGCTGGCGTTGTTCGATGAACTAATCAAGCTGGGGCATACAGGACGGGAGAATGGTCTCGTTTCCGCACGGGAGGCGGGCATGGCGTACCTCCGGGATGTTCTGCTTCCAGCCTGGGCCGTCAACGATACGTGGGGCCGCAACTACTGGGACTGGGAGAATCCGGTCCAAGCCCAGGTGACGACGGATTGGGCCGCCCGCTACCTCATGAACCACAAGGAGGAATTCCCGAATTGGAGGAATGACGTCCGCAACATCCTGTCGCTCTTCCTCAACCATTCCAGCGCCTCGCCTGAATCGCGGGGGAATGTCTATCACGGGGCTTGGCAGTTTCCCGAAGGGTGTGGATGCTGCGGGCGCTCGCTGGCGTGGGGTCCAATGGAGCTCGCCCTCGATTTCGCTCAGTATGGTGTGGAGGCGGATAGTGAATGGGCCCGGGAACTTGGACGGCGCATGGTGTTACTCGCGACCTATGACGTGGACGCATCAGGCGCCTACCAAGACAACATTGATGGCGGCGTCACGGTCGGGGATTTCCCGATCGTCCAGTACACGACCCTCAAGTGGGTGCACAGGACCATGTCGTGGTTGCCGGAGCTCCTTGGGCCGAGTCGCGAGAATCACATCATGCGCAGCACCGAAGTAGTCAATACCGTGCAATATGGGGCGGGCCGGGTTGCGTATAGCGTGTTCGCCGCGCCGGCAAACACCACGGACGTCTTGCGCCTGGCATTTGAGCCCGAACGTGTGACGGCGGACGGCGAACAGCTGCCGTCCCGCTCCGACCTGGCCGAGAACGGCTATGTCGCGAAGGCGCTTGCAGGCGGGGATTACCTGGTGACGATACGGCACGACGGCCGGCTGCGCGTCGAGGTGACCGGAAATGATCCACAGGCCGCGGTCGACGATGCCCAGCTGGCATATGAAGGCGAGTGGACGGCGCGCCCACAGGAACAAACCTTCGAAGAGGGAATCCACACCACCGCATCCCGAGGGGCAAGGGCAAGTTGTACGTTCGTTGGCAATCAGGTGCGGATTGTAGGCTCCGTGGGCCCCGAAGGCGGATTGGCTGATGTTTATATCGATGGGGAGAAACAGGCGTACGCGATCGATTTCTGGAACCCGCGCACGTTGCACCAGCAGCTCGTGTACCGGAAAAACGGCTTGACGAACACGCAACACACGGTCCAGCTCGTAGCGCGCGGAGAGAAGAACCCTTTGTCGGCTGGCGCCGTGGTTGCCGTAGACAGCGTCCAGTACTCTGCCGCCGGGCACGAGAACGATTTCGGCGAAGGGGGCGGCCCGACCACTGTGCAGCGAATGATCTTCGGCTACACGGGCCGTACGGATTACCGGGATACCCAAGGCAACTTGTGGCGTCCGGGCACCGAGTTTGCAGCGCTGACCGGGCATTTGACCGATACTGTCGCAAAGACATGGTGGACCACGAAGCAGGCCGTTGCCGTTGCAGGAACACCGGACGGCGAACTTTACAGCTACGGCGTTCACTGGCCTGAATTCGTCGTGAATGTCACGGTTGGCCCCGGGACCTACTATGTTCGCCTGAAGTTCGCGGAAACGCAGTATGCGCAAGCGGGACAACGCGGAATCACTGTCGAGATCAACAAACAGCCCGTAGTTGAGGATTTCGACGTGTTCGCCACGGCAGGCGGCGCCAACAAGGCTGTAGACCTTGTGTTCAACGGTATCGAACCCAGGAACGGCGTCATTGACATTCGGTTTAGAGGCAATGTGATTGAGAGTTGTCCGCGTGAAGCGATGGTTCAAGCAATAGAAGTTGGCCCCGGAGACGGCGGCCGGGGCGCTGTCCCGCAATGTTTGCCGGGAGGTTGACACGGAATCAGCGTCTGGCAGCGAAGTGGGCCAACGGGTTTCCGGGGCCAGTGGCGGAATCTTGTATTGGCGAGGAGGGCTGCGTATGTCCGGTTTTCTGTTCTCCGTAGCGATAGCTGCGCAGATGGTCACGGGTGCGGGAGAACCCCTCGCGGTGCTCGCCCTCTACAACCCCACGCAATGGGAGGGTCCCTGCCCCGTCGAAATCGCCACGGGCCGCATCGCGACGCCCGGTCTTATCGACTGGGGAAGCGTCGCGCTCCGATTGAACGGCGCAGACCTGCCCTTCGCTCTCCGGGAAGGGCGTGCCCATTGGAAGGCGGGGCTGGCCGCCCCCATTGAATCGCCAAAGGCAGAGGACTTGCTGGTGTTCTCGTGCAGCGTGCCGCCAGAGACGTGGGCGCGGGTCGAGATCGTGCCGGGGATGGCGGACGGCACGCCGGCCGTGTCGCGCGCAGACGGCCTCGTGACGGTTCGTTACGAGAGGCTCGAGGCCGTAATCGGGGAAGACACGAGCATCCTGGCGAAGCTCTCGCTGTTTGGCACGCCCGTGCTGGCCGGGCCGCTGGCCATCGCGCCGCGGGCGCTGCCGGACAACGCCTATACGTTCACGGGTCCCATCGGTCCGGGCCACGCCCGCGCGGAGATCAGCATCGCGGACGGGAAGCCCTTGCCGTACACGGCACGGCTCGTCTCGGTCTCCTCCTCGCCAGTCTTCACGGAACTGAATTTCGTACTGACCTGTGCCGACAGATTTTCCCTGGGCCTGACTTACCGGTTTCGGTCGTGCGGGGTCGCGGAGATATGGGCCGATGAACGGCCCGTCGAAGGACCAAGCCCCTGGCGCCATCATGCCGTAACGTACGCCCTCCTCTTGACGGGCGACTGGGAACCCCTCCCCTATCTCGAAGACCGGCTGGTTTTCTACGGCTTCAAAGACTTCGCGGCTGCAATCCAGCAGACCGCGCGTCATTACGGCCATTGTTTCGAGCTGGGCGAGGAATACGTCAACGGCCGCCGGTGGGTCCGGCGCCTGATTGGCATCCCGCCTGACAAACGCGACAAGGCGGATGCACTGCTCGAACTCATCGACAAGGGTTTCATTGTCGACGTGTCGCCGGTCACGGCCCCCGTGGCCGGCGGTCACGTGACGGGGCCTGAGGGTACCGCGACGATCGTGCGCGATCTCCAGGAAGTCCTCGGCGCATCTCCCGGTGACGCGACTCCTGTAAAGCTTGAGCTTAGCGAAGATGCCCGGCTCGAGGGCGACGGCTTCGCGATCAGCTCCAACGGTGCCGGGGGCATTCTGGTCCGGGCGCGTACCCGCCTCGGGCTCGGTTCGGCCGTCAGCGCGATTGCAGATTGCCGCGGACGCCATCCCGAGTGTGGTGTCCCGCTGATTGCGCGCAATCCCGTGGTCTCCCTGCGCGGGGGCGGGTTTGGCGGAGGCACGTTCGAGGTCGATTTCCCCTATGGGACGGATGAAGAGTGGGAGCAAACGTTCGACAAGCTTCTCGATTCGGGCATGAACATGTTCTGGTGCCTTGGCATGTGGGGCAACTGGAAACTGCCCGTCAGTTACAAATACATGCCTGAACTGCGCTCTGACGACCCCGAGGCCTATGACGAATCCTCGGGGACGCTGTTCCGCGAGTTCGCGCAACACCGCGACCACGGCCTGAAACTCATTCACTACCTGCGCGAGCGGGGCGCGGCGGTGGGTCTGTGGCTGCCCATCGGCTGTGTGCCCACGACTTTCGCCCAAAAATACCCCGAAGCGATGATGCCGGAGAGCTTCGAGCAGTTCTGGGGCCGGGCCAAGGGCATCCCCTGCTTTACCCATCCCAAGTACATTGAATACCTCGATGCATTCCTGCGCGAAGTGACCGAGACCTACCCACTCGACGCGATCATCATGGTCCGCGACGATAACGGCGGCTTGTGCACCTGCGACCGGTGCAAGCAGTTCGTAGCCCAGTCGCGCACCCAAAGCGGCGCATGGGAACAGTACCTGATCATCTATCAACGCCTGAAAGAGGCCGGTTTCGCCGGTAAAGTGGGCGTCTACCCGTATTTCGACGGGCTGACCCCTGAGATCGACGCGCTGCTGCCGGAGGATTTGTTCCTCGCCGGTCATGGCGCTTCGACGGCCGCCCTGACACGCAACCAGGAGCGGATCGGGCATATGGCCGACACCTGGCTCGACAATCTATACACGAACTTCCGCCTGCCGCCGTCGCCCCGCATGCGCCGGTTTCTCTCGGACCGATGCACATTCTGGATAGGCGGAGCGTACCGCGGCACCGAGTTGCCGTGGGAGTCCATAGGCTACTTTGGCTGGGAACCGACGGCTACGCCCAACAGCCTGCGTTACGAGTGGGGCGTGCGCACCTTTGGCCGGGAGAACGCCCTGACCTTCGCAGGCATGTCCGATGCTTACGAACATCTGTGGGAGATTAACGCGCGGCACATGCTGCCCAAAGTCTGGTTGGAGCTGCGCCCCGGCGAACGCCAAGCGGTCACCGCCGAAGCAGAGGCCGCACTTGCCCGCTACGAGGAACAACTTGCGCAGCTTGAGCAGCAGGCGGGCGGCGAGAGGCACAGCGCGTGGTTCAAAACGGTCCGGGTCTTCCCTGCGTTCATGCGCTATCACCTGCGCCGGCTGGATGCGTTCGCCAAGGTCTACAACACGGTCCGCGAGCATAGCGCGGCCATCGACGGCGGCGGCAATCTGCCTGAAGAAGTACGGCTGCAACTCCTGGCGGAGTACCAGTCGATGTATGCTTACGCCCGCAAATACGCGAACGCCCTCGAGCAGGCGCCGGGGGGGATGTTCGAGGCGACACGCAACATGACCATGCCGTACAAGGAATGGATGGCCGGATATGACGGCTGGCTGGACCCCTTGCTTGACAGGCCCCAGTTCGCGGGGACGCTTGATGCCGAGCCCGTGACCCTGACGCCCGGCCAGCCGTTCACGTTGCGGCTCGTTCTGCGCAACACGGGCATCTGCCCATGGATTGCGGAGGCCGGACAGCGCTTGACCATCGAAGGCGCCAGCCAGGCCGGACTGCCCGAGGCATGGGTATACGATGGGGAGCCGGCGGCGCCGGGCGACACGCGAACAATCGAGTTCGAGGGTCGCGCCCCCGATACGCCCGGCAAAAGCGAACTGACCATCGTCTTCTACAACCCGTATCGTGTGGCCGGGAAGATCGCCGAGAAGAAAGTGGTGCTGTCACAATGATTCACAGGACCCGCAATAGAGGTGCTGCGCGTTCCGGGCGGGTGCTGCCCACATGACCCGGTTCTCTTTTCTCTCGTGAACCTGTTAGAGTACGGCTGGTGCCGATACGCCTGCACAACGGTCTGGATAACAGGGATTTCGGGCAGGGCGCCGGTAGACATTTCAACACATGACAGGGGCTCGATTCCCGGGAGGTAACAGGCTCATGCGCAATACGCTGCAACTCATGTGGACAATGCCCATGGCGCTTGTGGTTAGTGCCGCCGCAATAGCCAGCGAAGCCGGTGGAGAGGCCAGCGGGACCGTGCAGGCCCAAGTCATCCTGACCGTTTCCGAAGGCAAACGGCTCATCGCCAAGGCCGTGGCACAGATGCCCGAGGTGAAGAAGGCGTTGCAGGACGGTATCGTCATTATCGGGAGGGGCACGACAAACACCTATGTGGCCGAGGAACTCACCGGCCAGAAGATTGCCCATGGTGCGTACGTCATCGGCTGGACCGGTCCGGCCCAAGGAACCAAAACCATGGATTCAGCAGAACGGATAGACGATATCGTGCTGGTGAAAGGCAAGGTGCAGCCGGGCTTGAGCATGGATGACGCTCTCAAGGAACTTAAAGCGGGCGATGTTGTGATCAAGGGAGCGAACGCGTTGAACCGTCAACGCAAGACGGCTGGAGTACTCATTGGCGGGGGGCCCAACAGCTCGTCCGGCACCACCGGCAAGTTCATGTCTGTCGTTGTGGGCCGGAAGGCGCACCTTATTATCCCCGTTGGTTTGGAGAAGCAAGTAGACGGCGACGTGGTCGATATTGCCAACAAGATGCGCGAACCGCTCGAAAGCCTGAACGACATTCCGTCGATGTTCCTGTTGAACGGCCAGATCCTGACTGAGATCGAAGCCCTGGAACTCCTGGCTGGCGTATCGGTCTTCCAGGCGGCCGCGGGCGGAGTCGGCGGCGCCGAGGGCGGGACTAGACTCATTTGCCGCGGAACGCGCGAGCAGGTGCAGCAGGCGCTTGCCATCGTCGAGTCTATCCAAGGCGAACCTATGTTCCTGGAATAATCGCCACAAGAAAAACCGGCCGAGACATACATGTCAATCCGGGACGGTCTGCGCGTGTTATCCTGAGACCTTTGACGGGCAGCGCGTAACCGGTCCGTGTCCCGCGCCGCCGCCCCCTGCTGCACTATCCCTTCGTGGACTAAGGAACCTTTGGGTATCTTCCCCATCATCCGTTGAAACCACCCGCAGAGCCCCTTTTCCGGCATCTAACCTTTCCGCGGCTCCCGGCATCAATTACAATGGAAATAGTGGGAGAAATGGACATGACAGAACGCGATGCTGATCAGGTGCGGCGGGCGCGGGCGGGGGACCGTGCCGCATACGGGGCATTGGTGGACGCCTACCAGGGCATGGTGTTCGCCACGGCCCTGAATATCACCGGCAACTACAGCGACGCCGAGGACGTGGTGCAGGACGCGTTCCTGCGCGCGTTCGAACGGTTGGGCACGCTGGTAGAGCCGATGAAGTTCCCCGCATGGCTTCGCACACTGGCGAGCCGGTCGGCGCTGCAACTTCTCCGGAAGAAACGCCACGTGGCGGCGTTCGACTTGGACGAATCGGCCGGCGAACAGACGGCATCCGGGGCCGAATCGCCCGCCGAGGCCTATGCGCGAGCGGAGTTCGCGCGGCTCTTGTGGCAAGAGGTGGGCGAACTCCCGCCCAAGACGCGGGAAGCGGTCCTTCTCTTCTACATGGAAGGCTATTCGGTCAGCCGCGCCGCAGCGTATTTGGACTGTTCCGAAGGGGCTTTGAAAACACGGCTGCACTTTGGACGCGAGAAGCTCCGGCAAGCTTTGCTGGAGAAGGTGGAGGCTGAGTTGCGCGATCACCGGCCCACGGAGAAGACGCGAAACGCCGTACTGGCGGCCCTGCCGCTATCCGTTGGCGGCTCAACCGCGTTGATGGCGCCGGGCAAGGGTGCGGCCTCCGCAATGCTCACTCTGACCCCTTTCACGGTGGGGGTCACGGCCTGCATTGTTCTGGTGATGGCTGGTCTGGCGGCATTGGCGCTCTGGCCGAAGATTCCGGCGCCCGATAGTGCGCCTGTGGAACCGCTGTCTGTCGCGGACAGGGCGGATGACGAGCACTTGGCCGCATCCGAGCCGCCCGAATCGGAGAAACCGTTCGAGGACACGCCGCAGGCGGCGGCCCACGAGAATGCTCCCGCGGAAGAAGCGCCCGAAGGGGCTTGCAGCATCGCAGGGCGCGTTTTCAACGCGCAAACCGGCGAGGGGTTGCCGGGAGTCGAGTTGAGCGCGCGAGGCGGCGATACGCGCGTCTCCGCGACGACAGACGCGGCGGGCGCGTTCCGGTTCGAAAGATTGCCCGCCCAGCGGTATCGGGTGTTCTGCGGGAAGGCCAAAGGCTACTACGAACTCGAGCACGGCGAACTCCAGGAAGTCGATCTCGGGGAGAACGAGCAATTCGAGGGCCTGGACTTTGCGCTGCAGCCCGGCGTATTCGCCTCCGTGTCGGGACACGTGCTACTACCGGGCGGTTCACCGGCTTCGGGGGCCAAAGTCGTGGCATTCACGGATTTTTCGGCTCCCGGACGGCCGCAATCGGTCGAGTGTACGGCCAAAGAGGACGGCACCTTCCTTGCCGAGGAACTGCAAGTGGGGGCGGTATTGCATGCCAAGGCCAGCGCGGAGGGCTTTCGCAGCAGACGGCAGGGTCCGTTTCATCTGCCCGAGGACGGAATCGAGGACGTCACGATTTGCCTGTATCCTGCCGGGAGCATCTCGGGAGTGGTTGTGGACAAATCGGGGCGGCCCATTTCCGATACGGACATCGGGGTAAAGGCGCAGTGGTGGGAGAAATACGAGGGATCGACCGCCATCCAGGAAGCACAGGCTAAGACAAACGCGGACGGCACGTTTGTGTTTGAGGAACTTGAAGCGGGCGGCTACCTGTTATGGGCCACGTCAGAATCGGAAATGTCAATGTCGTATGACGGGCTTTGGCTGGAACCCGCCCCGGAGGACCTGGTGCAGGTGGACGAAGGCCAGCACGTGACCGGCGTTACCGTGGTGTTCGACTACGCCAAATACAAGCAGAGCCGCGAAGCCGAAGCGCGGACTGCGCCGCCCGAACCCTCGGTGGACGTTACGCCGTCCGATAGACCGGTCTGGGGGCGCATCGAAGGCCAGGTCGTGCGGGCCGGCTCCGGCGAGCCGGTGACGTCGTTTCGGCTCTCCGCGCGCGGAGACGGACGATATGCCGAGGCGGTCAATGATCCGGAGGGGCGGTTTGAGGTCGAGGGCGGAGAAGAGGCGCGGACCACCTTGCACGTGAGCGCAGCAGGCTTCGCTCCCGCTCAGACGCTGGTCGAGAGGCCCGAGGGTTCGGCGGCCGCCGTCCAGGTGACCATACGCATGGAAGCCGCCTGCATTGTTGACGGAAAAGTCGTCGATTGGAACGGGAACCCGGTTGCAGGGGCCGTCATCTACCTCGACGGGCTCGGAAACCGGGAAGCCATCGACAATCGGGAAGACGCCCGCGTGAAAACCGGCGGCACGTTTCGCCTGGATGCCTTGGCGCCGGGCCTGCATCGCTTGTATGCGCTGCATCCGGACTTCGCGTTCGCCTGGGCGGATGTCGAGGCCAGAGCAGGCAGGCCCGCAAAGGTGACGATCCCTCTCGCCCGCGGCGGCAACATCGAAGGAGCGGTGACGCGCGAAGGAGAACCTGCCGCCGAGATATGGGTGCGGGCGCTGCCCGATACGCTCCTGGATTGGCCCAATCTGCAAGATGTGGCTAACGAACTCATGGCTAAGCAGGTTTCCCGTCTATACGCACGAACCGACGCCTCCGGCGCTTATGCCCTCACAAACATCCCGCCGGGACGTTACCTGGTAGCCGCCGACAGCGAGTTCGGCGCCATACAGGAGAAAGCGAACCGGGCGGGGGCGGAGGGTTTGGTGGAGGCAACCGTTGAACCAGATATGGTTACGCAAGTTGACATCGCGCTAAATTGAATTTATTGATTGCAACAGGCCTTGCCATTATGTTTGAATCAATAGTTTGTCAACTCTGAATAACTCTTAATGGAATTGCCGTTTCCTGCGGTACGCATGAAGCCTTACGCTGCTCGGCAGAGCAAGTTCACCCCAAAAGAATATAAACAAAAACCATAATATCAATTAGACCCTGCATCGTCACAAGTCTTGTATTTCTAAGGCTTTCCGCACATTCTCTTAGAAATGGCAGACAAAATTTCTTGTGGCCGTCCTGAAATGGCGGAGTTGGCAAGACACTTGCGTTCCCAAATGCAAATGTTCTTGTCGTGACCGAAACGGCGGGGGTTAGATTCCACCCACCCTGATTAGGAGGCATTAAGGGCCATGAGAAACCGGGCAAACTTTGGACAAGGAACAATAGTAGTGCTTCTGGCGCTGTGCGCGCACGCGGCAAGCGGCACGATGATCGATCTCACCACGGCGGGGGCCAGCGGCGTGATCAACGACGCGATTTTCCAGCAGATAGACCCTCGGGCAACGGGCACGGGAGTGATCGATTCCTTCGCTCAGATTGGCGCAGCCAACCAGGTGGAAGTGCAGGCTTACAATACTACCGTTAACAATGTTCTCAACAACGGTGCTCCCGACAACTTCAATCACTCTATTACTTTGGGGATCGTGCCCATTGTGAGCATCGAAACTGTCGATTATTACCAATTCTTGCTGGACATCAACGAGAACAACAATGCGGCACTGGACCAGTACCTGTCGCTCGACGAGGTTCAGATTTTCGTCGGCGACACGCCCAATCCCAGTTCCACGTCGTTTGACGCTGACGGCATCTTGCAGGGTGTCGGCACGTTAGTCTATGACATGGAGAGCAACCTCAGGAATTGGGTGGCCCTGGATTATTCACTGAACACGGGCAGCGGCTCCGGCGACATGTTCCTGTACGTGCCCGTTTCCAATTTTGGCGGCGCTGGCGATGACGCCATCGTTACACTGTATTCATATTTCGGGCGCCAGGGGCTGAATCCCGCGGAATATGGCGAAGGCAACTTCGGCAATTTCTACAACAGCGACGGGTTTGAGGAATGGGCCGTGCTTGTACAGGAAGACCCCATTGCTCCCGAGCCGGCTACGCTGTCATTGATCGGCCTTGGCATAGCGGGTCTCGTCGTGCGGCGTTTCACGCGCACGAGCTGACGCGATAGACGCTGACAGACCCCCCCCGGGGACGTGAAACTCCTCCTGACGAGTGACGTTCACGTCCCCGAACCTTTTCCCGCCGCCCTATTGCCTCATTGTCAGCCGAGCTTCCAGTCGCCGCGGTATTTGCGTGTCAGGAGGCCGTTGAGAGACGGTTCCTTGGCGAAGGTCTCGGTCTTGGGGTCCCAATGAAGTGTTGCGCCGAGTTCGCAGGCGATTTTCCCGAGATGGCCTATGGACGCCGAGCGATGGCCGGCATTGACCGGCGCGGCAGGATCCTGGCGCGACTTCACACAGTTCAGGAAATCGCGCATGTGGTTTCCTTCCGAGCGGAACCGGAAATCGCTGTCTTTAACCGTGAGCTTCAGCAGTTCCTCGTTGCTGGCCCTGAATTCGCCGCGGTCCACGTAGATCCATTCACCGTCTCGTGCGATGAATTGCGTGCCGAGCCTGTCGCCCGCGGCTTGCTTGAATTCGGGAGGCATGTCGCTCGTGTTGGCGACGGTCATAGTGACCCCGCCCTTGTATTCGCACTCAAAAAGGTATCGCGCCGGGGCGTCGTAAAGGTTGTTGCGCTCGTTGAGCATTTCCCAGCGCACCCCCTTGACCTCGAGCGGGCCGGTGTTGTCCCAGTCCATTGCCATATGGGCGATGTCGCCGTGATGGCCGATCCAGTCCATCATCTGACCGCCGCCGAAGGCCATCCACCAGCGCCAATCCCAGTCGTACCGTTTCGGATGGAACGGGGTCCAGGTGGCGGGGCCCACGTAGAATTCCCAATCGAGGTAATCCGGCGCCTTGGGGAATTCGTCGACCCACATGCATTTGTCATAGTCGGGCAGGCTCACGTTGATGTGCTTGATCTTGCCAAGGTAACCGTTGCGGACCAGCTCGCAGGCCCGCTTGAACCGTGGGTCCGAGCGCTGCATGCTTCCGACCTGGAACACGCGTTTGTTCTCGCGCACAGCCTTCACCACGGCTTGTCCTTCGCCCAGCGACCACGTCATGGGTTTTTCGCAGTAGATGTCCTTGGCGTGTTTTGCAGCGTCGATCGATGTCAGGGCGTGCCAGTGGTCGGGCGTACCGATGATGACCGCGTCGATGTCGTCGCGCGCGTTCAGTTCGCGGAAGTCCCGGTAGGTCTGGCAGTCCTGGTTGCCGTAGAACTCGTCGACCTGTTTCTTCGCCTCCGCGACCGTGTTCGCGTTGACGTCGCACAGGGCCACGATCTGGGTGTCCGGCTGTTTGATGGCATTACCGGTGAGGCCGCGTGCCTGTCCGCCCGTGCCGATGACGCCGATGACAATGCGCTCGCTGGGGGCCGCGCTCCCCTCCTTGCCCAGGGCCGATGCCGGGATAATGTACGGCGCCGCGATAGCCGCGCCGGTTACCGCGACAAACGCCCGCCGCGATACCGTTGTTTTCTTGTTCTGCTGCATAAGAAGTATCCTCCGTTTCGGCCCTGTATGTCCGCCGGGCAACGATACCCCCCGGCCGCAATAGTGGAACTCGTCTCAAGGAAAAACCTCAACCATCGTAGAGGCACGTTACCGCGGATTCAAGGCAGAATATGTGAAAACCCCAGCCCCGCTGTGATGCAGGCATCCACCCCGAATTCTGCGACAGGATTTCCAGGATTGACAGGAATCCGTTCCGCCTGAAACACGTATGCGCGAGTTCAGAGAAGAAGGGTCCAATTGGGAGATCTCGGCCGTAGGAATGGCGCGATCGGCGACCACGCCACAGCGAGGTTTTTCGGCCTCCTAGGCGTCACGCCTGCGTATGCGCCTGGTTGGGCGCCGCGCCGCCCCCCGCCCTCTCTCCCGCGCTGAACGCTTCCTGCGCCGCATCCACGATCATCACGGACATGACGCTGAACGCCACTATGAGGGTCGGAACGCCGTCGAAAAGCCACTCGAGAATCCAGAGAACGATGAAGTATAAGAGAGGGCCTAGGACGCAGTTCCTGATCGCGATGAGTACGCCTTTGTTCATGGCAAAACCCCCTCGTTCGCCTCTAACGGGCAAAACCCACCGAACTCACAAGCTGTGGCACGGTATCCTGGCCGCGCCACCTTTGCGACCGTCAGGTCTCCATCTTGTCGGGCGCCTTTGGCGGCACCGACATTGACAGTGCGGAGCGCCTTTCGCATTCAGAGACTTCCCTGCGAGCTTACCACTTCTCCCCGTGCATTGCGCAAAAAGGAGGAAAAGGGGCATGCAAAGATGCAGGCGAGACGCCTGCGCTACGGTGTGTTTGAGATGACTCCACCGCAACCGGGAGGGACGTTGGTTTGAACTGAATTCAATCTCCGTCGTCATGATGCCATTTGCACTGTCCATTCTGTGCAAGACCCGGGGGGGCAGTGCGTCCCGACCCGGCTTTCCAAGGGAAACGAGAGGTTTCCGGTTCACCACACTTTTCCTCAACTCGGCCGATCGGACGGACCGGACAAATCGGGCTTGGCCGGTTTCGCGAGAGCGGTCTATTACGCGTCCAGCTTGTTCGGATCCGCGGGGATACAACACTGGCTTGCCCCACCCGGCTGGGTCGCTGACGCCGGGCGAGTTCATGGTTGAAAATCGGCGCGGCGTGCATCATCCTGATGGGCGGGCGTCATGAGTCAGTTCAGCGGAGGAGTTGCGACATGTTTACACGTAATTGGCGAGTAGCGGTTTGCCTGGCGGCCGTTCTAGGCGTGTTTCCGGGATGCGCGACACAGGGAAACGGCGAAGAGGGTTCGGGCAGGCTGAGTATTGCGAAGGCGACGTACGGAACGGCGCCGGAAGGGGGCAACGCGGACCTGTATACGATCACGAACGCTAACGGGATGGTGGCGCAGATCACCAATTACGGCGGCACCGTGACGTCACTCCTGGTGCCTGATGCCGCAGGAGCACTGGCCGACGTCACCCTGGGATATCCCAGCCTCGAGGGCTATTTCGAGAACAAACCCTATTTGGGGTGTCTTGTGGGACGTTTTGGCAATCGTATCGCGAAGGGACGCTTTACCCTTGACGGCAAAGAATATGTGCTGGCCGTGAACAACGAGTCCAACCATCTCCACGGCGGCATCAAGGGCTTCAACAAAGTGCTGTGGGACGCGAAGCCTGCTTATCGCGAGGGCGCGGTCGGGCTCAAACTCACGTATGTCAGTGTTGACGGCGAAGAGGGGTATCCGGGCACCCTCGAGACGACGGTCCACTACTGGCTGACCAATGCCAACGAACTCGAGATCGTCTACGAGGCCGTGACCGACAAGGCCACGCCGGTCAACTTGACCTATCACGGGTATTTCAACCTGGACGGCCAGGGCGAAGGTGATATCCTGGACCACGTGATGATGATCAACGCGAGCCGCTACACGCCGGTGGACGAGACGCTGATACCCACCGGCGAACTGGCGCCCGTGGCAAACACGCCGCTCGATTTCACGATGCCGGTGGCCATCGGCGAACGCATCAACGCGGACCACGAACAGATCAAGCGCGGAAATGGGTACGACCACAATTACGTTTTGAACAGTCAGGACGGCTCGCTCGCCCTGGCCGCGCGGGTGCTCGCGCCCGGGTCCGGCCGCGTTATGGAAGTCTACACGACCCAGCCCGGCGTGCAGTTCTATTCGGGCAATTTCCTCGATGGAACCATCACGGGGAAAGAGGGAAAGGTCTACAAGCAGCGTTACGGGTTCTGTCTCGAGACACAGCACTACCCCGACTCGGTCAATCAGCCGGGTTTCCCCTCGTGCATTCTAGAACCCGGCAAGAAGTACTATCAGAAGACCGTGTATCGTTTCACCACGCGGTAGTTCGGCGCGGCGGCGCGTCCGTGCGTGCTGGTCCCCGCCGGCGTTACCTGAATCGCGCGATGGTTTCGAGTCTGGCTATTTGTCTTCCGGGGGAAGTTCGACGAGCCAGATGTTGCGGAACCAGACGGGGTTTCCGTGGTCCTGGAGCGACAATGCATCGGGTTCCGAGGTGGCCGTCACCTGCGAGCCCGTGGTCTTGTCGGGGATAGGCTGATTCTCGTGCACCGGCACGCCGTTATGCAAGACGGTGATGCGCGCGTCTTCCAACTTGTTCCAGTCGCTGTCGAACCGTGCGGCGCGGAATTCGATGTCGAATGTCTGCCATTGCAGCGGAGGCGCACACACGTTTACCCGCGGGGCGGCAAGTTTGTAGATTCCGCCGCAATCGTTGTTTTCGCCGGCAAGTCCGTAGCTGTCCAGAACCTGGACTTCATAGCGGTTCTGGAGAAAAACGCCGCTGTTGCCGCGTTTCTGCCCGTCCTGGTCGGGCAGGAAAGGCGTCCGAAACTCGACGTGCACTTTCTGGTCGATGAAGTTCTGCTTGGTCTGGATGCTGCCGCCGCGGACTTCCATGGCGCCGTTGCCGAGGATCAGCCAGGTTGCGGGGCCGGGCTCGGTCTGCTCGGGCAACGGCACGGGCTTCCATTCCGCATCGCCCTGTTCCGGGGCGAAAGCCACATCCATCAAGTCGGCGCCGGTCTTTCCTTCCGCGGTGTACGGGCCCGAGACTTCCCACAACGCGATATTGCCGTCAAACGACTCGAGCGGAAAGAGGTCCTGCCCGGGAGCGCCCACGAAGAAGCCAGCGACGGGGGATGCATCAAGACCGCGCAATCGGGCCGTAAAGGCCCATTCTTTGTCGTTCTGGACCACTTTTGCCAGGAAGAGGTTCCAGCCTTCGAGGAGGTCGACCGTAACCTTGTTTTGGCAGGGCGTAACCTTGCGATCTTCGATTATTGAATGTATCTCGGCATTGTTGAGCCAGACTTTTCCGCCGTCTTCGATGCCGTAGGCGAACTGTGCTTTGCCTGGCGCGGGCGCCCACACCCATGTGCGCAGATAGGCGACGCGGTTTTCGCCGCCGAGCGTTTTCTTGAGGTTGATACCCCACGGGTCGACGCCCCGCGCCACCCAGAGGTCAAGGTTGCTGCCGTCAAACAACACGATGGCTTCCTTCGGCGGCCGTGCGCCGAGCGTAGGAGAGAGACGTACGACGTGATGGAGCTCGAGGCCGCCGGATACCGCGCCTTCCACGCGCCCGGTCATGGTTTTGCCCCGGATGGAGACGGCAACCTTGGCGTCTTTCATGTCGCCGCTGGCGCCCGCCCCGGAGAAGTCCACGCCGCCTTGGACCGCTTTGCCGTCAAGCACGGCCAGCGCCGGTTCGCGCGTATCAAACGCCGGCAGCAGGTTCATACGGTAGGTTTTGCCCGCCAGCGGGATGACCTGGGCATATATCTTCGCGCTGCCCCATTTGCCCTCCCAGTCGCCCATGTGCGGGTCGCCCGGCGTGGTCTGAGCCGGGCTGGCTTCATCGCGAGCTCCCTGGAACGTGGCGCAACCGCCCAGGAGCGCTACGGCCAGCAATGCAATCATCGGAAGATGACGGGTTTTCATGATTCGGGTCTCTCCTTGTGCCGAGATGGCGGATTTGAGTAAATATACGCGATGGGAAAGAGTAGAATCTCAGGGCGCGCAATTTCAAGAACGCTGCAACGCGGCCAGCCACCACCGGGAACGACATCTCCCCCACTCCGCCGGCGCGGCCCCATCTCCGTCACCGCGGTCCGGTCGAATACCACGGACTGAATGGCGAGGGAGCTGGAGACCTGGCGGTCGCAAGAGCGGCGCGGCCGGGAGACCGTGCCACAGCGGAGATGCCCTTGAGAATATCGCAGAAGCCGCGAGATAGCGGCATGAACGGGTCAAGGAGTGGCGGCCGTTTCCGCGTCGGATGCGACGAGCGTGCTGTCTTCGTCCCGTATCACGGTCTTTTGAGCCTGGCTCAGGTCGCAACCGGAAACGAACATGCGCGAGCTTTGCACCGCGTGCAGAAAAGCCGGAATGCCGGGCTCGGCGTCACAGTCGCGGACGCTGGCGGAAGTTCCCTTCAGACCGATCGCGGCCTGCGCAGGGAGCGAGACAAGGCCGCGAGTGCGAATGTTGCTCAGCGCAGCGCCGTAGACCTCGTCGCAGAACAGGCCATATCGCCATGCGCCGCGCGCCGCGCGCAAATCGATATCGACATCCTGAATCCGCAATCCGTCCACGCGCGCACAATAGAGCGCATACGGGTTTGCAGGGGCGCCCCAGACCCCGCTGGCGGCAGGCGCGGCGCCTTCCGGCATATCGCCGGTCAGAAGAAACTGGATGTTGGAGAGAGTCACGTTTTCACAGTGTTTCTTGTCGAATCCGCCAACATAGCTGCCGTACCGTGATTGGGCAATGACGTTGGACACGAGGATATTCTTGAGGTGCACCTGGGATTGCTCGCCCGTCTCGTTGCCCATCCAGAAGTAGAGCGCCTGATTGACGTTTCGCATGACAACGTTGTTGAAGGTGATGTTCTCACACCGGGTCCCCCTGACAATGTTGGGCCGCCCCGGCAAGATGCTGACGATGTCGAGTCCGATGTCCGTATCGAAGATTGTCAGGTTGCTGAATGAACAGTTTCGAATGATGGAGTCGCCCTCATAACCGATTCGCACGCCACAGGCCGGCACGGAGCACAGAACACAATTGGTCACCGTGATATTCTCGCAGGGCTTGTCTTCCCCGAGCAGTCCCGCGTCGCTCTTGATGGCGATGGCGTCGTCGCCGCCATCGATCGAACAATTGGCGATGCGCACATCGCTGCAACAGTCGATGTCGATCCCGTCGGTGTTCGGACCGTCGTGAGGATTGCGAATGGTAATGCCGTCGATAGTGACGTTGTTGCAGCCGATCGTCCAAAGGGTATAACAGGACGAATTGGCCAGGGTAACATCACGGACCCGAAGGGAATCGCCTTTCACAATTGCTATTAGCGCCCGCGGACGGTTCGGCATGGGCTTTCTGACCATCGCAGAAAGCATCTCCTCGAACCAGAACTTCGAGCCTTGGCCATCAATGGTTCCCCGGCCTTCAATCGAGACGTTTTGGACGCCCTCGCCATAAATAAGAAACCCTCCCCCGACGACTTCAGGGATTCCAAAGGATGGGGCATCGGGGTCTTGTCGAACAGCCGGAGGATAGTCTTCCGGGCGCGCGCTTCCTCGAAGCACGGCATTCGCTTCCAGCAGAAGGCGGACATTGTCTTTCAGGAACACGCTTCCTGAGAGATACACGCCCGGCGAAAAGTACACGGTTCCTCCGCCGGCCGCGGTGCACGCATCGATGGCCTTCTGGATGGCCGCCGTGTCGAGCGCGGTTCCATCTCCAACGGCGCCAAATTCCTGAACGCGAACCACCACGGGGGAAGGCGCTTCCACGGCCTCACGCTGCGATTCTGGCGACCCGGCAACCAGTGTGATGGCCAGGAGACGGAGGAAAAGTGTGCGGCTAATCATTCGACACTCCTTAGAAACGGGGATCCAGGCCAAACCAACGCCGGCTGCCGGTTCCCGTCGAACGGACGGTCAGCGCGCGCCTCGCGTTGTCCTTCACGGAACATGGTAACCGAGCCTTTGGCGAATTGTATCTGCAATGCAATTGTGGGATGCTTGAGTGTGTTTTATCAAATAGAGGGGTATCGTGCCATGCTGCTTTCAGTCCTTTGCTTTGCGTCGCTTATCGTGTTGACTGCGCCGGAACCCGAGGCCGTCTCGACGGGGCCGTTCCCTGACCCACTGGTTCTGGAGAACGGACAGCGCG
>Ga0209201_1000420_pt1 | contig 61090 bp, 47 predicted proteins | sample AD_UKC055_MetaG_FD_184411 | JGI IMG/M metagenome (GOLD analysis project Ga0209201, IMG submission 184411) | Active sludge microbial communities of municipal wastewater-treating anaerobic digesters from USA - AD_UKC055_MetaG (SPAdes) (version 2) | ecosystem: Engineered > Bioreactor > Anaerobic >...
CCATTTCGGATGACCAAGGCAACAACCTGCTCAACCCGGGGAAAACACCGCAGGACAATATTCAGTTTCTGGTATTCCTGATTGCGACAGTTCGCGCCGTGTACAGGCATGCCGACATTTTGCGGGCTTCCGTAGCCACTTATGGCAATGATCACCGCCTGGGTGCCAACGAGGCGCCGCCGGCCATCATCTCCGTGTTTCTGGGGGACCAACTGATCCAAATTCTGGAGAACATACAACGAGGAACCGCTTCGAAAGCGACCGACGCGCAAATCATCGATCTGGGCATTTCTTCCCTGTATCAGGTCAGCAAAGACAATACGGACCGCAACAGGACATCGCCTTTTGCCTTTACCGGCAACAAATTTGAATTCAGGGCTGTGGGCTCGTCGCAATCTATTTCCACCCAGATCATTGCTCTGAACACGATCGTTGCTGAAAGCATTGACGATATTGCGGAAAAAATCATAGCGAGAAAAGATTCCAAAAACATCTATCAGGCCGTCATGGATGTTTTGAAGGACGAAATCACCACGATCAAGCCGGTCCTGTTTAACGGTGACAACTACAGCAAGGAGTGGGAAGCCGAAGCGGCCCGGAGGGGTCTGCCGAACGAAAAGACAACCCCCACCGCCCTGAAGGCCCTGATTACGAAGAAAGCACTGAATCTTTTTGAAAAATACGAGGTGCTTTCCAACATTGAGCTCAAATCACGGCAGTTGATCCACATCGAGCGCTACATCAAGGATCTGGAGATAGAAGTCAAATGTCTCAATTCCATGTGTATGAGCTATATCCTGCCGGCAGCCGTAATCTATCAGAAACGACTGGCCGGAGCCATCAATGCCACCAGAGAAGCTCTGGGCACCGAGGCCGTTGTCTCGGCGGAAATCGAACTGCTCAAGAAAATCAGCGATCTGATCAACAATATCTTCGCTACAAACAGGGACATTCAGCAGAAAGTGGAGTCCGCCAACGCTCTGCATGATGAGCAGAAGAAAGCAGAAATGTTGAGTGCCAAGGTCAAGCCAATGATGGAGGAACTGCGCGAGTATGCGGATGCCCTGGAGATCCTGGTTGATGACGATATCTGGCCTGTTCCGAAATTCTGGGAAATGTTGTTTATCTGTTGATATGGAGGCCATCATTTTTTCGCCATGTCACGTTTTGCCGCAACCGATTTTATGCAACAGGGAAGTTAACGATGTTTCAACTGGGTAAAAAAAGAAAAGCGTTATTGGTTCTGGAAGACGGCAGTATCTTTGCGGGAAATGCTTTTGCAGGGTCTGGCGAAACCATGGGGGAAGTCGTCTTCAACACGGGCATGACCGGTTATCAGGAAGTGATTACCGATCCTTCCTATAAAGGCCAGATTGTTACCATGACGTATCCCCTGATCGGGAACTATGGCATCAATGATGAAGATAGGGAATCCGCCGGCATTCATCTGGAAGGGTTTATCGTCAAGGAATATCAGGCTCATCCCAGCAACTGGCGAATGACCAAAAGCCTGAAATCGTTTCTGGACGATCACGGCAAAATCGGTATTGAAGGTATTGATACCCGTGCTTTGACCAGACGTCTGCGCATGGCGGGTGCCATGAAGGGAATCATTTCCACGGAAAGCGCGAATCTGGAATCGCTGCTGGCGACGTTAAGGGATTATCCCGGTTTGGTTGGCCGCGATCTGGTCCGCGAAGTGACCTGTTCAACCCCTTATCAGTGGGAGCGCAATGCCGTCCGGGCAGACGGCATTGCGCCCGACAAACCGCAACATAAACTGCGCGTGGCCGTTGTGGATTGCGGCGTGAAGTATAATATCCTGAGACTTCTGGAGAAAAACGGCTGTGAGGTCGTTGTGATGCCCGCTTTTTCCACCGGCGACGACATCATGTCGCTCAAGCCGGACGGGGTTCTGTTTTCCAACGGCCCCGGCGATCCGGCGGCTCTTTCTTATATTGTGGATACCGCCCGTTTCATCATCGGCAAGGTGCCGGTTTTCGGCATTTGTCTGGGGCATCAGATTATCGGTCAGGCGATCGGCGGCTGTACGGAAAAATTAAAGTTCGGTCATCACGGCATTAACCAGCCGGTGAAAAATGCCGAAACGGGACGGGTCGAAATCACGTCGCAGAATCACGGTTTTGTGGTGGTTTTGGAATCGATGAACGATCAGGCTCAAAAAACGTATCACAATTTGAATGACAACACCTCTGAAGGGATGAGCATGCCGCAGGCCTTCAGCGTCCAGTATCATCCGGAGGCGGCTCCGGGACCGCACGACACGGCATATCTGTTCGGGCGGTTTGTTGAAATGATGAAAAGTGTGAAATAAGTGCCGAAACGAAACGACATAAAGAAAATCCTGCTGATCGGTTCCGGTCCCATCATCATCAGTCAGGCCTGCGAATTCGATTACTCCGGAACACAGGCCTGCAAGGCGCTGCGGGAAGAGGGTTACGAAGTGGTCTTAATCAACAGCAATCCCGCCACCATCATGACCGATCCGGAAATGGCCGATCGCACTTACGTCGAACCCATCACACCGGAAGCCGTGGAAAAAATCATTGCCCGCGAACTGCCTGATGCGCTGCTGCCGACGCTGGGCGGACAGACAGGACTCAACACAGCTGTGACGCTGGCTGAAAGCGGTGTGCTCAAGAAATACAATGTCGAGATGATCGGCGCCTCGCTGGACGTCATTCACAAGGCGGAAGACCGGGAGAAATTCCGGCACGCCATTGAAAAAATCGGTTTGCGCATGCCGAAAAGCGGTTTTGCCCGTTCAATGCAAGATGTTCTGAAAATCGCTGACGACATCGGGTTTCCGATTATCGTCCGGGCGTCGTTTACCTTGGGCGGCACCGGCAGCGGTGTGGCCTATAACCGGGAAGAACTGATGGAAATTGCCAAGGCGGGACTTGATGCCAGCATGATCTCCGAGGTCATGATCGAAGAGTCGGTGCTGGGCTGGAAGGAATATGAACTGGAAGTGATGCGCGACAAGGCTGACAACGTCGTGATTATCTGCTCCATTGAAAATTTCGACGCGATGGGCGTGCATACCGGTGAATCTATCACGGTCGCACCGGCGCAGACGTTGACGGACAAGGAATATCAGAACATGCGGGACGCCGCCATTGCCATCATGCGTGAAATCGGCGTAGAGACGGGCGGGTCCAATGTTCAGTTTGCCGTGCATCCGCAAACCGGAGAACTGATTGTCGTGGAAATGAATCCCCGCGTTTCACGTTCCTCGGCGCTGGCTTCCAAAGCGACAGGATTTCCCATTGCCAAGATTGCGGCGAAACTGGCTGTCGGTTACACGCTGGATGAAATTCCCAACGATATTACCCGCGAGACGATGGCGTCTTTCGAACCGACGATTGATTACTGTGTCGTAAAAATTCCCCGCTGGACATTTGAAAAATTCCCGCAGGCCGAGGATTTTCTGACTACATCCATGAAATCCGTGGGTGAGACCATGGCCATTGGCCGCACATTCAAGGAATCACTGCAAAAGGCCGTTCGGTCGCTGGAAATCGGGCGTTTTTCTCTCGAACAGGCTCTGCCTGACCATATACCGGATAAAAAAGAATTTCTGAAAAGCAAACTGATCAAGCCCAATTCGCTGCGGCTTTTCTACATTGCCGCGGCTATGCAAAACGGCCTGTCGATCGAAGAACTTTATCGATTAACCAAAATCGATCCCTGGTTTTTGCATCAGATCAGGGAAATCGTTGATGCCGAAAATGAAATCAAAGAATCAACCCCATCGGTGGAGGTGCTGCGCGAGGCTAAAAAAATGGGCTTTTCCGACAGGGCGTTGGCGTCTTTTTGGAAAATGACGGAGCCTCAAATCAGACAATGGCGCGAAAAGGGAAAAATCATTCCAGTGTATAAACTGGTCGATACGTGCGCAGCGGAATTTGAAGCCTACACGCCTTATTATTATTCCACGTACGAGACGGAGAACGAAACCCGGCTGTCGGATAAACGCAAAGTAGCCATTATCGGCGGCGGACCGAATCGAATCGGTCAGGGCATTGAATTTGATTATTGTTGCGTTCACGCCTCGTTTGCCTTGCGCGAGGAAGGCGTTGAGAGCATTATGATTAATTCCAATCCGGAAACGGTCAGCACCGATTACGATACGTCGGATAAATTGTTTTTCGAACCGGTTACGCTGGAAGACGTTTTGCACATTTTACAGACGGAAAAACCGGAAGGTGTGATCGTGCAGTTCGGCGGCCAGACGCCGCTTAATCTGGCCAAAGGCTTGGAAACTGCCGGCATAAATATCCTGGGAACATCGCCCGATGCCATTGACCGGGCCGAAAACCGCGACCGCTTCCAGGAAATTGTGACCAAACTCAAACTGAATCAGCCGGATAACGACACGGCACGAGACACACAAAAAGCATTGCAGGCCGCCGAGCGTATTGGCTATCCGGTGCTGGTGCGGCCTTCCTACGTGCTGGGCGGGCGTTCCATGGAAATCGTGTACGATGAAGAAACGCTGAAGTCCTTCATGGAAAAAGCGCTGCTGGTCTCGCCGGAACACCCCATCCTGATCGACAAGTTTCTGGAGGACGCTGTGGAAATTGACGTGGATGCCGTCAGCGACGGTGAGACCACGGTGGTGGCCGGGATCATGGAGCATATCGAGGAGGCGGGCATTCATTCCGGTGACAGCGCCTGCATGTTGCCTCCCTTGACCATTCCCGGTGATGTTTTGGATCTGATCCGGAAACAAACCACCATGCTGGCGAAGGAATTGAATGTGATCGGTCTGATGAATATTCAATATGCCGTCAAAGACGGGAAACTTTATGTGTTGGAAGTTAATCCCCGCGCTTCGCGAACGGTGCCGTTTGTCAGCAAGGCCATCGGTGTGCCGCTGGCCAAACTGGCAACAAAAGTCATGCTGGGCAAGTCTTTAAAAGAGCTGGGATTTACCGAGTCCCCCCGGCCAAAACATATTTCCGTTAAAGAAGCTGTCTTTCCGTTCAACCGGTTCCCGGATGTGGATATTTTGCTCGGGCCGGAAATGAAATCCACCGGCGAAGTCATGGGCATCGATCAATCTTTCGGACTTGCCTTTGCCAAATCGCAAATGGCGACCGGATTCAAAATACCGCAGCAAGGCACTGTCTTCATCAGCGTCAATGATCAACACAAGGATAGGATTGTAACGGTCGCCAAAACGTTTCAGAAGATCGGTTTTAAAATACTGGCAACGAAAGGCACTGCCCTGTACCTTTTGGAACACGGTATCAGCGCCGGTGTTGTTTTAAAGTTAAGCGAGGGCCGACCGAATATCGTGGACTTCATCAAAAACGGGGACATGCAGATTGTTATTAACACCAGTATAGGACGAAAATCTTCGAGGGATGCTTATCATATCAGGCACAGCGCGCTGATATATAATATCCTTTATACAACGACCATTGCCGGAGCGCGCGCCCTGGCTGAAGCGACAGTCGCAATAAAAGAAAAGGCCTGGCAGGTTTGCTCCCTGCAGGAATATCAAAAAGCATAAAACAGCTTATTTTCTCACCTTTGAAGGTTATGGTGTCCTATAGGGTAGAAAAGAGTGACAATTAAAAAATAGCCTCTCCCCTCGATTTGTTACCGCGGGGAGAGGAAAAAATCAGAATGCGAGAGTAATGAAAATCCAAAAGGTTTTTTGATAAAATGTTATCGGAAAAAGAACAGGAAAAGCGATATTATCCCCGCGAAGAATGCGGTATTTTTGCCACTTACGGTCATGAAGAAGCATCCCGCGTAGCGTTTTACGGTCTTTTTGCCCTTCAGCATCGCGGCCAAGAATCCGCCGGCATCGTCAGCTCTGACGGCTGCAATGTATACGAGCACAAAGGCATGGGGCTGGCGGCCGAGGTTTTCAAGGAAGAAACGCTCCAAAAGCTGCCCGGCAAGCTGGCCATCGGACATGTCCGTTACTCCACGACCGGTTCATCGAATCTTTGCAATGCCCAGCCGTTTTTGGTGCATTACGGAAACGAATATTACGCTCTGGCCCATAACGGCAATATTCTCAACGCACAAAAATTACGCAGGGAGCTTGAAGACAGCGGTTCCATCTTTCAATCCACCATGGACAGCGAAGTGATTATCCATCTGATGGCACATTACCTGAAACAGGGCCTCGAGAAAGCGCTGGCGGCTGCACTATCGCGACTGGAAGGCGCCTATTGCCTGATTATGCTGACCCGCGACAAAATCATAGCCGCCCGTGATCCGCGCGGATTTAGGCCGCTGGCGCTGGGCAAAGTGAGCGGCAAATGGGTGATCGCCTCGGAAACCTGTGCGTTCGACCTGGTCGGCGCAGACTATGTTCGCGATGTAGAGCCCGGAGAAATTTTAATCATTGATGCCACGGGCGTCAAAAGCGTCAACCCTTTTTCCGCGATCAGGCACTGCCATTGCATTTTTGAACTGATTTATTTCGCCCGTCCCGACAGTCAGGTTTTTCGGCAGAATGTTTATCAGTATCGCAAGCGGCTTGGACACGAACTGGCGCGTGAATACAAACCGGATGTTGATATCGTCATGCCGTTTCCCGATTCCGGCGTTTACGCGGCTTTAGGTTATGCCGAAGAAAGCGGCCGCCCTTTTGAAATGGGTATGATTCGCAACCACTATATTGGCCGCACCTTTATTCAGCCTTCACAGGCCATGCGCGATTTCGGCGTCCGCGTGAAACTCAATCCCGTCAGAGCCTTGCTGGAAAATAAAAAAATCCTGATCGTAGAGGACTCCATCATCCGCGGCACGACCAGCCGCAACCGGGTCAAGAATCTGCGCAATATCGGCATCAAAGCAATTCACATGGCGGTGAGCTGTCCGCCGACGGTCTATCCCTGTCCGTACGGCATTGATTTTTCATCCAAAGGAGAACTTGTCGCCTCCAAGATGGAAAGTGAAAAAGCCATTGCTGATTTTATCGGTCTGGACTCCATTCATTATCTGTCCGTCGAAGGGATGATCAGGGCGACCGGCCTGAAAAAAGACTGCTTTTGCCTGGCCTGCTTTACCGGTCACTATCCCATTGCTCCGCCCGAAATCCTTGATAAATTTTGTCTGGAAACAAAATAGTTTTTCCGGATAAATTCCTGCCTCGATTGTCGTGAGCAATTGAAATTATTGATTGATAATTGGTTGAATTGAATTTGACCCCAATTCCTTCCAATAAGGATAATTACTGATTGAAAAAATTTCCGGAGCACATTAGATTATATAACGGTGACGGAGCATATCACCCGTTGAAAGATCCGGAAAAGTTAACCGGGCAATCAACGATTTATTCATACGTCCGTTTTGCAGTAATCTGTCTGAATGGATAGTTCGTAAACAGGAGAAATGATGGGAATACATACATATAAAGCGGCTTCAGTTTTAAAAGAAACGGGAATGATGGTGGAAAGCGACGCGAGGGGATTCAAATTTATCGCCGATGAACCCAGGGGGCTCGGCGGAACCAATAGGGGAATGAACCCCATGGAAACCATCTTGTGCGCCCTGGGCGCCTGCCAGTGCATGACGGCCCGTTTTTTTGCCATGCTCCTTAAAATCGATCTTACCGAATACCACGTGGATGTTGAGGGAGATATCGATGCCAGGGGCTTTCTCAATGCCGATTCGGGCATCCGTCCCGGCTTTCAGGAAATCCGCTTGACCGTCCGTATGAAGGCCAATGCCCCTGAGGAAAAGATCGCTGAACTGCTGGCTATGGTGGAAAGCCGCTGCCCTGTCGGTGAAACTGTTCTCCATGGTGCGCCTGTTGTCGTTCGGCATATCGAATTATTATAGTTGACGATCAACGAACTGACCTCGGGAACTTATAAATGAAGAATCTTGTCTTTAGCATTTTCCTCAAAGAACGTATCCTTGTGGACGACACCCTTTAGTAACATTTTATTTGAGATAATTCGGTGGTTGAGATTTCCTCGCATATAAAGATATTTTGGACTGTCCCCCACGGATTAGACAAAATAATGGATTGAATTGATATTGATGGATACAAGGTATTGATTGGTTCAAATTTCTTGTTCTTCAGGCGTTCTGCATACTAGGCCAGAATCATGTCAAGAAGTTTCAGAGCTGCTTCTTTCGGGCCGGTCATTTCACATCCGGGTATACCCAGGCGTGTACGGATTTGCCCGACGAAGATGCCCTTCCTGAAGAATGCTTCGAAAGATTTACGCGCGAGCTGATCATATATTTTCCGATACTGAGGCGGGCCGAAAATGTTGGCGAAATACGAGTGGACGATCCCTTTCGATGTGGTGGTCCCCTTGCTCATGACCGTGCCCTCCCTGAACACTGAAAACGCCTGATCGGGTGTTGAGAAGCGTTCGAGTGCCGGATGGTCGTCGTCAATTTCCTCATAGTTATTGGCGTAGAGAACGTATTCGATCCCGACCCCCATGTTGACCTCTTCGAGGGTTGAAACCGGCAATACGATACGTGCGTTTGTTTTCCCGGGGCTCATGATGATCGATCGGTCGATGTTCCTGAAAGCGTATCCGGGCTTGATGTCGTCAAGCCTTATAAACGCGCCTGTTTCGGTCCCATATCCGATTATATCGCCTTGCTCCGTAATGTTGATGGAACCCATATCGTCTGCGATAATCTGCAGTCCACGCAGGTGCTCGTCCCCGAGCATCCTGAACGCCTCCAGTGTTTCGGATTTGCCCGCGCCCGAATCGCCCATCATGAGAATGGTCGCTTCGGTCCCGTTCTTCAAATGAATCTGATAGAGCGCGCCGTGGAAAGGGAGTCTCCCCTGCCTGATCATGATCGCGTTATGCAATGTAAGCATCATCTTCTTGAGATAGCCGAAATAACCGAACTCGCTGCTTCCCGGACAAGCTCCGATCAACAGGTTGTTGGACCGGTCCTCGTGAAACATGGTCGGATATTGTGCCAGTCCGTCAAGGGACCCATCCTGAACGCCGAACAGGAAAATTGCATCCGGTTTCTTCGCGAGATGCTTGTCCCCGGCGAGTTCGAACAGGTTGCAGAGCGAAAACCCCAGATCCATAAAATTTTGGTGGAAATAGACATGCATGAGAAGATTTCCGACCATGGCGGGGTAGCAGAGCCACTCATCCGGCCGGATATCAACTACATCCATAGGGTTCGTGTCGATGCGGACGAACTGGCCGGTCCGCTTGTTCATGGGTGGATCGAAGATCAAAGTCGGATAGAATAATACCTGTCGAATCATCGGTACCGATGAGAGCTTGTCCGCGTAAACGCCGGAGAGATGAATATCCTCTCTGGTGCAGATGGCGGAAATCTTGGCCCCGGCAGACAGCTGCCGGTATATGCGGGGATGTGATCCGGTAATATTTTCCTGGATATCCCGATATGTGTCTCGGATTAATTCAGTGAGGCCCTGAATCCTCTGGTTGAACACCCGGTAGGGTCGTTTCTCGAAACTATCGTCAAATGAATCGATTATAATGTAGCGTTCATGAGAGCGCCAGAAATTGTATAGATATTCCACGAATTTGTATAGATTGTTGATGTCGGAAAAATATGGTTCGGTTCCCTCAACTACTTTTGGAATAAGTTCAGCCTCTATCTTGGCAAGATTTTTAAGCACCAGTGCCATTTTTTGTATAGTCTGCTGATCAACGGTCGTTTTTCCGAATATGTTCAGAAGCAGCGAATTTCGCGATTCGAGTTCCCTGATACATTCTGTTAGGATTCTGAAGAACAGATCGCTTTCCAGGAGTTCGTCGGGGGTTTCGCAAAGCCGGCCCCCTGTTCGCATGATTATTTTATTGCCGATGACTGAATAATCTATAGCCATGGTTCCCCTCCTTTCGTTCGTCGTTTCGTTGAAAAATATCACTGTTCCCCCGATGAAATCAATCCTTTTCTCAAGGGGCATATGCCGCAAGTGATATCTTGATAACAGATTGAACGATGCGTATACCGGAGTGGACGTTATTTTTTCAGTCGATATTGCTATCGAAATTATCATAGTCGTCCATCTGTTGTTCCTTGCGTTTTTATTGCTAAAATTTCCTTTAAATAAAGGATATGACAAAGAGAATGCCTTCCCAGTGGTGTTCGGCTGATAGACATCGACGTCAAATTTGTGTATAATAAAACACATTTTGAGGGCGTTTGTGCATGTCAAAAAAACCCAAGAACCGGTGTCGCTGATAAATAAAACTTCAAGGAGAAGCGTATGAAAGAAGGGATCGTATGCAAATTTGGCGGGACATCTGTTGCCAATGCCGCACAGATCAACAAGGTTAAAAATATTGTCACAATGAACACGAAACGGCAATATGTGATTGTTTCCGCACCGGGTAGGGATTCTTCGGATGATCAGAAAGTAACTGACCACCTGTTGAATGTTGCAACGAATGGCAGACATTTTCGCCTGCAGAACAAAAACATCACGGGTCAGCAAAGTTACGAAGCTGTTCTGGGGAAATTTCAGCGGCTGATTGACGAGTTGGCCATTGATGGCGGCGATATATTAAAAAACCTCGAAAAAGATATGAAAACACCCCTCCCGGATGTTAAGCGGCTTGACTTCATGGCATCCAGAGGTGAACGCTATAACGCCGAGGTTGTGAGCCGTTACTTGAAGAAACAAGGCATACCTTCAGAACTTGTTCTTCCTGAGGAAATGGGTTTGACGGTCACGGGCGATTTTTCAAACGCCCGGGTGATTCCAGTCAGTTATCGGAATATCAAGAAAAAATTGAGCAGCATTGAAGGGGTATCCGTCATTCCCGGTTTTTACGGGGTGACCGAAAAAGGCGACATTGCTGTATTTTCACGCGGCGGTTCCGATCTGACAGGCGGCGAGGTCGCCTTCTCCATCGAGGCGGGTCTGTACGAAAACTGGACCGATACGGACGGCATCTATCGGGCGGATCCGCGCCTGATTCCGGAAGCTAAGGTGATCCCCCGCCTTACCTATAAAGAAATCCGTCTGCTTTCATCAAAGGGCTTCGATGTGTTTCATTATGATGCCATGGTGAATTGCAAGAAAAGGAATATTCCTATTCAGATCCGAAATACCAATAACACGAATTCTGAAGGCACGCTTATTGTATCCGAACGGGTTCCTGAAGAAGTTGTCGTCGGTATAGCCCGTAAAGATAATATTGCTTTTATTTATATAGAACGTGACGGAGCAGGAGAAACGATTGGTTTTGTGCACGATCTTCTGAGTGTTATCAAGGATTATGGGATTGAGACATATCATTACCCGACAGACCGGGACGATATGACCATCTTGATCAATCAGGATGACATGGTCGGTTACGCAGAGGACATCAAGGAACGGATAGAACGGGAGTTCAAACCCGATACCCTTGAATTCAATTATAACATCTCTATTCTTTCTCCCGTAGGCATAGGCATGAAAAATCATCCCGGCGTTATCGCGGAAGCGGCGAATGCATTGCGTGATAAGAACATCAACATCGATATCATCATCCAGGGACCTGCGCAAATAAGCTTTCACTTCGGATTTCAGAACTTCTATGCTGATTCCGCCCTGCGCGCCATGTATAATTGTCTGATCGAATAAAGCGTCAGTGATGATAGCTGATGAAGTGCAAGCTTTTGGGGCCGGCGATGACCGGCGTTGCCGTTTCAGTCGCAAAATTTTCAAAGTAATCCTCCACGCAATGATAATAATCCGAATCCTGCGGTCGGCGCTGGTATGCGGCTACGGGCAATGGCATATAATCCTCTTCCATAAAACGGATAAATGCATTCCGAAGCCACAAGACTTAATAGGACAAAAGTCCTATTGTTAAGAAGAAAATAATGATGTGTCAAATCGTACAGTGTTTTCGATATAGCCATTGCGCTCATCGTGTCTATATGTTAAGCAAATCAGCAACGTTCACCATCCGGAGAGATTTTGAAAAATGAAGTACGAACCGTTAGTTATCGAAGAGAAATGGCAAAAGAAATGGGAGGATGAAAAATCCTTCAAGGTTACCGAAGATCCGCAAAAGAAAAAATATTATCTGCTGGAGATGTTCCCTTATCCCTCCGGCAAAATTCATATCGGTCATGTCCGCAATTACACCATCGGCGATGTTGTTGCCCGCTACAAACGCATGAAAGGTTTCAATGTTCTGCATCCGATCGGCTGGGATGCCTTCGGCATGCCTGCGGAAAACGCCGCCATCGAGCATAAGATTCATCCCGCGAAATGGACCAACGAAAATATCGAGCACATGAAAAAACAGCTCAAACGCATGGGCTTCAGCTACGACTGGGACAGGGAAGTTTCCACTTGCGAGCCGAAATATTACCGATGGGAACAACTTTTCTTTATCTGGATGTACGAAAAGGGACTGGCTTACAAGAAACGCTCCACGGTTAATTTCTGCACCAAGTGCGATACTGTGCTGGCTAACGAACAGGTCGAAGGCGGGCAGTGCTGGCGCTGCGGCACGGAAGTGCAGGAGAAGGTGCTGGATCAGTGGTTTTTCAAAATCACCGCATACATTGAGGAACTTCTGGATTACTGTGACAAGCTGCCCGGCTGGCCGGAACGCGTCATGACGATGCAGAAAAACTGGATTGGCAAGAGCTATGGCTGCGAAGTGGACTTCCCGATGGCCGACGGCAACGGCGCCATCAAAGTATTCACAACCCGCCAGGACACGCTCTTCGGCGCGACCTTCATGCTGGTAGCCGCGGAACATCCGCTGGTTATGGAACTGACCAAAGGCAAGGCAATAGAAAAAGATGTCATGCAGTTTGTCGAAAAAGTCAAAAAGCAGGACAAACTGATGCGCACTTCTGAATATTACGAAAAAGAAGGTCTCTTCCTTGATTCGTACTGTCTCAATCCTCTCACCGGTGGGAAAATGCCGATCTTCGCGGCTAATTTTGTTCTGGCCGATTACGGCACCGGCTGTGTCATGGCCGTGCCCACGCACGATCAGCGCGACTTCGAGTTTGCCAAAAAATTCAACCTGCCTTTGATTGTGGTCATTTCGCCGAAAGACAGAACGCTCGATGCGGCGACGATGACTGAAGCCTACGTTGATGAAGGCGTTTTGGTGAACTCCGGCCAGTTCAACGGTATGGAAAACACCAAGGTTCTGGAAGCGATTGCCGATTTTCTGGAAAAGGAAGGGAAGGGCAAACGCACCATTCAGTACCGTCTGCGCGACTGGGGCATTTCCCGCCAGCGTTACTGGGGCGCGCCGATTCCGATGATTAACTGTGCTAAATGCGGCATCGTTCCTGTTGATGAAAAAGACCTGCCGGTTATACTGCCTGAGAATGTTAAGTTAAGCACCGAAGGCGGTTCGCCGCTCGCGGCTCTGAAAGAATTTGTGGAGACAACCTGTCCGAAATGCAAAGGTCCGGCCTCGCGTGAGACGGACACAATGGATACATTCGTGGAGTCGTCCTGGTATTTCGACCGTTACTGCTGCCCGGATTACGACACTAAACCCGGTCTTGACCGCAAAAAACTGGATTACTGGATGCCCGTGGATCAGTACATCGGAGGCATCGAGCACGCGATTCTGCATCTGCTTTACTCGCGCTTTTATACCAAGGTATTGCGCGATTTCGGCGTGATCGGTGTGGACGAACCGTTCACCAATCTGCTGACGCAGGGCATGGTCTGCAAGGAAACAATGAAATGCAAGGAGCACGGTTATCTTTTCCCCGATCAAGCGGCAGATGGTAAATGCCACATCTGCGGGAAAGACGTTATTATCGGCAAGACGGAGAAAATGTCCAAATCGTTGAAAAACGTTGTTGACCCCGATTATCTGGTCAAGAAGTACGGTGCCGATACGGCGCGGATATTCTGCCTGTTTGCCGCGCCGCCGGAGAAGGATCTGGAATGGAGCGATCAGGGGGTGGACGGCTCTTTCCGTTTTCTGGGACGACTGTGGCGTATTGTTGATGAATATCTGGAAGACATCAAAGGCGTGGCTCCCGCAAACGGCGCGTTGCAACTGGAAGGCGATTTAAAGTCTCTGCGTCGAAAAACCCATCAGACCATCCGCAAGGTGTCCATTGATATTGAAGACCGCTTCCATTTTAACACGGCTATCAGCGCCGTGATGGAACTGGTGAATGTTGTTTATCAGGTCAAACGTCCCGCAAGTTCCGATAAGGTTGCTTTATCTGTGGTTCGCGAGGCGTTGGAGGCGGCCATTATTTTGCTGGTTCCGATTGTCCCTCATGTTACGGAAGAACTCTGGCAGTTGCTCGGACATCAAAATCTGGCATCAGACATGTCCTGGCCCGAGTTTGATCCGGCTATTGCCAGCGAAGAGGAAATGACGATTGTCGTTCAGATTAATGGAAAGCTCAGAAGCCGGATGACCGTGCCGGTGGATGAGAGCGAAGAAAAAATCAAAGCGGATGCACTGGCAGATGAAAAAATCAAGTCTATGACCGCCGGCATGCAAATCAAGAAAGTAATTTACGTGCCGAAAAAGCTGGTTAATATTGTAGTGACGCTATCTGAGAGCTAGCGGAGCGCCGCTCGTCCCTGCCACCTGAAGGTGGCGGGATAATTCGTTTTAAGACTATAGTCAAGGTTCATTAAAGAGTAAGTTAAACTATTCCCGAAGCGAAGCAGGATTAAGATTTATCGCGGTCAAATGAAATTAGCAAAGATATTTCGACACAGTTCAAAAGCTTTGTAATTAAAGGTATTAGGATGAAAAACGAAATTGGTTTAATAACTAAAATCGCAATAATTTGTATTTCCTGCGCCGTTTTATTCGGCTGCGGTTATTCCTTTGCTCCGCGGGGAGAATCCATCGATACCCGCATTCAAAAAGTTTACGTGGAGCCCTTTGAAAATAACACTGCGCAGGCTGAAATAGAAAATTATGTCCGGTCGGCTTTTATTAATCAGTTCATACAAAACAGCCGTTTTAAACTGGCTTCCGGCACCGAGACGGCTGATGCGGTCGTCAGAGGAAAAATTGTCAATCTTCACACCTCATCGCTTACGCATTTGAAAAACGATTTGGCGGCAGAAGAGCGGGCGACTATGATCATGGAAGTGGTCTTTGAAGACAAATCCAACGGCAGAATTATCTGGAGTGCGAAAAATATAACGGACTCGGTTGACTACGTTTTAAATGAAGATATTAACATGCTGCCTGCGTCAAAAAAACAGGCTTTTATGAAACTGGCCGACGACATGGCGGAAAAAGCATTCAATCTGATGATGTCCGGATTTTAGTGAGCCAAGCCGAAGACGAACGAAGTGAAGTATGAGGCGTAAGGCGAACTATCCTTGAAGCGCAGCGGAGCGGGATTTAAGCCAAGCCGAAGACGAACGAAGTGAAGTATGAGGCGTAAGGCGAACTATCCTTGAAGCGCAGCGGAGCGGGATTTAAGCCAAGCCGAAGACGAACGAAGTGAAGTATGAGGCGTAAGGCGAACTATCCTTGAAGCGCAGCGGAGCGGGATTTAAGCCAAGCCGAAGACGAACGAAGTGAAGTATGAGGCGTAAGGCGAACTATCCTTGAAGCGCAGCGGAGCGGGATTTAAGCCAAGCCGAAGACGAACGAAATGAAGTATGGGGCGTAAGGCGAACTATCCCCGAAGCGCAGCGGCGAGGGATAATGAGCACATTTTTATTATCCCGATAGTGGAGCGTATCGGGATAAGGTACGATTTAATATGACACCTTCAGCCAGACAATTCGGCACGTTCTTTCTTCTCCCCTTTACTGACGTGCAAGAGGCTCTTGATTTTATTTCCTCCAATAAGCGTTCCGTCACAGTCATAAAAAACCTTTCCGCCTATCTTGCAAGGTTATCCTGCAAATATCTGCTGCTGGTCGATGCCGAAAAAGACATCAGCATTCGGGAATCGTCTTTGCGACATTTTCTAAAACCATTTACGGATCAGCACACCGGCATGGTTTATTCTGATTTCACCTCGAAAAAACGAAATCTTCTGAAAAAACATCCCGTAATTGATTACCAGGCCGGCAGCATCCGTGAGGATTTTAACTTCGGCTCTCTTTTGATTTTTTCCGTTGACGCTGTCCGAACGGTATTGCAAAAATACGGTGCTTCACCGTCCGATCCGGATGTGGCGTTGTACGACCTGCGTCTTAAAACGTCTGCAGACTATCACATCCGTCATGTGCGTAAATTCTTGTACACGGTTTCCGTTAAAAACCATAAACAGCTCGCAGCCTCCGGCGGGAAAGCGGAAACCCACTTTGCTTATGTGGCAAAAGAAAATTTCCTGCGCCAGAAGAAACTGGAAAAAATTGCCACCCATCACCTGAAACGCATCGGGGCATATCTGCCTTCGCGTACAAAAATTGTGAATAACGAACAGGATGGCGGCCAGTGGAAAGCCAGTATCGTTATTCCCGTCCGTAACCGGAAAAAGATGATTGCCGATGCGCTGAAAAGCGCCCTGAAACAGAAAACCGATTTCCCGTTCAATGTCATTGTAGTGGATAACCACTCCACCGACGGAACCACGGATATTCTGCGGAAATTTGCATCAACTTATCCCCACATTCATCATCTGATTCCTTCGCGGCGCGATCTCGGAATCGGCGGTTGCTGGAATGGAGCCATTTATTCGCCGTATTGCGGCCGTTATGTGGTTCAACTGGACTCGGATGACCTTTACAGCTCGCCGCATACGCTTCAGAAAGTCGTTAATAAATTGAGACGCGGACGATACGCGATGGTGGTCGGTTCTTACACCATTGTTGACGAACATTTGAAAAAGATTCCGCCGGGACTGATCGCGCATAAAGAATGGACGCAGACGAACGGGCATAATAATTTGCTGCGCGTCAACGGCATGGGAGCGCCCCGTGCGTTTGACCGGTCTGTTATTTGCCGGACGGGTTTCCCCAATGTCAGCTACGGGGAGGATTATGCGGTGGCATTGAGAATCACCCATGAATATAAAATCGGCAGGATCTATGAAAATTTGTACTGGTGCCGACGATGGAAGGATAACACGGATGCCGGTCTTGACGCGGAGAAAAAAAACCGCAACGATTTTTATAAGGATCAACTGCGAACACTGGAAATAGAGGCCAGAAAGTCGGCCAACAAAGGAGACGCGTGTGTAAACAGCCGGAGAGTTTTAGCTGAATTTTCGGGGGGCAAGGCTTTAGCATTGCCTTTTCTTTGTCAACATCTTTATGATGCGCAGAAGAAAACCTGGCCGAAACTCGCTGAAGCTTGTCGGAATTTGGCGTCCGTTCATAAAAGAAAGCTTCCCGGCGCCTATGACGTTTATCTGCAATATAATCCCGCCCGCGCGATCAGCAGCGGCGCATCTGTTGATGCCCAGTCCATCAGACAAAGGCCCTGCTTCTTATGTCAGGAAAATCTTCCGGTGGAACAGAAAGGGATTTTGTACAGAAGCCAGTATCTGATTCTCTGCAATCCTGCGCCGATCTTTGAGAAGCATTTTACAATCGTATCCTTGCAACATACGTTGCAGGAAATTACGTCGTCAATAAACGGGTTTTTGCAATTGAGCGCCGATATGTCCGGTTACGCTGTTTTTTACAACGGTCCGGCCTGCGGCGCTTCTGCTCCCGACCATTTGCATTTTCAGGCGGTTCCCAAAAAATTTCTTCCCTTCCTCCGGGAGATTAAAAAACTGCCTGTTTGCGATACATCGTCTTTGCGATATGTGTCGGGCGAAACGTTCGATCGATCCGTTGTTTTGCTGGAATCCGGGGATCAAGACGCTTTGAGCATGCAATTCGAGACGTTATTAAAGGCGCTGCAAAGCATCATGCAGACGAAAGTCGAGCCGATGGTCAACGTTGTTTGTGATCATGCGGGACATCGCTGGCGTCTGATTGTTTTTCTGCGTCAAAAACATCGGCCGGATGCTTATTTTGAGAAGGGGGAAAAGCGAATTTTTATTTCGCCGGGAGCCGTGGACATGGCCGGCGTCGTGATAACGCCACTGCTGGATAATTATAACCGTCTGGATTATAATGCTGTCCGTGAAATTTACCGTGACGTATCGCTCTCTGAAAACACAACGGACGCGGTCATTAGAAAATTATAAAAAGAAGGTTGCGAATGTTTTTTGCCGAAGAAGCGATTGTGGACAGCGCGATGAGTTTTTCCGAAGCGATTGAAGGGACAACCGCTCCCGACGAAATCATTCTTTCATTGTCGCTTGTGGATGTGTTTTATTATTCTTTTGACGGGAGAAAGCATCAGGGACAGATGCTCATCAGCAAAGAATTGGAAGACGATGCTTATGACATCTTCAACGTCATCGAAAAAATTTTCTTCCCGGTAGACAAGGTGATTCCCATAACGGCCTATCAATGGAATGATTACCGGTCCATGGCGGACAACAATACGTCCTCTTTCAATTTCCGGGTGATTGAAGGAACCACTAAATTATCCATGCATTCTCTGGGTAAGGCTCTGGATATCAACCCGGTGCAGAATCCGGTGATTTATCCCAACGGCGTGGTGGCGCCGGAAGGAGCGAAATACCAGCCGGATGAAAGGGGAACCTTTTCAGCGGATCACCCGATTGTTCGGGAATTTTTAAAGCGCGGCTGGCACTGGGGTGGGAATTTTAATCAGCCGAAAGACTATCATCACTTCGAAAAACCATGATGCCGACGTCAAATCAAAATACTATCAGCTCCGTTCTGATGTCTTCTTTGACTTGAAATCGATCTAGAATACTGATCGGGCGACAATAATGCCGGTGAATTTTTTGTTGGATGTCAGATAAGCCAACAGCGTTTTTTTGGAAATCACCACTTTACCTTCCTGACGGGAAGCATGAAGCAGACGTAAACTGTTTCCTTGCCACAGAGCAAAACCGACATGCGCCACATCAAGCCCTTGCTGATTTGAGGCAAAGGCGATCACATCGCCGCTTTGGATTTTTTTTATCCGCGTTCCGAGCTTCTCTTTATTCATTACAGGAAAAGCCTTCCGGGAAAGCATCTTTTCGATATCGATTATTTTGGCCAGTTGTACTTTGTTTTTCAGAGCCGGATATAATTCGGGATGCGTGCTCATGAAATCGATTTTTTTACGGTGCGGGGTTGCTTGCAGATGGCCGGTTATATCGATGAGAAATTTCTTTTCAATATTGTTGCGCATCCAGTCGGTAAAATAATGCAGGCGGGACGAATATCCGCTGATTTTTCCCCCGCGGTAACGAATCAATTTAAGATATTTTTTAAAAGCTCCGGATGAAAATCTGCCGGAAGCCGCGCACCGGAAAAAAGCTAAAACGGTTTCAACAAATGTCGTACAATCGAAAGCTGATACGTTAATGATTAATTTTTCCTTGCCGGGATTTTCAAGCATTCCATCCCGGTAGGGCTTGCCGATAAAAAGCCGTCCTATGTCCACTATTAAATCGCCTAACGCCGCTTGATCGGATGTACTTTCGTTCATGGACATTCCTTTTATTTATTTCTAAATGATTATCGAGGACAAAGCAAATATAAATATTTGAGAAGAGGAGAAAATGAATGCCTGAAAAGGAAAGGCCGGTTTTATAACCGGCCTTTCCTTAATTTGTATTGTTGATCATCTTCTGCTACGGAATTTCTTTCAACTTCGACCCATTCGGATTGAATAGTTCAACGGACCAATTTTAATGCGCCTATAGTGACCCCATGGTGTTCTTCAGGTGTCCATGTTATACGCTTTTAAAATTGGAGCCAAACTACATGGCGTTGACTTTTTTGGTCAGACGGGAAATTTTGCGGGAGGCGTTTTTCTTATGAATCAAGCCCTTTGCTCCCGCTTTGGCAATAGCGGGAATGGCAGCCTTCAAGGCTTTTGCGGAATTTTCCTTATTTTTGCTTTCAACGCCCGCAACGACCGATTTGATCTTTGTTTTTAAAGCCGACTTGGCGGCAATATTGCGTTGACGATGTTTTTTATTTTGCCGGTCGCGTTTTTCTGCTGATTTATGTGTTGCCAAAATATCCTCCTGAATTCATTTATAGGTGCGGTTATCTAGCCCAATTATTGAAGACTGTCAAGTATAAACTGAGTCATTATAGCTTGGTATCCTTTCTCCCTATCACAAAAAACACTATCATTTTCGATGGGATGGCATATTTAAGGTTTAAAAACTTATAAAAATTTTTCTTGACATAATATCCTTTCTTCAATATGCAACTCGGTTATACACTCACAGGAAACTATGGTTTCATCTATTTTCTGCGACGCAATATTCAAAGATTAGTTGAATGGACAATGCATTTTTAATGTATTTGCCGTTAATTTAATGTGGTTATGTGACTATAGCCGTGAAACAGCAGTCGGGAAAAAAATCCATTAATAAGAGAAAAGTTCTCCAGAACGACCTGTCTATTCTGGCCAGAGATATCATTGCAAACGCCGGCGTCGGAATGTATATCGTCCAGGACGGCAAATTTGTTTATGTCAGCGAATTATATCAGAAAATTACCGGCTTTACGGAAGAAGAACTAATCGGTACATATCCGCTGGATAATATTCATCCGGACGATATGAAAACCGTCAGAGAAAAGGCGATAAAATGTTTGAAGGAAGGGAACTGCAACCCTTACGAATACAGGTTCATTACAAAAAGCGGTGAAATAATCTGGGTGCTGGAAGCGGTCACCTCCATTAGCTTTAAAGGGGAGCGGGCTGCCCTGGGCAGTTTTATAAACATCACCGAACGCAAGCTCATCGAGAAAAAATTGCACCATGAGGAGCAACTGTTCAGGACACTTACGGATCAATCTTCGGATATCATCGCGATTATTGACCGGAAAGGTGTTATTACTTATGAAAATAAGGCCATTGAACCGGTTCTGGGTTTGAAAGTCGATGAACAGATGGGCGGCAAGGGCTTTGACAATCTTCATCCGGATGATGTGCCGTTCGTCTCCAATGAATTAAAAAGACTGTTTGCGGATCCGGATGCTTCTGCTTCGCGTTCGGAAGTTCGTCTCCGCCACAAAAACGGTCAGTGGCTCGTGTTTGAATTTATGGCCAGCGGTTTGGTGAACAATAATGTTGTGGAAGCGGTGATGATCAACCTGCGGGATATTACCGAACGGAAAAGGGCTGAGGAGTCGCTTCGGTTCAGCGAGGAAAAATACAGAACCATTCTGGAAAACATTCAGGAAGGATATTTTGAGGTCGATCTGGCCGGTAATCTGACTTTTTATAACGATCCGGTTTGCGAAATCATGGGCTATACCAGAGAAGAATTGATGTCCATGAATTATAAAAAGTACACCGGTAACGAAATGGCGGTGAAGGTTTATCAGGCATTCAATAAAGTTTACCTGAGTGGCAATTCCACCAAGGAAATTGACTGGCAGATTATCAGAAAAGACGGAGCCAGGCGCTATATTGAAGCTTCAGTATCGCTGCAAAAGGATTTTTCCGGTCATCCGAAAGGATTCAAGGGCATCATCCGTGATATTACCGAGCGCAAGGAAATGGATCAGAAATTGAATCATCTGGCCACACACGATGCACTGACCGGTCTGCCCAATCGAATCCTGTTTATGGATCGTCTTCAGGTTGCGCTGGCGCAATCCAGAAGAAACCGGAACAAACTGGCCGTCATGATGCTTGACCTGGATCATTTCAAGGATGTGAATGACACGCTGGGACATCTGGCGGGCGACAAACTGCTTCAGGAGGTGGGCAATCGCCTGACGGATATTTTACGGCATAATGACACCGTTGCGCGGCTGGGCGGTGACGAATTTGTGGTTTTGTTGTCGGATCTTGAAAGAATGGAATACGCAGCCGGCGTGGCCAAAGTCATTTTGAAAGCTTTTGGGAAACCTTTTTTACTGGCCGATCATGAAATTACACCCAACGTCAGTATCGGCATTGCCTTCTTCCCTGATGATTGTGATGATGTCGAATCGCTTTTGCAAAAATCGGATATGGCCATGTATTCGGTTAAGACGCACGGACGTAACAGCTATAAATTCTACAGCCACATCGCGTCTTGAAAACCAAACATTGTTACGTTTTGGAGCGGGAATAGTTCAGCGCGGCTTCGATAAATTTGCTGAAAAGCGGGTGAGGTTTGATCGGTCTGGATTTGAATTCGGGATGGAACTGGCATCCCAGAAACCAGGGATGATCTTTGATTTCCACAATTTCCGCCAAACGTCCGTCGGGTGAAATCCCTGTTATGCGCAATCCCTGATTCATGAGCGCTTCTTTGTAATCGTTATTGAATTCGTAACGATGACGGTGCCGCTCCGAAATTTCACCCTGACCGTAAGCTTTGCAGGCGAAGGAGTCCGCCTCGACAAGGCAGGGCCACCCGCCCAATCTCATGGAGGCGCCCTTTTCTTTGACATGGCGTTGGTCGGGGAGCAGATCAATGACCGGATAGGACGTCTCCGGATCGAATTCGGAACTGTTTGCTTTCTCCAGTTTGCAAACGTTTCTGGCATATTCGACGACAGCCATTTGCATGCCCAGACAAATGCCGAGGAAGGGAATCTTTTTTTCTCTGGCGCGCTGAATGGCGAGAATCATGCCCTCAATACCGCGGATACCGAAGCCGCCGGGAACCAGAACGGCGTCGATATCGTCCAGATGTTTGCCCAGGCCTTCCGCTTCAATTTTTTCCGAATCGATAAATTTCAGTTTCACGCGGCAGTTGTTGGCAATGCCCCCATGCACGAGCGCCTCGTTGAGGCTTTTGTAGGAATCCGTCAGATTCACGTATTTGCCGACGATGCCGATCGTCACGTCATGCAAAGGGTTGTGGAACTTATCGACCACATCCTCCCAAACGTCGAGTTTCGGCTGTCCTGTCCAGATGTTGAGAAGATCGACAATCTTCGCATCCAGTCCCTCCCGGTGAAAAATCAGCGGCACTTCGTAGATGCAGCTGACATCCTTGGCGGTAAAGACAGAATGGACCTCCACGTTACAGAAAAGAGCAATCTTGGATTTGATATCATCGGAAAGGAAATTTTCCGTCCGGCAAAGCAGGATATCCGGCTGGATGCCTATTTCTCTGAGCGCCTTGACGCTGTGCTGAGTGGGCTTCGTTTTTACTTCACCGGCTGTCTTGATAAGGGGCACCCAGGTTAAATGAATGAAAATGGCATTTTCTCTGCCGACTTCATTGCGGAACTGCCGGATGGCTTCCAGGAAGGGGAGGCTTTCAATATCCCCGACGGTGCCGCCGATTTCCACAATGGCCACATCAAAACCGTCTGCTGTGTCGCGGATGAAATCTTTTATTTCGTTGGTAATATGGGGAATGACCTGAACGGTTTTCCCCAGATAATCTCCGCGCCGTTCTTTAGTGATGACGGCGTAGTAAACCTGTCCTGTGGTCAGGTTGTTGCTTTTGCCCATGCAGGTGGAACAGAATCGCTCGTAATGTCCCAGATCGAGATCGGTTTCCGCGCCGTCATCGGTTACGAACACTTCGCCGTGCTGAAAAGGACTCATGGTTCCGGGATCGACATTAATATAAGGGTCCAGTTTTTGATTGGTGACTTTCAGACCCCGGCTCTCCAGCAGGGCGGAGATAGACGCGGCTGCCAGACCTTTTCCCAGTGAAGAAAGAACGCCGCCAGTGATGAAGATGAATTTTGTATGTTTCACAATGCCCCTTCCTGATGTGTTTATGCGAAGGTTAAATGTCCGATGGCTAAGCCAAGTTTTTTAAAATAACCCCTCTTGTTTTAAGGGCGCTTGTATTTTCCAAAAGGCCCTGGGCAGCGATACGATCAAGAACATAGATCAACTCGCCGCCTTTTTGGGAATAAGCCTGACCGTACGATATGGGGATTTCTGGCGTCATGTTTCCCAGGATTGACCGCGTAACGGATTCCGTTTTGCGTGCGCCGTTGGCGACCAGAACGACGGTTTTTGCCTTGTAAACCAGTTCAGCCCCCATGCTGATTGCATATTGCGGCGAATCCGCCTTGGTTTTAAAATGCCCGTCGGCCACCGCGTTGGCGATGGTGTTGTCGTCCAGTTTGACCAGCAGCATGGAACTGCCTTGAAAAGGAATGCCCGATTCGTGAAAGGCCACATGGCCGCGACCGCCCACACCGATAATCTGCAGATCGATTCCTCCGGCTGCTTTTATTTTTCTGACGTATCCGTCGAGAATGTCTTTCCGGATCCAGGCAAGATAAGGTGATTGCGCTTTTGCCTTGATCGCAATGGATTTCCCGGCGTCCGTTCCCTTGAATTCCCAGTCGCTTTTGTTGTCCTTCAATTCCCGGATGAGCATTTTCTGGTCGATCAGGGAACCGTAAGGAACACGGGTTTCTATAAACTTTTTATTGAGATGACCGAAAAGTTCCTGAATCATAAAGTAGGCATAGCTTTCCGGATGCATAACGCGCTGCTGAATATTGTTCCCCGGTAAGCCGACATATTCATCGAGATTAAAACTGCGAATGCGGCCGGCATCCAATCGGCCTTCATTGACCGCTTTGGCCAAATGCTTATAAAGGCCGGTCGGTGAATTTCCCGTGGCCAATCCCAGAGCGATCTCTTTTTTCCTTTTAAGCAGTTCGATGGATTTTTTAATAACGATGCCTGAAGCAACGTCACTCATGTGCGCGAAGTCTTTGGTTACCCAAATCGTTGTTCCCATTCTGTTTATCCTTCCCCCTTATCCGATTTCGCTTTTGATGATATCCGCAAGCTGCCTGCAATATTTCAGCGTGACGGCATCGGTCGGACCTTCGACCATCACGCGGCACATGTTCTGCGTTCCGGAATACCTGACCAGGACACGCCCTTCGTCACCCAGCTCTTTTTCCACCTGTTTGATGGCTTCCGCCAGCCTGGGAATTTGATCGATATCCGGCTTGCTTTTAACATCAACATTGATCAACTTTTGCGGAAAAATGTCCATCATGCGCGCCAGTTCGGAAAGAGGCTTGTTTTCTTTAATCATGGCGGCTACTAGCTGCAGGGCTGCAATAATTCCGTCGCCTGTGGTGTGATGATCCAGAAAAATCATGTGTCCGGCTTCTTCTCCGCCGATTACGGATCCCATCTTCAGCATATCTTCAAGGACATAACGGTCTCCCACTTTAGACGCATGATGCTTGAATCCGTATTGCTTGCAGGCGACCTTCAGACCCAGATTGCTCATGACGGTGCTGACCAGAAGATCGTTTTTTAATCGTCCTTCCCGCTTTAAGACGTTGGCGCAGATGACCAGAATCTGATCTCCCGTTATTTCCTGGCCTTTTTCATCCACGGCAATCAGGCGATCGCCGTCCCCGTCAAACGCCAAGCCGATGGCCGCTCCGTTTTCCAGCACGGTCTTTTTCAGACGTTCCGTGTGCTGGGAACCGCACTGGTCGTTGATATTCAAACCGTTTGGCGTCTTGTGAATGACGTCGATATCCGCGCCCAGTTCGTGGAACACATCCGGCGCGACCCGATAGGTTGCCCCGTTGGCGGTGTCCAGAACAATTTTCATGCCTTCCAAAGACAGATTGCGGGGAAATGTGTTTTTTGCAAAAACGATGTACCGTCCGTTGACGCCTTCCAGGCGGAAGGCCCGGCCGATATCGTCGCCTTTGGAAAGGAATTCCGAAAGCTTGTCGTTTAGGATCAGATCTTCGATGATGTCTTCTTTTTCGTCGGTCAGTTTATAGCCGTCTCCTCCGAATATTTTCAGTCCATTGTCCTGAAAAGGATTATGGGAGGCGGAAATGACCACACCCGCATCGGCCCGCATACTCTGTGTGACAAAGGCGATTCCCGGTGTCGGCATGACGCCCACCAGATAGGAATACCCTCCCATCGAGGTAATACCTGCCTCCAGGGAGCTTTCCAGCATATACCCCGAAAGCCTGGTGTCTTTCCCGATGATGATAACAGAACGGTGTCCTCCCTTCTTAAATACATGCGCGATAGCCTGTCCCACTCCAAAAGCAATTTGCGGTGTCATGGGATGCCGATTAGCTTCTCCACGTATCCCGTCTGTCCCGAATAATTTACCCATTGTTCTACTCCTTATCTTTAGATATCTCGCGTCGAACAAATTGATTGTTAAAATGTTTTTAATAAACCCAGCTTGGGTACGGCTCTGGATACGTTTTCACCAAGATCTCGTACGATGCCGTCCAGCCACATGACGCCTTTCGATGAAATTCCGGCTGGCAGCGCCTGGATTGTTTCAATATAATTTGTTTTGTTTTTCCCCGCAATGCTTTCCAGATCGTTGAGAAACGTGTCACGCAGCTCGTCGGTTTTTCCCGAGGCGGGGGACGCTTTCCCGTTGCAGAGGTCTTCAATATGTCCCATCTTTTCATGAAGCTCTTTTCTGCCCCGCGCACAGGTTCGTTCAGGATTTTTTTCTTCTTCTGCTGCGGCGGCGGCTTTTTGGGCCATAGCCTTTAATCGTTTTAATCGTTCCTTTCTTGCTGAAGAAAGTTGCTCCATCACCCCGGCGTATAAAAGGGAACCGTATTCGCCGGTTTCCAGAAAAGGTTTCCTCACATGCGTGTACCAGGCTTCAAGCGCTTTCAAATTTGCAAGGTAGAGGATATTGTTTTCCACAATCCGTTCCAGGTGGGGATAGGCCGCCGGGTAAAACGGTTTCACACTGCAGGCCGGCGCTTTCTCAAAGATGAGTTGATTGTCTCCGGGGTAGTCGTGCCGCAGGACGGAACCGGCGGCGACGACATTTCCGAATCCAAGTCTCACCGGACCGATGATTCCGCCCTGGCCACCCAGAAAAATCGGCGGTTGATTGAGCATGACGCCCCGCGGAACGTCGCCCAGCAGAGAAGGCGTTGTTTTATCGGCATCCGGTGTAAAATTAAAATGAATGTAGGAACTGCCCACTTCTGAATGATTGCTTCGGCTGGTGCCGCCGCCCATCAGGCAATCGCAGAAGTTGATCAGACTGCCCAGCGTTACGAACGGGAAAAGAATGGTCTGCTTCAAGCCGACACAATGCGCACCACCGGCTTCTTCTTCCAGAATGCAGCCTTCCCGGACGTGCGCGCCCATTCCCATATTTGATTTTTCCAGAAAGACGGATTTGCTGAAGAACCCTCCCTTTAATTCAACCTTTTCGGCCAGTTGACAGTTTTCAATGGTAACGGGCGCTTCGTATCCCAGTTGACAGCCGGATGATATGGTCGTTTCCTTTCCGTAGATCCGGCAACCGGGATATATCTTGACCCCCTTACCCGAAATCCGGTCGATAGCGACGTCATCGCCGATATCGATGGTTTCGGGATTGGGAATGCTCACACCGCGTTCGAGCAGATCATTTATTTTTTTGAGCGATCTCGGTTTTAAATCCATACGGTCTCCCTGACGTTAAGGACGGAAGATGCCTCAGCATCCGCGTTCGTTAAACCACGCCGTAAGCCAGCATGGCATTGGCGACTTTGGTAAATCCGGCAATATTGGCCCCGGTCACATAGTCGCCCTTCTTCCCGTAGGTTTCTGCCGTGTCGTAGCAATTTTTGTGAATGCTCCTCATAATGATGAGCAGGCGGTTGTCGACTTCTTCACGCGTCCATAACAGCCTGAGGCTGTTCTGGCTCATTTCCAGGCCGGACGTGGCGACACCGCCCGCATTGGCCGCTTTTCCGGGACCGTAAAGGATTTTTTTATCCTGGAAAATTTTGATGGCTTCAGGCGTTGAGGGCATGTTGGCTCCTTCGGCAACACAGAGACAGCCGTTTTTCACCAGTGCCGCCGCGTTCTTACCGTTGATTTCATTTTGCGTGGCGCAGGGCAGGGCGATGTCCACTTTGATGCCCTGTTCGCGAATGACGTCCCAGACATTTTTGCCTTCGAAGCATTCCGATTTGAATTTGTTTGCGTATTCGGAAATGCGCCCGCGTTTGACGTTTTTCAGATCAAGCACGAAGCTGCATTTCTTGTCATCAATGCCGGCTTCATCAATAATACACGACGAAGAATCACACAGAGAGATGACCTTGCCGCCCAGTTGGTTGACTTTTTCAACCGCATACTGAGCCACGTTGCCGGCGCCGCTGACGGCGACGGTTTTTCCTTTGAAATCCATTTTGCGGGTGGCCAGCATTTCCGCGGCAAAATACACACAGCCGTAACCCGTCGCTTCGGGACGAATCAGACTTCCGCCGTATGACATTCCTTTGCCGGTCAGCACGCCGGTGTGCTCGTTGCGGATTTTTTTGTAATAGCCGTACATAAAGCCGATTTCACGACCGCCGACTCCGATGTCACCTGCGGGTACGTCCACGTCGGCGCCGATGTGACGGTACAATTCGCGCATAAATGCCTGACAGAAACGCATGACTTCTCCGTCGGATTTTCCTTTGGGGTCGAAATCGGAACCGCCTTTGGCGCCGCCCATGGGCAGGGTGGTCAGTGCATTTTTGAAAATCTGTTCAAACCCCAGAAATTTGATGATGCCCAGATTCACGGACGGATGAAAACGGATACCGCCTTTGAAGGGGCCGATGGCGTTGTTGAATTGCACGCGGAATCCGCGATTGACCTGAACGTTTCCCTTGTCGTCCACCCAGGGAACCCGGAAAATGACCGCTCTTTCCGGCTCGACAATCCTTTCGTAAAGGTTGGCTTTGACGAACTCGGGATGCTTTTTGACGGTTGGTTCCAGCGTCTCCATAACTTCTTCAACAGCCTGGTGAAATTCCGGCTGATTGGGATCAGTCTGCTTGACTTTGGCGATCACATCTTGAATAACTGACATAAATTATCATCCTCCTAAAAAATTGTTATTGATTTCATTTTTTGACGTTCATGATGCAACGTTTTTCATATATCTTCAACCCGCTGAAGCGTTTCATACTCCATGACGGTGGACATCGCTTTATTTTCTATGTCGAACCCTTCTTCGCCGGCTGCGGCAATCGGGTTGAGTCCTCCAAGAAGAATCATGCCCACTTTGTTGATATCCACATTCGTCTGGCAAACCGGATTTCCAACATTACCGATCGAAAGGGCGCCGTTAACGCCGATCTTTTTAAAATCAGCAACGATGTTTTCCACCAGAGAGAGCGCCAATGCCGGGATTTCTCGAAAATTTGCCAGAATCTTTCCTTCCCCCTTTTTGACAACGTCCTTGACGGAGGTCATTTTGCCGCGGATAAAAATTTCGGACGGATCAAGCGACGAGCCGGAATAATTGATGAGCTCCACGAAACGCAAAGGATTACCGTGCCGCACCTGCAAGATGCCGCCGAATTTGGAATCCATCGGAATGCCGTGCTTCAGAAGAACGCCGTTAATGAGAATGCTGCAAACGGTGGCAAATCCGATTTTCCCCTCGGGAATGGTGACTTCTCCCAGCGTTTCACCGGCAGACGCAACAGCTACAAGATCCGACACGGCAATTTTCTTTTTGAAAACCGGTTTCATGACGGCCAAGGCCTTGCGGAATTGTTTTTGAGGGAACAGAGAAATATTAACGGGAACAAGGCCGCGCCGTTTTTTTATGTCGAAAGTCGTTTTTAAGGAAAGAACATCAATCCGGGAAATGGAAAGACTGATTTTGTCCCGGACGCGGGCATTGTTGATTTCTTCCATCCCCATGTCTGTGATGATTCTGCCGTCACGCCGCCCGATGAGCCTGGTCAAGCCTCTTTCATCCATCGACTTCAAGTGATAGCGGACAGTTCTTTCGCTTAAATGAACGCCGTGTTCTTTCATTTTTCGCGCGATGACGCGGGCTCCTGCGGATTCTGAATTTTCGTTGAGAATCTTGAGAATCAGAAGGACTTTTCTTTCTATGTCTTCGGGATTGAATAAATGTTTCATGGCTAATCGGCAACCGTTTGCCGTATATCTACTTTCAAATGATGTCCTTGTCAATAAAAAATAATATTTTTTTAAACGGATTTTCACAGGAACCCGATGCGCAGCATATCAACCGTAACAAATGGTTATTTTCTGATATATTGTTCAGAATTTCAATATGTTGTGTGGTAATTATTGCTATGAAAGAAGTGGGTTTGTGGGGTTTGTGTTTCTTCGGTCCGACGTGATGTCGTCCGGACCGGGAGTACAATTTCGTCCCTATCTGGTCAAGATGTGATCCTGTGCCATTACTTTCGTTGAGCTCCAACTATTCTGTCGTATGATGACGGGCTACTTTTTGTGTTTTGAGGTGGTTAAAAAAAGCGTCCGTCAAAAGATGAACGTGTTTCGGTATGTTTTAATCGGGGCGGGAAGGCACATTGCAGATTTTACTTGGACTTTTTACAATCAATACCCAGTTTGGTCATCTTATCTGTAAAGGTGTTGCGGTTAATGCCCAGGAAAATTGCCGCGGAAGTTTTAACGCCGTTTGACCGGCGTAAAGCAATCTTAAACAATCCCTTTTCCACGATATTCATGACCTCTTCATAAAGCTTGCTTTTGCGATCACCGGACGCAGACAAAATGGTGGCAATATCCTCAAGCTTTTTTTCCATAATTTCTTCAACCGCGGCATAAGGCGTGGCCTTAACGTTCATGACAATTTCAGATTTGCTCTTTTTCTTCGACGGCATTTTAAACGCATGCTCCTTCCGGACGATAGTAATATCAACTCGTTTTAAAATATCGAATGAATATCAAATTAAAACGAAAGTAATTTCAAGACGATAAAAGCGGAAATAATGAGCGCTGTGATCCAGCAAATAACAATCAGCGAACGTCGTTCCCGCGGATGCTCCAGGTAATTTCTGACCTCCATCTCCACCCTTTCGGCTTCCAGCTTATCCACAATGGATTGAATAAGTAAAGCGTGGTTTTCATACATGTTGGAAAAGAAATAAAACCCTTTGGTGGTGGTTAACAGAAAATAAGCTTTGTTCAATATAGCAACAACGCCCAGATGCGTGACATCCGGCCACGTCAGCGTCTTGACACGGGAAAATTTTTTTACCTTCATACCTTCATTGCTTGCGGTAATATGTCTGTTGGCTGCTTCTATGCCCACCAGCAGGGTAACCGCAAAGGCAACGGCCAAAATGATTTTTTCCCACGGTTGCCCGTTCAACAGGTTCAGGATCAACAGCACAAAAAGCAGGATGATAATTGCAATAAAGGGCAAAAGAAAAGCTTTTTTAATTTTAAAAACGTTCTGCTCCATGGTTTCGCTTCCTGTTTGATTCGTTTCAGCACAGGCTGGACAGTTGCTCGGGTTTTATTTGCTTCTGATGAATGTTCCGCTTTTGCCGCCGCTTTTTTCCAGCAGCATGATGTCGCTGATGACGATTTTTTTATTCACCGCTTTACACATATCGTAAATGGTCAGTGCGGCGACGCTTACGGCCGTCAGGGCTTCCATTTCCACGCCGGTTTTTCCCGCTATCCGGACCGATGCCTCGATGATAATCGCCGATTTTTTCTCATCAACGGTGAACGTCAGGTCGACCCCCGTTAATTCCAGAGGGTGACACATCGGGATAAGATCCCCCGTTTTTTTTGCGGCCATGATGCCGGCGATTTTTGCCGTTGTCAAAACATTGCCTTTGGCAATCCGCCCTTTGGATATTAACGTCAGCGTTGCTGCATCCATCCTGACGATTCCCCGCGCTTTTGCTTCACGCGCGGTCTGAGGCTTGGCCGTAACATCGACCATTTGAACATTGCCTTCATGATTAATATGTGATAATTTTTTTGACATTGTTGCGAAATATTTTTTTAACGTAATTATTTTGGTAAAGCCTTAACATAGGCCTGCTGATGAGTCAAGAAACGTAGCAACATTTTTTAAATGCTTGAAGTTGAAATAGCTTGATATAAATAGGCGAATATTTTAAGTGAAACATTCGTGGGAAAACGGGATTATCATAATCTTGAGAGTATTGACCATGAAAATTTCATAAAAAACGGGATGAAGTGTATTGGCCGCATTGCGTGTGCGTGTAAAAGATTCCACCGATAAACACAAAATATTATCATTATTAAACAAATTGCATCCCGTGTCCTGCGATAAGCCGTTGATTCGCCTGGGAGCCTTCGGTGACGGCGGTTACCTTGTGCCGGATGATTTGACGGGAATCGAAGCGTGTTTTTCCCCGGGGGTGGGTTTTTCATCCGTATTTGAAAAAGATTGTGCGGACAGGGGGATGAAAGTTTTTATGGCAGACGGATTTGTGAATCATCCAAGTCTGTCTCATGAGCTTTTTGTTTTTATAAAAAAATATGTCGGCAATACCGACAATGATCATGAAATGACCCTGGACGCCTGGGTAAATTCATCCCTGGCTGATGCCACGGGAGATCTCTTGCTACAAATGGATATCGAAGGTGCCGAATATGACGTGTTGTCGGCGGTGTCGGAGGATTTGTTAAAACGGTTCAGGATCATCGTTATTGAATTTCATTTGCTGGACGGACTGCGACGCCAACCATTTTTTAATCTGGCATCGCAGGTGTTTGAAAAAATTTTACGGACGCATACTTGCGTGCACAATCATCCGAATAATTGTTCTGACGCCGTGAAAGTGGACGACATTGACATCCCTATGGTTATGGAACTGACGTTCTTACGGAATGATCGTATCCACAATCCGTCGTTTGTCAGGACGTTTCCGCATCCTTTGGATTGTGATAATACGGACAGAAATCCCTCTCTTGTTCTACCGAAAAGCTGGTATAGAAATCATCAGAAATAGCCGGTCGCGTTTCAGGCACCGTTTCGACAAAACAGTGTGAAATCGTTGAACAAGAAAATCTCTTGATATAAATATTTCTATTGGTTAGTATTCGCCCCAAAAAATATAAAAAGGCGTTATGTTCGTTAAAGTCAACAGCATGAGCGTCATCGGGATGGAATCGTATCCGGTCTTCGTCGAGGTCGATACATCCCAGGGATTGCCGCAGTTTGCAACGGTCGGGCTGCCGGATGCGTCCGTCAAAGAAAGCCGCGACCGCATCAAAGCCGCCATCAAAAATTCCGGGTATCATTTTCCCCGCAGCCACGTGACCATCAATTTGGCTCCCGCCGATATTAAAAAGGAGGGGACCGGTTTTGATCTGCCGATTGCCGTGGGGATCCTGGCGGCCGAGAAATTAATCCGTGAAGAAAGACTGCGCGATTGTCTCTTTGTCGGAGAACTTTCTCTGGACGGCAGCATTAAACGGGTGAACGGTCTTCTGTCTGTTGCGTTTAAAGCATTGGAAACCGGCTTAACATCGGTTTTTGTTCCTGAAGAAAATGCCCCGGAAGCGGCGATGGTGAAGGGGGTGAACATTATCCCGGTCAAAACGCTTCCGGATGTTGTTGAATGTCTGGAAGGACGAAAAACCATAGAGCCGCTTTGCCTCGATTTGGAGAAAATTTTTCACAAAACAAATCAATACGATGTGGATTTCAGTGAAATTAAAGGACAGAAACAGGCCAAAAGAGCACTGGAGATAGCGGCGGCCGGAGGCCATAACGTCCTGATGCTGGGGCCTCCGGGTTCCGGCAAGAGTATGCTCGCGAAAAGGCTGCCCACGATATTGCCGGATCTCTCTTTTGAGGAAGCCATCGACGTTACCAAAGTATTTTCCGTTGCGGGTTTTTTGGATAAAGATAAAACGCTGATGGCGGTGCGCCCTTTTCGTTCGCCGCATCATACGATATCTGATGCCGGGCTTGTGGGCGGAGGACAAATGCCGCGTCCGGGAGAAATTAGCCTTGCTCATCTCGGGGTGCTGTTTCTGGATGAACTGCCCGAGTTCAGAAAAAATGTTCTGGAATCTCTCCGCCAGCCGCTGGAAGACGGCATGATAACTATTACGCGTTCCTCGGTGACCGCTTCTTTTCCCGCTAAATTCATGCTGGTGGCGGCGATGAATCCCTGTCCCTGCGGTTATTTCGGCGACCGCGTCCATTCCTGCCGCTGCACTCCCCAGCAGATCCGTCAGTATCAGTCCAAAATATCCGGTCCGCTTCTGGACCGAATAGATTTGCACATCGAAGTGCCTTCGGTCAAATATCGTGCGCTGTCCGACAAGGAAACGGGCGAATCGTCTGCGGCGATCAAGCAGCGCGTGAGCAATGCGCGGAATATACAAAATGAGCGTTTCGGCACAAACGGAATCATGTGCAATGCGCGGATGACGGAAAAGCACATCCGTCAATTCTGTCAGGTCGATGAGGAAGCGCACAAACTGATTGACATGGCCATGGAAAAACTGGGCTTAAGCGCCCGCGCGGTCAACAGGATACTGAAAGTGTCCCGCACTATTGCCGATCTGGAACATGACGAATCGATCAGAACGTCTCACGTTGCCGAAGCGATTCAGTATCGAAACCTTGATAGAGGATTGATTTAGTGCTATGTCAAAAAAAGACTATCACAACCAGAGCGGCGTCCTGATGAAATGATTGTCCGGCCGGCAGACTGGAGAAAGAGGTATTTATGGAGATCAAAATAAAAAAAGTACCGCTGAAAAAAAGAAAAACCAAGCCCGCTGATGAATCAAAACTCGGTTTCGGTAAAATATTCACGGACCATATGTTTACCATGAAATATAGAGAGGGGGAGGGATGGTACGATCCCGTCATCGAACCGTATCATCCTTTACAGCTTGATCCCACGGCCATGTGCCTGCATTACGGTCAGGAAATATTTGAGGGACTGAAGGCCTATCGGGGACAGGACAGTGCCATTTATCTTTTCCGTCCGATGGAAAATATTAAGAGGATGAATGCATCCGCCGAAAGACTGTGTATGGCCCGAATCGATGAAGATCTTTTTATGGAAGCCATGAAAAAACTGGTGCTTCTGGAAAAAGACTGGATTCCTCACGGTGAAGGAACGTCCATGTATATCCGTCCGACCATGATTGCGACGGAAGCGGCCCTGGGCGTTCATCCGGCCAATGAGTATTTGTTCTTCATTGTAGTCGGCCCGGTGGGCGCCTATTATCCTCAGGGATTTTCGCCGACAAAAATGTATGTTTCGGAGGAATATGTTCGCGCGGTGCGCGGCGGTATCGGTCATGTCAAGGCCGCCGGCAATTATGCCGCCAGTCTTTACGCCAGCAGAATCGCAACAAACATGGGGTACACGCAGGTGCTTTGGCTGGACTCCGTGGAGAAAAAATACGTGGAGGAGGTCGGGACCAGTAACATATTTTTCGTGATCGGCGACGAATTGATTACGCCTCCGCTTGGAGGATCGATTCTACCCGGTGTGACGCGTAATTCAGTCATTACGCTGGCCAGATATCTGGGGACAAACGTTGTCGAAAGACCGATATCGATTGAAGAGGTTATCAAAACCTCGGAAAACGGTTCATTAAAAGAAGCATTTGCTTCCGGAACGGCGGCGGTCATTTCGCCGGTCGGAAATATTTACTTCCGCGATAAGGAGTATGCGATAAACGGCGGGAAAACCGGTGCGTTGGCCGAAAAATTATATAATGAAATCCTCAAAATTCAATACGGCATGGTGGAGGACCCCTTCGGCTGGCGAATTAAAATCGCGAACGGAAAAAAACGTTCCCGGTAATAATTTTCTGTGGACAAAATTTGTAAACGCGCTTAGTCCACAAGACTGTGGAAATCGTTGTGGACAACTTTGTTGATAAACTCTCTAAGTGCGTAATTGTTACGATTTTACACCAAATTGCCCAAGGTTTGAGCAATTTAAATATCAAGTAAAATCAATATCTTATTAATATTCCCTTTAGGTATCGCCATTTAAGAAGTATTTATGAAACAAGATATAAACTCTGCGAAAAAAAATGTGCCAGAAAAGATCGATTTTTTACAAAAAATGATGAAATTTTTTCTTAATAGAAATAAGCTATTTACATCGTCATGGATTGCTCTGAGCGTTATTGTCGTGGCAATTTCCATACCTGGCAGCTCTTTTTCCGAAGAACGTCCGGCCATTGACGATGTTGTACAAAAATTGCAGCTGTCCTATGAGTCAACAAAAGATCTCAGCGCGGATTTTATTCAGGAGACAACGGTCAAGTCGATCAAAAAGACACAGCGGGAAGAAGGTCGCGTTTTCTTTAAAAATCCCCAAAATATGTCATGGAATTATACAAAGCCACAGGGGAAAAAACTGGTGATGAATCATCAGACGGCCTGGCTCTATCTTCCGCAGGAAAAAGTTGCCTACCGACAGAGCGCCGAAAGCATTTTTCAATCCCGACTATTGATCGATTTTTTTTCCGGATCGGGAAAACTCAAAGATGATTTCATCATCACATATGACAGCGCCATATCTCCGGACAAAGACGGTCATTATCTCCTCGTGCTTACGCCGCGTCAAAAAAATACGACGTTCAATGTGTTGAGGCTTACAATTGATAAAAACAATTTTTATATCTTGCGGTTAAGTTTTGATGACGCTTTCGGTAATTCAACGGATCTGAGATTTTCCCGTATTCAATTCAACACCGGACTTCCGAAGACGTTTTTCCTCTTCAAGCCACCCAAAGGCGTACAGGTTTTTGAAATGCCGTGAAAACCCGGGGCGATGAGCAAATTTCCCTTTGTCGGGTTAAACATTAAGGTTTGGCGATAGTCACCCACAGGAAAGTTTCACCGCCTATACTGCGGTATTGAAATGCGTCTATTTTAAACCCGATGGTTTCCAGGATTCCCCTCAGTTTTTCAGGTGTCGTGTGGCTGTAGAACAGCCGTTCTCCCATAAATTTCCTGTAACCGCTAAAGCTGTCCGCTCCGGTATACGCTTTTGTGGCGTAGGTAAAAAGTCCCCTGCCGCCCGGTTTAAGCCAGCGGTAAATTTTCCGGAAAATGCCTTCGTGCTTTTCGTATTCAATGTGGAAGAGACAATAAATGGTTGTTACCGCATCAAATTGTTCGCCGGGAAACTCCACCTCCCGGATGTCTGCGGCGATGGTCTTCATTGCCGGTTGGTAACGGTGGGCCAATTCCAGCATTTTTGATGAAAAGTCCACTCCGGTAACCTGCCATTCCTTTTGAATGAAATAGGCGGGAAACGGTTCACCCGCACCGCAACCCAGATCGAGCAAACTGCCTTTGATGGAAGGCAGTCTTCTGAAGAAATCGTCCATGACATCCGTCATATCGAACAGGTAACGGTTTTTGTCGTAAGTTTGGGCAAAACGATCGTAAATTTCACGTATATCAATGTCCATAAATTCTTTTCAGGATTTGAATGGATTATCCAGGCTAAAATCCGGTGTCAGGTCGAAGTCGCTGACTTCTTGAATAAACAGGTTATGAAAACCCAATTTCTCGGCATAGTCCAAAACCTGTTCGTACTCTTTTTTTGTAATTCGGCGTTTTAAATCCGGATGATTGCGGACCTTGGCCATGGGCGTATATTGAGACATCAGGCTTAAAAAAACATTGTTGGATATTTTTCTGCTGATCAATCTCAAAACTGCTTTGGAATTCTCGATGCGCCCGGGCAGAACCAGATGACGAATGATGATGCCTTTCCGCGCTATCCCGTTTTTTAATTCCAACGCGTCGCCGACCTGGCGCACCATTTCTTTTATCGAGTCCGCGGCAAACCACGGATATCCGGGGGCGGCGGAAAACATCATGCTGTCTTCCTCCTGGCCGTATTTGAAATCCGGCAGATAAATGTCCACCATGCCGTCCAGCCGTTTCAGGATGTCCGGGCTTTCATAACCACCGCAATTATACACAAAAGGAATTTTCAATCCTGCCTTGCGTGCAATCAACAGCGCCTCCATCACCAGCGGCATCTGTGACGTGGGCGTGACCGGTTCTACATTGTGGCATTGCCGTTTCTCCAGATCGAGCATCACATCGGCCAGTTGCCTTGAATTCATTTCCTGCCCTGTGATGTGGTGGGAAATCTGGTGATTCTGACAATAAATGCAGCCCAGGTTGCAGGAGGAAAGAAAAATCGTTCCCGCGCCGTGCGTGCCGGAGAGCGGCGGTTCTTCGCCGTGATGGGCCAACGCGCAATCCATGATAATACTGGCCGCAAGACCGCAATATCCCCGTTCGTTTTTCGTCCGGTTCACATGACAGTTTCGCGGACAAAGGATACAGTCTTTGAAAATTTCCTGCAGGAGGAAAATTTTTTCTTCCAAATTCATTCTTAAAAATTCCGTCCGGAGCATCCTTTGGTTAAAAGGGTTCCACCACATCGCGGAGTCTGCCGCTTTCTACCAGTTCCAGAAAGTCGTCGCCCAGCGGAGCGGACAGGTCCACCGCTTTGCACCAATTTCTGATTCTTGTTTGCGGGTCGTCAATGAATGTGACCAGATCCGTGCGGTCGGGGACTTTTCCGCCGGGAAGGCTTTCCGTAAAATATTGAGAAGGAAAGACCATTAAAACATTATTCAGTATATTGGGATCGGGCGCACGGCGCGTTATTTTTTTGTCCAGCCATCCCGGAATGATCCTTTCCTGATGATGAAAAAAAAGCACGATGTCGTTTTCTCCGGACGCAAACGGATGGGTCAGATGATAATCGATGAGGCCGCCATCGCGGTACACGCCGCGGGGAGCGCCAAAAATGTCGCGGACACCTTCAATCACCAGCGGGATTGCGCCCGAAGCCAGCACAGCGTATTTGAAATTGATTTCGTTCAGCGGGACATAGATGCCGCGGAATTGCGGTTTCAGGCAAAAAGCCGGCGGTTTGGACGCATTGTAAAAAACGACTCTTTCGGAAAATTTATAAATATTTTCTCTACTTAAATAGTTCAATAGAAAACAGAAAATCAGTCCTGTTTTCTGCAATAAGACGTTTTGAAAAGCGACAAGGCCGCGTGAACGCGCTGTAATGATGGTCAGCCGGTATTTCTTGTTGTTCAGGGCAAAAGGCAGGGCGTCATTTTCCAGATACGCATTGATGATGCCGGTTATTTTTTCCAGCGTCGTTGCCGGTGTATCTTTTTTTGTGTAGGTAACATGAATGTAAGCCTCCATCAGTTGCCGGTAGGATTTGACGGCTTCCGGTTGCAGCCAGGCAGCAAAACGGAAGGCGCCCGCTGAAGAGCCCACGAGCTGGACAGGGGTCGAACGGCCCAGAGAACATCTTTCAAGGAGTGTCAAATCGAATCCGCTGGCAATCAGCCAGCGCGGTCCAACCGCCGGTCCGAAATACGTCGAAATCAGATCAAAGTTGAACCCGCCGTCTTTGATGAGTTGATAAATTTTCCTGCCGGCTTTAATTCGTATTCTACTCATAGATCTTATGTCCGGGCAAAGGCCTTGACACGTAAACTTTTGTCTTGTAGATTCACTTACAGCTCTTATGAATTCTTATGTGAGAAGAGGGTTCATAATTTCTATTATGTCTTTTAAGTGGGGCACGTTTTATCAGTAATTGGTCAAAATGCAAGAAAATTTATCGACGACACAGGCCGTGCGTCCGGACTGTTTAAAATGGCTCAAACAGACATGGGAAAATGGGGCAATGTCTGCCGGACACCCGGTGTCATGAGATGGAAGATTTCGCAATGGGCAGCATCAGTGATGATCTGTCCGGAACATCATCATGATGACGGCCCGACGTTCTTTACTCGGATTTTTTCAAGTCCGGCGTGAGAGTTTGGAAAGGATTCCGAAAAACACTGGGCGTAAAAAATACCGTTTGTTATTGGACAACATTTCCGGTTCCGCTTCCGGAATCCGGAAATTCATTTCACGTGAGGATGATTATCATGGATATAAAAGATTCTGTTGAGCACATTGCCCGGAATGCGGCGCTGGCCGCAAAAAAACTTTCCCGTGTGACTGAAACGGAAAAAAACACGGCTCTTTTACGCATGGCGGAAGCCTTGGAACGGAATTCTAAATTTCTTCTGGATGAAAACGCCAAAGATGTAAACGGCGCGAAAAAAGCAGGCATCTCCAAAGCCATGCTGGAACGTCTGACCCTTAAACAATCAACGATCGATCAAATGGCCAAAGGATTGAGGGAAGTTGCTACGCTGCCCGATCCTGTCGGTAAAATCATTTCCATGTGGCGCCGGCCCAATGGTTTGCTGGTGGGAAAAATGCGCATTCCCCTGGGAGTGATCGGCATTATTTACGAATCGCGGCCGAACGTTACGGTGGACGCTTCAGCGCTCTGCCTGAAAGCGGGCAATGCCGTCATTTTACGCGGCGGTTCCGAGTCGATCAAATCCAATCTGGCGATTGCATCCGTTTTGCGGAAAGTATTACAGGATACATCCATTCCCGTGGAAGCGATTCAGGTCATTCCGGTGACGGACCGCGAAGCGGTGGCTGCCATGCTGAAAATGGAAGAATACATCGATTTAATCATTCCCCGCGGCGGGGAAGATCTGATCCGCGCGGTGGTTGCCCAGTCAAGAATCCCTGTCATCAAGCACTATAAGGGGGTCTGTCATATTTTTGTGGATGCCAGCGCCGAAATGGCCATGGCCGTTGATATTTGTTTGAACGCAAAGACACAGCGCCCCGGCGTGTGCAACGCGATGGAAACGTTGCTTGTGCATCAGACGATCGCAGGGAAATTTCTTCCCGTGGTTGCCAATAAAATGAAAAAAGCCGGCGTCGTCATCCGGGGATGCGAAAAAACAAAATCGATTTTGAAACGAATCGAAAAGGCGGTTGAAGATGACTGGTCTGCCGAATATCTGGACCTGGTTTTGGCTGTGAAGGTAGTGGAAAACATGAATGAAGCCATTGCCCATATTGAAAAATACGGCTCTCTGCATACCGAATCGATCATTACGGGTGATTATTCCAATGCCCAGCGCTTTTTAAACGATGTCAATTCTTCGACCGTCCTAGTGAATGCGTCGACCCGTTTCAGCGACGGCTTTGAACTGGGACTGGGCGCCGAAATCGGAATCTCGACGACAAAACTTCATGCTTTCGGCCCCATGGGCTTGGAAGAACTGACGACAACAAAATTTATCATTTACGGGAACGGACAGGTGAGAACATGAGATGGGGACTTTTCGGCGGCACTTTCGATCCGATTCATTTCGGCCACTTGCGCGGGGCGGAGGAAATGCTCGAAATTTTCAATCTGAATCGTATCATCTTTGTTCCATCCTCTAGACCGCCGCACAAGCTGGAAGCGGATATCACTGCGTTCAATCATCGCGAGCAGATGATTCGTTTGGCTATTGAAGACAATGTCAATTTCTCTTTTTCCGAGGTGGAAAATCTGCGCGCCGGTAAATCCTATTCCGTGGAAACAGTCGAATACATTCTTAATAAATACATGGAAGATCTGGAACTTTATTTTATTGTCGGGCAGGATGCGTTTCAGGCGGTGACAACCTGGAAGGATTGGGAAAGGCTTTTGCTATTATGTAATTTTGCCGTGATGACCCGTCCCGGTTATGATGATATGAGGCTTGATGCAATTCTGCCGAGAACCTTTGCCGCAAAATTCATCTACGATAAAAAAACCGACGGATTTAAAGGTCCAACGGGACAGGCCATCTATTTTCGCCATACGAGTTTCCTGGATATTTCATCGTCGCACATGAGAGACATGGTCAGAACCGGCAATTCCATCCGATATCTTACACCCGGCAAGGTCCGTCAATACATCATGAAGCATAATTTGTACAAGGAGTGCCGGGACAATTGAACGTGTAAAATTTTTTTAAGGAGAAAAATATGAATTATAAATTTATTGAACTGGAGGTCAAGGATCATATCGCAACCGTAACCCTGGCCAGAGAAAAAAGCTTAAATGCCGTTAGCCTGGAACTTGCCTCGGAAATTACGGATGTGTTTAGAAAATTAAGTGCCATGGATGACGTGAGAGTTGTCATTTTAAAAAGCAGGGCCAGAATTTTTTGTGCCGGTCTGGATTTGAAGGATGCCGCCGGTGGTTTTACGGGAACAACCAGAGCGCCATGGGATATGATTAAAAAATCACAGCCGTTGTTTGATTGCTGCAATGTCATTGAAGAATGTCCCAAACCGGTCATTGCCGCTGTGCATGGTCAGTGCATTGGAGCCGGACTTCACATTATTTCCGCCTGCGATATCCGCCTCTGTACTCAGGATGCGACGTTCTGCCTGAAGGAACCGAAAATCGGCTTGTGCGCCGACATGGGCGCGCTTCAACGATTGCCTCTGATCGTGGGGCAGGGCTATACCAGAGAAATCGCGTTCACCGTTGCCTTTTATAATGCCCAGCAGGTTGAGAAAATGGGGCTGGTCAATCATGTCTATGCTGATCAGGCGGCGCTTTATGAGGCGGCCCGTGAAATGGCTCGACAAATCACAGAGAACGCTCCGCTGGCTATTGAATGCACGAAGGAGGTTCTTAATTTCAGCAGAGGTACGAGCGTCAGCGAAGGAATGTCTCTGGCCATTCAAAAAAACATGTTCCTGCTCGCCACAGATGACCTGAAAGAAGCCTTTGTTGCTTTCATGGAAAAAAGACAGCCGGATTTCAAGGGCAGATAAAGAGTCACCCCCATTGACATAATGACCAAAAAATAGGGGGACGGTCCACGATGACCGTCCCCCTATGTCTTTTTTTAAGACTTCCGCGATGTTAATCTTTGTACATGCTTTCAATATCGTCCTTGAACTTTTCAAAAACGATTCTGCGTTTTAACTTCAGCGTGGGAGTCAATTCGCCCGTTTCGACGCTGAAGGGCTTATCGAGTAGTTTGTAATATTTGATCTGCTCGTAGCGGGGCAGTGCTTCGTTGACTTCATCAACCTGTTTCTGAATCAGTTCTTTGACCTGTTCGTTGGCAAGCAGGTCTTTATCGGAACACGCCGGGATGCCGTTGTGTTTGGAAAAACGATGCAGTTCCTGAAAATCGGGAACGACCAGTGCGGAAATGTATTTTCTCGCATCTCCGATCAAACAGACCTGATCGATATACGGTTTGGCGGTAAGGGCCAGTTCGATCGGATGAGGTGCAATATTCTTGCCTCCTGATGTGACAAACAGTTCCTTTTTGCGGTCGGTAATTGTAAGAAATCCGTCCTTGTCAAATTCTCCGATGTCGCCCGTTTTGAACCATCCGTCATCCGTGAAAGCTTCCTTGGTTGCGTCCGGCAGATTCCAATAACCTTGGAAGACCTGAGGTCCCTTGACAAGAATTTCGCCGTCCTCTGCGATTTTTTCTTCCGTCCACAACGCCGGTCTTCCGACGGTGCCGGGTTTAATCTGCAATTTGTGGGCGAGCGTGTTGTATGCCAGAGAAAGACTCAAGGAGCGGAGAGGATTGGTATAGGGAGAAAGCCCTTTGGCCTGCTTGGTGACCATCAAATCAACCGTTAAATCAAGCATCTTTTTTTGAAACCAACTGGCCTTGCTGATATCAAAGCTGGTGGCGAATTCCGGTTCGTTGAAATTGATGACGGGCGACGTTTCGGTCAGTCCGTAACCTTCGGCCAGCTGAATGCCCAGAGCCCGGATAAAAACGCAAACTTCTTTGGATAGCTTGCCGCCACCCGATATGCCGAGAACAACATGATCCAATCCGGCTGTTTTTTTGATTTTATTGAAAACCAGAATGTTCGCCAGCGCGAACTGGAGCAGATCCAAGAAACCCAGTCTGGTCGCTGTAGCCATCGCTTCGCAGTATTTTTCACCCAGCCGGGTGGCCCAGTTGAAAATGGATTGGACCCGTTTATCCTGACGGGACACAATCGACCGGGTCGTATCATAAATCTTTTCCCATAATCGGGGAATGCTGATTAAAACATTCGGTCTGACTTCGAGAATATTCTTTGGGATTTTTTCAAAGCTTTCAGCAAAAACCAGAATCCCGCTTTGCTGCAGAGCACCCACATGATAATCGCTTGTCCGGCCGAATACGTGACACATCGGCAGGTGAACCAGGAAAGTCAGGTGAAGTCCCAGTTCACGCTGTTTCCGCATCAGCGTGGAATTGGAAGCCTGAAGCATGTTGGATACCCAGTTTTTCTGGGTCAGAATGGCGCCTTTCTGTTTTCCCGTTGTGCCCGATGTATAAATGATGGAAGTGACGTCTTCCGGAGTGACGCTGTTGATATTTTTTTCTATTTCTTCGTCGCTGATTTTCCCTTTGCCTAAGTCGATAACTTCATCAAACGTGTAAACCCCTTCGGGTTTTGCGCCTTCCCAGGAGCACATGACGATGATTTTTTCAATGGGAACCCCCTGTGCTTTTGCTTTGAGAGCCATCTCTCCGCGGCCCTGTGTGGACGCAATGACAATTTTGGATCCGCTGTCCGATGTCATGTAGCCCAGCTCTTCCACGGTTAACGTCGGATAAAGGGGAACGCCGATGGCGCAACAGGCCTGAATGGCCTGATCGGCAATAATCCATCTGGGTCTGCTTTCCGAAAAAATAACGATACGGTCGCTTTTTTTTAGCCCCAGGACCATGAGCCCCTTGGCGAGGCCGATGGCTTCCTCCCGGGTCTCTTTCCATGTCCGGGAATGCCATTGAGCGCTGGGATTGCCGTTTTGATCAAACTTGGCCCGAAGCAGTTCAACCTGATCACCGTAACGCAATGCCTGATTGTGAAAAATGCCGCATAAAGTATCCGTCCTGTATGCCATAACTACATCCTCCCCCCTGTAAAGTATTTAATGAACTATCGTGATGGTGTTGGTAGATAGTTTTCTTGTTTATTAATTTTTGATTTGCAGTGCGTTTTCATACGCTTTTTTTTAGTCAAAAATCAAGTTTAAATTTTCGGATCTTCAGGAATATCGAAGGCGGCGTTTTTCTTTTTATAAAGAAAACGCTCTAAAAAACGATGATACACGGTCCAATCGGAATCGGGACTGGAGGACTCGTTCATGAAGGTCTGAAAAGCATTGAATTTGGCGTCCAGATCGTCGATATAATGGACGACGAGCGCTTCCAGAGTCTTCGGACGCTTGGGAGAACCGAATTCGAATTCGCCGTGGTGGCTGAGAATGATGTGTCGCATTTCCATTGCCAGCTGCGGCGGAAAACCGTTGATTGCCGCGATTTTCTGATCGATCATTTCCACACCCATAACGATGTGGCCGATCAATCTTCCTTCGTCGCTGTAGTCAATAATGCTCTCGAAAGAGAATTCGTAAATTTTGCCGATGTCATGAAGAATGCCTCCGGTGATCAGCATATCCCTGTCGAGGATGGAATAATGATCGGCAACTTTATCCAGCAGGCGGACCACCGAAAGCGTATGTTCCAGAAGTCCTCCCAGGTAGGTATGGTGGAATCCTTTGGCCGCGGGCGCTCGCCGAAAACGGGCTGCAGTTTCCTCTTCCTGCAGAAAAGCATTCAGCAATGCCTTGAGATGCCTATGGTTTACTTTTTCCGCAAAGGCCAGCAGTTCCGCAAACATTGTTTTGACGTCGGTCTTTACCGCAGGCAGATAATCGGCAGGATCAATATCTTGCCGGGGAATGTTCTTGATGTTGAGAATGGATATTTGCAGCGAGTTTTTGTAGCTTGCGGCCCGTCCTTCGATAAAAATGACATCGCCTTTTTTGAAGACGTTATCGAATTCCAAGGCGTTTTCCCATACTTTACATTCCATTTCGCCGGTTTTATCTTTCAGCCTTACCGTCAGATAGGGGGAGCCTTTTTGTGAAAAGGCCATGTTTTTTTCCGTTACCAGAAAAGAAGAAGCAACTTTATCGCCCTGTTTGATATCCTTGAGATAAACGTTTTTATGGTTCAAATGATGACCCGCCTTTCGTGAGAGTATATGCTCATCCGTCCTTTCCTGACATAGCCGATCAGCGTTATATTGGCCTGTTTTGCCAGGGTCACGGCATTGGCCGTTGGTGCGGAATGAGAGATGATGAACGGTACGCCCATGTTCCATATCTTATAGACTATTTCCGAAGAAATTCTGCCCGTGGTCAATATGATGGCCCGATGGAGATTGAGTTTATTCAGCAGAGCATATCCGCCCAGCATGTCGATGGTATTGTGCCGGCCGATATCTTCGCGCAGAGCCGCAATTTTTTTTCTAAAGGCCAGGGCCGAGCAGTGCGTGCCGCCAGTTTCATTATGCATCGCCGAACCGTTTAAAAGATCGTCCATAAGTTTCAGTGCCAGCGCTGTGTTGATACTCAAGCCGGCCGGGACGTTCAGCGGCGTCAGCAGAGCGACGTTGCTTCGGCCGCGTGCGCCGCTCGATGCAATATTTTTCACGGACACGTCCGGAAAAAAATTTTTGTTCTTCAAAAGAACGTCAACCCGGTTTTTGGCAAGGGAGATGTTTTCAATGTCCTGCCGGCGGGTGATGATCTTTTCCGATCGTAAGAATCCGGCGGCAAGTTCTTCGAGATGAATGCCGGCGCAGGCAATATTGGCCAGGGGGGTTTTGTTGACCCGGACGGTGATCATCACTTCCTGGATCACTTTGACGCGGGATCCGGACACGGCAGAATAGCTGCCGGAAAAGCATCTTATCGTCTTGATGATTTTTTGCAAATCGTTCATGTTTTTTCCCTTAATACGCGGTGATCTCCTACCCGAACCGTCAGTTTATTCATGTCAAAGTATTCCATTAGTGGAATGATATATTTGCGGGAAAGACCTGTCAGTTCCTTAAAACTGGCCGGTGTTGCCTTGCCGTCTTTAATCAGCATTGCCTTATAATCATTGCGCAGTTTGCTCAGGATTTCGCCGGAAAAGCATAGTTCTTCATTGATCTTGATCAATTCTCCTTCTTTGAGCATCAGGCTGACAATGTTTTGTGCTTTGTTTTTCCTGTCAATAAATTTGTTGATGACGTCTGTCAGCGAAGGAGGCATCAGTCCTGCTGTTTTGTATATTCCGATAATATTCTGACGCAGAGCATCCAGATCACCCGCAAGCTCCACCTGATGTTTGGCCAGACGCACATTATCTTTGTTGCTGACGATCGTCTCTTTTTTGTTGAGCGTGTTGAGAACCATGTTAAAGAGTTTCGGTGAAATATCATTGGCAAGGGATCCCTTCAGCTCTTCTTTGGGAATGCCTTCTTTCAGGGGATTTTTCTTGTGATACCCACTGAGATTATAAATGATCATCTCTTCGAGTCGATTGAAAAAACGTGCGGAAATAACCGTCGTGTCCTCGCTATCAAGCAGAAACGCCTCCTTTTTGGAAAATAAATCGTCCAGAACCTCTCGTATTTTTCTGGATTTCATTCCCAGACGGAAGGCCAATTGTTGAAGCGGGGTTCCTTTAAACCCGGTCCTGTCCAGAATGACGGTAATTTTTTCCGGTAAGGTGCCTTTTTGCAGCAACATCAGTTCTTCGATCGCTCCGCGGTTGAACCGTTTATGTTTTTGCGGAAGCGGATCGATAATGACGCCGCCGCCGATGGTGGTAACCGGGGAATAACTGCGCAAGACAAAATGATCGCCGGCGACAACAACGTCTTTTTCAGAAAGAATGAGTTGGGCGTATCCTTGCTGCCCGGGGGCAAGTTCATCTGTATCCAGAAGAATAATCCGGGAAATGATTTCGTTCGTGCCGGTGTGCAGCCGAACCAGCGCGCGGTTTTTAAGACTTTTGGTATTGGCGGAAAGATAGTCGACGGCGATATCCAGCCGCTGCGTAGGCCAGACGGTGTGCGGCCGCACCAGAACATTGCCTCGCACGATGGCGGATTTTTCAATACCTTGCAGGTTGACCGCTGTACGCTGTCCGGCCCAGGCTTCTTCCTCAGGCCGGTTATGTACCTGAATGCCTCTGATGCGGGCGGAAATATTCTGGGGAAGAATCTGTACGTCTTCCCCTGTTTTAAGGTGATCGGAAACCAGGGTACCGGTGACGATTGTGCCGAAACCCTTCATGGTAAAAATGCGATCCACGGGCAGACGGAAAATACCGTCGTCCGTTCTTGCGGTAATCTCTGCGATGATGGTATCCAGGGCCTGAAGTAGCTCGGACAACCCCTCCTGTTTTATGGCGGAAACGGGAATGACCGGTGCGCTTTCCAGAAATGTTCCTCGAAGAAAATCGGTGATTTCAGACTCGACAAGATTAAGCCAGTCTTTTTCCACGAGATCAATCTTGGTCAGGGCTACGATTCCCCTGGAGATTCCCAGAAGGGAACAGATGTGCAGATGTTCTCTTGTTTGAGGCATGATGCCTTCATCTGCGGCAATGACCATTAAAACCAGATCAATGCCGGCAGCGCCGGAAACCATGTGTTTCACAAACTTTTCGTGTCCGGGAACATCCACTATCCCGAGTGTCAGACCCGAAGGCAATTTCAGGGAAGCAAAACCGAGTTCGATGGTGATGCCCCTTTGTTTTTCCTCTTTGAGACGGTCTGTGTCAATTCCTGTAAGAGCTTTGATTAAAGCCGTTTTCCCGTGATCGACATGACCGGCGGTGCCCAAAACAAAATGCTTCATTTTTTAATCCTGATTATCTGAAAGTGAAAAATAACAAACTCTTCATTTTTTAACAAGGTTATATTTCAAGACATCAAAAATAAAAAACCCATGTTGAAAAAAACTGGACAAATTAATTCTTGAAAATGCCGGATGGAATTGTTAGAAAAAAATAAAGAGGTATTTTTTGCGTATACTTGGTCTTGATTACGGCGAAAAACGAATAGGGGCGGCCATCTGTGATGAACTGGGGTTGACAGCCCAGGGATTGTCCACAATCATACGAAAAACAAAAAAGCATGACGGGGAAATTTTAGAGAGGCTCATCAGGGATTTTAACGTTGAGAAAATCGTCATCGGGTATCCCCTGAAGCTGGACGGTTCGGAAGGCATCCAGTGCGAAAAAGTTAATCGTTTTGCCGCGCTGCTGGAAAAAACCTTCGGTTTGCCGGTGATCAGGTGGCCGGAAACGCTGTCCACCAAAGAAGCCGAAGAAATACTGATCAACTCCGGTATCCGGTGGGGAAAAAGAAAAAAAATGGTCGATAAACTGGCGGCCTGTCTTATTCTTCAAAGTTATCTGGATTCTGTCGCCCCATCATTAAAAAATAATTTCTGAACAACCATGAAAAATCCTGATAAAAAGAATATCCTGAAAAAGTCAAATGAAGAAAACAACGCGGTCGATCAAATGACGTCACAGGCAAGTGCTTGGAAAAGTAAATTCCATGAAATCTTCATTTTTCTGAAAAAAATATTTTCCGGAAGAAGATGGATTCGCCGCACTGTTTTATACAGTGTTGCCGTCATCCTCATATTCTGTATTATGTTATTGGATTATGCATTCAGTCCGATCGATGTCCGAGATAAAACGGTTGTGATTGATATCCCGACAGGTTCCAGCTTCATGGAAGCGACTGAATTGCTTCAGAAAGAAGGATTAATCACAAACCGTTTTTTCTTTTACAGCCTGGCCGCGATCAAGAGGGCCAGTCGTAACATTCGTGCCGGAGAGTATGAAATCAATACGTTGACGAACCCCATAACAATGATTAACAAACTCATGCACGGTGATATAAAAGTCTATGAGGTTGTGATTCCGGAAGATTTGTCATTTCGCGACATCGCGGTGATTCTGGACAAGCATAAGCTGATTAATAAAGAAATATTTTTTGAGCTGGCCAGGGATCAGGAATTCTTAAAATCGTTGAATATTGAAGCGGAGTCTATCGAAGGGTATCTGTTTCCTGATACGTATCATTTTAACCGTTCGATGAATACACGTCGCATCATGAAGAAAATGGTCGATACATTCTGGCAGAAAATGACGCCGTCCATGATTCGGAGGGCGAATCAGATGGGATTAAGCGTGCATAAATTAGTGACCATGGCCTCCATCATCGGCAAAGAGTCCGGTAGTGCTCTCGAGAAACCTTCCGTTGCCGCTGTATTTTACAACAGGTTGAAAAGAGGAATGCCTTTGCAAAGCGATCCGACGGCCGTTTATGACATGGATGACTTTGAGGGTAAAATTTTTCGTAGTCACCTGAAGAGGAATTCTCCATATAATACCTATCGGATCAAAGGGTTACCTCCAGGGCCGATTGCCAATCCCGGCTTGGATTCGCTAAAGGCAACGCTTTTCCCGAGCTCTGTCGATTATCTTTATTTTGTTTCCAAAAAAGACGGCACTCACCATTTTTCCAGTTCATTGGTGGAACATAATCAGGCGGTTAATCGGTATATTAATTTAAAAGATGAACAAAATCAATTACTTGAATATGATATTCCCGTTGAGGAGTATTAAAATAAAAAATCCAGCCTTTGTTTAAAAATTTCCTGTTTTTTTGTTTTTCTCGCCATAAAATATTTTTTTATCAGAATTTCCCTATTTCTTCAGTAATTTTAAGCTATTTAATTTAAAAAAAAGTTGCATTTTTTACTTGACAAAGACAAATAGCGCCTCTATAGTTGCCACGTGGAGTAAAGTGGCTTATCGTGGAGGGAAGTGATGTCTGTTTTCAGGGGGCAGTATCACCATACAATTGATGAAAAGGGAAGGATAATCTTTCCGTCAAAGTTTCGTGAAATCTTTGCTGAAGAGTATGACAACCGGATGGTGATTACCAACTGGGATCAGTATCTCATGGTCTTTCCTTACGATGAATGGCTGGTTATTGAAGAGAAGGTCGCCCATCAATCCAAGTTGCGCAAGGAAGTCAGATCGTTTCAGCGTTTCTTTATGTCCGGAGCGATTGATTGCAGTATTGACGGACAGGGGCGTGTGCTGATTCCGCCGTCTTTGCGCGAATATGCTCAATTGGAAAAAGATATTGTTCTGGCCGGCATGCTGAAAAATATTGAAATCTGGTCGAAGGACCGTTTCGAAGAAAGGATGAAGCAGGCTGTCGGAGAAATTGACAAATGCGCCGACTTTATAGCTGATCTGGGAATTTAAACCATGACGGCCGAGTTTTATCACCAGCCGGTCATGGTGAAGGAAGTTATAGATTCGCTTATCGTCAGCAGGGCCGGGGTTTATGTGGATGGCACCGTTGGAGGGGCTGGCCATTCATACGCGATCCTCAAGCAGACGGATGCTTTGCTGATCGGCATTGATTGCGATGATGAAGCTCTGCGGTTTGCCGAAAAAAGACTGCAAGAATTCGGCTCACGCAAAATTTTACTAAAAGAAAATTTTGTTAACTTAGACCATATACTGAAAAGTTTAAACATAGAAAAAGTTGACGGTGTGCTTCTGGATCTGGGTGTTTCATCCCGTCAACTGGATGCATCTGAACGAGGTTTCAGCTTCAGTCAGCAGGCGCCGCTCGATATGCGCATGGATCGCAGCATGACGTTGAGCGCTTATGATATTGTCAACAGCTTCGCGCAAAACGAACTGGAAAAAATTATTAGGTTTTACGGAGAAGAAAAAATGGCTTCAAGAATAGCCAGGGCAATATCAAAAAAAAGACAGGAATCGCCGATTGCAACAACGACACAGCTGGCGGCGATTGTCGCATCCTGCATGCCCGCCGGAACGCGATGGCGCAAAATTCATCCCGCGACCAGAACGTTCCAGGCGATCAGAATTGCCGTGAATCACGAGTTGGACAACATCAAACCGGCCATGCATGCGGCAGTTGATGTGTTAAAGACCGGCGGCCGTCTTTGCATGATCTCTTTTCATTCTCTGGAAGACCGTATTGTCAAAAATGAGATTCGTTCGCTGGAAGGGCGTTGCGTATGCCCCCCCGACAGTCCGTTTTGTGTCTGTCAGAGAGATGCCAAACTTAAAAATCTGACAAAAAAAGCGATCATGCCTTCGGAGGAAGAAATAGCGTCCAATCCGCGGGCGAGAAGCGCTAAATTAAGAGTAGCCGGGAGATTGTAAGATGGCCCCATCCGCTCAATCAGCAGACGCACGAGTTGTCCCCCATCTGGGAGAAGTCGAAGGAGCGTCCGTCGGAATTAAATATCCGACGTTTATTGTTCTCGCCGTTGTGCTGATGCTTGTGTTTGTTGCTTATGTCGGCTCGCATATTCGCATGACCGAACTGGAATACAATATCGCAGCGGAAATCAGTACCCAGGAGAAAATTCTGGAAGAACAGAAAAAATTGAAACTGGAATATGCCATGCTCAAATCGCCGCAACGAATAGAAAATCTCGTCCGCGACAGATTGCAGATGTCCTACCCTGACAATGAACAGGTCATTGTTATAAGAAAATCGGGAGGCTGACATGGCGATTGAATCGAAAAAAAGAATGAAATTCAGAATCATCATGATTTTCATGTTTTTTTTCGTTTTATTTGTGGCGCTCATATCGCGCGCGTTTCAGCTTCAGGTTTTATCCGGTCAAAAGCTGAAGAAACTGGCAACAAGGCAGCATACGACGGTTTTGCAGTTGCAGCCGGAACGGGGAATTATTTACGACCGCAACGGTGAAAAATTGGCCATTTCCATTATGGCCGATTCCGTCTGTGCCGATCCGTCGAAAGTCATTGATCCGGCCAAGGCATCCAAACAGATTGCGTACATCCTCGGGTTGGACAGTCAGGCGGTGTATAAAAAATTATCCGCCCCCAGAAACTTCTGCTGGCTGGCCAGGCGGATTTCGCCTGAGCAAACCGCTGCAGTGGTGAAAGCGGATGTCGAGGGCGTTTTTCTGGTCAAGGAGCCGAAACGGTTTTATCCCAATGGAGAGTTGGCCGCCCATCTGCTGGGTTTTGTCGGATTGGATGCTTCCGGTCTGGAAGGGTTGGAAAAGAAATACAATGACTCTTTAGTGGGCAGCCCGGAAAAACTTGAATGGGCGAGGGATGCCAAAGGGAAGAAACTTTTCCTCCGGGTGGAAAAAACGCAGACCGCAAAAAATGAAAATACCAACCTTGTCCTCACGATCGACAACCGAATCCAATATCTTGTTGAGACCCATTTAAAAGAGGCGGTGATTGAAAAAGGCGCCAAGGGAGGGCTGGCTATTGTCATGGATCCGAAGACGGGAGAGATTCTGGCGCTGGCCAATCAGATCGGGTTTAATCCGAACAACATCCAGGGACTGTCTCCCGAGCGATGGCGGAATCGCGCCATTACCGATTATTATGATCCGGGGTCCACGTTTAAACCGTTTTTGGTGGCCGCCGCTCTGGAAGAAAAAGTTATTCGCGAACAGGACAGATTTTTTTGTGAAAACGGCAATTACAGGATTGCCGATCGCGTGATTCATGAGGCCAACAGAAAACGTTACGGCACATTAACGGTCAGGGAGATCTTAAAATATTCCAGTAACATCGGTTCCGCAAAGATTGCCCAGAAAATGGGCAAAGAAAAATTTTATAATTATATTCAAAAATTCGGTTTCGGATCCAAAACCGGAATCGATTTGCCGGGGGAATCTTCCGGACTGGTGCGGCCGGTGAGGGACTGGGTAAAAGTTGATACATCCATGATTGCTTTCGGTCAGGGTATTTCCGTTACGGCCATTCAGTTGATCAGTGCCGTCTCCGCAATCGCGAACAACGGCGTTTTGATGAAACCGTATATCGTGCGCGGCATTGCCGACCAGGATAACCGGTTGGTCAAACTCTATACACCCACCGTGGTGCGTCAGGTCATTTCTCCCAGAGTGGCCAAGAGCGTGACGAATATGCTGATGGATGTCGTTGGTGCCGAAGACGGCACCGGTAAAAATGCGAAGATTGTCAATGTGGCGGTAGCCGGCAAAACAGGAACATCCCAGAAATTCGACACCGCCCGCGGCGTCTACTCATCGGAAAAAGTTCGTACGTCGTTTATGGGATTTTTCCCGGCTAAAGATCCTCAGGTTGCCATACTGGTGGTTCTCGATGAGCCGCAAAAAGACAAATGGGGTGGCGTTGCGTCGGCGCCCGTATTCAAAAATATAGCGGAACAGATTCTGAACTGTTTTAAAACCGATATCAGAGAAACCCCCGTTTTTAAGAAGGAAAAAACCGATAAGGTGCAGTTGGTGTCGGCGGAACAAACCTTGCTCCCTGAAATTGTCGAAAACAGCGACGGACCGTCCATGCCCAATTTTATGGGATTAACGATCAGGGAAGCGTTGAAAAAAGCAAAAACCGAATCCATCGAGCTGAAAATATCGGGCAACGGCTGGGCCGTGCGTCAGTACCCCGAACCGCACGCGCCTCTGGGCCATGAACGTGTATGCAGCGTGGTTTTTGAATTGACGGATTGAGGATGGCATGAAACTGACTCGGTTGACGGAAGGATTGGATATGATCAATATGTCGGGTGAGGCGTCCGGAGACGTGTCCGGTGTTTGTTTTTCTGCGGACCAGTGCGTGCCGGAGTCTCTGTTTGTTGCCATTCCGGGATTAAAACGTGACGGGCACGATTTCATTGAGGAAGCCATATCCCGCGGCGCGAGATTCATTGTTCATGAGAAGGTTCTGACGTTCCCGCCATTCGTAAGAGCGATCAAGGTGTCCGACAGCCGCCGGGCGCTGGGGATCCTGGCCAAGAATTATTTCGGTGATCCTTCCGCGGCGCTGACCGTAATTGCGGTGATGGGCACCAACGGCAAAACAACCATCTCCTATCTGCTGGAATCCATCTTAAAAGGAGCCGGATGCAAATGCGGTGTCCTGGGCACCGTCAATTATCGCTATAACGACAAGGTCTATGATGCTCCCAACACTACGCCGGAATCTTACGAGATGCAGAAGATCCTCCGCGCCATGGCCGACGACGGCGTCACCCATGTTGTAGCCGAGGTTTCATCGCATGCCGTTGATTTGAAGAGGGTGGACGATTGTGATTTTGATCTGGGTATTTTTACCAATTTGACCCGCGACCATCTGGATTATCACGTCACGATGGAAAATTATTTTCAGGCGAAGAAAAGATTTTTTGCGGAAATCCTTCCGCAAAGCAGAAAAGGTTATGCGCAGAAAATGATCATCAACGCCGATGACGACTGGGGACGGAGAATTCTGAAGGACGTGCCCCTGCCGGCACTGACTTACGGAATAGAAAACGACTGTGCCGTACGATCGTTAAACTGCAAGCTGTCTCTGAACGGCATAGAAGCGGACATCCGCTTGGCGGGAAACAATGTCTTGATCCAATCACCCCTCATCGGCAAATTCAATCTGTACAATATTCTAGCCGCTGCCGGAGCGGCTTTTATTTTACACATTCCCGTGCCGGTGATTAAAGCGGGGATCGAAAATTTATCGCATGTTCCTGGGAGATTGGAATCGGTGCCTTCCGCCGGAGGGGTTCACGTTTTTGTCGATTATGCCCATACGGATGATGCGCTGCGGCGTGTTCTTCAAAATTTATCCGAGCTTAAAAAAAACAAAATCATAACCGTTTTTGGTTGCGGCGGCAACAGGGACAAAGGCAAAAGGGCCCTGATGGGAGACGCGGCCACCCGGTACAGCGATTTGACGATCATTACCTCGGACAATCCGCGTTTGGAAAATCCGCTGGATATCATCGCTGATATAGAAGCGGGCATTGACCGGAAAGACGTTAAAAAAAGCGATCCGGAAATGTTAAAAATGAACGGACGTGCTCGTTCATATGCAGTGATCCCCGAACGGAGAAAGGCGATTGAGGCGGCGATCAGGGCCGCCCGGAGAGACGATATCGTTTTGATTGCAGGCAAAGGCCATGAAGATTATCAGATTCTCGGGACGGAGAAGATATCGTTTGATGACCGGGTTGTTGCACGGCAGATTCTTGAAACCAAGAGTTATTGAGACGAACAATGAAGAGTGAGTCACCTGTATTTTTTTTGAATGACGTGCTGACATCAACGTCCGGGACGATGATGTCCGGATTGCCGGAAACTGTTTTTCGCGGCGTTTCCACAGATTCCCGTTCGATAAAAAAAGGCAATCTTTTTGTCGCCCTGAAGGGGGATCATTTTGACGGTCACGATTATGCCGAGTCGGTTTTTCAGGGAGGCGCTGCCGGAATACTGGCGCAGGATGATGAAAAAATACGCCGGATGAAAGTGGATGATACCTTTGCGGTAATAAAGGTTGCCGATACATTATTCGCGCTGGGAGAGATGGCGCATGACTGGAGAAAGAAATTTTCCATTCCGGTGATCGGATTGACCGGATCTTCGGGAAAGACGACGGCCAAGGAAATGATAGCGTCCATCCTCGGGTTGAAAAAAAATATCCTGAAGACGGAAGGGAATCTGAACAACCTGATCGGATTGCCGCAGACGATATTCCGCCTGACGGATCAGCATGACATGATGGTTCTCGAGATGGGGACGAATACCCGGGGAGAAATTAGACGACTGACCCGCATTGCCGAACCGGATATCGGATTGATTACAAACGTGGGACCGGCTCATCTGGAAGGGTTTGGGTCCCTGCAGGTTGTCGGGGAAGAGAAAGGGGATTTATTTCTGAATATGCCATCGTCGGGAATCATTGTGGTCAATCTGGATGATGAAGCCATCCTGACGGCTGCTGAGACGTGGAAAGGCAGGAAGATCACGTTCAGCATGAGCCCCAATGCGGATGTGACCGTCTTTGATATCGAAAGAAACGGTGCGAAAGGAGTTCGTTTCAACCTTGCTATCCGGGGCAATACGCAGAAAGTGGAAATGAAAATAACCGGACTTCATCACATCAATAACGCGATGGCCGCTGCGGCGGTGGCAGTGGCAGCGGGGATGGATCTGAAAAATATTGCGGAAGGTCTCTCGGCGTTCCGTCCGTTTCACGGACGGATGGAAATTATCAAACTCCGCAACGGCGCGTATCTTCTGGATGATTCCTACAATGCCAATCCCGCATCGGTCCGGGAAGCCCTGATGACCCTGAAAGATTTAAAGGGCAATCACCATGCGTACGTTTTTCTGGGAGACATGCTGGAACTGGGCGCACAAGCCGATGAAATGCACCGGAAGATAGGAATGCTGATTGCCACCATCGGTGTGAAGACGCTGTTTCTCCAGGGTGACTATGCCGGAATGACCGCTGCCGGCGCGACGGAAGGAGGCATGGCGTCCGACAGCATCCTCTTTTTGTCCGATAAGGAAAACGGTACTGATTTTCTGAAAAAATGCCTGAAAAAAGGGGACTGGATTCTGGTGAAAGGTTCGCGCCGCATGAACATGGACAGAATTGCGGCGCAGATCTGTGAAGATTTCGGCAGAGATAAAGTCAGCGAGGAGAACAAGACAGACTATTAATCAGGAGTAAAGAAGATTGATTTACCATTTACTGTATCCGCTGCATACCACCATTTCGTTCTTTAACGTTTTTCGTTATATCACGTTCAGGACGATCTTTGCCGCCATTACGGCGCTGCTGATTTGTCTGATTTTTGGGAAATGGATGATTCGGAAGCTTCAGGACATGCAGATCGGTCAGCAGATCAGGGATGACGGGCCGCAAAGTCATCTGGTGAAGAAAGGCACTCCCACCATGGGAGGCATGTTAATTATTATGGCGGTCGTCGTATCCACGTTGCTCTGGACGAATCTGGCGGACGTGTATGTCTGGCTGATACTCATGGTGACGCTTGGCTTCGGTTTGATCGGTTTTATCGACGATTACAGCAAACTGGCCGGCAAGAGTTCCCGGGGAGTCTCCGGAAAAACGAGACTGGCGGCCGAGATTATCATTGCTCTGTTTGTCAGTGTGATTCTTTATGTGAAGCCAGGTTTTAACGCGCAGGTAACGATTCCTTTTTTCAAAACGGTATTGCCTGATCTTGGTTGGGGCTATGTTCTGCTTTCGACCTTTATTATTGTCGGTGCGGCCAATGCCGTCAATTTGACGGATGGCCTGGACGGTCTGGCCATCGGTCCGGTCGTGATTTGTTTTGCCACCTACATTCTTTTTGCGTATTTTGCCGGAAATATAAAGACATCGAATTATCTGCAGATTGTTCATGTTTCCGGAGCAGGAGAACTGGCGGTATTTGCCGGGGCGATTGTCGGTGCGGGACTCGGATTTTTGTGGTTTAACGCTTATCCCGCGGAAGTATTCATGGGCGATGTCGGATCTTTGTCTCTGGGTGGCGCGTTGGGCACGATAGCGGTCATTACCAAACAGGAAATCCTGCTGGCCATTGTCGGCGGGATATTTGTTGTGGAAACCTTCTCGGTCATTTTTCAGGTCGGTTATTTCAAGATGACCGGGGGGAAACGGATTTTAAAAATGGCGCCTCTGCATCATCACTTCGAGTTGAAGGGTTGGGCGGAGCCGAAAGTCATTGTCAGGTTCTGGATCATTTCCATTTTGCTGGCGTTAATGGCCATCAGCACATTGAAATTGCGTTAGAGGGACAATGGATTTTAACGGTAAAAAAATTGTTGTCATCGGCGTGGGAAAAACAGGCGTGGCCGTCGCCCGGTTTCTGGGGAAAAAGAGCGCCAGAATCGTGGTGACTGATGAAAAATCACCGGACCATTGGGATGGCGGATTTAAGCAAATTGCCGGCGAGCCATGGCTGGAAGTCGGCGAATATAACAGCGTGGATGTTTTAAACGACGCGGATATGGTTATTCCTTCTCCCGGCATTCCTCCCGGTAATCCTTTGCTGGCGGAGGCCTTGAAGAAGAACATTGCCGTCGTCAGTGAAATTGAACTGGCCTACCGGTTTATCAGGGTTCCGATTATCGCCGTAACGGGCACCAACGGTAAAACGACTACTACCACCTTGCTGGGTGAAATTTTGCAGAAATCGGGGAAGAAAGTTTTTGTCGGCGGAAATATCGGCAATCCGTTGATTGAATACGCAGATAAAAATCAGGATGCCGATTTTATCGTGGCTGAAATCAGCAGTTTTCAACTGCAGTGGATCGATCAATTCCGGCCCTTCATTGCCGTTCTTTTGAATATCACCAGCGATCATGTCAATTATCACGGGTCTTTTGCCGAGTATCGCCGCATCAAAGCCAGAATCTTTGCCAATCAGACCGGAAAAGATTTCGCGATTCTGAATGCCGAAGACGATGAACAAAAGAAGATCGAACGGAACATCAGGGCGCGTGTTGCCGGATTCAGTTCAAAGCATGTTCTGCCCTCGGGAATATTTGTTAAAGAAGAGAATATTGTTTTGAGTCTGCCGGGGATGCAAGAAGAAAAATATCCTTTGAGCATGATCAACATTCCCGGCTTGCACAATGTGGAGAATGTGATGGCGGCGATTTTAGCGGCTCGTTTCTGCGGATGTGATCCGTCGGATACGATCCGGGCTGTTGAAAACTTCCGGGGGTTGCCTCACCGCATCGAATTTGTGGAAGAAAAGAATTCCGTCAAGTTCTTCGATGATTCCAAGGGCACGAATGTCGGATCGGTCCTGCGCGCGCTGGAAACGTTCACCCAGCCGGTGATTTTGCTGCTGGGCGGACGGGACAAGGACGGGGATTTCGAAACCCTGCAGCCGGTGCTGGCGGCCAAAGCCAAAAAAATCGTTTTATTCGGCGAAGCGCGCGAACGCATTGCCTCATTGATCGGCCAAACTGTTCCGGTCATCAAAAAGACAAAATTGCAGGAAGCCGTGGAAGTTGCGTATCAGGAAGCCGTGCCCGGCGACGTCGTACTATTATCACCGGGCTGTGCCAGTTTTGATGAATTTGCCAATTATAAAGAACGAGGTAATTTCTTTAGAAAAGTGGTGGAAAATCTGTAAATGGAAACCGCGTACAAAAAAGAAGACAATTATCCCGATTTTGTTCTGCTGCTGGTTACGCTGCTGCTGGCGGTGGTGGGAACCGCCATGATTTATTCCTCCAGTTCCATCATTGCCCTGGAGAAGTTCAACGACGGCCAGTATTTTTTAAAGAAACAGCTCGTGTTTGTGTTTCTGGGATTCACGATCATGGTCGCGATGACAAAAGTTCCGTATACGCATTTAAGAAAAATCGCCTATCCGGGAATGCTGCTGTGCCTGCTGTTACTGTCCCTGTTGTTTGTGCCGGGTATCGGCATGCGCCGGGGGGGCGCCACCCGCTGGCTGAATCTGGGAGGCTTTTCTTTTCAGGTGACGGAAATGGTAAAAATCATGATCGTGATTTTTTTGTCGCATCTGCTGACACGGAAGGCTTTTCAGATAACAAATTTTACAAAGGGGGTGCTTGTCCCGCTGGCTGCCACGTCGGTGGTCATGATGCTCATTCTGCTGGAACCTGATTTTGGAACAACGGCGATTATTGCCACGATCATGCTGATGATGCTGTGTATTGCAGGGGCGCAGATCAAACATCTTGCGCTGCTGATCGGGGCCTTCATTCCCGTGGGCATCGCTCTGATCCTGTATAAAGGATACAGGCTGACGCGACTGACCGCTTTTCTGGATCCCTGGAAAGATGCGGACAATACGGGTTTCCAGATCATTCAATCGCTGATCTCTTTCGGTTCCGGCGGGACATTCGGCGTGGGTATCGGCGACGGCATGCAGAAACTATTTTACCTGCCTGAACCGCACACGGACTTTATTCTTTCCATTATTGCCGAAGAGAGCGGTTTCATCGGTGTGGCGATGGTCATCACCATGTTTGCCCTTTTTGCCTACCGCGGTTTCCGGATCGCGCTGAACGCCCCCGATCTGTTCGGAAGTTTGCTGGCGTCCGGGCTGACCATGGTGATTTGCATGGAAGCATTCATCAATATTGCCGGTGTGATGGGGCTTATTCCCCTGAAGGGACTGGTTCTGCCGTTTTTGAGCTATGGCGGAACGGCATTTATCATGAGTATGACGGCCGTGGGAATATTGCTCAATATTTCCACGCAGACATCGTGAGAGCGGTGTGATGATATTATTTAAAAACATGAGTGGCTTTGTGTGGAGCGAACAATGCGGATTGTAATTGCGGGAGGAGGAACAGGCGGTCATTTGTTTCCCGGGATTGCCATCGCGGAGGAATTTATAAAAAGAAATGCACAGACCAAGGTGGTGTTCATCGGAACGAAAAGAGGCATTGAAAGCCGATTGCTCAGCCGATTGGGCTATGACCTCGAGACGATTGACATTGAGGGCATCAAGGGACGGGGGATGAGGGCATTGGTGAAAAGTGTTTTCCAGATTCCAAAAAGTTTGTGGCAGGCCAGAGGAATTCTGAAACAATTCAGTCCTGACATGGTGGTCGGTGTCGGCGGTTACGCATCGGGTCCTGCGGTGCTGGCGGCGTATCTGATGGGGATCCCGACGTCCATTGCTGAACAAAACGCCATCCCCGGTGTCACCAACAAAATTCTGGGAAACGTTGCAGGCAAAATATTTGTCACTTACCCCCGGACACAGCAATGCTTCCCGCGTCGAAAAGTTGTGATCAGCGGCAATCCGGTGAGGGCGTCGTTTGCCGCACAGAGTTTCCGAACGAAAGAAGACA
>Ga0209201_1000421_pt1 | contig 60994 bp, 39 predicted proteins | sample AD_UKC055_MetaG_FD_184411 | JGI IMG/M metagenome (GOLD analysis project Ga0209201, IMG submission 184411) | Active sludge microbial communities of municipal wastewater-treating anaerobic digesters from USA - AD_UKC055_MetaG (SPAdes) (version 2) | ecosystem: Engineered > Bioreactor > Anaerobic >...
AGATCTGGCGCAGGACGCAATACTGATGCGGCGTTGGTGCCGTAGCTTTTGGTTTTTTCATCCCGCCTTGTGGCGGAGAATCAAGCCGGTGCCAACGCTTTTCTCACACCTCTATGGGATGCCTGTGAACAAAGAACCCTGTTCCCCCTGGCCGCGCTGCTGCTGGCCTTTGCCGTCGTTGGCGCCGCCTACGGCCAAACCAATATCGTCAGCGACAATTACGACGTTAGCACTTCTACCACCGGCTTCGGCCTGGACCACGGAGTGAACTATGGCATCAACCCGTTGACGGGTACGACTCGCATGACCGGCAAAGCCGCAACCGGCCTCCGGTACATTCAGACCGGCACTGACCGGTCCACTAACCTCTTTGGCATTAACGACAACCAACTGCGGGTCCGGCAGCAAAACACTATTGGGCGCTTCACTCTGTCGGCCAATGGCGTTAACCCCTTCAATTTTGCCTCGGCACTCGGCACGGCCGGTGCCAGCCCAATTAATCCGGCGATCTATGAGATCACGATCACCATGCGCAACTACGCTACGAACGCCTCGCGCTTCTCCTTTGCCCTCGCGACCGTGGAGGACAACGCCAACTTCTGGGACTTCGGGGTGCAGTTGTATCACGCAGCCACTGGCAATAATTTCTACACGGTCCGCAAACGGATTGACCGCGCGTCATATACTGAGGGCGGCAGTAGCGGCACTGATGGGGACATCAATGCGGTAATGACGACCACCGCCGCGGGGACTTGGGCGGGCACGAGCAGTTCGGCAATTGACTTTCTGATTCGCGTTACAGATGCCGGGGCCGAGAGCGGCGCCAACTACAACTCCCGGGTGCAGGTTTCCATGGACAACGGCACGAACTGGGTTTACGATACCAGCACAGACAGTGCTCTAACTAATCGCTTCCGGTTCGACGGGGCCGGACGGTATATCACCTTTGACCAAGCCAACAACACCTCGGGCAATGTCTTCTACGACAATTTCTCCGTGGTTTCGATCTATGCGCCGCCGCCGCCTCCCGAACGCGTCTGGACAGGCGGAGGGACAGACGACTACTGGTCCACCGGCGACAACTGGGGCGGCACTGCTCCCGTGGACGGCGAACCTCTGATGTTCGGCTACTCCCTCCGGCAGGCGAACTTCAATGACCTCTCGTTCACCACCCCCACCTTGACTTTCTCGAACGGCGGGTTCGTACTGGACGGCAACGGCCTCGGAATCGGGTCAGCACTGAACAACCTAGCTGGAAACAACACGATCAGCCTGGCGCTGGACTGGCCCAACGGCGGCCTCAAGAACTGGCAGGTCGCAGCCGGAACCGAACTGAGCCTGGGCGGCGCCTCGACCTGTGGCACCACGGGAGATGTTGTTCTTTATGGCGGCGGCACGCTGCGGCTCACCGGATCATTGGATTTCTCTCTGAATCCGCCTTTCATCGTCAGCGAGGGCAAGTTCGTGCTGGACGGCGGAACCTACACCAGCCTTGGCGGCTTTCGCATTGGATCTTCTTCCGCCGCGGCCACACCGGTTGAAGTGGTGGTGTCCAATTCGGCGAGTATGACCCTCAGCGTCGCAGCGGCGAACCTGCGGGTCGGCGACGGGGCGGTGGGCGTGCCCAGCCGGTTGATCGTGCACAATGGCACGGTCACAATGTATGCGGGAAACCTGGGCATTCCGTATGCCGCCGACTGCACGGGCGAGGTCTTGCAGACGGGTGGCCTGGTGATGGACTGCAATGTCGTCTTTAGTGACAACGGCGCGGGGGTCGGCACGTATGCGCTAACCGATGGCACCCTTGAGCCAATTCAAGTCCGCAAGGACACTGCCGCGGGAACCGCGGTGATTCGCTTCGACAACGCGTGGCTGCGCCCGTCCCTTTACACGACCAACTACGCCAGTTTCATGAGCGGCCTGGACGTGGCCGAGATTAAATCCGGCGGACTGAACATTGATGGCACCATGCCGGTTACGATTGCCCAGCCGCTGAGCGGCGCGGGGGGGATCACCAAGGTGAATTCCGAGACTGTGTCGTTGACCGGCCAGAACACCTATGCGGGCGACACGTGGGTCCAGCAAGGCAAACTGGTGCTCCCCACAATTCAGACCAACGGCGCAAGCGTGCTGGTAGCCGACAGCGCCGAACTGGGCGTGGTGTGCCTGGGGCCAAACGCGTCGCTTACTGCGGGGACGTTGAGTCTGGGCGCCAGCACATTGAATTTCGATCTGGGCACGCAGGGCAACCCCGCGGCTCCGGTGGTCAGGGTGAGCAGTTTGACCGCCAGCGGCGGCGCCGACAGCGTGACGGTCAACGTGAGCGGCGGCCTGGGCATCATTGCCGGCCCGATTACGCTGGTGGATTACAGCGGCACGATCGGCGGCAGCGGATTCAGCGCCTTCAATCTGGTGGGCCTGCCGCCCGGAGTCTCCGCCACCCTGGTGAACAACGTGGCCAATTCTTCAATTGACCTGAACATCACGGTTGCACCGGGCCTGCGCTGGACGGGGGCCGGCGGCAGCAGTTGGGACTACGGCACTGTGAGCTGGATTGATGATGGAACGGGTGCCAGCACGACTTACAGCGACGGCCAGCATACGCGTTTTCTCGATGGCGCGGCCACCGGGATCGTGAACCTGACTGCGGCGTTCACGCCCAGCGTGGTCACGGTCAGCAATGACACCCTGCCTTACGTGTGGAACGGCGGAACCATCAACACGCCGTTCCTGAGAAAGAACGGCCCCGGCTCGGTAACGCGGGTCGGCGGCGAAGGGGACGCGATCGTCGGGTTGGAGTTGAACGCCGGCTCCTATGTGTTCAGCAACATCTCCGACGTAAACTTCGCGGCGGTGCTGACGGACACCACCCCGGAAACCGGCACGTTCGTCAAGCGCGGTGCGGGCACCCTGACCATGAGTGCCGGCAACGCCAATAGCACCTTCAACGGCACGACCGTGATTCAGGAAGGAATCCTCAAACTGGGCGACACCCGGGCTTTGGGCGCCACGACCGCAGCCATCACCATCACGAATAGCGGCACGCTGGACGTGGTTGATCACCAACCCAGGCAGCCGGTCACCGTCTCGGGCGACGGCACGGGAGGAATAGGCGCCATCATCGATTCCACAACCGCCACCGGTCCAGAACAGAATTTGCTAGACGTGACCCTTGCCGGGGACACCACGTTCGGCTGCCCGAACGGCGGCCGATGGGACATCCGGGTCAACGGCAGCACCGGGCCTGCCGCCGGCCTGAAAGGAAACGGATACAAGTTGACCAAAGTTGGCTCCGGCAGCGTGAGCATCGCCTGTGCGCGCAGCACAACGGGCTATTGGAACCTGAACCTGGGCGACGTGCTTATCAAAGAAGGCGGGCTCACCTTTGCCGAGTCCCTCACGCCGGGCAACCCTTCCGCCGCCCTGGCGATTTATCCGGGTGCCAACCTCAATCTCTACGACCTTAATATTACTAATCCGCTTATGCGGAATATCACCATGACCAACGCGATGCTCCAATGTGGCGGCGAGACCAGCGATACCAACGTGGTCAACGGGGACATCCTGATGAGCGGCAACTGCCGTTTTCACGCGGACGATGCCCGCTTGATCATCAACGGCGACATCAGTGGGTCGGCGGCGGTCGCGGTCAGCGCGGTAGGGACCGGCACATTGCTGCTCAACGGAAACAACACCCACTCGGGCAACACCACCGTTACCAATGGCACCATTGGCGGCATTGGGGTCCTGGCCGGCAACCTCGTGATGCTCGGCGGCACATGTGCTCCGGGTTCGGATGGCGTGGGCACCTTGACCGTGAATGGAAATGTCACGCTCGCGGGGACGACACGCATGGAACTCAACGGGTCCCTCTCGCCCAACAGCGATCGCATCGTGGTGGGGGGATCCCCGAACTTTGGAGGTGCATTGCAGGTCGTGTTGGGCGCCGGCGCCCCCGCACCGCAACCCGGGGATGTATACCAGTTGTTCAGCAAAGGCGGCAGCGGCCAGTTCACCTCGATCAGCCTGCCAATCCTCTCGGGCGGCCTGGTGTGGAATACCTCCAAGCTGTTGGTCAATGGCACAATCTCCGTGCCGCTTCCGGCGACGACCATAGACTCGGTCACGCTGAGCGGCACAGACTTCTCCCTCAACGGCAGCGGTGGCAACGAAGGAGATACCTATTATGTGGTCACCTCTCCGAACATCGCCGCCCCGCTGGCAGCATGGATGCCCATTGCGACCAATGTCTTTGGCCCGGGGGGCTCGTTCAACTTCACCACAAATATCGTGGGCGCCGGCTCGCCGGTCTTCTTCAGGGTGCTGGACCCTTGAAGAACATGTTGCGGGGGCGTCGGACGACCGGCGCCCCCGCCCTTCCCTGCCTTTATGAGATTTGAACCAGCAATTCCCCAAACCGGCACGCCGCGGTTGCTTCGCGCATTTACGCTGATCGAGCTGCTGGTGGTCATTGCCATTATTGCCATCCTGGCGGCGCTGCTGCTGCCGGCGCTCGCGCGCGCCAAAGCCAAGGCCCAGAGTGCCAACTGCGTCAGCAACAACCGGCAGATCGCGCTGTCCTTCACCATGTGGGGCGACGACAACAATGACGGCAAGTATCCCTGGAGTCCCGGACCGGGCAAGATCGGGCCTGACCCGCTGCGAACCAACTGGTTCACCTTGCAGCCGTACTTGAAGAATCCCCGGGTGCTGACCTGCCCGGCAGACCGGAAGCGGACGCCGCTCCCGGACTGGACGCCACTCAGCATCGTGTGGGATTTCCGCACCAATCTCAGCTACATGTTCTGCATTGACGCCCTGCCCACACGGCCGCAGGCCATTCTGATGGGCGACAATTATCTCTCTACAGACTATCCAGCCAACAAGACCCTCGCGCTGCCGGACAATCCCTCGGGCGGCTCGCGCCATACCTTCACCCGCGCGCTTCTCGTCCGCCGCGGATGGCTGAGGGATACCCGGCACCAGAACCAGGGCATTCTCAGCCTCTGCGATGGAAGCGTCAGTTCGATGAAACCGCCCAAGCTCCAGAATCAGATGCGGATCATGTTTGAAAGCTACCTGCCCGAGGTTACTGACACATTGAAGTTCATGTTGCCGCAGTACACGTCTGTGAAATACTGAACCGCTTGGCAGTGCCCGCCTGATTCACCTCGCGAGCTTGCCATGTGCTCGACTGAATTGGCCTCTGTCTCCGAGCCACTCCGACCGCAGCGCGCAGCAATGAGCACCCAATCGAGGCTTCCGATGCTCCTATGGCTGGCGACGTACCTGAATCTCGGCGTGGCCCCTCAGACCGTCGCCGCAGGACCAGCCAGACCCAATTTCGTCTTCGTGCTGGTTGATGACATGGGCTACGCGGATCTCTCCTGCTACGGCCAGCGGCAGATCCAGACGCCGCACATGGACCGCCTGGCCAGGGAAGGCATCCGCTTCACTCAGTTCTACGCTAATGCACCGATATGCTCCCCGTCGCGCACGGCGTTTACGACGGGCCAATATGCCGCGCGGTGGCGGATCACATCCTACCTGGCAGCGCGCGCCGAAAACGAGCGGCGCGGCATGGCCCAGTGGCTCGATCCGAAGGCTCCCACCCTGGCCCGAACGCTCCACAAAGCCGGCTACGCTACGGGACACTTCGGCAAGTGGCACATGGGCGGCCAGCGGGACGTGGGCGAGGCGCCGCTCATCACGGACTATGGATTTGACGAGTCGCTCACTCAATTCGAGGGACTGGGCGATCGAATCTTGCCGTTGTGCGACGCCTTCGGCGGTCAGCCAGCCCGCCCGCATGCACTTGGCAGTGACCAACTCGGGCGGGGACGCATCACGTGGATGGACCGCTCGAAGATCACCGCCGCCTTCGTGGACCGGACCTTGCGCTTTATCAAACAGGCAGAACAAGCCGGCAAGCCATTTTATGTGAATCTTTGGCCTGACGATGTCCATTCACCATTCTTCCCCCCGGAAGCCTTGCGCGGGGACCAGAGCAAGAAAGGGCTTTACCTGGGGGTAGTCAAGGCGATGGACGAGCAGTTGGAGCCCCTGTTCGATTACATCCGCCAGCAGCCAAGCCTGCGCACCAACACCTTGATTCTCATCGCCAGCGACAACGGTCCGGAAGCAGGGGCGGGGTCAGCCGCGCCATTCCGCGGGCACAAAGGAATGTTGTATGAAGGCGGCATCCGGGAACCATTCATCGTCTGGGGGCCCGGCCTCATGGAGCAGGCAGCCCGCGGGACGCGCAATGAAACCACCGTCGTTTCGGCAGTGGACTTCTTTCCCTCGGTCACGCGGATGGCGAGGGTCGCGTTGCCGGCTGGAGTTGACTTTGACGGGGAAGACCTCAGCCCTGCCCTGCTGGGCAAGTCAGCCTGTCGGCGGTCCAAGCCCCTGTTTTGGACCCGCCCCCCAGACCGGCCTGGGAGCAAGGGGCCACCCTTGCCCGACCTTGCCATGCGCGAGGGAAACTGGAAGCTCCTCCTGGGACGGGATGGCAGCAACGCGCAGCTATATGACCTGGGGAGGGATCCAGCCGAATCGCGCAGTCTGGCGGAGCAGCATCCGGAGATCGTCCAGCGCCTCAGCCGACGGCTGCTGGCTTGGTGGCGGTCGCTGCCAGGCAGCCGCGTGCCCACCACTCAGGCGCGCCGTGATGGCAGTGTCTCAGCCAATCCAATCGCCGAAGGTGCCGATCACTGGAGACTCCGGCACAACGCCAGTTACCTCCCCTGCTTGTCGAAGGCCAAGGCGGAAATCGTCTTCTGCCTGGACGGCAAGGAAGTTATGCGCAAGCAGGATTTCCAGCACGGCGGCGGCAGAGTCGGCTTGCGCGTGGTGGACACGCACGCCGCGTTCTCGGATTTGACCATTCAGTGAATGTTCATTTCGCCTCTTGTGCCGGGAAAGACCTTTCAGCGCGTATCAGGAGCCTTGTTCCTCGCCGGCTGGGCGGCACTCGCGGGCACGGTCGCCGCAAAGCCCAACATCGTTCTGTTCGTCGCTGACGATCACACCGCCACTGACTGTGGCGCCTATGGCGCAACCGACGTCCGGACACCGGGCATTGATCGCCTGGCGCGCGAGGGCCTGCTCTTTCGCCGCGCCTTTGCGGGCTCTCCCACCTGCATGCCGTCCCGGGCGGTCCTCTACACCGGGCTGATGCCTTTTCGCAACGGCGCCCACGCCAACAATATGGCGGAGCAGTCCCAGTGCCGGCCGGAGGTGCGATCATTGCCGCATTTCCTGAAGGACCTCGGCTACCGCGTCGCGCAAGCCGGTAAGACCCATTTCGCACCCAAGGCGGTCTTTCCGTTCGAGCGCATTCAGGAATCGGAGGTTCCGGAGCCCGGCTTCGAGAGGAACTCCGCGCTGCACCTGGACCTCAACGTCCGTGCCGTGGAAACGTGGCTTGAACAGGCGCCAACCAACCAACCCTTTTGCCTGGTGGTCTGCGATCACAGCCCGCACGTTATCTGGCCGGAGAAGGTCGTTTGTGATGCCGCCGCGTTAAGCGTCCCGCCGAACCACATTGACACGCCTGAGCTCCGCAAGTCCCGCGCGCGCTACTACGCCGACATCGCAAAGATGGACACGAACCTCGGCCTGCTTCTCACTTGCCTGGATCGGCTGGGCTTCGTCTCCAACACGGTTTTCCTCTACACCGCGGATCAGGGCGCGCAATGGCCGTTCGCCAAGTGGGGGTTGTATGACCAGGGCATCCGTGTGCCGTTGATCGTCCGCTGGCCCGGGAAGACCCGCCCTGCCAAGACCACCGACGCCATGATCTCACTGGCCGACGTGGCGCCGACTCTCGTCGAGCTGGCTGGCGGCCAGCCGATGGCAGGTTCGGACGGACGGAGCTTCCTGCCGCTGCTTGCGGGCCGGACCAATGCGCATCGCGAGGTCATCTTTGCCACGCATTCACAGGACCGGGACATGAATGTGTCCCCGATGCGCTGCATCCGCACGAGCCGATACAAGTTCATCCTCAACCTCGCGCCAGAGAACAAGTACACCACACACATGGACCGTGCCAAGGACCACGACGGCGGACGCGAGTATTGGGACTCCTGGGTGAGTGCTGCCGGCGCAGACCAGCTCGCCGCAATAGTCTTGCAGCGGTATCACTGGAGGCCCCGCGAGGAACTCTACGACACCTGGCTCGACCCCTGGGAAGTCCACAACCTCGCCGGCGACCCCGCCTACGCGGGCATCCAACTCCAACTGGCGAACCGCCTCGCGGCTTGGCGCGAGCAGCAGAATGATCACAAGACCGGGCCCGACCCGGTGCCGGCGCGGTAGCAGGTCTAGCGGCCAGTCAAAAAGCGGCCGAGTGAAACTCCATTGCGGGGTTGCGGGACAAAGGAAGGTTGGTATTTGACAAAGCGGACGTAGCTGGTTTTGCTCTAACGGCGCAGCCTTCTAGGCTGCTACTCAACCAGTGTGCTATGCAGTCTCGGCCCGAACAGGTGGAAAGCCGGCGTGAGTTCTTCCGCGCCGCCGCGCGCTATGGCTTGGCGGCGGTGGTGAGCGCGGTTGTTGCCTTGGCCGCGCGCCCCAGAAAGTCCGCGGCTCAACACTGTCCAGACCAAGGCTTTTGCGGCAGTTGCGGCCACCTCGCCGCTTGCGGGCTTCCCAAGGCGCTTTCCGCCAAACGTGCCCGGAGGCGAGGCTGAAATGGACTGCCCAAATCAAGACCTCACCCGTCGGCGCTTCCTTCAGGGAACCGCGCGAGCCGCAGGCATCCTCGCGGTGAGCAGCAGCTCAATCCCGCTGCTTCGCGCCGCCAACCCCGGCAGAAATGCCAACCCCTTCGCGCTCGATGTGGAACGGCTGCGGCGGACCGACCCCAAGCTCGTCCATTACGAACAAGTCGGCCGGTTCCCCTGCCCCGCCCCGAACCCGCGCCGGATCGCCATCGGCCCGGATGACCGCGTGCACATCGCTGCCGCCGATACCGTGACCATACTGGATCGCGCCGGAGGCAGCGTCAGTAAAATTGTCTGCGCCGCGCCCGTGCGGTGTGTGGCAGTTGCCCCCGATGGCACTGTGTATGCCGGAGTCCGGGATCATGTGGCAGTGTTCGATTCTGCCGGCAAACGCCTCGAGACGTGGCAATCCCCCGGTCAGCGGACCTGGCTGACCGGCCTTGCTCTCGGCGAAAACGACGTCTTTGCCGCAGATTCCGGCAACCGCCTCGTGCTGCGTTATGATAAGACCGGCAAACTCGTCGGGCGCATTGGCGAGCGGAATAGGGACCGGAACATTCCGGGCCTGGTCGTGCCCAGCCCCTATTTGGATGTAAAACTGGCGCATGACGGCCTGCTGCGCGTCAACAACACCGGCCGCCATCGCGTGGAGGCCTACACCACGGACGGCGGCCTGGAGTTCTTCTGGGGCCAGCCCTCTGCGGCAATCGAGGGATTCTGCGGCTGCTGCAACCCGGTCGGGATTGCCCTGCTGCCCGATGGCCGCGCTGCAACCTGCGAGAAGGGCTTGCCCCGGGTAAAGATCTACTCTCCAAGAGGCGTCTTCGAGTCCGTCGTCGCCGGCACGGAGACCTTCTTCGAGAACGCCAAGGCGGGCACACTCAAGTCCCGGTCGGACAACTTGTTAGGCGGACTGGATGCGGCTGTGGATTCGCAGGAGCGCATCTACATTCTCGACCTGGTTGCCAACGACGTCCGCATCATGAAGCGCAAAGCTTGAACGCCAGCTCCCGACAAAAGCAACCCGTCACACGGCGCCGGTTCCTGCGCGACGGCGCTCGCGCGGCCGGGCTTGTGGGGATGGGAGGCTTGCTTGGGTTGGTAACCGGGCGAAGCAGCGCTAAGGACACCGTCTGGCAAATCGACCCGCAGAAATGCGTCCGCTGCGGCAACTGCGCCATCCATTGCGTGTTGGAGCAATCCGCCGTCAAGTGCGTCCACTCTTATGCCCTCTGCGGCTACTGCCAGCTTTGCACCGGCTATTTTGAGCCGGAACCCAACGACCTGAACACCGGCGCGGAGAATTGCCTCTGCCCCACTTCTGCCATCAAGCGAACCTACATCGAGGACCCCTACTACGAATACACCATAGACGAGCGGCTCTGCATTGGCTGCGCCAAGTGCGTTGAAGGCTGCACTCGCTTCGGCAACGGCTCGCTCTTCCTGCAAGTGCGCCACGATCGCTGCCTGAACTGCAACGAATGCGCCATCGCAAAGGTCTGCGCCGGCGACGCCTTCCGCCGCGTGCCGGCCGACCAGCCCTATCTGCTCAAAACCGACACCCACTGAAATGAAGGTAGAAGGCAGAAAGCAGAAGGCGGAAGGCGCGGGACTTGCGCGTGTTGTGGCGCTCTGGGCTGCACTCTTGCTGTTCCCGCTCTCGGCCGATGTCAGTCTGGCTGAGCAGCGCTTTCCCCCGCCGGATTTCGAGGGCGGGCATCAACTGCCGATCACCACCACGCCCCCAGCGCGGGCGTTGGCGCTGGAGTTTCTGGACATCGGCGTGCTCGCGGTATTCCTGGGGCTGGCAACCTGGCTGGTCTACCGGCGGCGTTCGCGCAAGGGGGTGATGGCCCTTTCGCTGCTCTCGCTGCTTTACTTCGGTTTTTGGCGTGACGGCTGCATTTGCGCCATCGGCTCGCTGCAAAACGTCGCGCTGACCCTCTGCGACCGCTCCTACGTCCTCCCGCTGGGCGTGCTCGCGTTCTTTGTTCTGCCGCTGGCGGTGGCGATTTTCGCCGGAAGGACCTTCTGCGCGGCAGTTTGCCCGCACGGCGCGCTGCAAGACCTTGTTTTGATCAAGCCGCTCAAGGTGCCAGTCTGGCTGGAAGAGGCGCTCAGCGTGTTGCCGTTCGTCTATCTGGGCGCGGGGGTCTTATTCGCCGCCACCGGCAGCGCCTTCATCATCTGCCAGTATGATCCATTTGTGCCCATCTTCCGCTTGAGCGGCCGCACGCTGATGGTGCTGAGCGGGGCGGGACTGGTCGGACTGGGCATGTTCGTGGGCCGCCCCTACTGCCGTTTCCTGTGCCCTTACGGTGCGCTTCTGAAGCTCGCCGCCACTGTCGCAAAATGGCGCGTGCGGGTGACACCGGACTCCTGCACACAATGCCGTTTATGCGAGGCATCGTGCCCCTTCGGCGCCATGCGTGAACCTCAAGCCGCCCCAGGCGCGCAAACCCTCGCCCGGGATCGCCGGCGCCTGGCGTGGCTGCTCCTGCTCCTGCCGATCCTGCTGGCCGGGGGCGGTTGGCTGGGGTCCCGATTCGGCGCGCCCGCGTCACGGCTCCATCCGACGGTTAGCCTGGCTGATCAATTCATACGCGCGCAAGGAAGCCCCCCGAAACTCGACGCACTCACGCCGGACGAACTCGCGCTCGAGCGCGCAAGACAGACACCGAAGGAAATCCTGACCGCCGCAGCCACCATCCAGCGACGCTTCGGCATTGGCGGGTGGTTTTTCGGTGCCTGGATCGGCCTGGTTGTCGGAGTGAAGTTGATCAGCCTGTCCGTTCGCCGCCAGCGAGCTGACTACGAGCCTGACCGGGGCGCGTGTTTCGCCTGCGCGCGGTGCTTCGAGTTTTGTCCCAACGAGCGGGTTCGCCGCGGAGCCAAGCCGGTCGCTGCGCCTGCAGCAGGGATGACTGGAGTCTCTAACCCGCAGGGATTAGGCAGGAGTTGATCGGTGCCTAGCATCCCCCAAGCCGGACATGAAAGCACGCCACGCCAAGCTGGCGGGGCGACGGCTTATGCGGCCTGGCGTCTGGCTGCATGGGTTGCGGGCGTGTTCGCTTTGCTGGTGGGCCTCACCTTGTTGGCAGAACACATCCGGGCCAAAGCAAATGACCCGCTGAAATCACCCCAGCTCCAGGCCTACAAGGAACAACTGCGGCTCAACCCGGCCGACAAGCAGCTTAAACAGAACATCCGCGAGCTCGATTTGCAGCTTCGGCAGCTTTATTTCCGCCATCTGTCACAGATGGAGTTCGGCGTGTACCTGCTGCTGGGCGGGACGGCCGTACTGGTTCTAGCCGTTACGCAAGCCGTCCGGTGCCGGAAGCGGTCCCCGATGCCGCGACCGAAGTCCGATGACCCCCGCCAGGCCGCACGCTCCGCCTCCTGGACGCGATGGGCCGTGGCGGTGAGCGGCGCAGTCGCAGGGGGATGCCTATTTCTCCTGAGTCTCGGCCGCAGCCCCAGCTTGCCCACCCGGACGGCAGACCTGGACAAGCTTCTCGGCGCCAGCTCGGAGGAACCGCATGCCACGGATCAGGCGCAAGCTGCCGATGCCGCCTCGCCCGCGGAATATTCGCAGAACTGGCCGCGCTTCCTTGGCGCAAGCGGCAGCGGATTGTCGTTATCCACTAATGCTCCAACGTCCTGGGACCCGAAAACCGGCGCAGGCATTGCCTGGAAAGTTCCAACTCCGAGCCGGGGCTTCAGCTCGCCGATCGTCTGGGGCGACCGGATCTTCTTTTCCGGCGGCGACGCGCGTGAACGCGACGTTGTCTGTCTCGACGCCGAAACCGGCAAGACCCTCTGGCAACAACCGGTGGCAGGCGTCTCCGGCAGCCCGGCGCGCACCGATGTGCCGGACTCCACCGGCTACGCCGCCTCTACCATGGCCACAGACGGGCGCCGCGTGTATGCGGTCTTTGCCAACGGAGACTGCGCCGCCTTCACGCTGGAAGGCAAGCCGGCCTGGACCAGGAGTTTTGGCGCGCTCAAGAACCCCTACGGACATGCCACCTCACTGGCCACCTGGCGCGACCGGCTGATCCTGCAACTCGACCAGGGAGAGAACGAGGACGGCAACTCCAAGCTCTACGCTTTGGACGGGCGCACCGGCCAAACCGTCTGGCAGCGTCCGCGCAAGACCGGCGCTACCTGGGCAACCCCGAACGTTATTGAGGCAGACGGCAGGGCGCAAGTGATCACGCTGGCGGTTCCCTGTGTCATCGCCTACGCAGCAGTAGACGGCGCGGAGATTTGGCGGGCCGATTGCCTGAATGGAGAGATCACCCCCTCGCCGGCGTATGCCGGCGGCCTGTTGTATGTCGCCAGCCCGTCGGAGAAGCTGATGGCCATTCGCCCGACCGGGCAAGGCGATGTGACCAAGACTCATCTCGTTTGGGCTTACGAAGAGAGCGTGCCCGATGTCACCAGCCCTGCCAGCAACGGCGAACTCATCTTCACCCTCACCACCTCCGGAATGCTGACCTGCCTCGACGCAAAGGACGGCAGCAAGCAATGGGAGCACGACTTCGAAATGGAATACCACTCCTCCCCGACCCTGGCTGCGGACCGCCTTTACCTCTTCGGACAGCAGGGAACCGCGGCGGTAATCGCCGCCACGCGGCAGTTCAAAGAACTGTTCCGTACCGAGATGGAGGACTCCTTCCATTCCAGTCCCGCATTTGCACAGGACAGGATGTTTCTGCGCGGCCTGACCAACGTGTGGTGCATCCGTGCGGGCGGCGCATCAGAGAAAGGGCCCGGCCAACTATGAAATCCGAAGGCTCCGGTGCTTCTGCCATGCTTGCCGACCTCAAATACGTGGATGACTCTATCGAGCGCATCGGTCGCACGCCCGATGCGGTCATCCCCCTGCTCCAGGCTATACAGGACCATTATGGTTACCTGCCGGAAGAGGCGTTGCGGCGCGTCTGTGCGACCACGCAAATCACCCCTGCGGGCATCAACGGCGTGGCCACATTCTATGACATGTTCCGGCACCGGCCCGGCGGCAAGCATACTGTCCACGTCTGCCACGGCACCGCTTGCCATGTCGGCGGCTCTGAGCGTGTCGAAGAGGCGCTCCGCCGCCACCTGCGCATCCCCCCGGGCTCGGACACGGACGCTGACCGGCGATTCACCATCGAGCGCGTTGCGTGTCTCGGCTGCTGCACCCTCGCCCCGGTCGTGCGCATCGGGAAGGAAACCATCGGCTACGCTACCGCCGAAAAAGTCCCGGGAACCATTGCCGAATTTCTGAGCAGCCGGCAGGACTCCGCCACCGCTAACCCAGCCGTCACCCCCCCCTCGCCCGGCAACGGCGGGGCTGAAATCAGAGTTTGTCTCGACTCGTGCTGCCTGGCCAAGGGAACGGATCGCTCATTCCAGGCCTTGCAGCAAAGCCTCGCGCGGCATGGCGCCAATGCCTCCGTGAAACGCGTCGGCTGCGTTGGCGCCTGCTACCGCACCCCGATGATCGAGATCGCGATTCCAGGCCAGCCAGCCGTGACCTACGAAAGGCTGACCCCGGAACAGGCCGACAACCTCGTGGAAACTCATTTCCGGCCGCAGGGCCTGACACCGCGTATTTCGCAGCTATGCACCCGGATCGTGGACGGCTTGCTGGTAGAAGATGATTCAGCGACACCGCAACTCGACGACCTGGCGGTAAGAAGGGACGCTGCCAGCGCCAAGGCGTTCTTCAGCCGGCAGGTCCACATCGCCATGGAACATTATGGCCGCATGGACCCACTGGACCTGGATGAATACCTTGCGCACGATGGCTTTAAGGCTCTGACCGACTGCCTGAAACCCCACCCGACCAACGTTGGCAGGGCGGCTGGGGATGGCACCGGCTCGGCTCCCATTTCCCCTGATCAAATCATCGCGCTCATCGAGCGCTCCGGCTTGCGCGGGCGCGGAGGCGCTGGGTTCCCTACCGGTCAGAAATGGCGCTTGGTCCGCCAGCACGCCGGCGAGACCAAGTACGTCATCTGCAACGGCGATGAGGGTGACCCCGGGGCGTTCATGGATCGGATGATCCTTGAGTCCTTTCCCTATCGCATCATCGAGGGGCTGGCCCTCGCCGCCGTAGCCATTGGCGCCCACGAAGCCGTCTTCTACATCCGGCACGAGTATCCCCATGCCTTGCAGCGCGTCAGGGCAGCGCTGGCTGAATGCGAGCGGAGAGGCTGGATCGGAGATCGTCTCCTGGGCACTCATTACCCCCTCCGCATTTCCATTAAAGAGGGAGCGGGTGCGTTTGTGTGCGGGGAAGAGACGGCTTTGATCGCCTCAATTGAAGGTCGCCGTGGAATGCCGCGTTTGCGTCCGCCGTTCCCGGCTCAGTCTGGACTGTGGGGCAAGCCCACCCTGATCAACAACGTCGAAACGCTCGCCATGGTGCCGTGGATCATCCGCCATGGCGCAGAGGCGTTCGCGGCCATCGGCACCGCAACGAGTAAGGGCACGAAGGTGTTCTCGCTGGCGGGTAAAGTCCGGCGGGCCGGCCTGATCGAAATCCCCATGGGCACCACCCTCCGCCAGATCGTGGAGGAGATCGGAGACGGAGTCGCCGCAGGGCGTGCCTTCAAGGCAGTGCAAATCGGCGGGCCTTCCGGCGGCTGCGTCCCGGCGCGACTGGCGGACACGCCAGTGGACTACGAATCGCTGCGCGATATTGGCGCCATCATGGGTTCCGGCGGTCTGGTTGTGCTCGACGACACTGCCTGCATGGTGGACATCGCGCGCTACTTCCTGCAATTCACACAGAACCAGTCCTGCGGCAAGTGCACTTTCTGCCGCATCGGCACCAAGCGGATGCTTGAACTGCTCGATCTCCTCTGCGCCGGCCACGCCACCCGCAAGCACCTGCACGAGCTCGAGCGATTGGCGCCCCAGGTATCCGCAGGAAGTCTCTGCGGCCTCGGCAAGACCGCGCCCAACCCGGTGCTGACTACGCTGCGTTACTTCCGCGACGAATACGAGGCGCACCTGCAAGGCCGCTGCCCGGCCGGCAAGTGCAAGGCGCTCATCAAGTATCACGTGGGTGACAACTGCACCGGCTGCACGATCTGCGCCCAGCATTGCCCTGCTGACGCCATCCCCATGACGCCTTACGAGCGGCATGTGATTGATCTGCAAAAGTGCACGCGCTGCGATTCCTGCCGGCAGGTATGCCCTTATGGAGCGGTGGAGGTAGTATGAACGCTATCACCATCAACATAGACGGTCGGTTCGGGTCCGTCCCCCCTGGCACCACCATCCTCGGCGCGGCGCGTGAATTGGGCATTGCCATCCCTACGCTCTGCCACGTCGAGGGCTTCGAACCATCCGCCTCCTGCTTCCTGTGCGCGGTGAAGATCGAAGGGCGCCCCAATCTTTGGCCTTCCTGTGCCACGCCGGTTGCCCAGGACATGGTCGTAACGACCAATTCTGAGGAGGTGCGGGCCGCCCGCAAGACCGCTCTGGAGTTACTCCTCTCCGACCACGCGGGCGAGTGTGTCGGCCCTTGCCGCACCGGCTGCCCGGCGGGGTTGGACATCCCCGGTTTCATCGCCCACATTGCCGCAGGCGACAATGCTGCCTCCGCTCGCCTTGTGACCGACGGCCTCACCCTACCCGCCTCGCTGGGGCGCGTCTGCCCGCGGTTGTGCGAACAGCGCTGCCGGCAGTGTGACGTGACCGAGGCGCTTTCCATCCGCAACCTGCATCGCTTCAGCGCCGATCATCAGCGGCAGGCGAAATCTCCTGCCCCCCCCGCTGGCCAAAAAGTGGACCCGAGCGGCCGGCGGGTGGCCATCGTCGGAGCCGGTCCGGCAGGGCTGGCTGCCGCGCATCAACTGCTGTGCCTGGGGCATTCAGTGGCGCTGTTTGACGCCCACCCACAGCCAGGCGGGATGCTGCGTTATGGCATCCCGGCGTTTCGTTTGCCCCGGAATGTGCTCGGCGCGGAAATTCAGATGATCCGCGCCTTGGGCGCCGAATTTCACATGGGCAAGCGGCTCGGCAGCGACTTGTCCTTTGAGAATCTGCGGCGCGATTTCGACGCCGTGTTCCTGGCCATCGGCGCCCAAGGCTCCCGCGGACTGGGTTGCACAGGCGAAGAACTCGCTACCCCCGCACTGGAGTTCCTGGAAAAACTCACTGACGGCCCTGCACCTGTTATTGGCAGTGATGTCATCGTTGTAGGCGGCGGCAACACGGCGATGGACGCAAGCCGGTCCGCCGTGCGCCTTGGCGCCAAGTCCGTGCGAGTGCTCTATCGCCGCACACGCCGCGAGATGCCGTGCCTCATGGAGGAAGTGGAGGCCGCAGAGGCCGAAGGCGTCCAGATAGATTTCCTTGTCGCGCCCATGCGGCTGGAACGCAAGGGCGGGAAGCTAAGCCTCACTTGCCAGCGAATGGAATTGGGGACGCCGGACGAAAGCGGTCGCGCCCGCCCGGTGCCGATTCCTGGATCGGAATTCAACGCGCCCGCCACCTGCGTTATTGCTGCCATCGGCCAGACCGTCAAGGCCGACGCCTCAGGCTATCCCCAACTCGCTCTGTCAAAGTGGGGCATCGCGGCCGACCCAGGAACCCTCGCGACAAACCTGCCCGGCGTATTCGCCGGCGGCGACGCCGTCTCTGGCCCGGATCTGGCAGTGCGAGCAGTGGCTGCAGGCAAGCTCGCCGCGGCGTCCATAGACCAATACCTGGCCGGTCAGAAAGTCGTTGGCACGACCCAATTGGTGAGCGTCATGCTGGGCAAGTTGAGCGAGGAGGAACTGGCGGTGCTCCTGCGCGACATCGAGCAGGCACCGCGTGCGTCCATGCCGCACCTGCCCTTGGAAAGACGGCGGACTACCTTTGAGGAAGTGGAGTTGGGCTTTTCGATGGAGGCGGCCACGCGCGAGTCACGGCGCTGCCTGGGTTGCGGTTGCGGGAAGGCAGTCCCCTGCCGTCTGCGCCAGGTTGCCACCGAATACGGGGTGGACCCGCAGCGTTTCGTTGGCGAGCGACGACATTTTGCACGCGATACTTCCCACCCCGACATCATCTTCGAGCCAGGCAAGTGTATCATTTGCGGGGCTTGCGTGCAGGTGGCGGCCCAGGCAGGCGAAGAGCTGGGACTGTCCTTCGTCGGACGCGGATTCCAGGTCGCGGTTGCCGCGCCTTTCCACCGGCCCATGTCAGAAGCCCTGCGCCAGTCCGCCCGCCGCGCCGCCGAGGTTTGTCCCACCGGCGCGATCATGCTCAAAGGCACCGGGTGCGCCGGCTGCCGCCTGGCCTGAGACACACCAGGCCCCCTCCAACCCAACCTTGCCTCCCGCCCGCCGCAACTGCTAATCTGCCCGCATGGCTCGCAAGGCATCGGCAAGTTCAGGGTCTCCCCGTGGGTTCAACGACGTCATCGGGATAGTGCTGTTGTGTCTGGCTGTCTTGCTGATGGTGGCGCTGCTCTCCTACCACCCGCGCGACGTGTCGGCCAACGCTGTGCCCCACAACCAGCCGGCTTTGAACTGGATTGGTCCGTTCGGAGCGTGGATGGCCTACGGGTGTTTCTTCTCGATCGGCGCGGCGGCGTTCGTGCTGCCGGTGGTGCTGTTCTTCATTGGCCTGGGGTGCTTCTTCGAGATGTTCGCCTGCCTGCGCCGCCGCTGGATCTGGACGTTGGTTCTGCTGGTCTGCTGCATGGGCCTCCTCGATATCTACCGGCACTACCTTGGCAGCCTCGAACGGAACCTGGGCGCAGTGGCCGGCGGGATCATCGGGCGCAACCTCAACCAGCACCTCTTCAGCGAGTGTTTTGGCGCTGCCGGGGCCACGATCATCTTCCTCATGCTCTACTTTGTCAGCCTTCTGTTCCTGACGAACTTCCGGCTGGGCGACTGGGTTCGCGCCATCTGGAACCGGCGCGCCCGCGCGGAGTGTGCACCCGCCACCGAAGAGCAAGCCCTGGAACAGCGGGCGCGGGATCTGCAGCGCCAGGCCCGCAGACTCCAGGATGAAGTGGACCGCGCCGGCCTGGGTGCGGACCTGCAACCGGTGCCCAAGCCGACGGTTCGTGATCTGAGCGTGCCGGAACCCGCCAAAGCCGCGCGGGCCAGGAAACCCGCCGCGCCGGAACCCGCCATCGAGCCCGCGCCTGCCGACGAAGGCGAAGTCATCCCGGCCCGGGAGCTTGCGGTGGCCACCACTGCGGAGGTCCTGGGCAGGCAGCCGGAGCCCGCCGCCAAGACAGCCGATCCCAAGCCCGCCGAGGTCAAAGCCGACGCTCCCGCCGCCGAGAAGACCGAAGGCAAAGCGCCCGAGCCGAAGCGCGACCACGAAGTGGTTATTCACGGCCTGCCTTCTGGGGCGGCCCCCAAATCCAGGAAGAAGCCCAAGCTCCTCACCGTCGCCAAGACACCCATGATCGGCAACTACCAGTTGCCGCCCATGGATTTCCTGCAGCACCCTGATCCAAACATCAAGCCTACCGAGTCAAAGGAGGAGCTGCTGGCCAACGCCAAGCTGATGCAGCAGACCCTGGCCCAGTTCGAAATCTCCGTCGAGCTGGGTGACATCACCAAAGGCCCCACCATAACCCGCTACGAGCTGCACCCCGCGCCCGGCGTCAAGCTGGAGAAGATCACCGCGCTCAGCAACAACCTCGCGGCCGCTCTCAAAGCCGAGCGCATCCACATCCTGGCGCCCGTGCCCGGCAAGAGTTCCGTCGGCATCGAGGTGCCCAACCCGGTCAAGACGGCCGTGATTATCCGCGACCTGCTCGAGTCGGACGAATGGCGCAACACCAAAGCCCGCATCCCGCTGGCGCTGGGCAAGGATGTTTATGGCCATCCGATCATCACCGACCTTTCCGAGATGCCGCACCTGCTCATCGCCGGGAGCACCGGCGCGGGCAAATCCGTCTGCATTAATGCCATTATCACCTCGTTGCTGTACCGCTTCCCGCCCGACCGGCTGCGCTTCGTGATGATTGACCCGAAGGTGGTTGAACTCCAGCAATACAACACACTGCCGCACCTGGTCGTCCCCGTGGTTACTGATCCCAAGAAGGTCATTCTGGCTCTGCGCTGGGTGGTCAACGAAATGGAAAAGCGCTACCAGATCTTCGCGCGCGTCGGCGTGCGCAACATCCTGTCCTTCAACTCGCGCCCGAAGAACAAGCCCCTGCCGCCGCGCGAGCCCGAGCTGGCGCTCCTGGCCAGGAAGGAAAAGGTGGAGCCGGGCGCCGACGGTTTTGCCGTGGAAGTGGACGAGGAAATCGTCGTCCCGCGCGAGGAAGACATCGTCATCCCGGAGAAGCTCAGCTACATCGTGGTCATTATTGACGAGCTGGCCGACCTGATGCTCGTTGCGCCGGCGGACGTGGAAATGGCCATCGCCCGCATCACGCAGATGGCCCGCGCGGCAGGCATCCACTGCATCGTCGCCACCCAGCGTCCGAGCGTGGACGTCATCACCGGCGTCATCAAAGCCAACATTCCCGCGCGCATCGCGTTTCAGGTCGCGGCCCGGGTGGACTCCCGCACCATCCTCGATGCGATGGGCGCGGACAAGCTGCTCGGCAAGGGCGACATGCTTTTCCTGCCGCCCGGATCGGCCAAGCTCATTCGGGCACAGGGCTCGCTCATTACCGATCAGGAAATCCAGAGCATCGTCGAGTTCATCGCCACACAGGCCAAACCGAGCTTCGAACTCGAAATTCACCAGCAGCTTTCCCGCGCCGACAACGGCTTCGGCAATGAGTCCGGCATTGACGAGGACGAGGAGATTATCCAGGACTGCATCGAAGTCATCCGGAGCGAGCAAAAAGCCAGCGTCTCCCTCCTGCAGCGCCGCTTGCGCCTCGGCTATGGCCGCGCCGCGCGCATCATGGATGAGCTGGAGAATCGCGGCATTGTCGGCCCCAGCAAAGGCGCCGAACCGCGCGACATCCTCATTGACCTGGATGGCGGCGGAGCCGACGGTCGGCCGCCCCAGAACCCGGAGCCCTCTCCCCCTGCCTGACCGCTGCCCGCCGGCAGAGTCCCCGGGCCTACATCACGAACCGGGGTTCATACACCGGGCCACAGCCGTGCTTGCGGAGCAGTTCAATGAACCTTGCCAGACCGCGTTTCTCGTCCGCGCCGAGATGGTAGTGGATATGCCATCCCAGGTAATCCTTGCGGAAATCATAAGTGTATTCGCTCCGGGTGCGGATAATCGAGTCGAGCGTATCCAGCCCAAAGTCATGAGCCTCGCGCAGCAGCCGCCGCAACCGTGTATTTTCGACGCCACGGCGCAAGGCCCACGCGGCGTACACGAAGGGCAGTCCGGTCATCTCATACCAGGCCGTGCCCAGGTCCCAGATGTCGTGCTGGTGCGGCCCCAGGACAAAATCGAGCGCCGAGTCGCCGATCAGCATGGCGTAGTCCGGCAGAGCGGCGAAATCATAGCTGGGCAGCGGCTTGAACGCCGGTTTGAGCCCGCGCTCGGCCAGCAGGACGCGCAGCAGTTGCACGCTGGTCAGCGAGGCTGGATCACAGAATATCTCCTTCGCCTCGCTCAGCGGCTTGCGGTGCGCCAACAGGACGCTCTTGACTTCACCCAGCGAGGCAATGGCGATGCCGTCCAGGACATCATAACGGTCATTGAGCAGAACTTCGACCACGCTCACCAGCGCGGCATCCAACTCGTCGCGCTGCAGCATCGCCGCCAACTGCGCGGGCGGCGCGTAGATAATCTCCTCCTCCAGTCCGCGCGTCAGCGGGACGGTATTGAGGAAGCCGGAATTTCCCACTCGAAAGGGCGCCAGCGCGCGTTCCATGCCGCTCTCGCGCTGCAAATCCACGGCGCGCTGCTCGCGCTCGAAACGATGGGCCACCTCATCCGCCATCTCCGGCGGGGCCATGCGTAGCTTGGGAGCGTCGTCGGGGGAGTTCATCATGCGCTTGCCAGGTTGGCTTCAAGGACTCTTGAGGGCTGGCCGCCGCTTTCCGTGAGCGGCGTCGGGCCCTCCCACACCCTGATGGGCTCGTAGAAGGTGTTGCGCTGCACCGGAACGCAGCCTGCCTCGCGGATGGCCTTGATCATCTCGGCCTCGCTCTGCAGTTGCGGAGAGTGCGCGCCGGCCATGTGAAAGATATGCTCCTCGAGGATGGTGCCGTGCAGGTCGTCTGCGCCGTAGCTCAGCGCCACCTGCGCCAGTTTCAACCCAATGCCAACCCAGTAGGCCGTGATGTGATCAAAGTTATCCAAGTAAACCCTACTGACGGCAATGGTCCGCAGGGTATCAAACCCCGTGGGCGGCTTCTCTACCGGGATATCGTTGTTCTCAGGGTGATAGGGCAGCGGGACGAAGCCGCTGAACCCGCGCGTCTCATCCTGCAAGCCACGCAACCGGCACAGGTGATCCACCCGGTCGGCCAGCGATTCGACATGACCGTACAGCATGGTGCAAGTGCTGCGACCGCCCAGGCGATGCCACGCGCGGTGGACATCCAAGTACTCCTCAGCCGACTCCTTGCCCCGGGCGATGGCAGAACGCACTTCCTTGCGGAAGATCTCCGCGCCGCCGCCGGTCAGGGAATCGAGCCCGGCATCCTTCAGAGCACCGAGGGTATCGGCGACAGACATCTTTGCCAGCCAGGCCAGGTGCAGGACCTCAATCGCAGTGAAGCATTTCAACTGCAGGCGCGAGTTCAGCGTCCGCAACGCCCGGAGCATGTCCGTGTAGTAACTGAACGGCAGGGACGGGTGGAGCCCCCCGACGATGTGCAATTCGGTGATGCCCAACTGCAGCGCCTCGCGGGCCTTCGCGACGATCTCCGGGATGCCAAGCTGAAACCCGTCCGCGTCGCGCGTCTTGCGCGCAAACGAACAGAACTGGCAGCTCAGGATGCAGTAGTTCGAGTAGTTGATGTAGCGGTTCAGGATATAGCTCGCCCGGTGGCCGACCCTGCGCTGCCGGGCAAGGTTGGCGATGGCCCCGACGGTGTTCAGATCTTTGCTCTCAAAAAGGCGCAGCGCGTCGGCCTCGGAAATCCGCTGGCCGGCGGCGACCTTTTCATAAAGGTCGCGGAGTTCGCTGTGCTGAACAAAGAAATGCACCAGCTATCATTAGCAGAAGCGGCAGCTTTGGCAAACCGAGTTTCAGGTCAATCCACTTCTGCCGGAAGCTCGAACGGATTCCAACCGGCCCGGTTGAACTTGCCTCCCGCGGGCACGAGCTTGCGCAGGTGGCTGGCGGAGGCGGCGCGCATCAGCGATCCCTCCATCTGCTTCAGGCCAAGAGCGGCCTGGTTTTCCGACCACGCGCAGTTCGCCGTCCAGGCCAGCGTGGGAATGCTCTGGGCCAGGTGGTGCCAGGTCGTCATCAGCAGCCCGCTCTGGTTGGCTGCGGCGGCCCTGGCCAGCGTACGGATGTTGCCCGCCGAGTTCCACGGACAGGCTACAGTCTCAAAACCGTGGCCGCGGAAGTGCGCCAGCGTCGGCACCTCGCCCTGGGTCACGCCATAGTGCCAGTCGGCGATAACGATCTTGCGTGAGAGGCGCTCCAGCGCCTCATGAGTCGGCAGCGACGGCGTGCCGTTGGCGGTGAACCCGGCCGGCCATTTCCCGCTCTCCAGCAGCGCGTCGCCCCACATGATGGCGCGGCGGCCGCGCTTCTCCAAGTGCGCGGCCAACTGGTTCACGTGCTCGGCGAACAACTGCACGCGGTCGGTCTGCCGGCAGCGGTCGCAAGTCGCATGCGAATACGCCTCGTCGCAGCCGATGTGGAGATACCGGCCCGGCCCCGCGAACTCGATCAGTTCATCGCACACGCCGCGAATCAACGCCTGCGCGCGCGGATTGGTCAGGCACCAGGTCCACCCGTCCGGCTCAAACAGCGGTGCCAGCCGCGGATTCTGGTCCAGCACAACATGCCGTCCATGCTTGATGCGGCAGGCGCTGGCATGGCCCCAGCAGTTGAACATCGGGATAACCTCCAGCCCCAGGCCCCGCGCAATCGAAACCAGCTTGCCCGCCTGCGCTTTCGTCCACGCCGCGGGCCAAGCCAGCTCGTGCAGCGCATCGAGCCGCAACATGCCCCAGAACTCCAGCACTACGTGGGTAAACTTGTAGAACGCCGCGAGCTGGATCGCCTTCTCGATCATCACCGGCGTCGTCTCGTGGAAGACGCACAGATGCAGCCCGCGAAACCTCAACGCCGGCCAGTCCTGTATTGTCACTTGCGGGAGCGTGAAGCCGAGCCGGCCCTCCGCCCTATCGTCTGGATCCAGCAGTTGCAGCAGCGTGAACCATGCGTGCCGCATGGCGGCCGTATCCTCTCCGCTGGCGGCAATGCCCGAGGCGTCCGCCGTCAGTGCGTAGGTGGCTTTGGATTTCAGTTGCGGCGGGCGGGCGCCCGAGAGTGAGAACTCGCATGGCTTGAGCGCGGCCTCTCGCGCCAGCTTTAATTTCACCGTTCCAAACGTGAACCGCTGCCAGGTGTCCTTCATCATCTCCACTGCGGCGGCATCGGCGCCGCCCCCCACCGCAAGCGTGACCCGGCGGCTGATGCTCCGGGTGCCCGTGCCCCAGGCAACCTGGTTTGGAAAGGGGTGAATGCTCCGCGGCCGCAGGCCGGTTTCCCGCGCGACCGCCATTTGCGCGCGGGCCAGCGGGCCAAAGGCCAGCGCGCCGGCATACACGGCGGAGGCTTTCAGGAACTCGCGGCGCGAGGTCCGGTGGGAGGGCGTTGGTGTTCTCAACTGAACTGACAAACTGCTTCTTCTGCGCCCGCCCGTACTGAGCGCTGCGCGGGTGAGTAAAAGTTGATTCCCAGCCTCACCAAGCATGGCACCATGTTGACAGGGCGCGCGGGGATGTCAATAGGCGATTTCGCCGGCCGCGCCTCTCGCGGGCCTATCCAACTTCCAAGCCTGGTTGACCAGGTCGCTGGGGATGCGCTCCAATCGCAGAGCCTCGGCGGCGAGGGCGCGGGCGGGGACCATGGTGCGGGTGTCTACGCCGTGTACGGCTTGAAGGCCGGCGGCGGTCAGCGGCTGTTTCCTGCCCCGAATGCGTTTTACTTCGGCAACCCAGGTGTCGGAATCCAGCTCGGCTGGAGCGAGAAGCTTGGTGCTGGGCTTTTGGATGCCGTATTCCACTCGCAGCCAGTCGAGCAACGTGCGGTGGGATCGCCGCGCGCACGGAGCGCGTTCGTCCCCTGCAGCCGCCCGCTATTGTTTCAGCCGATGTTTCCAATAACCGGGCCGCTTCTTGCAGTTCATTACGGCGACAATCCAGATACGATCTACCTGCTCGATATAGATCACCGCGTAGGGGAAGACAGTGGAGAAATGGCGGCGGGCAGGAGCATCAAAAACCCGGAACAGATCGGGCTGCCGGCAGACCGTTTCAATCAGCCGCTCGATTTCGTCGTAGAACCGGCCACCCAGCCCCGGCTGGATTTTGAAGTAATAGTCCGCCGCGGCCGCGTATTCCTCGGCCGCCTCCAGATGGAAATAGTGCGGCTTCAACGCCCGACGAGCTTGCGGATTCGAGCGGATACTTGGGCCCCAGGAATGCCTTGCACCTTCCCCCCCTCAATGTCGGCAATCCGTTGGCGGGTTTCGGCTTTCCAGCTTTCTTCGATCCCCGGGCTTAGATGAAGCCCTTCCGAAAGCCGGTCCACCAACTCCGCGACCTGCTCGGTCGGCAAGTGCCGGGCCTCTTCAACAATTTGATCGAGTGTCATCGGCATCTAATCAACCTACCCACAACAGCGCCGCAACTCAAGTGCGAAGCCGGAACCGTGCGGTCTGAGTTCATGGCGGCGAGGCAAGCGGCGGGATCGGCATCCGGGGCGGCGCGGTTTGCCACATCAGGGCGATCTCGGCGGTCGCATCACTCCGCATTCCGCACTCAGCACTCCGCATTCGGTGGTTTCGTCGCGCAAGGCGCGGAGGCCGGCGGCGGTCAGCGGCTGCTTCTTGCCGGGGATGCGCTTCACTTCGTTTGCCTCTTGATGCGGTAGCGGACTGCGTCTTCCTTGACGTGAAAGCCGATCTCGGGCTTCCGCGGCGGTGGCGGCGGCTCCAGCAACGGGCGGAGCTTCTGGAGGATTTCGCGCAGCGTAACGTCTTGGATCAGCAAGGTCTTATCAATCTCAGCCAGCCGTTTCAGAATGGCGGCGTTGGCGGCCAAGTCCTCCCGTAACTTGATGAACGCACGGATGATGTAGACGCTCATGGCCACGGCGCGCAGGCTATTGAGGACGGTCGAAGCCATCAGCGCGCCGTGCTCGGTGAAGGCGTAGGGAGGATACTTACGGTGCTGGCCACGCCCGCCCTTTAAGGTGCCAATTTGGCACCTTAAAGCCGCCGCTTCTTCCGGAGCCAGGCGGAACACGAATTCCGACGGGAACCGATTGGCGTTTCACTTCACAGCGCGGTTGAGCATCTTGGTTTGCACGCCGTAAATGGCAGCCAAGTCGGAATCCAGGATCACCCGCTGGTTTCGGATGAGTCGGATGAGCTGGGCGACATCGCTGGCCAGGACAATCTGTGTTTGAGCGCTCACGCGTTAGTCGGGATCTTCTAGAACCGCATTGGCAGTATGCTGCGGCGGAGTCTTACCGGGGGCAACCAAATTCCGGGAACCCGCTGTTCGCCGTGAAGCCCCGCTAGCACCACACCTGCACCGCTTGTGTCGTAGGAATCAGGGCCACGGGATCGGCATGCGGGGCGGGGCGGTTTGCCACATTAGGGTGATCTCCTCCGGGGTGAGGGCGTAGGCTTGGTTGACGAGATCGTTCAGGGTGCGCTCCAATTGCAGGGCTTCGGCGGCCAGGGCGCGGGCGGGGAGGATGGTGCGGGTGTATTCGTCGCGCAAGGCTTGCAGGCCGGCGGCGGTCAGGGGCTGCTTCTTGCCTCGGATGCGCTTTACTTCGGCGACCCAAGTGTCGGAATCGAGGTCGGCCGGGGTAAGAAGCTTGGTGCCGGGCTTCTCGATGTTGTATTCCACCCGCAGCCAGTCGAGCAATGTGTGCTGGGTCTTCTGCTGGTGGGTGGTCAACTCGATCAGGCGGCGAACGCCGACTTCGGCAGCCTCGCGGATGGCAGCGGTCGGTTCGGCGACAGGCAGTTTCTCTACCATGTAGGCCATCGGGGAAAGCGCCTCGTCCTTCAAGTGGGTGAACGTTCTCCAATTGTGCCACCACATAAGCGGCGAGTTGAGCACAGCTAAGAGGAAGAGGTCCGCAGTGGGCAGGAAGTAGGTCTTGTCGTTTCCAAGCAACCCGCAAGTATCAAGAGCGTAGCATGGGTGGTATTGAATAACTTGGTAGCACAACTTCTCTGTCGCGAATATTCCCCAGTAGGCGCAAGCGCGTAGTTCCCACCAATACTTGCCTTGGTCTTGCCGCTTTCGCAGGCGATCCTCTAATGGCTTCAAGTGCCGGTGCAGGCTGGGGTACTGGACCTTGAATTCAGTTTCTGCCCGCTCTCCGAGTTGCGCCCACGACCAAGCTCTATCATTGCTGGATGCCAAGGCAATCATCCACAGATTTGCCCACTCCGGCTTCCAGCGGCCAATGTCACTGCCGCGCAGATACGGCCTGATGACCTCGCTGCAGCCTTCGTGCTCCGAAACCAGCCGCCGCTTGCATTCGTCATCAATCAGGAACGCTTCGTTAAGCCCGGTCTTGATACCGTAGAGCGGAGCAATCCCCGTCAGTTCCTTGAGGGTACGCCGCCCCTCACGAATTCGGGCAAGCAGCGATTCAACGCCCGTCGGCTCAAGCTGCCAGCCTCCTGACCGCAGTTGGGCAAGCTCCAGTTCTGTGCCTTCCTTCTCAATCTGCACACTCAGGTCGTCAATGCGCAGTTGCTCGCGGGGGATGGTGCAGAGGCGGGCGGTTTTGGGCTTGGGCGCTTTGGTCGGCTTCTCGACGAGGAGGATCGAGGGAAACACGTCCACCTCCTCGAAAATCTGCTTGGCGTGGCCGAAGTCCACCACCGAGCGGACCCAGGCCTTTTCGCTAAAGAAGCGGCGGAGCGGCTCGCCGTAGCCGGCCTTCATCCATTTGTTGGTGACGACGTAGCAGAGCAGGCCGCCCGGTTTGAGCAGCCGCACACCCAGCTCGTAGAAATAGACATACAGGTCCGCCATGCCGTGGAAAACTTCGTAGTGGGCCTTCAGCCACGGTTTGTAGGGGCTGAGCAACTCCTGCCGGATGTAAGGCGGGTTGCCGACGACGACATCGAAGCCGCCTTGGGCGAAGACTTCGGGGAAGGCAGCCTGCCAGTCGAAGGCTTTGGGATGGACGGCCGGATCGCCGATGACGCTGTTGCCCTCGCGGATGGTGTGGTCGAGGCTGGTCAATTGCTTGCCGCGGGCGGCGGTCTTGATCCAGAGGCTGAGCTGGCAAATTTGGATGGCCTCGGCGTTGAGGTCCACGCCGTAGAGGTTGTTCTGCAGGATTTGGCGGTCGAGGTCGAAGAGGGTGCGCTGGCCGCGGAGCTCCTCCAGCCGGGCGTTGGACAGCTCATAGGCGGCGTGGAGCTGGTTGAAGGCTTCGATGAGAATCGCGCCGCTGCCGCAGGCCAGGTCGAGAATGCGGATATGCTTGAGCTCCTCCTGCCAGGCCTCCCAGAAGCGGATGAGGGCTTTGCGCTGCGGCTCGTTGAGGGCTGGCAGGTCGTAGGCGTTGGGATCGGCCAGGGCCTTGCGGGCGGTGCCGGCGGCTTCGGCCTCGTGCCGGGCGCGGAGGGCCTCGAAGCGGGCCTTGAGCACACCGCCCAGCGCCTGCTCGACGAGGTAGCGCGTGATGAAGGCGGGCGTATAAACGGCGCCTTCCTGTTTGCGGCGCTTGCCCACGGTGGACTCACGGTCTTTAGGAGCGCCGACATTCTTGTCGGCTTCGGGTGTAACATCACGCTTGGCCGACAAGAATGTCGGCGCTCCAGCTCCCGTCTCCAGGCTGTGGCGTAGCCGCTCCAGGTCGGTGATGGATTGCTCGAAGATGTGGCCGAGGATGTCCACGTCAATGACCGAGCGGACTTCGGTGGTCTCGTCCGCGTCGGCCACTTCACGCGCGGGGCGGTAATCGTAGTCGCCCAATTCCTTGAAATGGGCGCAGACCTCGTCCGACACCTGGAGGGCGTCCAGCGCCGGATCCAGGGCGAACAGGCCGCCGTTGTAGGCCGGGATGTTCAGGCCGGCGTTGCCTTCGTCAATGGCGCGGAACAGGCCGCGGAAGTTGTGCCAAACCGGGTGGGGGTTGTAGGGGTCGCAGTGCGCGAAGGCGTGCTTGAGGGACTCGGCGGGGAGCAGGCCGCGGTCTTCGCAAAAGGCGCAGAACAGGACGCGGTCCAGCAGCTTCTGGGTGCAGCGCAGGATTTCGGGCGCGGGGACCTTCGGGTTCTCGCGACAGAGGCGGGTCAGGACGCGTTGACGGATGTCGGCGTAGCGGGCGTAGAACTGGTTGGTGAGGGTGCGCCCGACGGTTTCGGAGGCGCGGAGCAATTCGTAGAGGTGGCACACGCCATGCGCCGGGACGACGCGCTCGGCGCCCAGGAGGAAGACGAAGCGTTTGAGCAGGGCCTCGTCGGCGGCCAGGCGGACGGTCTCGAAGCGCTCGTAGGCTCGCTGGTGCGCGCCTTTGTAGTAAAGCCGCGTCTCGCGCATCGAGGTGACGATGATCCAGTCGCAGCGCAGGTTGATGGCGTAGCGGTAGGCCTGGTCCACGGCGGACATACGCCGCCCGGCAAACGGGCGCTCCAGGGGATCGCGCGTGCCCTTGCCCTCAAGCACGGCGATGAACTGTTCCCTGGCCGGCTGGAAACGGCCCAGGACGGCATCGGCGAATTCACCGTCCACCTCGACGTGCTTTTGCTGGGACAGGGTGTAGGTGTCAGGCGCCTCGGCCGGGCCGGTGTAGCCGAGCAGCCCGCAGAAGATGTCGCGCAGGAAGTCAGGGAGCAATTCGGTCTCCTTGTGCTGATCGGCGCGGCCCGAACCGATAAAGCCGGCCCAGCGCTGGAGTTTGGGCTGCCAGGCCGCCACTCGCTCCGGCAAATTGAACGCCCGGGCCTGCTGGCGCATCACCTCGGGGTGGAACAGGGGCTTGGACTCGACAGCCATCACTGGAGTTTCTACACGAAACGCAGCCCGGGGTGCAATGCCCGTCTTCCGGGTCAATTTGGGATTGGCTCGGCGCGCGGATCGGGTAAACTTCTTCCCACGGCTCTGGAACGACTGCACCTGTGACGGCGGGCTCACGACGGGCTTGCGGGCGGGCGGAGCTTCCAGCCGGTATGAGAAAGGTTGTCATTCTATGAAAGTCCTCGATACCCCACGCACCGGGCGCCTCGGAGCACAGGTTGCCTATTTGTCGCCGTTTGGAACGTGCTTTCGCACCCTGTCCATCCCGCATGATCCAAAAACCGACGCCCAACTTCGGGCGCGGCAGGCCTTCGCCGCCTCCTCGCGGGGCTGGGGCCTGAAGCTGACCGAACCCCAGCGGGAGCGCTGGTGTGCGGCGGCCCAAACGGTCCCCAGTTGGCCCACGCTTCGCCAGTATTCCCACCTGAGCGGCCAGCAGTTTTGCGTCAAAATCAACAATACTCTGCGGACCGTCGGCCAAGCGCCGGTGACGGAGCCCCCGTCGCCCGTGGTGTTCAGCCCCAATGCGGTGGGCGAACTGACCGTTGACTATGACCAGAACGGCGCGGTGCGGCTGCTGCTGGCGGCCGGCACTGCAGTGGAGGACATCATGCTCTATGGCCAGGCCCCGTGCAGTGCGGGCCGGATGAAACACCGTCGGGTCTGTTACCTGGGCCTGCTGGGGGAGGCAATCAACGGCCAATGCGACATCACCGCTCCGTATATCGCCCGGTTTGGCACCCCCCGGCCCGGGCAGAAGATCTTTATCGTCACCAGCCAGCACAAGAATGGCTGGAAAGGCCCGGACCAGGTGACCAGCGCGATTGTCCCGCCCCCGCCGCCGTCGGGCAGTCCGAAAGGTCGCCAGGAAGCGCAGCCCAAACCCGCGGCCGCCGTCACGAAACCGAAAGCCCAGACCACCCCCGCCCAGAGCTCAATTTCGTCGTCTCGGGCTGTGTACAACGGGAGTCCCACGGGAGCACCCCGGGTGCGCGTTGGGGCGAAGCATGAGCACCCGTGGAGCATCCTTTGTGCATCCGTTGTACATAGCGTCAGGATGGCGCTGGCGAGGCTCGGCGTGCTGGGAATGGCGGGGGTTCGCGCATGACGGGAGCCGGCGCCTCTGGCGCATCACTATTCGGGTAACGGCGACCGCCTGCAGGGTTCGCGTGGGGCGCGGTGGGAATCGAGGTCTTCGCGCTAGTGGTGGAGTGACGCGCTCCGCCGGGCGCGGTGTGACAGGCTAAGAAGGACGCGCCAGGACGGGAGCCAGGTATTGGCCGGTGTGGCTGGCCGGGCACTTGGCGACGACTTCCGGCGGGCCCTCGGCGACGATCCGGCCGCCGGCTTCCCCGCCCTCGGGACCGAGGTCGAGGACCCAATCGGCCGTCTTGATCACATCCAGATTGTGCTCGATGACGATCAACGTGTTGCCGGAAGCGCGGAGCTTGAAGAGGACTTCGAGCAGCTTGGCCACATCGTGGAAGTGCAGGCCGGTGGTGGGTTCATCGAGTATGTAGAGCGTGTGGCCGGTTGCCTTGCGGCTCAGCTCGGCGGCCAGCTTGACGCGCTGCGCCTCGCCGCCGCTCAGGGTCGTCGCCGCCTGGCCAAGTCCGATGTAGCCGAGGCCGACTTCCACCAGCGTCAGGAGCGGTTCATAGATCTGCGGCACGGCGCGGAAAAACGTCACGGCCTCATCCACGGTCATATCCAGCACGTCGGCGATGTTCTTACCCTTGTAGTTGATTTCGAGCGTTTCGCGGTTGTAGCGGCGGCCGGTGCAGGCTTCGCAGGTGACGTACACCGGCGGCAGAAAGTGCATTTCAATCTTGATCAGGCCGTCGCCCTGGCATTTCTCGCAGCGGCCGCCTTTGACATTGAAGCTGAAACGCCCGGAGCTGTAACCCCGGATCTTGGCAGCGGGGAGACGGGCAAAGAGGTTGCGGATGTGATTGAACATGCCGGTGTAGGTGGCCGGATTGCTGCGCGGGGTGCGGCCAATCGGCGTTTGGTCAATCACGATCACCTTGTCGAGGTTCTCGAACCCCCTGAGCCCGCGGTGCACGCCGGGGCGCTCCCTGGCCCCGAAGAACTTCCGGAACAGCGCGCGCCGCAGAATATCGTCCACCAGCGTGCTCTTGCCGGAGCCGCTGACGCCGGTGACGCAGGTGAGCGTGCCGAGCGGGATGCGCGCATTGATGTCTTTGAGGTTGTTCTCGCGCGCGCCGAGCACCTCAAGCCAGCCGCGGTCCGGCGAGGGTTTGACGCGGTGGCGCGGGACCGGGATTGAAAGCTCGCCGCGCAAGTACTTCGCGGTGAGCGAATGGGGATGGGCGAGCACTTCGGCAAGGGTGCCCGCGGCCACCAGCTCGCCGCCCCGCACTCCGGCGCCGGGGCCGAGGTCGAGGATGTAATCGGCGTGCCCGATGGTGTCGGCGTCGTGCTCGACAACCAGCACCGAGTTGCCGAGGTCGCGCAAGCCGGCCAGGGTGCGCAGGAGGCGGTCGTTGTCGCGCTGGTGCAAGCCAATGCTCGGCTCGTCGAGGATGTAAAGCACGCCCACGAGCCCGGCGCCGATCTGGGTCGCCAGGCGGATACGCTGCGCCTCGCCGCCGCTCAGCGTGCCGCTCTCGCGATCGAGGGTGAGGTAGCCCAGGCCGACGTTCCTGAGGAATCCCAGCCGCGCCCGGATTTCCTTGATGAGGTCATGCGCGACCTTCTCCTGGAACTCGGTCAGCTTCAGCGTCGCGAAGAACTCGTCGGCCCGCTCGACCGAGAGGGCGCACACGTCCATGATGGACAGCCCAGGCATAGGGACGCGCGTTGATTCCTGGACCGCCTGTTCTCCCTCCCCACGAACCTCGGCATTACGAACGACCCCCTCACCCCTTCCCTCTCCCCCTCCGAGGGGGAGAGGGTGCCCTTTAGGGCGGGTGAGGGGTTCAGGGGGACAAGGCGCGAACCGGTAGTTCGGGAGGTTCTCACCCCGGCCCTCTCCCTGGGGGAGCGGTGGAACTATTGCGCGGTCTTCCCCAAGCCGAGGCGCTGCGGATTCTTCTGGGCGCGGACGGCGTTCCTCCCTCTCCCCGAGGGAGAGGGCTGGGGTGAGGGGGAAGATCGCCTTGAATCGTCCAGCCGCCTCCATATCGCCCAAGGTCACCGCCAATATCTCCGGCTTGAGTCTTCGCCCCCGGCAAGCGTCGCAGAACTGCGGGCTCATGAAGCCCTTGAGCCGGTTGCGGGTGAATTCGCTCTCGCTCTCCTGGTAAAGCCGCTGGAGGTTGGGGATGACCCCTTCAAAAGGCCGCGTCACTTTGCTGATCTTGCCTGCGCGCCAGAAGTTGAATTCGATCTCCGTCTGGCCTGTGCCCCACAGCAGCGCGCGGCGGAAATCCGCCGGCAGGGCCTGGTAAGGCGCGTCCATGCTTTGCTGGTAGTGCTTTGCCACGCCCCGCAGCAGACCTCGGTAGTAAACTACCATCCGCTTGCCGCCTCGCCGCCAGGGCAGAATCGCGCCCTGTTCGAGCGACTTCTCCGGGTCGGGCACCACCAACCCCTCGTCAAACACGAGTTTCTGGCCCAGGCCGTGACAGACCGGGCAGGCGCCGGCTGGGGCGTTGAACGAGAAATGCTTGGGCGTAAGGGGCTCGTAGCTCTTGCCGGTCGCTGGACTGAGATTGCGGTTGGAGTGCAGAGTCTCAATCCAGGCGGAGGGGGCGACTGAGTGCGGAGTGCGGAGTGCGGAGTGCGGAGTGGCCGATTCCGCACTCCGCATTCCACATTCCGCACTGGGGAGCTGGTGTAACGTCAGCAGGACCCCTTCGCCCCATCGCAGCGCGGTCTCCACGGAATCGCTCAGCCGGACGCGGATCTTCTCATCAATGACCAGCCGATCCACTACCGCCTCGATGGTGTGCCGGGCCTTGGGATCGAGCTTGATGCGCACCCCGCTGGCCAGTTCGACCAGCTCGCCGTCCACCCGCGCGCGGACAAAGCCTTCGCGTGCCAGGCGCTCCACCACGTCGCGGAACTCGCCCTTCTGACCGCGGACCACCGGGGCCAGGAGCATCACGCGCGTGCGCGGCGGCAGGGCGAGAATCCTGTCCACAATGTCGCTGGTGGTCTGCCGGACGATGGGCACGCCGGTTTCCGGGCAATAGGGCTGGCCGACATGCGCGTAGAGCAGCCGGAGGTAGTCGTAGATCTCCGTGGTGGTGGCAATGATGGACCGCGGGCTGGAGCCGGAGCTGCGCTGCTCGATGGCGATCGCCGGGGACAGCCCCTCGATGAAGTCCACGTCCGGCTTCTGCATCTGGTCCAGGAACTGGCGGGCGTAGGCGGAGAGGGACTCGACGTACTTGCGCTGGCCCTCGGCATAAATGGTGTCGAAGGCCAGGGAAGACTTGCCCGAGCCGCTCAAGCCGGTGATGACCACCAGCTTGTCGCGCGGGATGCTCAGCGTGAGGTTCTTGAGATTGTGCTCACGCGCCCCGCCGATTCGGATGAATGCTTTGCTCACGGACTGCAATTCGGTCCATTAGACATTACCCCGGGGCCCAAGGCAACTGTCCGCCCAATGGCTCTTCAGGGCGGGCCGGCTCATTGTCAGATTAATGAACCGTGAGCTTTCCCGACGTTCACGCCGGAACATGGGGCAGAACGCGTTCATTGAGCGGACTGATTTTGGCCGCAGTTTTATCAATTGGCGTTTAACGCCGGAGGAGAGTTAACCTAGCGCTCGAATTAAGGCAGCGCAGAGTCATTGCAGCAAGTTGATCTGATATGAACCAGGCAGAGTCTCGTGCGGAAGCCGCGGAGCCCGCCCACCCGCTGCTGCGGGGGTTTTGGAGCTTGATCGCCACCCAGTTCGAGGGTGCCTTCAACGACAACGCCCTCAAGATGCTGGTGACGTTCGTGGGGCTGAATATGGCGCTTTCGCAGGGGTTCCATGACGCGTTGGTGCCGCTGACGGCAGGGTTGTTTTCGCTGCCGTTTCTGCTGTTCTCGATGGCGGGAGGTTACCTGGCGGACCGGTTCAGCAAGCGCACGGTGACGATCGGGGTCAAGTTGCTGGAAATCCTGATCATGCTGTTTGCAACGCTGGGGCTGCTGCTGCGCAGTCTGCCCATGGGGCTGGCGGCGATCTTCCTGATGGGTTTGCACAGCGCCCTCTTCGGGCCATCGAAGTACGGGTTGTTGCCGGAACTGCTGCCGGAGCGGCGGCTCTCGTGGGGCAACGGCGTTTTGGAGCTGGGCACGTTCGTGGCCATCATCTCGGGCATGGCTGCCGGCACGGCGCTTTACAAAGGGTTTGAGGGGCGCCAGGCGTGGTCGGGCACGGTGCTGATTGGCTTGGCGGTTCTGGGCCTGGTGTTCAGCTTCGGCATCTCGCGGGTGCCGGCCGCCAACCCGGAGAAGGTGTTCCGGGCCAACTTCCTGGGCGATCTGTGGCAGCAGATAAAGGTGATGCGCCGGGACAAGGTGCTGTGGCTGGCGTGCCTGGGGAATGTTTACTTCTGGTTCATCGGCCAGTTGCTGCAGCAGGGGATGGTTGATTACGGGATAAACGTGCTGAAGATCGGCGAGGTGCGCACCACTTACCTGCTGGCGGCCCTGGCAATCGGGATTGGGACGGGCAGTTTTGCGGCGGGGCACCTGTCAGGTGGCAAGATCGAATACGGGCTGGTCCCGCTGGGGTCGCTGGGGCTGATGGTGTTTGCCGCGGTGCTCTGGCACCCGGCGCTGAGCTTTGGCCAGATTCTGGGCGCGGTGGCCACGCTGGGGTTCTTTGGCGGGTTCTTCATTGTGCCGATCTCGGCAATCTTGCAGCACCGGCCAGCCAGAAAAGAGAAAGGGGCAATGCTGGCGGCGGCGAATTTGCTGTCGTCGGCGGGGCTGTTTGCGGCGGCGGGCGTGTACTGGGTGACGTCGGTCGGGCTGCATCTCGGGCCGCGCGGCGTGTTTGCCTTGGGGGCGCTGATGACGCTGGCGGCGACGGTGTACGTGGTGTGGCTGCTGCCGGATTGCCTGCTGCGCTTCATGCTGTGGTTGCTGACGCAGACGGTCTATCGAATCCGGGTGGACGGCCGCGCGAACATCCCGAGCAAAGGCGGGGCGCTGTTCGTGAGCAATCACCTTTCGCTGGTGGATGCGCTGTTGCTGCTTGCCTCCACGGACCGGCCTGTCCGGTTCATCATGTACAAGGGCATCTATGAAAAGCGGCTGGTGAAGCCCTTCGCCCGCATCCTGCGTGCCATCCCCATCTCCTCGGAGCTGCGCCCCCGCGAGATGCTCCATTCTCTGAAAACGGCCAGCGAGGCGATCCAGAACGGGGACGTGGTCTGCATTTTTGCGGAGGGCCAGATCACGCGCATCGGGCACCTGCTGCCGTTTCGGCGCGGGTTCGAGCGCATCATGAAGGACGTCGAAGCGCCGATCGTCCCTGTGGCGCTGGATGGCGTGTGGGGCAGCATCTTCAGCTTCGAGCGGGGGCGGTTTCTCTGGAAGCTGCCGCGGCGGATTCCGTATCGGGTGACGGTGAACTTCGGCCAGCCGCTGCCGCATACGGCCACGCCTTTCGAAGTGCGGGAGCGCGTGCAGGAACTCATGGTAGAGGCGTGGGAGAACCGCAAGGCGCACATGAAACCGCTGCATCGCTCGTTGGTGCGGACGGCGCGGCGGGACCCTTTCCGGTTTGCGATGGCCGACGCGCAATCCCGCAAGGTGAGTTTTGGCTCGGCGCTGGTGCGGACCATCTTTCTGGCGCGGCGGCTTCGGAAGGTGTGGGCAGGACAGCCGATGGTGGGGCTGCTGCTGCCGCCGTCGGTGCCGGGCGCGCTGGCCAATTTTGCGGCGTTGCTGATGGGCAAGGTGCCGGTGAACCTGAACTACACCGTGTCCGAAGAAGCGCTGGCATCCTGCGTTCGCCAGTGCGGGATCAGGACGGTGCTGACCTCGCGCGCCTTCCTGGAGAAGGTGAAGCTCAAGGTGCCGGGACAGGCGCTGCTGCTGGAGGAACTGGCGGCCAACCCGGGCCGGGGCGAAAAGCTCTGCGCCCTGCTCGCCGCCTGGCTGCAGCCTGTGGGCTGGATCGAGCGCTCTCTGGGCCGGAAGAAGAAAGCGGCGCTGGACGACCTGGCGACGGTGATCTTCTCCAGCGGCAGCACCGGCGAACCGAAGGGCGTGATGCTGAGCCACTACAACGTCGGCTCGAATATTGAGCAGCTCGAACAGGTCTTTGGCCTGAACCCGACGGATGGCTTTGTGGGCGTGCTTCCCTTCTTCCACTCGTTCGGCTTCACGGGCACGCTGTGGCTGCCGGCGACGCTGGGGGTGCGCGTGGTTTACCATCCCAACCCGCTCGATGCGAAGGCCATCGGCCCGATGGTCAGGGAACATGCGCTGACGTTCCTGCTGGCCACGCCGACGTTCCTGCAGCTTTACATGCGCAGTTGCGCAGCGGGGGATTTCGGCAGCTTGCGCGTGGTAATGACCGGGGCGGAGAAACTGCCCGAGCGGCTGGCCGGGGCGTTCGAGGACCAATTCGGCATCCGCCCGCTCGAAGGCTACGGCTGCACGGAATGCGCGCCGGTGGCGGCGGTCAACACGCACGACTTCCGCTCGGCCGGCTTCCGGCAGATCGGCGCCAAACGCGGCAAGATTGGCCACCCGCTGCCCGGCATGAGCGTCCGCATCGTGGATGCGGATACCCGCGCCCCGCTGCCATTGGGCCAGGCCGGCCTGATGCTGGTGCGCGGCCCCAATGTGATGCAGGGCTACCTGGGCCGGCCGGACAAGACAGCCGAGGCGCTGCAGGACGGCTGGTATGTCACCGGGGACATTGCCGCGATTGACGAGGACGGGTTTCTTCAAATCACGGACCGCCTGAGCCGCTTCAGCAAGATCGGCGGCGAGATGGTGCCGCACATCCGGGTCGAGGAGAAGCTGCACGAACTGGCGGGCGCAACCGAGCAGACCTTCGTGGTAGTGGGCGTGCCGGATGAGAGGAAGGGCGAGCGGCTGATCGTGCTGCACAAGCTGGGGGAGGAGCAGTTGCGGCCCTGCCTCGAAAAGCTGGCGCAGTGCGACCTGCCGAACCTCTGGAAACCGCGGGCCGACCAGTTCTTCCGCCTCGACGCGCTGCCCTACCTGGGCACCGGCAAGCTCGACCTGCGCAAAGCGCGCGAACTGGCCGCTACAGCGTCAAATACTCCGGCCTGATCTGGTTCGGATCGCAGTGCAGGATGGCCACGCTGCGATCGAGGCCGAAGCGCGGTTTGCCGGCGTAGCCCGGGTTGAAGAAGAGCGATCCGCCGATGTTCTGGCAGAAAGGCTTGTGCGTGTGGCCAAACACCACGACGTCCGGGCGCTCGCGAGCGAGGCTGGCGCGCAGGGAATCGGCGGGGGACTGCGGTCTGACAATGTGCCGCAGGAGGAACTTGCGGCCCGCCAGAACGACGAGAGCCATTTCCTGGTAGCCAAAACCCGGATCATCGCTGTTGCCGCTCACAGCGGTCACGGGTGCGATCTGCTCCAGTTCCAGAAGGATGAGAGGCATGCCGATGTCGCCGCCGTGGAGAATATGGTCCACGCCCGCAAAGAGCTGCGGGATGCGGCGGTCAAGGTGGTTGTGCGTATCCGAAAGGACGCCGATCTTCATGCTGCGTGGGCCCGATGATGCGTGTTGCGCTCGGCAACGGCGCGGGGCAGTTCCAGAAACCGCGCCGCGCACTACTCTCCTCAAGTCTTCGCTTCCTCCGGTGCCGCTTCCCCGTCCGGTTCCTCGGCGGGTGCCGGCTCCCCTTCCGGCGCGGGTTCGGGCGCTTCAGTGAGCTTAAGGGCGCCGGCGAAAAGCGCGGTGAACAGGCCGCCGCTGAGCAGCGTGTTGCGGAAGAACTCGATGGTGGTCGGGTAACCGCTCGTCCCTTTGGTCAGCGCGATGATCCAGCCGGACAGGTCCTTGGTGTATGCAGGATTGGACAGCCAGGAAGCGGTGTTGGTAATGAGGTAGAAGAGGATCGCTCCAAGCATCCCGCCTGCCAGCAGCCCGAGGAACCGCGAACGCTGGTTGAACCTCGTGCCGAGCAGGATAATCAGCGCGAACGCGACATAGTTGACCAACTGCATCGGACTGACGGAGCGGTAATAGAAACTGAGGGCGATATCCGTGGCGACCAGCGTGCCGAGCGGCAGCCACCACTTGACGTGGCGCGGGAAGAAGGCGCCGGCGCAAAAGGCCAGGCCGTAGAACGCGCTGAAGTTGGGCGGGAACAAGCCCGGCCAGCGCGACAACGCCGCGACGAGCATGAAGACATAAGGCAGGCACTTATGCCACTTTCCGTTCACATCGCCCAGCATAGGACCTGGCGCAGGGATGACCAGCCGGCATCTGGCGCCTACCGGCGCCTCTGCCGTTTGACCGGTAGCTTGACCTTCGGGGGGCGGCCCCGCCTGCCCTTCTGCCAGGGCCGGCTGCCCGACCGCTTCTGTTGCCGCACCCGGTCGGCGAGATGGCAGCAGTCACACAAAACGGCGTAGTGGGTGCGCTTGTCGCCACAGCGAGCGCATCGCTTGAGGGCGATCTGTTTCTGTTGCCAGCGGTACTGGCGCGAGGTTTCTTTCTTCATCTGTATCCAATTTCGCAGAGGCTGGCGGTTCCGTCAAGTGTGGAATGGAAAAAAAAAGAGCCAGACCTTTCGCAACCGGCATGCTGCGCGGGGGCTAGACATCGCAGATCTGCACGGATTGTTTGAGGGAAGCCAGCGGGTCGGGCCGGCGGGGAACAAACTCCTGCCCCACGAAACCCTTGTAGCCCGTGGCCACGATGGCCCTCATGACCGACGGGTAGTTGATCTCCTGCGTGTCATCAATCTCGTTTCGGCCGGGGACGCCACCCGTATGGTAGTGTGCGATGTACTGATGGTTCTCGCGGATGGTGTCTATGACATCTCCTTCCATGATCTGCATGTGGAAGATGTCGTAAAGCAGCTTTAGACGTTCGGAGCCGACGCGCCGGCAGAGCTCAACTCCCCATGCGGTGTGGTCGGCCATGTAATCCTTGTGGCTGCGCTTGCTGTTGAGCAGCTCGACGCAGACGGTGACCTTGTGTTTCTCGGCAATCGGCATTAGCCGCTTCAGCCCCGTGACGCAGTTCTCCAGCCCTTGCTCGTCGCTCATCCTGTTGCGGTTGCCGGAGAAGGTAATGATGTTGAGGAAGCCGGCCTCGGCGACCTTGGGGATTGATTTCTCGAACTTGGCCAGCAGGTCGTCATGGTGTTCGAGCCGGTTCCAGCCGTAGGGGATGCTGTCCGGGCCGTTGCACATGGCGCACGTGAGACCGGCCTTCTTCACCGCCGGCCACTGAGCCTCGCCGAGCAACTCGACTGATTCGAGCCCCAGCCTATAGCACGCGCGGCAGAAGTCCTCGAAGCTCATCGGGGCCGGTTTGTCTTTGCCGGGATTAAAAAGGCTCCCATAGCACCAGGCGGAGACGGAGTGCCGGATGTTGCCTTTGAGCGCCGGCGGACGGGCTTCCTCCGCAGCAATTTGCCCGGGGGACAGGCTGGCGATGGCCGTCAGAGCGGCCGTGCCTTCCGTCATTTTGCGCAAGGCTGAGCGACGCGAAAGGTTCCTATGCATAGGTCAGACCTTACGCTGCATGGGGGGCAGAGGCGAGGAAATTATTGGCTTGCCCGCGCGCCACGCTCACGGGCAAAGCTGCACCTTGAGACTGAGTTTCTGTCCCGGCTCGATCGGCACGGTGAAGCCAACGACGCTCACCCCCGGATTCGGCTTGTCGTAGTCTCGCGGTGGTGGATTGGCCGGCCAGGATTCAATGGTTGCGCGGGCGGGGGAAAGAACCTCGAATCGGAGGCGCTTCCCGTCCTTCTCCAGCCAGGCCCGGTTGGCCCCGTCGGTTTTCAGGGTGGCCGGGGTGACCATCCCCCAACGCACCCTGGCGGGTTTATCGCCACCGGTGAGTTGATCTTCGATCACCACCCGGCGGTCCGGTTGCAACGCAAAGCGGCGGGTGGCACTGGCAACCTGCCCGGCATAAGTCGCGCTCAGATCCACCACTGCGTGCGCGTTCTTCGGATCAGCCGAGAAAGATGATATCGGTGCCGCGCTGGCCACGACCTGCTCCGAGTCATCTATGAGCAGCGTGCTGTGGGCGCGATTGTGGTAGCGAAAGATGGTCCAGCGCTCGGAGCCCTGTCGGAAATCCCAGAGCTTGACGCCTCTTTGTTCCAATGCGTTGTAGTCCTGCGCGCCAAGGTCGAGAGACCAGCGCACGCCTTTGGCGTCCAGCACAAACGAGCCGATATCCATGTGCGCGTGGCTGGCCGATGGCGTTCCGGCCTTAATGGCCAGGAACACCGCGTTGCGGTCTGTCCAGGAGCTGCGGAATACCGCCAGCGGGTTCTGTCCTTGCCCCAGCCAGTTGAGGCTGGCCGGCTCCTTCGGCTTCAGCCCTGCTTTGGCCCACACCAGGACCAGCGGGAAATAACGGTCGCCCTGCCGCCGGCCTTTGCTGCGCCGGATGGAAGCCAGCTCCTGCTCCAGCAGCTCGCTCTCAAACCACAACAAGTCCGGCCGCTCCGTGCGCGCCGCAAACCACACCATCGCCGGCGAAAAGCCGGTGCCAGTGCCGCAGTCGCTGAAGTTAAACGTCCGCCGGGTTGGACTCATGATGTTGAGCATGAACTCGCCCGACTTGAGGAAGCCCGGGCTGCGGCTGAGGTCAAAATCCGTGCCGAACACGGATTCGAGCATCGAAATGAGCATGACGTTGAAGCTTGTGCCGTAGTTCCAATAGCTTGGGCCTTCAGGGTAAGTCCCGTCCGGGTTGTACACCTTCATGGCATAAGGCAGGCCAACAAGCGCGCGTCGGACGACCTCAGCCGCCCGGTCTGGATTGTCTTCAAGCAGCGCCAGGGCGCCGGCAACCATTCCGGCATGACAAACCTGGTTCCAGTTATTCCGCCCATGCTCCCAGCCGGGCTTGTTCCTGGCTCCTACGTACGGGCCCAGCCCCTTCTGTTCAATCGCCTCACGGCTTGCCTGCCGCAATTCGGGAGGCAGTTGGTCGAATAACCAATCGTAGCCCACTGCAATTGCCAGCGTCATTTCCGCCGTGTCCAGGAAATGCGAGGGATTCCAATCCGGCATTGAAGCCATGGCCTTCATTTCCGCCATTGCGCGCGTCGCATAGCGTTTGTCGCCGGTCAGGCGGAAGGCAAAACCCAGGTGCATCATGCGACTTAGCGCCTCCCGCGAGCGTCCGAGCAACCGCCGTCCATCCTTGCGGTAAACCACGGTGGGTTCAGTCAGCATTGCATCCGCAGTGATCCGCACCGCCTCCCAAATCGCTCCTATTTGTCTGTCGGACGCAATTCTCTCCCGCACGCCCGCCTCATCCTTGGCGGTCCAAAAAAGCCGCGGATGGGATGGAAGCGGCGTTGCCTTTTGCAGGATGTCCTGATTGGAAGGCGGTTCGGCACCCGGACTGACAGCAGCCGAGACCAGCAGCGCGCAAAAAGCGATGAGGCGGTATGCGTTGATCATCAATATGCCTGGGCCCGGTTTCATGTTCATGCGGATCAGCCCACTATGATTCGAACTCGGCGCTCAAACCAGCAATAACTGGCGGACTCTGCTCGCAACCATGCGTGCGCATGAAGGAGGAGATTCCTGCCCTGCTGACCCACAGTCCGCCTGGCGGACAGGAACGTCTGTGCCTCATGCATGCGATGCGCAGTCCCGTTTTCGGCCCATTTCGGGCTTGCCTTTCCGGCGTCCAATCGGAACACTCGCCCGCCTGTATGGAACCTACTGTTCAGCAACTGCCGGTCTCACACAAACTTTGGGCTTGGTTTGAGGCAAACAAGAAGCCAGCCATTGTGGGGACTGTGGTCGTATTGGTCGCAGCCCTCATCATTGCCTTTGTTCTTTACCGGCGCAACGCCACCGAAGTCGCCGCGAGCGAAGCGCTGTCGAAGGTGCCTATGTCGCAGGTGAGCGCGGGCGGCAGCAGCGGCATCACCGCCGATGCGTATTTGAAGGTAGCCTCAACCTACCCGAAAAGCTCCGCCGCCGCGCGAGCCGTATTGCAGGCAGGGGGCATCCTGTTCGCAGAGGGCAAGTATCCCGAGGCCAAGGCGCAGTTCGAGCGATTCCGCCGCGAGTATGCGAGCAGCCCGTTCCTCGGGCAGGCCCTGTTGGGGATTGCCTCTTGCCTGAATGCCCAGGGCCAGACCAACGAGGCTATGACGGCCTACAAGGAGCTAATTGACCGCCGCCCGGGCGACAGCACCCTGTCGCAGGCCCGATTCGCGCTGGCCCGCTTGCACGAGGCGCAAAACGAGCCGGAGAAGGCGCGCAACCTTTACGAGGAAGTCGAACGCACCGATGCCTATGGCTCGCTGGGCGACGAAGCCCGCATGCGGTTGGAGGACCTGAAACGGAATTACCCGGCACTCTTCGCGCCGGCGGCTCCGTTGCCGACGAACGCCGCACCGATCAAAGTCGGAACGCCCAAATGAACCTGTCCATCATTGGAACGGGCTACGTTGGACTGGTCACCGGCACCTGTTTTGCCGAAGTCGGCCACCGGGTTGTGTGCGTTGACAGCGATGCCTCCAAGGTGGCGACGCTGCAGGCTGGCGGCATTCCCATTTACGAGCCGGGCCTGGAGGAATTGGTAGCGCGGAACCGGGCAGCCGGGCGCCTCCTATTCACGACCAGCATCGCGGAAGGCGTGGAGAAGTCCGACGTGGTGTTCATCGCTGTTCCCACGCCGCCGTTGCCGGATGGCTCGGTGGACATGAGCTTCCTCGAAAAGGTCGCCCGGGAGATTGCTGCCGCGATGACCAGCTACAAGATCGTCGTGGACAAGAGCACCGTGCCCGTCAAGACCGGCGACAAGGTCGCCGAAACCATCAAACGCTACAGCAAAGCGAAGGTGGACTTCGACGTGGTCAGCAACCCCGAGTTCCTGCGCGAGGGGTTTGCGGTCGAAGACCTGATGCGGCCCGACCGCATCGTGATCGGGGTCCGGTCGCAACGGCCTGTGGCTGCGCTCAAGCAGATCTATGCGCCGTTCGACGCCCCCATCATCATCACGGACATCAACTCGGCGGAGTTGATCAAGCACGCCTCCAACTCCTTTCTTGCCCTCAAGATCTCCTACATTAATGCCCTGTCGGTTCTGTGCGAAGCGACCGGCGCCAACATCCAGGAAGTGGCCAATGGCATGGGTATGGACCAGCGCATTGGCCGGCGCTTCCTGCAAGCCTCCCTGGGTTTCGGCGGGAGCTGCTTCCCGAAGGACCTCAGCGCCTTCATCAAGATCGCCGAGCAGGTCGGCTACGATTTCCGCCTCTTGAAGGAAGTCCAGCAGATCAATGCTGATCAGATGGACCGGTTCGTGAAGAAGATCGTGGACACCCTCTGGGTGCTCAAGGACAAGACCATCGGCGTTCTGGGGCTGGCCTTCAAGCAAAACACGGATGACATCCGCATGTCGCCCGCCATCGAGCTTTGCCACCGCCTGCAAAAGGAGGGCGCGATCCTGCGCGTCCACGATCCCAAGGCCATGGAAAAGGCCAAGACCGTGCTCAAGGACGTCACTTTCGTCGAGGACATGAACGCGGTGGCCGAGGGCTGCGATGCTCTCATCCTCGCCACCGAGTGGGACGAGTTCAAGAAGCTCGACCTGGAGCGGGTTCGCAAGTCCCTCACCCACCCCATCCTGTTCGATGGCCGCAACCTGTTCGACCTCGCGGAAATGGAAAGTCTTGGCTTTATCTACAAGAGCATCGGGCGGTAAGCCCCGCCGCACGAGCCGGGAAAGGGCAAATGCGAAGTGCGAAACTCCAGCAGTGACCGGCGCCACGCCAACAGGCGAACGGGCTCACCCGCCCCCCGCTGCCTCCCCTGCCCTCCTGGTCGACGTCGCCGCCGCCCTGGTTTTTCGCGAAGGCAAGCTGCTCATCACCCAGCGCCAAGCTGACGCGCACCTGGGCGGGCTATGGGAGTTTCCCGGCGGCAAGTGCGAGCCCGGGGAGAGCTTCGAGGTGTGCCTGAGACGCGAACTACGCGAGGAGTTGGGCATCGAGGTCGCCGTGGACGAGCTGGTCGAAAGCCTGACGCACGCCTACCCGGACAAGACCGTGCACCTGAAGTTTTATCGCTGCCGCTGGCTGCAACATGAGCCGCAGCCGCTGGGCTGTGCGGCGTTTGCCTGGGTCGGGCCACGCGAACTGAGCCATTACGCCTTTCCCGCCGCCGATGCCCGGCTGCTGGGGAAGCTACAGGGGGAAGCCGGGTTCTGGCCGGCAAAGTAGGCCTTCGGGGGAGCAACCCCAAATCCCCTGTCCACGACCAGTCCCGCCGCCCTTTCCCCTCCCGCCCCGCTTCCTACGCTTTCCCGTAGAATTGCTCGACCACCTGGCGGAAGTTGTTCTCGGCCACGTTGACGATGCCCATCTCGCGACGGGCGTTCTCCTCCGAGTCGCTGGCATGAGCGGCATTAACCATGATAGTCTGCCCGAACTCGCGGCGAATTGAGCCGGGCGGCGCCTTCGATGGGTCGGTCGGGCCGAGCACGTCGCGAATCTTGGCCACCGCCCCGACGCCCTCGTAAACCAGCGCGATGCACTTCTCCGATCCGGGCTTCTCCTCTTCGCCTGGCGGACATTCCGACGGCGATCGCCCGGACATAAACCGCACGATGTTGTCGAACTGGTTGTCGCCGAAAGACGGCCCCAGTATCCTGCCAAGCTGCTCCTGCTGTTCGGGAGCAATCTTATAGCCGAACTCTTTCTCGATCGCCGCGGCTGCCTTGGCCGCCACGACACCCTTGAGCTTGGTGCGCAGAGTCTCCCGCACCGGCCCGTAAAACTGCAAGGCTTGGGCCACGCTCATCCGGTGAACCTTGACGCCCACGATATACAGACCGGTGCGGGAGAAGAAATCTATCATGTTGCCCGGCCGGCCGGTCGCAAACCGGAAATTCTCCGGCTTGATCAGCACCAGGGTCTGCTGCGGCTTCTCCCCCGGCTGGTAGGCAATGACATCCCGCACAACCCCGCCGTCGGCATCCGAGTAATGCGCCCAGAGCTTGAGCTTCTTTTCCGCCTCGGCCGCAGTGGGGGCTGCCAGCACCGCCGGCTCGAAGTAACGCAACTGGTCGTGCTCGTCCGTGATCAGGTCCCCATACGTGTCGCGGATGGTCTCCCCCACACGGCGATCCGAGCTGACATTGCCGACTACCGACCGGGTCTTGGTCACCGCGTCCTCCCCTTGAAAGAGCAACATCATGACGCGCCGCCGCCGGCCGGATTTTGCGTCGGGCGAGAAGTTGCGGAGGATATAGTCGTAGATAAGCTCCTGGATGCGCCGGTCCTGGGGGTCTTCCGCTGAAATGGTCTCCTGGGCATATTCCTTCACCAACTCCGCACTTGGCGCGAACATGCGCGCCGCAACCAGCTCACACCCGGTGCGGGTAATCAGACGGGTCAGAATGCCGCCCGTGCGCGATTTGTGGAGCGAATACGGTGTTATGATGACGTAAGCAAGTTGCTGGGGCATAGAATATTACTCATTACCAGGTGGATTGGCTGGCGGCGGTGGGATCGGAGCCGGCGCGGGCGCGGCAGGCGTGGCCTTGCCGCCCAGGATCTTAAACATCACGGTGCCGCAGGTCGGGCACTTGCCTTTAATGGCCTTGCGCCCATTCTTCATCGTTTCCTCGACGGCATTGGCGATTTCTTTCTTCGCTTTGCATTTGACGCAGTATCCTTCAGGCATAAACGTTTGCTGCTGCGACGCTTCATGCGCCCCGGCAGTTATTCCCAATACCTTAAAGGCTGCTCACCCCCACCGTCAACCCGTAAAGGCAGAATAGAAATGACGAGATTAGGAGTCGAGACGCGGCTGAAAACGGCAAAACCGGCGCTTTCCCGAGTAAATGGAACGGTTCAGGCGCTTGGAATCGGGCATTTCGACCATGAATGTCCTCTCGTAGAGCTCGGAAAGGCGCTGCAATCCGACTCGGAGCACCCTCAAGACAGATCACAAGGTAACTCCGGCCCCTTCATTCTTGGCCTTCAGGAGCCCAACACCCAGCTCCTATCCAGAACTCAACTCAATCAAATTCAAGCTCTTACGCGAAGTCTATGTTGGGGTGGCAAACCGTGCCTGGCAATTCGGTCTGAAACCCGCGATCACCATGTCCGATAGGCCACCGCCCTCGGATTGGGCGATTCTGGGGACGAAGCACGATTAGGCAGCGGATTGGCTGCCCCATCCTGACCCGGCTGGGTCGAACCGGGGATGGTAGCCGACCCGGGGGCCTCGGCTTCCCCCGTGCAGAGCCAGAAAGTAGCTCCCTCATGGCTTCCACATGGCTCCCACATGGCTTAATAGATTTTCAATTAAGCCTGTTGGGAGCCAGGTGCTACGGGAACAGCTCGAGGTGCAAGCCCTGCCGGGCGGTGGGCTGAAAGCCCCGCCCAGCCTGTTCCGGCGAAGCCAACAGGGGCTGGGTATCGCTTCCGGCCGAGTTTGGCAACCCAGGGCGACCGATGGCCAGCCTGGAAACCGCCCGCAACCCACACCAACTGCTCAGAAGCGAGCCGGGGTCACGGAAGGGGCAGGTCCCGGAGCGTGGTCTTGAGAATCTTGCCGGTCGCGTTGCGGGGCAAGGCTGGCAGGATTACGACTTTCCGCGGGACCTTGTAGTTGGCCAGTTTCCGGCGCATGAACTGCAGCAATGCCCTTTCCTCCAGTGCCACGCCGTCGTTCGCCGCGAGAAAAGCCACCGGCTGCTCGCCCTTGCGCGGATCAGGCTTGCCGATGACCGCCGCCTCTTTGACGCCTGGAAACTGGTAGAGCACTTCCTCAATCTCGCGCGGATAGACATTGATCCCGTTGACCAGCAGCATGTCTTTCTTCCGGTCGGTGATGTAGTAATAGCCTTCCTCGTCTCGGTAGCCGATGTCGCCGGTCAAGAGCCAGCCGTTGCGCATGACCTTGGCCGTCTCCTCGGGCAGCCGCCAGTAGCCCATCATCACGTTGCCGCCGCGCACACAGAGCTCGCCAATTTGCCTCGCCCCCAACTGGCGCCCGGCGTCGTCCTGGATGCTGACTTCGACATTTGGGAGGGGCGGGCCGATAGATCCGGCTTTGCGAGTGCCGTCGAGGGGATTCTTGGTCACTACGGGGCTGGCTTCGCTGAGGCCGTAGCCCTCGATGAGCGGGATGTGGAACCTGGCCTCGAACTCTTCGAGCACCCGCACTGGCAGCGGCGCTGCGCCGCTCACGCAGAGCCGCAACGGGAGAGGGACCGGGATCGGCGCGTTGACCATACTGCGGTAGAACTGGGGAATGGCCGGCAGCACGGTCGCCTGCCGCTGCAGAATCTCCTGCAACACGTTCCGCACCGGGTGGAGCGACTTGACCAGCACCATCGAGCCGCCCACCAGCAACGGTAACAGAAGCCCCACTGTAAGCATGTAGCTGTGGAATAGCGGCAGCAGCACCGCAAACCGGTCCCCTTCGACCGTCTTAAGCACGATACGGCAGCTCTCGACATTATGGAGCAGGTTCCCGTGCGACAGCATTGCCCCTTTAGACCGGCCGGTCGTGCCCGATGTGTAGATGATCACCGCCAGGTCGGACTCCGCAGGCTCGGGAAAGGCCTGAGCCTGGGAAACGGCTGCGGATGATGCTCCAGCCAGAGCAGGCGCGCTTTGTTCCCCTGAAAACGACTCGAAGCTCTGGAGTTGCTCAACCCGAAGGAGCTTCAGGTGTGGCCTAACCGCTTCCAGCGCCCGGTGATGCGTCCCCAGTTCGGCATTCGTGATGAGCACGTCAATCCCTGCGTCGCCCAGAATGTGGTTCACCTCGTCGGCCTTGAGGAAGTTGTTAATCGGCACCGCGACCGCGCCCGCGCGCAAGATGCCAAACAGCGATGTTACGAACTCCGGGCAGTTCTTGAGCCACAGCCCAACCCGGTCCCCGGGTCGCACCCCAAACTGCTGCCTGAGCTGTTCAGCGACAAAGAGCGATTGGCGCCACAGTTGGGCATACGAATACTCGCAATCGCCCCAGAGCAAGGCGATCTTGGACGATTGCGTCTCGACTGACCTGGCAAGTGCGCCAGCTAGGTTCATGTGTGGGGCTTAAGCTACTGCTACGACTCATCCCAAGGCAAGGCGCGCTTGCACTTCCCCGCCGAAGCCGAAAACCTCGCTTCGGAGCCTGAACCTAATCCAACATAACCCGGCGCCGGGCGTCCTTCTTGGCGGCGTGGTGGGACTTGTCGGCAAGAAGCCGCTCCTTGGCGCGGCGGCTGCGGCGCCGTTTTTGGCGGCGGATCTTCTCGATGCGGGCCCGCTCCGCCTCCCCCCGGCCAGTCCGCCGTCGCTCAATCTTGTCAAGCAGCAGCCGTCGCGCCAGAAAGCGGTTGAGCCCCTGCTGACGGGTGATCTGACACTTGACCTGCAGACCCGTTGGACGATGCAGCAAGACGACGCAGGTGGCCGTCTTGTTGACGTTCTGGCCACCGTGCCCGCCCGACCGGACGAAGGTCTCTTCAATGTCCGCCTCGCGCACACCCAGCACTGCCATCCGCTGGCCGAGTTGGGCTTCTTTGTCGGAACCGACGCGAATCGTGTTCATGCGGGGAGGATAGAATGCGGCTGCGGGAATGGCAATGAACGGAGGGAGGCAGTGTGAGGCGGGCGGTAAAAGCGCACCCGACGCAAGAGCCAGTGAACAATCGTACGGCGCCGACGTAGTGCGGGCCAGGCAAATGGGGTGACACGCTGTGGAACCGCATCCCCGAAGTGCGCCGCTCTTGCGGCGTGGCGTTTCACGCCGAATCGGCATGAAGATTCGGTTCCGGCTTGTGCCCTAATCTTCCGGCAATGGCTGCCCCTTGGTCTCCGGGGCCCAAATCAGCGCGATGATGCCGACCAGGTAAATCGAGGACATGATCACGGCAACCGTGCGGAAGGGCATGAGGGTGCTTAGCCAGCCAAGCATGAACGGGAACGGTGCGGCCAGGTAGCGGACGGTGTTATAGCAGAAACCGACGCCGGTGCCGCGCAGGCGGGTGGGGAAGATTTCGGGGAAGTAGATCGAGTAGCCCGCAAAGCAGGACAACGTTGCAAAGCCCATCAGTGGCAGCATCCAGAGCACGTCCGTCGCCGTCTTCAGCGCATAAAACACATAAGAAACGGTGCAAAGGCAAAGGACAAAGGCCGCGAGGAAAGCCGCCCTTCGGCTGAAATAGGACGCCACAAAGGTAAAGGCGAACATCCCCAGCAGCGCGCCGACGTCCTGCAACAGCGTGCCGCGGCTTATGGTCTTGTCAACCGTCCGCTGCAACTCGCCTACGGCACTGGGAAACAGATGTTCCACCAGTTGCCGGTTGAGCGAAATGACATTCTGCCGCTCCCCGTTCTGCTGCACGCGTTGGATCAGGTTCCGGGTGCGCTTCTTCAACTCAACCGATTGAAAGGCCGCTTCGTCATGCAGGGTATCTTCCTGAATGAGGCGGTTGAGGTCAGCTACCAGCGCCTGCACGGTCGCGGACGGCACTTCCTTCCCGCTCTCGATGGCTTCGACCTGCCGAGCCACCTCCGGTGACAGCTTAGCTTTCAGGTGGGTGATGGCCGGATTGGCGGGCGATTTCAAGGCCGCGCAAAGCTCCTCCGGCTTGAGAACCTCTTCGATCTGCAAGGGCCTGTTCTTGAATGCTGTGGTGATCAGCTCCGGCGAGAAGAAGGCAATCCCCCACAACCCAACCATGCCCGCGACGCCCAGGCAAATGCCAATCAAGGTGCTCTTGCGCCAACGCGGATGCCGAAATAAGTCAGCAAACGAACCAACTCGTTTAGACGCAGCCCCGCCAGCGGCTTCCGCCTTGGCCTTGATCCAGACCTGTGGCTCTTTCAGCAGCAGGACCATCGGTATCGCCAGCAGTGCGGGAAACACGCTGACAAAGGACAACACCTGCCAACCACTGTAGTGGCCCCAGAAGCTCTCGATGCCAGGCGTGATCTTGAGGCTAAGCCCGGACGCGATCATGTTGCCGAACGCCGACAGCGCCTGCATCGAGCCAAGCGCCACCGTGCGGAAGTGTTTTGGCACGCTTTCCGCCACCAGAGTCGTGGCCGCGCCGAACATGCCGCCCACCCCCAACCCAAACAGCAACCGATAGATCAGGAACTCGATGCCCGTCCGCGAGAAACCGGAGAGCCCGGAGAAGATCGTATAAGCGAGCAGGGTGGTGACCATGGCCTTCACCCGGCCATAACGGTCGCTCATCATCCCGAACAGAATGCCGCCGGTGGCCCAGCCGACCATCATCAGCAGCGTGGCAATCCCTCCCCAGTATTTCACCTGCCCGTCCGAAGCCGCCGCCCCGAGCAACTCTCTCAACGCCGGCTCACGCGACAGTACGAAGATTCGCTGGCCCATGCAGTCGAACAGCCACCCGCAGGAGGCAAAAAAGACCACCAGCCAGTGATACCAAGTGACAGATTCGGCAGAGGCCTCCAGTGGGGCTGTGGAGAGAACCGGTCGTGGTTGGGCCGGGTTCCCGGCGTCGGATGATGGTCGCATCGCAATCTATACTGCAAAAGCACGGCCAAGCATGTCAAGGGTGTGCGTGACTTGCCGCCTGTTTCGCGCAAGCGGTGATTAGTCGTTGGCCGTGAACCCCGTCCCCAAGTGAGGTGCGGAGGGATGATGTTGCGCCGCGCCCCCCTCATCCTGCCGGGCGTTGGGCTGGCCGCTTGTCAAAGGAGCGGGTCGTGGGTAATGTCTGGTCATGCTAACCCTGCGGCATGTGTTCGCTCTGCTCCTGGCGGCTGGCCTGGCCTCCGCGATGGCGGACACCATCCAGTTGAAGGAGAACGCGAGCATTACCGGCAAGTTGCTCGCAGAGAAGTCAGACCAGATCGTCGTAGATGTCGGCTATACGGTGTTGGTGATCCCGCGCAATCGAGTCGCCAAGATCCTCACAAGCGACGCTCCGCCATCCGCAACCAAGTCGCGGCGTGGGACCAAGCCTGGCGTTGGGAGCGTCAACGTGGAGACCACCGAAGCCAGGCCCGGCTTCTACTTCGCCTCCGGCAAGCCGGCCGCCAGCCGCACGGTGCTGGAACTGGTTAGTCAGCTTGGCGCTGCGGTCGTGCAGATCCGGACGCCCAGCGGGCTCGGCTCTGGTTTCTTCATCAACGAGGAGGGTTTCCTCATCAGCAATTTCCATGTCATCGAGGGCGAGAGCCAGATCTCCGTCGAGGTCTATCACCAGCGGAGCGGACAACTCGACCGGAAGACCTACAAGCAGGTGCGGATCGTCGCGCTCAACAAGTTCGCCGATTTGGCGTTGCTGAAGGTGGAGGAGAAGGACGCGCCCCGGTTTCCCTTTGTCGCGCTGGGCAGCGCCGACGCGCTGTCGGTGGGCGAACGCGTCTTTGCCATCGGCAGTCCGCTGGGGTTGGAGCGCACGGTCACGGAGGGCATCCTGAGCACTAAGACCCGCGAGGTGGGCGGGCTGCTGTATTTGCAGACCTCGGCGCAGATCAACCCCGGCAACAGCGGCGGCCCGCTGTTCAACCTGAGCGGAGAAGTCATCGGCGTCATTAACATGAAAGTTACCTCCGGCGAGGGGCTCGGCTTTGCCATTCCGGTCGAGTCTGTCAAGCATTTCCTCGACCATCGCGATGCTTTTGCCTATGCCAATGACAATCCCAGCAACCCCTACCGCTATCTCGAACCGCCAGGCCGTCTGCGACAAAGCCCGGTGGAAGAGTAAGCCCTGATCTTCTGGCGCACGTGTTTCGTGGTTTCACTGACCGGTTGAGACTCGGCCTGTTGGTCGTTGGGTTGTGTGTGCCCGTCCTCGCCGCCGGGGCCGCGGTCCCTGGCCCGGAACAGTTGCTGCCGGACGACACGCTGCTCGTGCTCACGGCCCCCGACTTCCCCAAACTGCGTCAAATCTCCCAAAGCTCGCCGAAGGGCCAACTCTGGAACGATCCGGTCATGAAGCCGCTGCGGGATAAGTTTGTCTCCCGCTGGCAGGAGGAAGTCGTCAAGCCTTTGGAGCGGGAGCTCAACTTGAGCCTGGACACCTACAGCAGCCTGCTGCAAGGCCAACTGACCTTTGCCGTAATGAGGAATATGTCGCAGGGCGGGGAGAACCAACCTCTCGGCTACCTGCTCTTGCTCGACACACGGGACAGAGCCGGCCTGCTCAAGACGAACCTCGCCAACCTCCGCAAGCAATGGGTCGCGGCGGGCAAGACCATCAAGACGGAGTCCATTCGCAACCTGGAGTTTTCCGTCCTTGCTGTCACAACCAACGACGTGCCGAAGACGCTCGCCAAATGGCTCTGGCGCGCGCCGGTGTTCCCCCCGGTCATTACTTATCCCGAGCTCAAACAGGGCCCAGTCAACCCGGCACGCAAGGAAGACATGCTGCTCGACATGCTCGTGGTTCTGCTGACCGCGAGCCCGGATCTGGTCGTTGGCCAGGTTGATTCACTGCTGGTAGCGGGCAACTCGGTCAGGAGCGTGGAGAGAGTCGTCACCCGTCTCACTGGCGGCTCGGCCCCGATCCTGGGCGATTTGGCCGTGTATCAAGCGAGCCACCAGGCTCATTTCCGCACAGCCCCTTTCTATGGCTGGGTCAATGTCAAGGCGTTCGCAGATTCCCTCAGCCGCAAACCGTCCGAACCCGTCCCCACCGAGCCGCCTGATCCGCTCGAACCTCTCAAGCCGGACAAAGTCCTCAGTGCCTCCGGACTGGCCGATTGCAGGACCCTGGCCTTCAACTTCCAGGACTCCAACGAGGGCTGCCTGCTGCATTTCTTCCTTGCCGTGCCGGACGCCGCTCGCCGCGGCCTGCTCCAGGCCCTGGGCGGCGCACCGAAGGACGCCAGCCCGCCGCCCTTCGTTCCAGCCGACGCCGCGCAGTTCCTCCGCTGGCGCTTGGACATCCCCAGGGCCTGGGCGACTCTCGAAAAAATGCTCAATGACCTTTCCCCGCAGGCCGGCAGCGCGATCAACTTGATCCTCGACACCGCCAACGCTCGCGCCAAACAGGACGAGCCCGGCTTCGACCTCAAACAGGCTTTGCTTGCCAGTCTCGGCGACGACATCATCAGCTACGAGCGGGCGGCTCGCGCCGGCACCCCGACAGCACAACAAACCGCGCCCTCGCTCCTCTTGCTCGGCTCGCCGAACCCTGATCTGCTGGCGCTCGCCCTCAAGCGCCTCTTTGTGATTTTCCCCCAGGGTGACACGCTTGCCGAACGGGAGTTCCTGGGCCGGAAGGTGTTCTCGGTCCCGGCGCCTCCTTTGCCGTTCTCTACCGCCGGAGCCCCCCGTCCGACACCAGCGCGCACGCTCAACTGGGCTGCGAGTGCCGGCTACGTCGTAATGTCCACCGACACTGCCCTGCTTGAGGAGCACCTAAGAAGCGGCCAAAGCCAGGTCAAAGCGCTCCGGGACAAACCCGGCCTGCTTGAGGCCGCGCAGAATGTCGGCGGCATGGGCACGGGCCTTTTCAGGTACGAAAATCAGGCGGATACCATGCGCGCTGCCTTCGATGCGGCGAAGAATAACCCAGGAGCCTCAACCAACGGCATTGGTCCCAGCCTGTTCCCTGCCCTGCCGGGCACAACCGGGCCGGAAAGCAATCTCGGCATCTGGATGGACTTTTCGCTTCTCCCCGCCTTCGACGGCGTCACGCGATACCTCCACTCCAGCCTTTATGCGGTCGGCGCAAATGTTGATGGCCTGACCCTGAAGGTGTTTAACCCCATGCCCCCTGCCCTCCGCAGCAACTCCATTCCCAAGCCGGGGAGCTGATCGCTGACCGCTACTGGCAAGACGAGACAACTCTCCTGATGGCAGTGCTTACCAGTGCTTACACTAGTGCCCAGCGGCCGAAAGCCAGTACCCTGTGGCCCGCCGTGCTCCGTTCCGATTCCCAGCCGAGTCTCACCCGGCGGGCTCAGCCGAAGCCTCTACGGCTTCGCGTAATTACGCCCGCCTTCCGGAACTTCGGTTGAGGTCGCAGACGTAACGTTAGTTGGCGTTGTGAGCAGTGGAAAGTAGGGAGGGCCAACCGTCGGTCCTCTAGCGAAGGGCCCCGGCTGGCCCGGCGGGGTGGTCGGAGTAGTGGTAAGCGGCGGCGTAACGACCGGCGTCACCGGGGGGGTAACAACAGGGGGCACCGCGGGCGTAGTGGCTGCAATCGTGGGGGGAGGAGCAGGAGTCGGAGCGGTGGGTTGCGGTGATACTGTTACCGGAGCAGACTGGCCCTCGTTCTGAGCAACCCACGCGGCCTCGGCTAACGCCCCGCCCACAGAAGCTACCCCTCCATTGTACCCTGCCAGCACTTTCTCGAGTGACGGACGCAGAGCCGGCTGGGCTACCCCAACCGCCCGCACAATCTCCGTGTTCGCTCCCGGCACGACTTGCGAGACCGCCACAGCAACATTCGGGTAGTAGGCGGGCACCACCTGGCACACCGCCGTCACAATCGCGCCAGCCTGGGATGGAGCAGCGGCTGCTGCGGCCTTCGCAATCCCACTGGCCTGTTTTGGCTGTTCGGTTGCCGCCGCCGCCGCCGCTGTTGGCGCCATATCCGGCACAGCCCGCGCAATGGCCCCGACGATGGAGGTGGCGGCTGCGGGATTAATCCCCACCGCGCCCTTGACCACATCAACGGTCGTAGCCTTTCGGTCCTTGGGCTTGGCCTGCAGGACCAGATCCGCCGCCTTTACAGGAAGTTCCGCCGATGGAACCGCGGCCAGAACCATCTTATAGGGGTTGGCCTTGGGCGCCTCCTTCCCGAAGGCGGAGCAAACAACTGGAAGGGCAGCGCAAATTATGATGCTGGTAATACGTTTCATACAACTATCCCGACCGGCCCGTCTCAGGCTGGGCGTGACTTTAACTTCAGTATTATTACCAAACCTAGGCGAAGTCGTCAACCTAATTATTTGGTTTTTCGCGGGCCAATTGTCCGCCGGCTTCCACCCGGTGATGGCGGACGGGGGCACCCCGGCCAGGCTAAGACCTTGCCCGTTTCCGGGGGGGACGCGGGCCGAGGCTGTCTTTGATCCGTTTGATATGCCCGCGGCCCATGCCCTTAACCTCGCACCCCAACTCGAGGTAACGGCGGATCTTGTCGTCGTCAAGCACGCAGAAACAGTCCACGACGGCAAAGGGCCTGCCGGCGCTCCTAAACACCTGATCCGGGTCGAGTTTCAAGTACTGGTCGTGTCGAACCGCCAGCACAAGGGCGTCAATCCCTTTCATGGCCGCCCAGAGATCTTTCTCCATGCGCAGATTCTTGAGCGGGGCCTGCCGATGGAAAAAGCGGGCCCAGCTATAATCGGGACGCGGGTAGGTATCTTGCGCCTCAAACTCCCACCAATGGTCCAGGTAGGGATCATGCACTTTAACATCGGCACCCATTTCGGAGAGTTTGCGCACGATGATCTCCGAGCCGCTGTAGCGGGTATCCCCCACATCCTCACGGTAGGCGGCGCCCAGCAGCAGCACTTCCGCGGCGGCGATCGGTTTGCCCATATTTCGCAAGGCGTCGCGCACCAGTTGGGGCGCGTGCAGTGAGCGGGTGTCGTTTATATCAATGGCCAGGGGCGTGATCTTGAAGATGTCATCCTCGAAACCGAAGATGTGGCGGTAGGCCCAGACCCCCAGCCCGCCGTCTTTGGGCAGGCAGTAGCCCCCGATGCCCGGCCCCGGAAAGATGATGTTGGAGTGGGTCGGGCGGACCTTTACGGCTTCGATCACCTTCTTCAAATCCACGCCGTTGCGCTCGGCGAAGATTGACCATTCATCGAGGAACGCGAGAATGGTGGCGCGGTAGCTGTTCTCGATGATCTTGGCCGTCTCCGATTCAATTGGGCGGTCTAGCACAGTCAGCGGGTACTTGTCGGTGTGCAGCACCTCGTTGAGGAACCGGGTGACGCGTTTGCGGGCGGTGGGGTTGACGCCGCTGCACACGCGCCAGAAATCACGGATCGAAGCGACATAGTTCTTGCCGGGCATGACGCGCTCGTAGCTGTGCGCCAGCAACGGCTCGGAACGGATGCCTCGCTTCTTGAAGACCTTCTTCATGATCGGGTAGGCAATCTGCTCGGTGGTGCCGGGGGCGACGGTAGTCTCGATCAACACCAGTGCGGCAGGCGGAATGTTCTCCGCGATCGTCGCAATCGAGGCTTCCAGCGCCGCCATCTCAGCAGCCCCGGTGCGGACGTTGCCCAGAGATTCCTTGAGGTAATCGCACTGGACATCCACCACGACCACGTCAGCCAGTTTCAGCGCCTCCTCGGTGTAGGTGGCCACCAACGTCTGCTTCTCATTAACGCAGCGGCGGATGAGTTGCTCCACCTCCGGGTCCTCCGCCTTGACCGGCGAAACGCCCCGGTTGAGCAATCGAATCTTCCAGAAGCTGCGCGTGCTCGGGCGCTGCACGCCGATGACACACTTCGTCGAACGGCCTTTCTTGTCGGTGGCGTCGGCCACCACGGCAGCCATCACCGCGCCGACAAATCCCAGGCCGACCACCACCACAATTTCCCTGCCAGCCTTGCGGTGTTTGGCCGCCAGCTCCTTTAAACGGGCAAACTCGGCAGAGTACTCCTCCTGGGTGGGCAGCGGACACTTCTCCCCTGAGGGGCTGATTGATACTTGGCTTGTTTTCATATTTGACGGTTCCATACTACGATCCGTTCGCGCCAATCAGTGTCAGAAGGCCCGGGCCATTACAAGCCGCTAATCGCCGAAGCTGATGCCCAGCGCGCGGGCAGCCTGAACCATATCGCCCCTGGGTGGAACGACCCGCAGACGGCCAATCGCCTCTGCAATCGGGACGGCAACCGTGTCGGGCGGGTGCAGCGCGACCATGTACCCGAACTTTTCCTCCGCGATGAGCTGCACGGCCCGGGCGCCAAATCGCGTGCAAATCAACCGGTCAAACGAGGTCGGCGCTCCGCCGCGCTGCAAATGGCCCAGGACACACACGCGCGTTTCCTTGCCGGTGCGCTTGTTTATTTCCGAGGCCACCACGGCACCGATGCCCCCCAGCCGGGCTTCGCGCCTGGCCTCGGCCTCACCCGAGGTCACAAAGTCCGCGCCTTGTTCACGCGCGCCCTCGGCGACAACGACCAGTGTGAAACTCTTGCCCTCGCGCTCGCGCTCAGCAACCTTCGCGCACACGCTCTCCAGGCGAAAGGGAATCTCCGGAATGAGAATCACATCGCCGCCCCCCGAAATGCCGGCGGTGACCGCGATCCAGCCGGCGTAACGGCCCATGACCTCAAGGACCATCACGCGGTCATGGCTCTGCGCGGTTGTGCGCAGCCGGTCCAGCGCGTCGGTGGCGCAGGCCACCGCCGAGTCAAAGCCGAAGGTGAGCGTCGTGGCTTCGAGATCATTGTCTATGGTCTTGGGCACGCCGACAATCGGAACGCCATGTTCAAAGAGCTGCTGCGCCGTCGTCAGCGAACCGTCGCCGCCCACGACCACCAGCGCGCGCAAGCCGAGCTCCTCAATGTTCGCCTTGGCCTGATCCAGGATGTCGCGCGGGATGCGGTTGGTTTCGCCGTGCCCGGTCTTGGCCGCAAACCGGCCTTTGTTTGAGGTGCCCAGCACCGTGCCGCCCACAAAGAGCAGCGCGTCCATCTCCTTGTAATCAAGCTGCCGATAGCGCACTGGTTCCAATAGCCCCTCAAAGCCGTCGAGAAACCCAATGGTGTCCCAGTCGCGCTTGGTAGCGCATTTCACAACCGCCCGGATGACCGTGTTGAGCCCCGGACAATCGCCGCCGCCAGTCAAAATGCCAATTCGTTCCCGCATGACCGAAGACTAAAGGCAGCGGGCTTGAGGCTAAAGCCCAAAGTGGGGCCAGCGTGCAAGGCTCCTTCATCTGCGGTGACTGAGAGACTGCGGACACTTGAGTGCTCAACCCTCATAGAGGTAGTCGGCTGCGCCAGTCCCGCCTCGGAGGTTTCCGACCTTGTGGCGTGGCTCTCTGGCCGTCCCGGGGCCGTCCACCAGTTCGCCGGGCTCAAGCCGGCCCCAGGCCCCCTTGGGCACGCATGCGTCCGGCTGCGCTTGCCTCCCATCCAATTCGCGTGTAATGGATGTCCCATGCGTCCTATCAATCGCCGCACGTTTCTGCATCAAGGCTTGGGCACAGCCGCCGCTATCGTCGCATCGCCACACGCGTTTGGCGGCGCCGCCTCACCCGCCCGCTTCATCCCCGAGCCCTGCGCCCCAAGCGCATGGCGCAAGCACGGGGTGGTTCTTGAACCCACGGAGGACTGGGAAGGCGGGCACATCCAGAACTTCACTTGCCCGGCGGAGCCGCTCGGCGGCGACCGCTGGCGGTTCTGGTACTCGGCCTGCGGCAAGAATTACCTGGTTGCTTACGCCGAGGGCGCTGCGGGCGGCCCATTCAAGAAGTTCCCCGCGCGCTGCACGCCCGGAGATGCCGCAGACGGTCCGTTCACCATCGGCCATCTGCCCGACAGGTGGAACCCGGTTCAAGTGGTGCACATCCTCCTTCGGAACGGCCGTCACCGGATCTATTTCTGGGTCCATGGACCGGGCATCGTCCGTTACCTCGCTGCCGAGAGCGATGACGGCAAACGCTACACCGTCATTGACCCGCTGCGGCCCGTTCTCTACCACCCATCAGACCGGGCCGCCCACGGCGTCGCCTCGCTCGATGGACTGATGATTCACAAGAACCCGAGCCCGAACCGCCCGGCGGAAGAGCCGTTGGCTGTGCCGCGATTGATCTCGAATGATGCAACCAACATCTACCAGCTTCCCGATGGCACATTCGAGATGTACAGCGTGGCGCTGCTGTCGGTGCCCAGGAGCGACCCCGCTTACATGGCCCATGACAATGCCCCAGGCCTGCTGCGGGTGATTGACCGCTATACCTCCGCCGACGGCCTGCATTTCGAGGACCGCAAGCGCGTCATCCAGCGGGACAACCTTGACTCGGTGGATCAGCAGTTCTACTACCTTGCCGCCACTCACACGCCCAAGGGCCAGGTCGGCATGCTGGGCCACTACCGTTGCCAGGCACAGACGATGGACCTGGAATGGTGTTTCTCCCCGGACGGCTCGACGTGGCACCGTCCGCGGCGCTCGGCCTGGCTGGCGCGCGGCGACGAAAAGCAGCCCGACTCTTATGGGATCTACGGCTCGAGCTTTCTCGTTCAGCGTGATCGCCAGTGGCACCTGTTTTACACCGGCGTGAACAGCGCGCACAACAACAAGCACTCCCATGGTCCGCCGCGCACGGTCATCATGCACGCAACCACCCGCTCGATCTGGGCTTGAGAAGAATCGTGCCCCGCCGGCTCATGTCGCGGCCGGCCAACTGCCCGCCACAATGTCGCCCCCCCGGGTGATCTGCCAAAGGCCTCAGAAGTGGCTCTTGATCTTGTCCAGGATCAGCCGTGACACCGTTTCGTCCCCGAAGGTGCCGACGCGGATCCGTATATCCGTGGTCTTGGCCGACACCTTCTCCAACTTGACCACAATACGCTTATCGGCAGCGGTTCGGGCGGTCAGTTCAGCTTGCAGCGCATCCTTGGCCTTGTTGGTGATGGGGAACTCAAGGTCTTTCATCGCGGCCTGCGATGCGCTCCACGCCCGATCCAGGGACACGGCTTCGGAGCCCTTCAGTTCGCCGCTGACGTAGGCATAGGTGCCCACCCCCGCGGCAGCGGCCGCACCCCCTACCAACACGGCAGTACATCCTGCCGTTAGCACCATCAACACTGCTGCCATAGACATTGCCAGCCAGTTTGTCCTTGTAGTCCTCATGCCCAACATTCGTTCAGGAGCGCCTCCCGGTCAACCCGAAGCTGCTTCCCGGTCACGCACGATTCTGCGCCGCTTGCCCCCGCCCGCCCCCCTCTCCTCCCCGTCCCAATACCGTAGTACCTCGGAACTGTTGACAAAGAAGAGTTGCCGTGATAATCTTCTCCCATGACTACAAAACATACAGCAGCGACGGGGGCGAAACTGGCTTACAGCTATCGGCGTTTTTCGAG
>Ga0209201_1000423_pt1 | contig 60890 bp, 45 predicted proteins | sample AD_UKC055_MetaG_FD_184411 | JGI IMG/M metagenome (GOLD analysis project Ga0209201, IMG submission 184411) | Active sludge microbial communities of municipal wastewater-treating anaerobic digesters from USA - AD_UKC055_MetaG (SPAdes) (version 2) | ecosystem: Engineered > Bioreactor > Anaerobic >...
CGGCCGGGTTTTACCCACAGGGCCGATCCAGGCGTCAATACGCCCGCTTGGACTGCCCGCTCAGCTGCGCTGCCGACCCGGCCACAATCCAAATCCGCCCAAATCACTTTCTCGAATCCGGCGTGGGACAACGCCGGGGAGGCGGGGTTTGGGGTGGGCAACAGGGATCAGATGGGGCAGATTAGGAGGCGTGTTTGTGATGAAGCTGAGAATTGCACTAAGACTGGCTGCGGCCGTGCTGTTGCTGGGGGCGGGTCGTGGTTGGGCGGCGATCACGCTGGAGCCTTGGGCGCCGCTGTTTCGGGGGGTGGAGTTTGCGCGCGGGGAGGCGGACACGAATGAGGTCCGGCAGCACAAGGTGTTCGCGCTGCGGGTGGACCTGGCCGATCCGACGGTGGAGTTCTTCTCGACCCCCGCGAATGGCGATGGGGAGAAAGAAACTTACGGGCAGACGACGACGACGTTCGTGGAGAGCTACCGGGTGTCGGTGGGGGTCAACGCAAACTTCTTTTCGCCGGTGAGCACGATCCCCGATGACCCGCGCGAACTGACCGGGCTGGCGGTGTCGCGGGGGGAGGTGGTGTCAGGCTTTGGGAGCGGCTATCCGGCGGTGCTGATCACGCGGAGCAACGCCGTGAGCTTTGCCACGAGCGCGCCGGCGAACCTCACGAACGTTTGGACAGCGGTGGCCGGGTCGCACATGGTCCTGATCAACGGTGCGGCGCAACTGGAGGACTGTGACACCGCGTTCTGCAACGAGAACCCGCGCACGGCAGTGGGGCTGTCTCAGCAGGGACGCTACTTCTACCTGATGGTCATAGACGGGCGGCGTGCGGGTTGGAGCGACGGGGCGACGCTCTACGAAACGGGACAATGGCTCTCCCGCCTGGGGGCGTGGAACGGCTTGAACCTGGACGGCGGGGGATCGTCAGCAATGGCGTGGCTGACCAACGGAACAGCGGCATTGCTCAACCGGCCGAGCGGCGGCGTGCAGCGGGTGAACGGGAATCACCTGGGCGTGTTCGCGCAGCCGCTGACGCCGGTGTTCCTGGCGCAACCATCGAGCCAAACAGTCCCGTTGTGGGAGGGGGCGACGTTCAGCGCGGAGGCAATCGGGGCGCCACCGTTGAGTTACCAGTGGCGGTTCAACGGCACGAACCTGGCGGGCGCTACGGGCCAGAGTTATGCCATTGGCGCGGCGCTCGCGGCCAACGGCGGCAGTTACTCGGTGGTGGTGTCCAACGCGCACGGCGCAGTGACGAGTTCCAACGCGGTGCTGACGGTGCTGCCGCTTTTGTCGCCGTTGCTCGCGGCGGGGAACAATGATTTCGGGCAACTCGAAGCGCCGGCGGCGGCGAGTAACGCGGTGGCAATCGCAGCGGGCGGGTATCACAGCCTTGCCCTGCTCAAGGATGGCACGGTGCTGGCCTGGGGGCGGGATTGGGACGGCGAGGCGAGTGTGCCGACGGGTTTGACGAGCGTCGTGGCGATTGCGGCGGGAGGGTATCACAGCCTGGCGTTGCGGGCCGATGGGACCGTAGCCGCCTGGGGCGCCGATTACTACGGCCAGAGCACGGTGCCGGACGGACTGGGGGAGGTGTGGGCGCTGGCAGCGGGAACGTGGCACAGCCTGGCGTTAACGCGCGACGGGCGAGTGGTGGCGTGGGGCGACAACAGCTTCGGGCAGGCAACCGTCCCGACCGGTTTGACCAGCGTCGTGGCGATTGCGGCGGGAAGCAACCACAGCCTCGCTTTGACAGCGGCGGGTACGGTGGTCGCATGGGGCGGTAACCTGAATGCGGAGGGATATTACGCGGGGCAGAGCATTGTGCCATCCGGCTTGACCGGCGCAGGCAGCATCGCGGCGGGCGGCTGGCACAGCCTGGCGCTGGACGCGGAGCGGATGATCCGCGGATGGGGAGACGACGATTACGGCCAGGCGACGACGCCGGCGGGATTGACGAATGCGGTGGCCATTGCGGCCGGGGCGGCGCACAGCGTGGCGTTGCGGGCGGACGGAAGCGTGTTGGCGTGGGGCAGCAACTGGCAGGGCCAGGGCGCGCTGCCGACCGGGGCGACGGGCTTGATCGCGATCGCGGCGGGAGATTACCACACGCTGGCGTTGCTGGGCGATGGCACGCCAAGCGCAACGATGTTCGCGGCGCAGCGGCGCGGAGCCAGGTTCTCCGTGCTGGTGCAAACGGATATGGTGGGGCAATACGCCCTGGAGTACGCCGACTCGCTGCCAGGATCGAACTGGACGGCGCTGCCGGCATTGAACGGGAACGGGGCAGTCGTGCAACTGACCGATCCGCAAGCGACTAACACGCATCGGTTCTACCGAGTGCGGCGGTGGTAGCCGCGCTGGCCACTGCGGTAGCCCACGAGACGCGCGCACCCCGGACATGAATCTCGCGGTGGCGGAGTAATCCCCCGGCCAGAGGCCAGCCCCCCCTTAGACCATCAACTCAGGTTCGGCTACTGCCTCCACACCCCTGCTCTCTTGCCAGCCTTCCACGCCGTGTACAAGGGGTGTACGCCGGGTGCACGCCGGGTGTACATGCGGTTTTCAGTTGTGCAGCCGGTGAGCATCCCTTGTACTCCCCTTGTACACGCCCTATTGGTGGCTATGGCGTGGGGCGAAATGGTGTGAATTGGAGAGTTTCGGGGCACAATCCCTGCCGGTGGGTAATTGTGTGCGGAAGTGGGGAAGTCTCGGAGTGTGTCCAAACAATGGACACCCGGGGTGGGCACGGTGGGGCTGCAGGTCGGTAGAAGGGAGATTTCTCTTCCTTTTGAACCCGGCTTGCTATACCAAGCCTGCCAGTGAAACTGCCGCCAACATAGACTATCCCATGAACCAATCACTGAAAGCCGCCATGAATCGCCGACAATTCCTCCACGCTACCGGTCTTGCTACCGCGGCCGTTGTGGCGGGGGTGCGCCAGACCGCCAATGCCGCGCCCGGCATCGAAGTCATTGACACGCGTGTCATCAGCCGCCAGCCGCAGTCCTACCACGGGTGGCCAACGGTTGCGCGCCGGCGCAACGGCCAGTTGTTGCTGGTTTGCTCCGGTGGACGCGAAGGGCATGTCTGTCCCTTTGGCCGGGTCGAGTTGATGGTTTCCTCCGACGAAGGACGGAACTGGGGCTGGCCGCAAGTGCTCCTGGACGGCGCTACAGACGACCGGGATGCCGGGGTGCTGGAAACGGCTCGGGGCTCAATCCTGGTGACTACGTTCACCTCGCTGGCCTACGAGCAGACCCTCGAGAAGGCACGGGCACGGAAGACCGGGGAAGCGGGGGGATGGGCGCCCGAGCGCCTTGATGCCTGGCAGGCGGCGCATAACCGTCTGACTGCGGAACAACGCCGCGCTGAATTGGGCCAGTGGATGATCCGCTCGACCGATGGAGGCGTGACCTGGTCCGCGCGCTACCCGACGATCGTGAACAGCCCGCACGGACCGGCTCAGCTCGCCGATGGCCGTCTGCTTTATGCCGGGGTGGAGCTGTGGACCGGCAAGCGACGGGTCGGGGTGTGCGAATCGCGGGACGACGGCCAGACCTGGCGCTGGCTGGCGGAAATCCCGGCCCGGCCCGGCGATGATCCCAAGCAATACCACGAACTGCACGCCGTCGAGACCGGCGACAAGCGCATCCTCGTTCAGATCCGGAACCATAACTCGGCCAACGAAGGCGAAACCCTGCAGACGGAGTCCACGGATGGGGGCAAGACCTGGTCGGTGCCCCGCGCGATCGGCGTTTGGGGCTTGCCTTCGTTTCTGCTCCGGCTGCGCGACGGCCAGCTACTCATGACCTACGGACACCGCCGCGCGCCCTTGGGCAACCAGGCCCGTGTCAGCCCCGACCACGGGCGCACCTGGTCGGAGCCGGTGATCATTTCCGGAGACGGCGTCTCGGGCGACCTGGGTTATCCCAGCACAGTCGAGCTCGAGGACAAGTCGCTGCTCAGCGTCTGGTACGAGGTAATGCGGGGCATGCCGCACGCAGTGCTCCGGCAGGCGCACTGGCGGCTAAAGGGCTAAGAGCGGAATTGGGGATGCTGCTGCAGCTTTTCCCACGTGGCGGGGGAAAGCCGGGCCTGGCGATAGACTGGCTCCCACAGGGGCTCCGCGCTGCTGGAACGGTACGCCCGCTGCAGCCACCGGCGATCCAGCGGCTCGGCGATGAGGTCGGGGGTGTTCGCGGCGATCGTGGTTTCCTCCTTCTCCCCGGTGGCGTGGCCGATGCCGACATGGAACCCAGCCAGCAATAGCGTGACGCGCAGCAGGGTGCTGCGCGAGTAGGTGGGCAACGCGCAGGCACGCGCCGGGTCGAGCAGGCCGAATAGGCGAGAGAAAAGCGGCTGCGTCCACATCGCCGGATTGGTCGCGGGCGAGAACGCGTCGAACATGATCACATGCGGCTTGGCGAGCTTCCGCGCGGCAGGCTCGGCAAGCAGGGTCGGGAAGTCTGCCAGGTGCATGTCCCATGTCACGGTTTGGGGGCCGTCCCGGAAGACGCAGTGTCGGTCGCGCAGAAGGCGTTCGAGGTGCTCTTCGTATCCCCGCAAGTAGCCAAGCGCATCGGTGTGCCGCAGCGCGAAGGCCAGCGGCTCGAGCGTGTGGTCAAAGCTCAACAGCCGCACGGCGCAGGGCATGCCGCGGGTTGCCCGCAGGGCGGTCAGGGCGTTGGCGGCGGCGCCCAGGCCGACATCCCATAGGACAAATTCGCCCTGGTGCGGCTGCACCCGTTCGGCCAGGCGCAGTTGCCGGACATACAACGCCTCGGCTTCGGCGACCGGGCCGACCACGGGGTGAAACGTCTCATGGTGGGCCAGGGAATGAACGCTGTGCGCGCCATTGGCGAGCTTCACGATGCGGTAACCGGCAGCGGAATCCACGGCGGGATCTGCCTACGGGCCTTTGCGCTGGAGCCGGGCTGAGACCTTCTCCGCCTCCCGCATGACACGGAGCAGGTTGGCGCCGGCCACTTTTCGGATGTCCTCGCGGTCATAGCCGCGCCGTAACAATTCCGCCAGCAGCGCCGGGTAGCAGGAGACGTCTTCCAGGCCGTCCGGCGCGCCGTCAAAGCCCTCGAAATCCGCGCCGATGCCGACGTGGTCTATGCCAGCCACTTTGCGCACGTGGTCAATATGATCCGCCACATCGGCCAGGCCGGCTTCGTGCAGAGCCGGATGTCGCCGGCGCCACTCCGCCCGGCCCTGTTTGTAGCGGGCCGAGTCCTCCCCGTAGAGCTGGCGGAGGCGCGCCTTCTCGGCCTCCGACGCTTCCAGGGCCAGGCGGCCTTGCTCGGTGAGAAAGCCGGGCAGAAAGCAGACCATCACCACCCCGCCGTTGCGCGCCGTCAGCTTCAGGACATCGTCCGGAACGTTGCGGGGGGAATTGCACAGCGCGCGCACGGAGGAATGGGAGAAGATGACCGGAGCCTGGCTGACCTTCAGCGCGGCGCGCATGGTCTGGTCCGTGACGTGCGAAAGGTCCACCAACATGCCCAGGTGGTTCATTTCGCGGATGACTTCCTCGCCGAATGGGCTCAAGCCGTGATGCGTCGGCTTGTCGCCAGCTGCATCGGCCCAGTCGGTGTTCTTGACGTGCGTGAGGGTCATGTAACGCGTGCCCAGGCTGTAGGCCATCCGCAGGATGGCCAGCGAGTTGTTGATCGAATGCCCGCCTTCCACGCCGATCAGGGCGGCAATCTTGCCCTGGCGGTGGACTCGCTCGAGGTCGGCGGCAGTCAGGGCCAGCTCGAAGGTCTCGGGGTAACGCCCCACCATCCGGTGAACGAGGTCTATCTGCTCGAACATCATCTGCACCGCGGGCGGGCCGGAGGGCACCGGGGGGACATACGCGGCCCAGAACTGTGCGCCGACGCCGCCCGCCCGCAGGCGGGGGATATCGGTGACCAGGGATGGGCTCACCTTTCGGGTGTCGCGCGCCAGGTCCAGGGCTTCCAGGTCATTGTTGTACTTGCGGTATTGCCACGGGAGGTCATTGTGGCCGTCAATGAGCGGCGATTCGCGCAGCAGTTGGCGGACCGCAGCCAGGGCGGCCGGGTCGGGTGTTGCGGGCGGTGCCGCGTCGGCGGCGGAAAGGCTGGCGGCAGTCATATACAGGGACAAAAGGTTGGCCCCAATCCTGGAGCACAGGCTCATAATGACGCCAGACTGAAGCGAAGCAGGCGTTTGGTCAAGCAGCGGCGCATCTGGCGCGTGGGGCGTGGGGCGTGGTGCGTGGGCGCGGTGCGAAGCGGGCTCTTGGTCAAGCAGCGGCGCATCCCCTTGCCCCGACAACGGAGTTTGCATCCGGCGGGCACAACTGAGTAGAATGCTGCCCTGGCACCATGAGAAGATCGAAATCAGAGCCTAAGATTGAACTGAAAGCTGTTATCCTCGCGGGCGGGACGAAAGTGGCCCAGGGGAACAAGCCCATGCTGTTGCAGAAACTGGGTGACCGCACGATCCTGGATTACGTCGTGGCCAACGCGCGCCAGGTCGTCTCGGCGGATGATCTCTATGTGGTGGTTGGTGATCGGCACGAGGAGGTGCGCGCCCAACTGGGTAACGGGCTCCACTATGTCGTGCAGGAGAAGCCGCAGGGCACCGGGCACGCGGTGCGGCAGTTGGCTCCCCTGCTCAAAGGTTATGAGGCGAACCTGTTGATCCTGTACGGAGACACCCCGCTGTTCCGTCCGGCGTCTATTCGCGGGCTGCTCAACCGGCATGCCCTGCGCCAGGCGCATCTGACCCTGTTGACCGCCATCTCCCCCCGGCCCCTGCCCTACGGGCGCATCATTCGCGATGCCGGCGGGTGCATCATAGACATCATCGAGGAGACCGAGGCTTCCGCCGCCGTCCGGGACATCCACGAGCTCAATGTGGGCGCCTACATCGTCTCGGCGCCGACCATCTTTGCCGCGCTGGAGAAGCTCGCCCCGGCGCCGGACGGCAGATATCAATTGACGGACTGTGTCCACGAACTCATCCGCTCGGGCCTGCGGGTTGAAAGCTACCAAATCTACGACCCGGACGAAATCCAGGGCATCAACACGCCTCAGGACCTGGAACAAGCCGAGTTCATCTTGCAGAAGCGCCTCTTCCGGCCGCGCCGGGAGGAGGAACAGAACCAGGTGTCGTTTGGCACCGGCGGCTGGCGGGCAGTGATTGGCGAGGGGTTCACGCTCCACAACGTGCGGCGCTTGTGCCAGGCACTCGCCAACGAGATCACGCGCCGCGGCGAGGAAAAGCGCGGCGTGCTGATCGGCTACGACCGCCGATTCCTGTCAAGGCAGGCCGGCGATGCCGCCGCGGAGGTCTTTGCCGGGAATAACATCCCGGTGACCCTGCTGAGCGAGGACGCGCCCACGCCGCTCGTCACCTACGCCACGGCGGTTAAGAAAGCCGCCTACGGCCTGATGTTCACCGCCAGCCATAATCCACCCGAATGGAACGGCCTCAAAGTGTTCCACGGCGACGGCTCGCTGCTGCTGGACGACGAGACCGGGAAGATTCAGTCCGAAACGAACCGGCTTCCCCTCGAGGAGGTCATCAAGATTGACCTGGACATCGCGCTCGAGAGCGGCATTGTCCAGCCGGGTGATTTCACCAATCAATACGTGGACGCGGTGGAGACCTTGATCAACCTCGACGCCATCCGCCAGGCCGGACTCAAGGTCATCGTTGACCCGATGTACGGCGTGGGGCAGCTCACGCTGGGCACGATTCTCACCGAAGCGCGCTGCCGGGTGACGTTCATCCACGAGCGCCACAACCCGCTATTTGGCGGCCGTTCGCCCGCGCCGAACCTGGACGCCCTGCGGCTGCTGGCGACCCACGTCGTCGAAGACCGCTACGACCTGGGCCTGGCCACCGATGGCGACGCCGACCGCATCGCGATCGTGGACGAGCGCGGCGAATACATCACCATCAATGACATTCTGCTGCTGGTGTATTGGTACGCGCACGAAATCCGCCAGGAGAAGGGCGGCGTGGTGCGCAACCTGGCCACCACCCACCTGCTGGACCGGCTGGCAAAGCATTTCGGCGAGCAGTGCATCGAGGTGCCGGTGGGGTTCAAGCACATCGCCAGCGCGATGGTTGCCCACAATTCGCTCCTGGGCGGCGAGTCGAGCGGCGGGCTGACCATTCGCGGGCACATCCTGGGCAAAGACGGCATTTTCGCCTCGGCCCTGATCGTCGAAATGCTCGCGCGGACGCGCCAGAGGATTTCGCAACTGCGGGAGCGCGTTTACGACATCACCGGCCGCCTCTACAGCCTCGAGGACAGCATCCCCTCCACGCCCGAGATGCGCGTGGCCGTCCCCCGGCGGCTGGAGAAGACGCCGCTCAAGGAGATTGCCGGCTGCCCGGTCGTGAAGGTCTCCCACCGGGATGGGACGAAATTCTACCTTGGCAGTGACAACTGGGCGTTGGTGCGCTTCTCCGGCACCGAGCCGATCCTGCGGCTGTTCGCCGAGGCCGATTCGCCCGAAAAGGCCGCCGCGCTGCTCCAACACCTGCGCGGGTTTGTGACGGCGTAATGGGGCCTGGAGCTGCGCCCGGAGCGGCACGGCTGCCGGTTGGGCCCGGCAACGCCAGGGCGATCAGCGACACATTGTCACCGCGGGGTCAAGGCGGTCCCGCTCCTCTAACGTTCTGCCAGGTATTTCACAACCTGCTCGCAGACGTTGGCGGGGGTGAAGCCGAGCTTCTCGTCCAGCACCTTGGCCGGCGCCGAGTAACCAAAGGTCTCAAGGCCGTAAACTTTGCCCCGGGCTCCGACCAGGCCCGCCAGCGTGACGGGCAGCCCGGCGGTCAAGCCGAAGGTCGGCAGTTGCGGCGGGAGGACGCTGGCCTGGTATTCGGGCGTCTGCTCGCGGAAAAGGCCTTCCGAGATGACTGACACCACGCGGGCTTTGAGCCCTTTCTTCGCGGCGAGCAGCTCAGCGCCGCCAATGAGCGTGGAGACCTCCGAGCCGCTGGCCACAAGCACGACATCCGGCGTGCCGTTGCAATCGAGCGCAACATAGGCGCCCTTCTCTGCTTGCAGCGCATCCTGGTAACGGGTGTTCCCGGCCCTGGCCGGAATGTCCTTGATGTTCTGGCGCGAGAAGATCAGGGCTGTGGGCGTGGCGGTGTTTTCCAGCGCCATCTTCCAGGCCACGGAGGTCTCGGCGGCATCGGCGGGGCGCAGGGCCAGGAGGCTCCGCTGCCCTTTGTGGTTCTTCAGGTGCTCCATGAGGCGGATTTGGGCTTCCTGCTCGACCGGCTGATGGGTGGGGCCGTCCTCGCCCACGCGGAAGGCGTCGTGGGTCCAGATGAACTTGACCGGCAGCCCCATGAGCGCCGAGAGGCGGACCACCGGCTTCATGTAGTCGCTAAAGACAAAGAAGGTGCCGCACGCGGGCACGACGCCTCCGTGCAGCGCCATGCCGTTGCAGAGGCCGGCCATTGTCAGTTCGCTCACCCCGGCCTGCAGGAACGCGCCGCTGAAGTCGCCCTTGACGAACGGTTTGGTCTGCTTGAGGAAGCCGTCGGTCTTGTCGCTATTGGACAGGTCGGCGGAGGCGACAATCATGTTCTCCACCTTTCGCGCCAGCCAGCCCAGCACCGTGCCCGAGGCGGCGCGGGTGGCGATGTCGGGCTTGTGCGCGATTTCCTCGAAGTTCAGGGGCGGCAGTTTGCCTGAGAGGAACAAGTCCAGCTTGGCGGCCAGCTCGGGATTGGCCTTTGCCCAGCGGCGCTGTTTGGCTTTACGGGCGGCAGCCGCCGCGATCTTCTGTTCCCTGGTCTTCTGGTAGAGTTCAGCCACTTCAGGGAAAACGGTGAACGGGTCCGCCGGGTTGCCGCCCAGGTTGGCGATGGTCTTCTCGAAGGAAGCGCCCGCCTCGCCCAGCGGCATGCCATGTGTGGCGCACTGGCGCTCGAAGCTGGCGCCGTCGGCCTTCAGCGCTCCCTTGCCCATGATGGTTTTGCCAATTATCAGGCTGGGCTTCTTCTTTTGCCTGATCGCCTTGGCTAAAGCAGCGCGAATCTGGTCCGGGTCGTTGCCGTCAATGGTGCTCACGCTCCATCCCCAGGCCCTGTACTTCCGGGCGGTATCCTCGCAGGTGACCGCGCTGGTGTCTGTGGAAAGCTGGATATCGTTGGAATCGAAGAACATGATCAGGTTGCTCAGGCCGAGGAACCCGGCGATGCGGCCCGCCCCTTGCGAGATCTCCTCCTGCACTCCGCCGTCCGAAATGAAGGCAAATGTCTTGTGGGCCATCCACTCGCCAAAGCGCGCGCACAAAAAGCGTTCCGCGATGGCCGCGCCGACCGCGCTGACATGGCCCTGGCCCAGCGGTCCGGAGGTGTTCTCCACGCCGCGGCTGACCTCAAGCTCGGGGTGGCCGGGCGTGGGGCTGCCCCATTGGCGGAAGTTCTTCAGCTCCTCCAGCGTGTAAAACCCGCTCAGCGCCAGCACCGAGTAGAGCATCGGCGACATGTGGCCCGGGTCCAGGAAAAACCGGTCCCGCATATGCCAGCCCGGGTCGGTGGGATCGTAGCGCAGAAACTCGGTGTAGAGAACATTGATGAAATCAGCGCCGCCCATCGCCCCGCCCGGATGGCCGGACTTGGCCTTTTCAACCATGGCGGCGGCAAGGATGCGGATATTGTCGGCTGCCCTATTAGTGAGTGTTGTTTGCATGTTGTCGGGCAGGGATTATTTGTTTCCAGCGACAATTATCAAGAGCTTTCGGCGGGGCGCGTTTGGACGCCATTTCCCCAATTGGAGACAATCGCCACCCGAGGTTGCGCTTGACGCCCCGAGCGAGGAGCCGCTAGATTCCGCACGGTTCTGAATGATGTTTGGCTCGAAGCTTGAGATTTCCCTTGCCTCCCGGGCGGCCCTGCGGTTGGACAATCCAGCCGGCGCGGTTCGATTGCCCGGCTGGCGGAGCGCGGACACGGGCGTGTTATGGTAATCAGCCGCTCGCCCTACCGCATTTCCTTCTTCGGCGGAGGCACGGACTACCCGGCGTGGTACCGGGAAAACGGCGGCGCCGTGCTGGGCACAGCGATTGACAAGTACTGCTTCATCACCTGCCGTTACTTGCCGCCTTTCTTCGAGCACCGCCTGCGCCTGGTCTATTCCAAGATCGAGGACTGCCAGCGCGCCGCGGACATCCAGCATCCGGTCGTGCGCACGGTGCTCGAGATGCTGCACGTCGAGCGCGGGCTGGAGATTCATCACGACGGCGACCTGCCCGCCCGCAGCGGCATGGGGTCCAGCTCGGCGTTTACCGTCGGCTTGCTCCATGCGATGTATGGCCTGCTGGGGCGGCTGACCTCCCAGAATCAGTTGGCCACAGACGCCATTCACGTCGAGCAGGACTTGATCGGCGAGACCGTCGGCTCGCAGGACCAGGTTTTTGCGGCGCACGGCGGATTCAATCTGATTGAGTTCAAGCGCGACGGCAGTTTTCACGTCGAGCCGCTGACCCTGCCCCGCGGGCGGCTGGATGAGCTGAATGGCTCGCTGATGCTCTTCTACACCGGTTTGCGCCGCACCGCCTCCGAAGTGGCCGCCAGTTACGTGACGGACATCGGCGCGCGGACCCGGCAGTTGACCCGCATGCGCCAGATGGTGGACGAGGGGCTGCGGATCCTGTCGGACGGCGGCTCGCTGGACCGGTTTGGCGATCTGCTCGACGAGGCCTGGCGGCTCAAGCGCAGCCTCAGCGGCGCCGTCTCCAACTCGCAGGTGGACGAAATATATGCCGAAGCCAAGCGCGGCGGTGCGCGCGGCGGCAAGCTGCTCGGCGCGGGCGGCGGCGGCTTCGTGCTTTTCTACGTGCCGCCCGCATGCCAGCAGCAGGTGAGGGAACGGTTGCGCGACCTGCTCTGGGTCCCCTTCCAGTTTGACACCAGCGGCAGCGAAATCATTTTCTACTCCGCCGAGCAGGATTATGCCGAGCTCGACCAGGCCCGGGCAAACCACCCGGCTCCCACGTCCCGCGAGGCATTCCCGGTCTCCGGCCCGGGCGCTCCGCGCAAACAGACCAAAGCATGACCGCCAACGACCTCATCAATTTCGAGACCGAAATCGCGAACCTCTTCAACGCCGCCAAGATTCGCGCCCCAGTCCACCTCTACTACGGCAACGAGGCACAGATGATCGAAATCTTCCGGGACGTGCGCCCGGAGGACTGGGTCTGCTGCTCCTGGCGCAGCCATTACCAGTGCCTGCTCAAGGGCGTCCCGCCCGAAAAGGTGCGCGAGGAAATCCTCGCCGGCCGCTCCATCTCACTCTGTTTCCCTGAATACCGGGTAATCTCCTCGGCCATTGTCGGCGGCGTCCTGCCCATCTCGGTGGGCATTGCGCTGGGCCTCAAGCGCCGGGGCGAGGCGGCGCGCGTGCACTGTTTCATGGGCGACATGACCTCCGAGACCGGCATTGCCCACGAGTGCATCAAGTACTCCTTCAACCACCACCTGCCCATCCGGTTCATCGTCGAAGACAACGGCAAGTCGGTCTGCACCGACACGCGCGAGACCTGGAATCAGCCCGCCCTGACTTGCGAGCAATCGCCCCACCCGCTGGTCGTTCACTACAAATACCAAACCAAGTATCCCCATGCCGGCGCGGGCGTGCGGGTCCAGTTCTAGCCCATGAAGTACTTCGATGAAATGTGCCGGGCGATGGAGTACCTCGCTCGCGATCCGCGGGTGATGTTCCTCGGCCAGGCGGTGGCCTGCCCCGGCACCGCCATGTCCAACACCCTCAAGAATGTCTCGCGGGACAAGCTGCTCGAGCTGCCGGTGGCCGAGGAGATGCAGATGGGCATGTCCAGCGGCATGGCCCTGGCCGGCCACGTGCCGGTCACCATTTTCCCGCGATGGAACTTCCTGTTGCTGGCCGTCAACCAGGTCGTCAATCACCTCGACAAGTTCCCGCTCATGTCCAACGGCGGCTACCGACCCAAGGTGATCATCCGCACCGGCATCGGCTCGGTGCGCCCGCTGCATCCGCAGCATCAGCACATCGGCGACTTCACCGACGCCTTCCGGCTGATGTGCCACAACATCGAGGTCATCCGGCTGGAGGAGCCGCAGGACATTTTCCCCGCCTACCAGCGGGCTTTGGAACGCGAAGACGGCAAGAGCACCATCGTGGTTGAATATGGCGACTACTACAACGAGAAGTAACCCGGCGGCGCCCTTGAACTGGCCGCTGATGAATAACAACATCACGCGCGCCGACCTGGACGCGCTCGTGGCTTACCTCGGCCAGGACAGCCCGATGCTGACCCAGTCCCAGCAGGTTCGCCTGTTCGAGCAGGAGTGGTCCGACTGGCTCGGTGTCAAATACAGCGTCTTCGTCAACTCGGGTTCCTCCGCGAACCTGCTGACGATGGCCGCGCTGCGCGAGCGGCTCGGCCCGGGCGAGATCATCGTGCCCTCCCTCACCTGGGTTTCGGATATTGCCTCCGTCATCCAGTGCGGTTTCAAGCCGGTGTTCGTGGACATCAACCCGCGCACGCTGGGCATGGACGACCAGGAAGTCATCGCCCGGTTGACCCCGCAGACGCGGGCGGTTTTCATCACCCACATCCTTGGCTACAACGCCCTCACCCAGCGGCTGCTGGACGAGTTGAAGGCCCGCAACATCCCGCTCATCGAGGATGTGTGCGAATCTCACGGCGCGACCTTCCAGGGCCGGAAGCTCGGCGGCTTCGGCCTCATGTCCAACTTCTCGTTCTACTATGCCCACCACATGAGCACGATCGAGGGCGGCATGATTTCCACCAACGACGCCGATTACTACGAAGCCCTGCGCATGTTCCGCTCGCACGGCATGGTGCGCGAATCAGGCTCCGAAACGCTCAAGGAGAGCTACCGCCGGCAATACCCCGACCTGAACCCCGACTTCATCTTCGCCTTCCCGGCCTACAACGTCCGCAGCACGGAAATCAACGCCGTGCTCGGCCGCGCCCAGCTCAAGCGGCTGGACCAGAACAACGAGCGCCGCCGGGCAAACCTGCGCCTGTTCCTGGATCACCTCGACGCCAGGAAGTACCGCACCGGCTTTGAGCTCGAAGGGAGCTGCAACTACGCTTTCACTCTCATCCTGCGCCAGCCCGACCCGGCCTTCAGCGCCAAGGTCGAGCAGTGCCTGCGCCAGGCCAAGGTCGAGTTCCGGCGCGGCACCTCAGGCGGCGGCAACCAACTTCGCCAGCCCTACGCCCGCAAGCTGCTCGGCGACCGGGAATTCGAGAAGTTCCCCAAAGTGGACCACGTCCACTTCTTCGGCTATTATATCGGCAACTACCCGGAGCTGGAGCACGACAAGATCCTGGCCCTGTGCGCCTTGCTCAACCAGATCGGGTAGCTCAACACGCTTAACCGATGAACCGCCAGCTCGATGCACTGTTTGTTAGCCCGGACTCCTCCTTCCAGGCCTACCAGGCCCTGAGCAAGGACTTCTCCGCCATCGAGCCGCCCACCTGGGCGTTGCTGCTGGCCCAAAGCTGCCGCGCCAAGGGCTTCGGCGTTGGCATCCTGGACTGTTGCGCGGAGCGGCTGACGGTCGAGGACTCGGTCAAGCGCATCGCCGAAGCCAATCCCCGGCTGGTCTGCCTGGTCGTTTACGGCCAAAACCCCAACTCCGGCACGACCAACATGATCGGCGCCACCGCGCTGGCCCGGTCGCTCAAGCAACAGCACCCCGGCTACCCCATTTGCTTTGTCGGCTCGCACACCAGCGCCTTGCCCCTGGAAGTGCTCGCGCTGGATTGCGTGGACCTGGTCCTGCTCAACGAAGGCGTTTACGCCCTGCACAACCTGCTGCAGACCGACCTCAAGACCGGCCTGGACAAGGTCAAGGGCATTGGCTACAAGCCGGATGGCCGGCCCGTCCTCAACCCGCCCGAGCGCGTCGTGCCCCAGGACCGCATGGACGCCGACCTGCCGGGCTCCGCCTGGGACCTGCTCCCCTATCGGCAGCGCCCGCTCGACCTCTACCGCGCCCATTTCTGGCACGCCGAGTTCAACCACGACTACCGGACCCCGTTCGCCGCCCTTTACACCTCGCTGGGCTGCAAGTTCAAATGCGACTTCTGCATGATCAACATCGTCAACCGTGTTGACAATGCCGACGGCGTGGTCGCCTCCCACTCCCCCAACATGCGCTTCTGGTCGCCGGACTTCATCATCGGCGAATTCGAGAAGCTGGCCCAGCTCGGCGTCGAGACCCTGCGCATCTCCGACGAAATGTTCTTCCTCAACAAGCGGTTCTTCGAGCCCTTGCTCAACCTCATCGTCGAGCGCGGTCTCAAGCTCCGCATGTGGTCTTACTCGCGCATTGACACCGTCCAGGCCCACTACCTGGACCTGTTCCGGCGCGCCGGCATCAACTGGCTCGCGCTGGGCGTGGAGGCGGGCAACCAGATGATCCGGCATGAGGTGTCCAAAGGCTCCTTCAAGGACGTTAATATCCGGCAGGTCGCCCAAACGATTCGCGAGCACGGCCTGAACATCATCGCCAATTACATCTTCGGCTTCCCGGAAGACACGATTGAGACGATGCAGCAGACGCTGGATCTGGCCCTGGAGCTCAACACCGAGATGGCCAACATGTACCCCTGCCAGGCATTGCCCGGCAGCGCCCTTTACTCCCTGGCCCGCACCAACGGCTGGGCCTTGCCGGATTCCCCGGCCGGCTACGGCTTCCTCTCCTACGAAAGCCAGCCCATGCCCACCCGCCATTGCTCCGCCGCCGAGGTCCTGCGCTTCCGCGACCAGGCCTGGCAGAAATACTTCACCAACCCCGATTACCTCGCGCTCGTCGAGCGCAAGTTCGGCCTCCAGCAGCGGCGCAACGTCCAGGCCATGGCCAGCATCCCACTCCGGCGCAAGCTCCTGGGCGATCCCCCGCCCGAGAACGGCGCCCGCACCCCGTCCGCCTGATTCTGATGATGGCCGACCTGAGCGTCATCATCACCTCGCACAATAAGCCCCGCTTCGCCAAAGAAGCCGTCCAAAGCCTGCTCGACCAGACCCACCCCAACTGGCAGGGCATCCTTGTGGACAGCGGCGTGCTCCTGAACCAGGGCTTCTTCAACTACCTCAGCGACCCGCGCCTGAAAATTGTCCCCTCCGGTGAAACGCCCGAACTGGCCCGGACCAAGAACATGGCCTCCTGGTGCTTCAATCGCATCCTTAACTCCGGCCAACTCACCGGCGAGCTGATCATGTACCTCAACGACGATGACCTGCTCTACCCGGAAGCCTTCGCGACCTTCTGGGGCTACTACCGGCGGCACGACCGCGAGCCGCAGGCCATGTACGCCTCGCAGGACATCGGCCTGGTGGCCCCGGACGGCCAGACCCGCATCATCGGCCGCCGCATCGCCGACCGCCCGGGCGGCCGCTCCTGCCGGGGACGCCGGATGGATTGCCGCGTGGACTACCTCCAGTTCTGCCACACCGCCAGCATCCTCGGCCGGCTCCGCGAGACCTATAAAACCACCCAATACCACTCCGAAGACAAGCGCGACGCCCACCATGCCGACGGCATCTTCATGGAGCAGATCGGGGCGCTGACCAAAATCCACAACATTGACAAGGTCGTGAGCATGAACCGCCGCACCACCGAAAGCGCCAACCTGGAGTATTCCGCCTCCGCCCTCGGCCGCGTCATGGTCACCCTCCGCGCCAAGCTCCGCGGCGCCCGCCAACGCCTCTTCTCCCCCCGCCGCTACTGAACCCGGCAACGGAACTCACTGCCCCGGCAGGATGCGGTAAAAGTACTTCGGATGGAACGGCGATGAAGCATCCACGCTCGTATCCACCCAGATTTCCACCGGCTGCGCCAACGTCAGATTGGTTAATGTAACCCACGCGTTGGTGTTGGCTAAATCAGCCGTGCGGTCAATGATGTAGGAGTAACCAATGACCCCCTCGATTGTCAGGGTCGGAGAGAAGCTAAGTGAAACCCCGGCCGGGTTGACGACGACTTGGGCAGCTACATTAGTAGTGCTCCCGAACAGGCTGCTCACCACCACTGAATACAGCCCGCCGTTCGTGAACTGGATGCTCGTGAAATTGAGCGTCGCGTCTGTCGCCCCGTCAATCGCCACGCCGTCCTTGTACCACTGGTAAACCAGGTCTCCTGAGCCAATCGCTCCAACCGACAGGACGGCGCTCTTTCCCCAAATCGTTGTCGCGCCGAGGAAGGGCGAGGTGATGCTGGGCGACATGCTCAACGTGGCCGTGTCGCTCAGTTGAGAACTGTAGCCGTTGCCGACCAACACGGCATAGTCACCCATATCCGACATCAGAACATTGGTAAGGCTCAGGATGCTGGAGGTGGCGCCCGCTAGACTAGCGCCATTGAATGTCCATTGGTAAGCCGGAACCGGGTAGCCCTCGGCGACCACGCTGAACGACACTGTGCTTCGCGCCGGAACCACCTGGCTGGCAGGCTGGGTGGTGATGCTGACCGGCACATAAACGGTCAGCGTCGCCACGGCGCTGGTCACCGCGCCATACGCATTGGTGACAATTACAGAGTAGCTGCCGGCATCGCTGATCTGGACGGGATTGAGGTTGTAAGTGGCACTGGTTGCTCCGGGAATGGCTCCAGAACTGTCCATCCACTGATAGCCGAGCGGTTCGGTGCCGGAGGCGGACACGCTCAGCTCCAGAACTGTTCCGGCTGGCACAGTCCAACTCCGAGGCTCCTGCACTATGGACGGCGGGAATACCACCGTCACCGTTGCGACTCCACTGGTGACAGAGCCGTAGGGGTTGGAAACGACCACCGAGTAGCTGTCGTTGTCTGCGGTCTGGGCGTTGATGATGGTGTAGGTGGAGTCGGTCGCCCCGGCGATCCATCCCGTGCTGTTCTGCCACTGGTAAGACAGCGGCGGAAGTCCAGCCGCGTTGGCCGTCAAAACCGCATTGCTCCCCGCCAACACTACCAGGTTCGGCGGGGAGACACTTACCGACGGCGGCGCAACAAAGTTCGCCTGAACCACCTTGTTTGTGGTCACAACAACGGTCAGCGGATTGTTGGTGCCGCCAGCATCTCCACTCCAGCCATAGAAACTGGCGCCCGCATCCGGCACGGCCGTCAGAGTTACGGTGTCGCCCGGATTGTAGTAGCTTTGCTGAGGGCTCACAGTCACCGTGCCTTTGCCCACAACAACGGCATTCAGGGCATACTTCCCAACCGGCAAGGCGGAGAACAGCGCATTGACCATAGGCGTGGCGTTGGTCACCACAAAGGCTGTCGGAGTGTTTGTGCCAGCAACCGCTCCACTCCAAGTTACCAGGTATTTCCCGCTGTCCGGCACTGCGGACACCCTGAGCGTCGTGCCGAACGCAACCGGGTTTGGTTCGCTTTGGACAATGCGGCCACCTCCCACCGGACTGGCGCCCACAGCCGTTCCGAAAATCCCCTCTACGTTGTTCGTCTGGACGATCGTCAGACTTAGCGGGTTGTTTGCCCCGCTGGCATCGCCTTGCCAGCCAACGAAAGTCCAACCATTGCTTGCCGCTGCCGACACGGTTACCACACTGCTGGCGGAGAAATACGTGGCGGGAGCAATGACCTCGCCATTAACGAACACAGCGCCCCCGCCCGGCGTGGTGACTGTCAGCGGATAGTCCGTCTGAACAAACACCGCCTGCACGCTCCGCGGCCCATCCATAGCCAGGTTCACCGGGTTCTGATTCCCTGTTACATCCCCCTCCCAGTGGTCAAACCCCCAGTACTGGTCAGCCGTTGCAGTAAGCACCACCACGCTATTGCTTGCGTACGGACCGTTGGTGGGATTGGCGCTAACAGTCCCGCTTCCTGACACGGAAGTCTGCAAATCGAAGGCCGTCCGCACAAACACCGCCTGCACGTTGCGCGGCCCATCCATAGTCAGGTTCACCGGGTTCTGATTCCCTGTCACATCGCCCTCCCAGTGGTCAAATCCCCAGTTCTGTTCGGCCGTCGCGGTAAGCACCACCACGCTATTGCTTGCGTACGGACCATTCACCGGGCTGAGGGTGATTGCACCGCTTCCTGACACGGAAGTCAGCAAGTCGTAAACGGGAATAATCTGCACGGTGACTGCCGGCGCAAAGGTAGTCTGAGTGAAATCGGCGCTCAGGCTCATCGCCTGTACCACTGCAGAGTTCGTCAAGGTAACCGGCCCGGTATAAAAGGCCGAGCTTGTGGTCGGGGCTGTCCCGTCCAGCGTGTAGAATATGAATCCGTTGGTAAAGCCGCCGGATATGGAGAGTTGTGCCGTACCGGCTGCGGAAACAATCCCAGCCGCCAGCCGGTTGTTTATCCGCATGCTCGGGGCGCCCGGGGGAAGCACCTGCAAGAACCCCGCGCGGTTCGTCACACCGCCAGTCTCGTCTGTTGTTACTGCGGAATAAATACCGGCATCTGTGAGCTGTGCATTGCTAATTGTATAAGAACTGTTGGTCGCCCCCGGAATTATCGTTCTGTTAAACTCCCACTGGTAACCTAGATACCCGAGAGGCGCGGTGAAAGTTGCGGTCTCGCCGACGAACACCAAATGGTCCTCCAGCCGGAGCGCGAAATGAAGGTTGAAACTCGTCAGGTTCTGGCCCATCTGAGTCAGGTACTGAGCCGCACTGAAGCCACCAAGGGAGGTCATGCTGAACGGCGTCATCATCCCGGCAGCGATGAGCCCGGCCTCCCACGCTGGCTTTGCCTCCTGCCAAGTCGGATACAGACCACTGAAATTGTCCCAGGCAACGACCGAGAATGTCATTGGTCCAGTGTAGTCCTTACCGATGGGAGTCGGAGTAGGAGTTGTGGGAATCGAGTAGATCGTAGAGACAATCACAGCATTAAAACCTGCGGCTGCCCCTGTGCGGAAGGTCGTCGTCTGGCCCACGGGCAACAGGCTGGATTCCGGCGCATTTGCACCGAGCGCCATAACCAGTTGGGCAAGGGTGGTGGCAGCGCCATATTGGCCGTTAAGACCTCCGTGTCCAGTGGCGCCAATCAAGACCCTGCCAGCGAAGTCGGTGGTGCCGGTCGGAGTATCATCTGACGCTCGACCAACCACAGCCGTTGTATCTCTCGCGTTTAATGGAGCATAGACGTGCGTAGTTTGGACATCAAAGATGCGGTTGGCAAACCATACTGTGCCTTGGGCGTGGGCCTTGCTGACAGCCAGCAAGTCCAGCAAGAGCCAAACGGACATGCCGAGTGTGGCAGCATTAGCTGAGCGGACGATTGAATCCTTCAAGAACTGAGTCGCCTTCTTCTGCATAATAACCTTTGGTTGACTGAGAGCACCTGCGCGTTCAGAACAAGCTGGTACCACAAATAGCAGGTTCTCAGGAGTTGGCAAGCTCCATCTTAACACACGCCATTTTGGCAGCATGGATTCAAGAATCCACGAAACTGTAGCCGCCGACGTCGGTCGGCGAATTCTTCCACCGGGACGGGGATTGGCGCCAACTGACGTTGGCGGCTACACCTTCTCAAATCCGCCCTGCATCAGACATCCCGACCCGCTGCAAACGACGTGAGTCTAATCCCCCCCTTACCATACCCCCTCCTTCGGTGATAGTTCCTTGGTAGTACCCCCGTCCCACCACCATCCCACCACCATCCCACCACCATCCCACCACCATCCCACCACCGTTCTACCTCCGTCCTACCTCCGTTCCTCCTCCGTTTCAGAGACGGAGGTAGGACGGAGGTAGAACGGAGGAGGAACGGAGGAAGGACGGTGGTGGGACGGGGGCGGGACGATGGCGGGGAGGGGACGCGGGGGGCAGAGAAAGTGCGGAAGTGCCGCTGGGATAAGGGGTTGCCACTGCGCGGGGCCAAATGGCTTGGATTGGGTCCTGATGGGGCCTGACCGGCGTGGGCCGGGAAAGGCGTGCAGGGGTCGGAAGTTCACGTCTCGACGCGCTTCCGAGGTCCCAGGAAGCGTTGCCGCATGGCCCGCATTGCGAGCGACTGTGCGTTTGCTCCCGGGAGGGACCCCCGAACACGGCCACAGGACAAACGGCCAGACGTGGCGTCGGGCACCCGACATCGGATCGTCTTATGCGAATCGGGGTCGTTTCCCTTCGTGAACCTTAACCCGGATATTTCGCACCCGACGCCGCGTGAGGGCACGCGGCCTACAGGAACGAGGGTTTTGGGTTGTAGGCCGCGTGCCCTCACGCGGCGCACGGTGGCCGTTTACATCGGAGTATGAGGTGTGCCGGCTAACACCCTGCCGGTCACCTTCTGCCAATTCTGCCGGATTGGGCAGGGGCGCCGGCGCGGATCGAAGGGGCTCGCGCGATTTGATCAGCGCGCCTGGGCGGGCAGCAGGCGCGGGTCATCCAAGTCCAGGCGGTAGAGCACCTGGTTGTAATTGTAGCGCGGGGTGGGATGGGGCCGGTCGGCGAACTCGGCGGTGTAGGTGCCTTCGAAGATGAGGATGGGCGAGTCGGCCGGGGTGAACTCCGGGTGCAGGCGCGGGTTGTAGAAGGTGTAGTTGTCGTGGCTGATTACCTTGACCGCCTTGCCCCATGGGCCCAGGGGCACATCGGCCTCGGCGTACCATAATTCACCCAAGGCGGAGGGTTTGCCGAAGGCTTGCATGAAGACGGTCACCCAGCGCTTGCGCCAGGGATTCCACGCGATGTGGCCGGAGTGCGGCTTGACGGGCGTGCCGTCCGCCGCCGAGACGAGGTTGGGCTGGGGGGTGAGGGCGATCCATTGCGCGGGGTCTTGCCAGGCCTCGAAGGTGGCCGGGCAGCGCAACGCGGGCAGCGGATTGCCAAAGAGCACCCATTCCCTGCCTTCTGGGTCTTTCCAGAAAGCGGGGTGCCCATCCGGCGCCGGCGGCTGCCTGGGCTGTGAATCGGATTTGGTCCACAGGACGCGATGCCGGTCGAAGCGCTGGCGCGCATCGTTCCAGACGCAGAGGCCGCATTCGTAGGCTTCCATGGGCGGCTTGATCTTGACGTAGGTGCCGACGAGGCGCGGGGCGCCGGTCTTGTCGGGCAGGCTGACGTAGCCGCTGATCCAGGTAGGGCCGCTGCCCGGCATTCGGGCGACGGCGCGCGGGACGCCGTTGGTGTCGGTGAAGTAATCGAGCTTGAGCCGGAGCGGCGGCTCGAAGGCGGCGAGCGGCTGGACGGCGGTTGTGGCGCTGGTCATGTCAAAGATGCCCAGCGGATACTGCGCCAGGGTGGTATCGCCCCAGGCCCAGAAGAGCTTTCCGCGGTGAACCGCGTTTTGGACGCTGTCACAGCCGAGAATGCGGGATTCCCGCCAGTCGAGCTCGCGCCCGCATTTCTGGCTTTCGGCAAACAGGCCGCCGCCGGTGCTGCGCCCGAGCCGGCGGGCGATGATGGTGCGGTCCACCTCGACCTTGAGCGTCTGGCCGGGTCGTGGCGTCAGGCGCACGCCGCGGTAGCCGAAGCCGTCCCGGGGCCGCTCATAGCCGTGCCCGAGCACGTCAAACCACGTCTCGCGCCCCATCAGTTCCGGCAGGTCGAAGGCGATGACACCGGCGTTGTCGGTGACGAAGCGGACGTTGTGCGTGGTGCGCAGTTCGACGAGCGGCACCGGCCAGCCGGTGTCTTTCTCGGTCACCTCGATGCGGCAAGGCTCGATGGCCCGCAGCGCGAGCGACGACAGGGCAAAACCGATCAGGAACAGCATGGCGCGGGAGGGAGGCAGAAATCGGCGCTTCATGGCCCGAATGGTACGGAAGAGCTCCGGGGTGCCAAGAACGGTTTTTGCGGTGCGAACATGCAAAGAGCCGGCCGGATGGTCCTCACCGCATGAACATGCGAGCAAAGGGGATTCCGCTTCCGCCCGGGTTGTGGTATGAGTTGGGCCATGTCAGTCACACCCCGAATGACTCGGGCGGCGTTGGCCCTGGGGCTGGGAGCCTGCGTGCTCTCTGCCGCCGCCTCACCCTGGACGCCCGAGAACAGCGCCTGGAACGTCAATCTCAACCCCGCCTCCGACCCCGCCAGCTACTACGGCGGCTGGAGCGGCCACACCTACTACCCGTCACCGGACGACTGGCGCAAGATCCCCGTCTATCAGTTCATCACCGACCGGTTCTGCGACGGGGAGCCGGGCAACAATGAGCTGGCCTACGCGGGCTACGACTTGCGCGATGTCGGCGCGCGGCACGGCGGGGATTTTCTCGGCGTGCGCGACCGGCTGGATTACATCCGCGGGCTCGGCTACAAGGCGATCTGGATTTCGCCGGTGTTCCAGAACCGGCACAATTCCTACCACGGCTACGGGCAGATTGACTTCACGCTGCTGGACCAGCGGTTTGGCACCGTGGAGGACTTTCGCGCGATGGTGGACAAGGCGCACTCGCTGGGCATGTATGTCATCGTGGACATCATCGTCAATCACCTGTCGGACCTCTACTACTTCGAGGGGCACCCGAGCGATGGCGCGCCGTTCCACCTGCACACCGGCGAATACAACCTGGTCCCGCGCAATCCCGGCGAGACCTATGTGGATTTCCCCGTGGATAACACCTTCTATCCCACCGGCACCTACTGTGACGTGTTCGGCGACGACGGTTACCGGCGGGTGGACAGCGGGAGCGGTTCGTTCTGGTTCAGCGACCTGCACCACAACGGGGATTTGGGCAACTACGGCGATCCGTGGCAGAACCACCTCGGCAAGATCTACGGCTCCCTGGACGACCTGCGCACCACGCATCCGCGCGTGCAGAACAAGATTATCGCCATGACCAAGGCGCTGATCAGCTCATGCGACATTGACGGCATCCGCATGGACACGCCGATGCAGGTGCCGCGCGACTTCTTCCGGGCCTGGTGCCCGGCGGTGAAGGCGCACGCCGCCTCCCTCGGCAAGAGTGATTTCTTCATCTTCGGCGAGTTCTACTGCTCGCGCGAGCGGGCGGCGACCATGGTGGGCCGCGGCAAGAGCCCGAACCAGTATGGGGATCCCTACGCGTTCATTGACGGCGATTACACCATGGACGGCGGCATTAACTACCGGGCTTACTTCGACTTCTTCCAAACCGCCGTCAAGGAACAGGTCAACGGCAACCTCGGCAACCTCAAGTCCGGCCTGGCCACGGACCTGACCGCGTTTGATTTCTACGATCCGGCGGTGAGCGATTTCCGCTACACCCACCTCAACTTCTACAACAACCACGACCAGTGGCGGATGGTGCACAATTCCGGGGGCGCCGCGGCGGGTTTTCTCAAGACCGACCTGGCCAGCGGGATCATCGCGTTCTGGCCGGGCATGCCGCTCTTTTACTACGGCGACGAGCAGGGTTTCTGCTCCTACGGCACGGCGCTGGACGGCTGGTCGCGCGAGGATTTCATGACCAGCCTGGCCTGGGACAACGCGGGCGCGCTGGTCAGCCCGAATCCCGCCCAGAAGGACAACTTCGACATGACCAACCCGCATTACCTGTGGGTCCAGAAGTGCATGAACGTGCGCGAGAAGTATCCCGCGCTCCAGGCGACGCATGAGATTCATGAACGGTGGATGCAGACCGGGGCGGGCAACGGCATCTACATCTATTCCCGGGCCTGGGGCGATGCCAGCAACTGGGCCATGATCGCTTTCAATACCTGGAGCGCGACCCTCTCGGCGGGCGGCGGCCTGGGCGACCTCTACACCGGCTGGAATGCGGGCGACGTGATTGTTAATGCGCTCGACCCGGCCGAGACTTACACACTGACCACGGGGGGAAAACTGGCTTCGCTCGACGTCCCCGGCTACGGCCTCAAGGTGTTCGTGCGCCAGAGCAACCTCCAGGCGCTCAGCCCGGTCGTCACCAACGCCGTGCCGGCGCACGACGCCCGGTTTGTCGGCACCAGCGCCGTCCTGAAGGTGCAATTCAGCGAGGCCATGAACGAGGCCTCGGTCAAGGGGGCGTTTTACTATGACGGCCAGCCAGTGTCCCCGGCGGACTTGAGCTGGAACGCCGCTACGCGCGAGTTGAGCTTTGCCACCAACGTGGCCGACGGCATCCATGTCATCGAGGTCACTACCAACGCCCAGAGCGCCGCGGGCTTGAACCTCTACGGCAAGTTCCGCTCCCGCTTTCTGGCGGGGGCCGACTCCAACATCCTCGTCAGCCGGGCCGCCACCAACGACACCACGCTCATCAATCTGGGCGACGCCACAACCGGCGACCCGAACGTCACCCTCTACCACAAGGCGGCCGGAGCCGCCAGGATGCGCGTGCGGGTGCAAAACGGCGCCTGGGGCGCGTGGCAGACCTACGCCGCAACTTCGGCCTGCCCGCTCACGCCCGGCAATGGGACCAAGAGCGTGGAGGTCCAGTATTGGGCAGACGGGAGCGCCGCGTACTATGTGAATGACACCATCGAACTCGCCGTTTACGGCGACATTGCCGCGGACGATTTCACGGGCTACTCGGCCAGCCTCTACGGTCAAAGCGGCGGTTCCGGCTGGTCCGGTGCCTGGGCTGACCAGGGGTACGCGAGTTCGCCGAACGTCGTGCAAAGCGCGCTGGGCGCTGTCAACACCATCGCTTCGAGCGTTCCCTACGTTGAGTATCCGCTCAACAACACGATGGGGGGCATTAATATTCTTGAAGCCACGCGGAGCCTGTCCGCCACGGTTTCTTCCGGAACCATGTATGTCTATGGCCTGGTCGCTGTGGGCGGAGCGGACGGGGGCAGTTTCGCCACCGCCAACAGCTATGGCGGCATCGGCCTCTACCATGGAACGACCGAGAAATTCCTGATCGGCGAGCAGTGGCAAACCGCCTACTGGGGCGCCACCGCTTCCGGCAGCCTCAACGGCGCCGGCGCCAACAGCTCGGTCGCCATCGGGACGTTTGCGCCGGCCCTGCTCTGCGCCAGGATTGATTTCACCGCCCGGACTCTAACGCTCTGGGTCAATCCGAACTTCAACCAGACCGAAGCGTGCTGCGCTCCCTCGGCGTCATTCAACTTCGGCAGCAATGACGCCTCGTTCAACGTCGTGCGGCTGCGGGCCGGCAACGCCAACAACGGCAACAAGTGGCAGTTCGACAATGTTCACCTCTCCACCGAATCCCCGTTTGCCGCCCTGGGCCCCACCGCGACTGTGAGTGGGTCCACGACCATTTGCCTCGGCAGTTCCGCCACCGTCTCTGCCGATCTGACCGGCGCCGGGCCGTGGTCGGTCACGTGGTCGGACGGCTTCATCCAGGCGGCCTCCGCGAGCCCGGCCACACGGAGCGTAAGTCCGGCTGTTTCAACCAACTACACCGTCACCGCGCTGACGGATTCGACGGGCTGTTCAGCGGGCTCACTGTCTGGAAATGCCGCCCTCACCGTCAAGCCAGCGGCCGCCGTTAATGCCGGCTCGGACCAGACCGTGCCCACCAGCACGACCTCAGTCAGCTTGTCGGGCTCGATGGGCGGCAGCGCCACGACGGCAACCTGGAGCGGCGGCGACGGCACCTTTGAGGACTTCAACAACGGCACCGGCAGCTATCTCCCTACGGCGGACGAGCGCCTGGTGGTCCGTTCCGTCACCTTGACGCTGACCAGCGGGGGCCAATCGCCCTGCGCCCCCGTCAACGACTCCATGACGATCACCTTCAATTCGCCGCCGCTTGCCGGGAACGATGCGGCCTGGCGCGCGCCCGGTCTTCCGCTCCAGATCCCCATCGCTGCCGTGGTGGCCAACGACTCGGACCCGGACCAGGACGCCTTCCAGCTCAGCGGCGTTTCCGCCGTCACGATGAACGGTGTGACGCTCCAGACCAATGCGTCGCATATCCTCTACCCGAACGGCCCGAACGCGGACGACACGTTCACCTACACCATTCAGGACGCCCACGGCGGCCTGGCCACGGGAACGGTCTTTGTCATGGTGAGCACGAATGTGTTGGGGCGGGTGACGCGCCTCCAGGTGGGCACCGGACCTGCCGTCACAGTCTCGCTGGCAGGCGTGGCGGGCTACCCGTATCAGGTCCAGCGCGCGACCAATGTCCAGTTCAGCGGCACGTGGCGCGTGTGGAATACCAACGCCCCCACCAACGGAGTGTTCCAGGTGTTCGACGACTTCGGCGACCTCGGCGCAGCGCCCAGCGAGGCGTACTACCGCGTCCGCTACAGCCCGTGATCCGAGCGGCAGGAGCGCGGCAGCCGAAATAGGGCGGCCCGGGCTATTCCAGCAGCGCCACCGCCGCCGCGTAATTCTGGGTGTGGCTCAGGCTGATCAGCAACCGCTGCCCGCCGCGTGCCGCCAGGAGCTTCTGGCCGCCGTCGTGCAGAATGACGAAGGGCTCGCCGCTTGTCTTGCGTCCGATCTCCATGTCGCGCCAGCCAAGCTGGGCGCCGATGCCCGTTCCAAAGGCCTTCGAGATGGCCTCCTTGGCGGCAAAGCGCGCCGCCAGGAACGGCGCGGGCGCCTTGTGCGACAGGCAGTAGCCGATCTCGTTCGGATGCAAAATGCGGTTCAGGAAACGCTCGCCGAACTTCTCATGCGAGGCCTGAATCCGCGCGACCTCGATGATGTCAATGCCGATGCCCAGGATCACGCGGGAAGGCTAAAGGCTAGAGGCTGACGGCTAAAGCCCAAACTCGGGAAATGCCCCTTGGGGTCCTTTAGCCTTTGGTGTTATACCACCCCGCCCTGGTAGCCTGCCATCAGGCGCAGCATGTCCTTCACCGCCGCCGTGATCCCAACCATGACAGCGCGGCTGATAATGGTGTGGCCGATGTTCAATTCGACCAGGTGCGGCACCTTGTGGAGCAGCGGCAGGTTCTGGTAGTTCAGGCCGTGCCCGGCGTTGACTTTGAGGCCAAGCGCATGGGCCTGTTTTGCGCCCGCGATCAGCCGCTCCAGCTCGGCCTGGCGCTGCGGCTCCTGGTCGAAGGCCTCGGCGAAAGCGCCCGTGTGCAACTCGATGAACTGGCTGCCCGCGCGCGCGGCGGCTTCGATCTGCGCCGGGTCGGGCGCGATAAACAGGCTGACCTCGATGCCGGCGTCGTTCATGCGCTTCCGGGTCTCGGCAATTACCGCCAGGTTCCCCGCGACCTCCAACCCGCCCTCGGTGGTGATTTCCTGCCGCCGCTCGGGCACCAGGCAAACAATGTCCGGCTTGAGCTTGAGGGCGATGGCCACGATCTCCGGCGCGACGGCCATTTCCAGGTTGAGCCGGGTCTTGATGACCTCGCGCAGCTTCCAGACATCCCGGTCTTGCATGTGGCGCCGGTCCTCGCGGAGGTGGGCGGTGATGCCATGCGCTCCGGCCGCCTCGCTCGCCAGCGCCGCGGCCACCGGGTCGGGCTCGCCGCGCCCGCGCCCGCGGTAGCGCGCCTCGCGCAGCGTCGCCACGTGATCAATGTTCACACCCAGCTTCAACATACGCGGTGATTATGGTTTGGCCCTGAGCCGATTCGCAACCTAAACATATTTGCAGTTGCCCTCACCTGCAACCGTCTGTTTCCATGCGCCGTGCCGAGAATGCAACTGCTCGTGGCGCGCTGGCTGCCGGCGCTGGTCTGGATGTGCGTGATCTTTTCCGCGTCCAGCGACCGGATGTCTTTCGACCGCTCCTCGCGCATCATCGGGCCGTTGGTGCACTGGCTCTTTCCCCAGCTCTCGGACGAGGCGATCCATGCCACCGTCGTCGCGGTTCGCAAGTGCGCCCACCTGACCGAGTATGCCGTGCTGGCGTTGCTGGTTTGGTGGGCGCTGCGCCAGCCGCCGCCCGCGCGCGCGCCGCGCTGGAGCTGGTCCAAAGCCGGCGTGGTTCTCGCCCTGGTGGCGCTCTACGCCGCGAGCGATGAGATCCACCAGGCCTTCATCCCCTCTCGCGAGGGAAGTGTGCGGGATGTCCTGCTCGATACCCTGGGCGGCGCGCTTGGGCTGCTTGTCTTGTGGGGCATCCAGCGATTGAGGAACCGCGCTTAACCGGCGCGGTGCGCGCACCCCGGATGGTTCGACGACGAAGGAAGACCTGCGGGGTTCTCAAGCCGCCGGCGGCCGCTGGTATTCCCGAGCCAGCACCGCGCGGAGGTCAACGTGCCGGAGCTTCGTCACGCCCCAGATGATGAAGAACAGATCGGCGAATATGTCCAGCCAGCAGAGCGCCGACGGCAGGATCAGCACGTAGAGAATCGTGAGCCCCGGCGCCAGGCCCGGCTTCCTGAGCGTCAGCGCCAACCAGATGCCAAACGCCCCGAGGGCGTAACAGTCGGCGATCATGCGCAAGCAGTAAACGAGTCCGGTGCCGACCGCCAGGAGCGTGATTTCCAGCTCCGGCGAACGCCAGCCTCCCGCGGCAATCGAGTGAACGACCGACGGAACAAACAGCAGCCACAGCAGCGTGATCACCGGCCATTGAAAGGTCCTCCGCAATGCGAGCACCTGGCCGCGGATGATGTCCCGGCTGGTCAGCGGGGTGCAGAGCAGCATTTCCAGGGCGCCGTTGCGCCGGCTCTCGACGAAGAAGCGGCACGCCTGAAGGGCGAACAGCCACTTCAGAAGAACGCCAAAGGGCCGCACCCCGTACACGTTCAGGATGAATGCGCCGTGCTCCCCGGGCGCAAAGACCGTGGTCAGCAAGACCGCGGCGCCCCATGCCCACACAATCAGCCAGACAATACGGCGAAAGCCGGGGTCGCTCCCCACCAGCCAGAAGACCGGGTTGACCGGCAGCAGCTTCTCGCGCGCCATCCCGCGCGCCGCGGCGCCGCCCCGGCCCGGCTGCGCCCACCGCCGCAGCCGCCCGCCCACTGAGGCAACCGGTCCTTGTTCCTGCCAGCGCTGGAGCACGGCCACACTCGCCAGCGCCAGCAGCAGCCAGCCGGCAACCTGCGAACCCGCCAATGCCCACCAATACTCCGCCGGTCGGATCAAATACGCCGGCTCCAGGGCCCGCGCAAAGGGCCAATACGGACTGACCCACGCAATGCACGACCAGCCGGGAAAGAATCGGAAACCTGCCCCAAGCCTGGCCAGAAGCGGCAGAATGGCGGCAAAGAAGATAATCAGTCCCACTGTGCCTCCCATCATCCGCTGCGGCTCGCGCCCGAACGCCGAGACGCAAATCCCCGCCGCCAGGGAAAAGAACAGCGCATTGACCAGCGCGAGGGTCATTCGCACGAACTCTCCTCCCGTCAAGCCGCCCAACAACAGGCAGAACCCCGTGACAGGGAGGATGGCCAGCAGCCCGTAGAACGCGTTGAGCGACGAGGCTATGAACTTCCCCAACACGACATCGTAGCCGCGCAGGTCCGTCAGGAACAGCAGCCCCAGCGTGCCTTCGCGCTTTTCCTCGCTCAGGCAATCGGCGGTCAGCAGCGCGCCGGCCAGCAGGCACAGGCCGAAGGCGAAACCCGTCAGGCCCACGTAAAGCCCCTTGCCCGGACCGCCGGGCGTGCCGGCTACCATCGCCGGAAAGAACGAAAGCAGGCCCACTCCCACCGCGACGACCGCCGTCCAGGCGCGGATGCGGTAAGTGCTCCGGCGCCGCGCCGCCACGCGCAGCTCCCGCTCGACAATGGGGAGAAAGGTCATAGCACCCCGGGCCCCTTGCCGCCCATGCGTCGTAAGCGCTGCCAGAATCCTGGCGTGCGCTCGTATCTCCGCGCCGCGGCCAGCCGGAACTCCTTCAGCAACTTGCGCCGCGCCCAGAAACCAAACCCCAGGTCCACGCCTAGGCTCAACCCCAACCACACCAGCAAGTACTCCGTCGCCCCCGCCTCTCCGACCTTTAACCAGCCGAGGAATGCCATCGTGACCACCAGGGCAAGGAGGCCCAGGGGCAGCAGGAGAATGCACGCGAGGCTCTCCCTCGCGGCCTGGACCGGGTGTTTGGCATTGAGTCCGCGCCACAAACCAAGCCAGTAAAGGGCGGCCAGGTCCACGACGAACTTCACGAGACCTGCCGACCAGAACAGGCACCATAATCTGCTGGCGCCCGGGCTCTGCCGGAAGATGGTGTCGGATGCGCCCAGCATCATGAACAGGAAGAAAGCGAGCAACACCAGTGCCACCGGCCATTGGAACTGGCGCTGCAAAGCCAGCCGTTGACCGCGGAGTATTTCCCGCACTGTCAGGGGCGTTGACAGCAACAGTTCCAGCGCGCCCTCTTTGCGGTCTTCGCTCAGTTGCCGCCCCGTCTCAAAGGCAAACCAGACCTTGAGGATAAGACTCAACAGCAGGCCCGTCAGGACGTATGAGTCCCAATCAGGCAAATCTGCACGGAACCTGGCCAGGCCGTAAACCCACGCGCCCGCCACCCCGCCCAGCACGGCCCACACACACGCCGGCTTCCAACGCGCCCGCGACGCCAGCCAGAAATAGGCATTGCGGTCCAGCAGCCGCGCGCGAAAAGCTCCGCGCGCCTGCGCGCCGCCCCAGTTCCACCAGCGCCGGCGCGGCGTTGACGAGCCGCCCGTCCGCTGCTGCCACGAGCGGGGCGCAATTGCCGACGCCAGCAGCAGAAACAGCCAACCCAGCGCGTGCATGCCCGCCGCCGATTGCCAGAACCGCTCCGGCCGGATTGCATAGGCCCGGTCAAGCGCGCAGTAGTAGGCGTAGCCGGCGCTCGTCAACAGCCACCCCCGGTTCACCTCCGGCGTCTTCCCCGCAGCAGAAAGCCATGCCCCGCACGCCGGCAGGATCCCCGCGAACAGAACAATGAGCGCAAAAGTGCGGGCGGTCGCCTTGATCTGCGAGCGGCTCATCGCGGACACGCAGAGGCCGAGCGCCAGCGAGAAGAAGAGAGTATTGAGCGCGACCAGCGTCATCCGCCCGACCGCGCCGGGGGTCACGCCTCCCATCAGCAGCGGCAACGCCAGGATCGGCACCGCCGCCAGCACGGCGTAGAGACCGTTCACGGAGGTGGCGACCAGCTTGCCCAGAACCACGTCCCAGCCGTTGAGATCGGTCAGGAACAGCAGGCCGAGTGTCTCTTCGCGCTTCTCTTGGCTCAGGCAATCGGCGGTGGCCGACACGCCCATGACCAGGCAGTAGAGCACGACCACGGCGGCCAGCATCCAAAACAGACCAACGCCGAGCTGTTGCTGTGGCTGCCCTCGGTAAATCAGGAAAAACCAGGTGCCAATCGCAATCAGGCCCAGCGCCGCGCCCCAGCGCGCCCGGTGCGTAGCCGGCCGGCGCGCCGCGACCCGCAACTCCCGCGCAACAATAGGCAGAAAGGTCATCGCCGTAGTCCAATCAGTTCGCTCGCGTGCATTCCGGCCGCATTATCCCGCCACCCCTGCCAGAGAGAAAGACCGCCGTTGAAGCAGGCGGTGGAGGCGCCACCAACAAAACCCGGCCAGGAGCACCTGGCAACACGCCGCGAGCACTGTCGCGCGAATCCCAAACTGGAAGTCATTCCGCCAGAATGCACCGTCCCACCTCAGGAACCTGACCAATTCAGCTAGAAGCAGCGGCACCAACATTCCCACGGCAATCGTCAGGATGAACGCGGCGATGAAAGTCCGACAGCGCAAAGAGAAGAAGAGTCCAATCACCGGCAGGGTCAGGAATGTCACGCCGTAGAACAACCGGACGCCAGCCCCGATGCGATTGGGCAGAAAGGTCGAGCTGTACGCCCAGACGAGCAGAAACAGGCCGGCGGCGGGCAGAAACTGGCTCCACAGGCCCCGCACTCGTCCAAACATGATCCGGCTCTCGCTCAGCGGGGAAACCAGCAACAACTCCAGCAGGCCGGTCTCGCGCTCGCGACGGAGGCTGCCCGCCGCGCTGGCGGCGATGCTGCCAGCCAGGATCCAGGCAATCCCTTCCTGAATTGTATTGGCCGCCCAGAAGAAATGCCGGTCTGTCAAAACCGTGGTATAGACCGAGATCAACACCGCCACCCACGCCGAGGTCACCAACCGGCCTTGCCAGGTCCGCTGCTCCAGCCAGCCAATTGGATTGCGCTCGAGCTTCCGGCGCATCCAGTGCCGAAAGAACGACTGCCAAAGCATCGGCGTGCAGAAGACCCGTTCCAGCCGGACTTGCCTCGGAGAGGGCGGCTCCTCGCGCCAGCAACGGCGAACCCGCGCCCCGGCACCTGCTAGGGCGGCAAACAACGCCAGCAGGGAACACAGCGATACCCACCCCAAACCCCGCGTCCCCGGACCCCAAAAACTGCCCCCTCCCACGCTCCAGATACCCTCCCGGTTCGCAAAGAAACCCACCCCGGCCACAAAGATTCTGCCCCATTCCGATTCGACCAGGGCTGACGGCCTCACCGTCAGACCATTCAGGAGGAGCCAGCCAACGCTGGTGGCGAGAACGATGAAGCAAACAGCCGCCAGGAGCACGGCTCGCACAAGCGCGCGCCGCCAGGCTGTGCTCCATGCTGAAGCGAGCAACCCCGCCGCCAGGGCCCAGCAGGCCGCATTGGCGTTCACCACAACCGCCAGTGCTACTTCGGCCCTGCTGACCCCGCCCAGCATGATGGGGAGGGTCAGGATCGGCACCACCGCCAGCCCCAGAGTTATCGCCCGCAACGCCTGCGCCAGTCCTTTGGCCACGACGATGTCCCTCCCCTTCAACGGCGTCAGAAAGAGCAGTCCCAGGGTTCCTTCGCGCCGCTCCCGGCTGATGCAATCCGCCGCCAGCATCGGCACCAGCACCCAGATCGCGCCAAACAGCGTGCCATGGAGCGCCATGAACAAATCGCGCCCCACATCCGCCCCGAATCCGACGCGCCGGCCGAACACTATGCTCGCGACTACCAGCACCGCCACCCCCAGCCCCCGCAGCGAGTAGGTGAAGGACTGACGCGCCGAGGCGCGCAGCTCGCGTTCGACGATGGGCAACAAGGTCATGCGAAGACTGGTCGGCTCCTGGCTATCAGCGATTGGCGCTCGGGCTTGCCACCGCGCCAATCATCACTTCACTGGGTCTCCCCGCGCGTCACGCGCATGAACACCTCCTCCAGCCCGATCTCGTCCTCGCGCAACTCGATCAGCTTCGCGCCGCCGCGCACCAGGATGTCCGCCACGATGCTGTGCTCGACCTCCGTCCCGGCCAGCGTCACCTTGAGCTCGCCATCGGTGGGCGTCACCTCCGCAATCTCCGCTCGTCCCTTGAGCAGTTCAATCGCCTGCGCCGTGTCGCTCGAAACGCGCACCCACACCACCCGCCCTTGCGACATTTGGTCCCGCACGCCCTGCACCGGCCCGCTGTAGATCAGGCGGCCTTTCTCGATAATGGCCACCCGGTTGCACAGCGTCTGCAGCTCGCTCAGGATGTGCGAGGAGATGATGATGGTCTTGCCCAGGCGCTGCAGCTCCTGGAGGATGGCCATCATTTCGATGCGCGCCCGCGGGTCCAGGCCGCTGGCCGGCTCATCCAGCAGCAGCACCTTCGGATCGTGGATCAGCACCCGCGCCAGGCCCAGGCGCTGCTGCATGCCGCGGCTCAGCGCGCCGATCAGCGCCCCTTTCTTCTCCGTCAGCCCCACCAGCTCCAGCACGTCGTTCACCGTCTTCTCGCGCTGCGCGGTAGGGATCCGGTAGCAGGCCCCAAAGAAGTCCAAGTACTCCGTCACCTCCATGTCCTTGTACACGCCAAAGAAGTCCGGCATGTAGCCAATCACGTGCCGCACCAGGTCGGCATCGGTTATCACGTCGCGGCCCAAAATCCGCGCCGTGCCAGCCGACGGCGCCAGAAACGTCGCCAGGATGCGCAGCGTGGTGGTCTTGCCCGCGCCATTCGACCCGATAAAACCAAACAGGTCGCCCGGGTTGACGGTCAGATTCAGCCCGTCCACGGCCGTAACGCTGCCGTAAAGCCTCGTCAGGCCGAAGGTCTGAACAGCGGGGATGGGAGGGGCATTCATAGGTTAGGACTTAAGACTCATTTGACTGTCACCGGCACGCGCCACAGGGTGTTGCGCTGGCTGAGCCGGGGCGTGAACTGACTCATCGGCTGCACCGGCGCGTAATCCGGCGCCCACGCCAGCAACACCGCGTTGCCGCGGCTGGCCACGAGGGACAAATCCAGGCCAGGCGCGTCGGAGAAAGCATAGTACCCCTGATACCTCAGATGGTACTGGGAGTAGGTCGCGCGGGAAAGAAAGGACGCCACAATGCTCCCATTGCATAAATCATCAATGTGCTCGCTGCTGTGAGCTCTGAACGTGCCCTGCCGCGCTATCACCGCACCCGTGAAGCGCTGCGCATGCTCGCTGACGAACTCCTCCAACGGTTTCCCCTGCCCTTTCGCCACCCTGAAGGCCTTGGTCTCCCGCGCCGGAACGCCCCCCAGCGGGATGAGGTAATCCTCGATAACCACCTGCGCGGTCGTCAAGTCGCGCTCCGTGCGGTTCGCGACCTTCACTTCCCAGCCGTCGCCCAGGCGAACCACCGTGGCGGCCAGCGGCAGCGGCGCCGGTTCCCACCAGTCGCTGACATAAAGCTGGCTGGTCCACACCGGCACGAAGATCTCCGCCTCGAACGACCCGTCGCCCGCCTGCGTAAACGTCGCCTTTTCGCCGGGTTGCCCCGATCCCACCAATTCGCCCCGCAACGCCGCGAACTCCTGCCGGCCTTTCAGCCGGTACTTCTGGTTGGAAGGCGAATACACTGACGCGTAGGTCCGCCCGCGCAATCGCGCCTGTTCCCCTTTCCCCAGCACGTCCACCACGTGCAACTCGTTCCATTCCGAGTCCCCGGCGCGCAGTTTGTAGCCGATGACGTAGATCAGCATCGAGAACATCACCACGTAGCACGGGAATGTGATCCAGGTCAGCATCGGCCGGCCAATCCGCCGGAGCCAATAGCGGTCCAGCGGTCCAATCACCAGCAAGTACACCAGCAACAGCCCCAGCAGCCATGTCACCGCCAACTTGTGCACCTGCCGTGTGCCAATCATTGCCCCGAATATCCCGTCGCTGCTCAACCCGAACGTCTGGCGGGAATCCTTCGAGACGTGCCACGCCCCCGGCTCCTGGATCAGCCGGGCCCAGAAGGTTGGCAGGTTCTGCCAGGATCGGAACGGCTCGCGCTCGGGGCTAAAGAGCAGCAGCGTGACCCGCCCGTAGCCGCGGTTGGCCGTGACGATCAACGGCTTGTCCCCGCCCTCCGCGGCCACCACAACCTGCCCGTCCCGCACTCGGCCTGTCGCGACTGGCAACGCTGCCAACTCGAAGGCGGGATCAACCGGCAGGTCCTCGATGACATTGGTCGTGGCCGCCGCTGTTCGGTCCGGCAACCGGCGCTGCCCGCCGGGCGCCCGAGGCGCTGATTGCGCGGGAGGCACGCCGGAATCCTGCCCGGAGGTCTTTTCCGTCTCCGCAGCCCGCGCTGCGTTGGCTGAGAGTACCCAGTCGCGCAGCCACTCCTGCAGTTCCGAATGCCCCTGCACCGTCCTCATGTCACTCAGCTCGCACGGCACCACCTCCCTGAGCCACGGTGTCGCGGTAACATCATTAACCTGTTCCACGCCCACAATCAGATGCCCGCCGCCGTGCAGCCAGGCCAACAAAGCCTCTACCTGCCCCGTTTTCAGCACCAGCGCCTTCTCGGTACTCAGGTAAAGGCAGTCCAATCCCTCCAGCGCCAGAGGGTTGTCCGGAAAAATGTCCGGCAACAAACGCGCCGTCGCCGGCTGCTGTGCCTTGTCCGCGGGCCGAATCGGTTGCGGCGCCGGCATTCCCGACGGCGTCCGCACCAGCGCCCCCATCAGGGGTGTGTAGGTTCTGATGTTCCGCCGGCTCCGCAAACCGGTTTGCTCCGCCCGAACCTTCCCACGCTCGTCCAGCAAACGCGCGTCCCAGAGGCCGGAAAGGCCGCCTGGTGAGAACACCGGCATCACGAGCCGTTTGAGTGTTCCGGTCGGCAACTCCACCACCGTGCGCCGCGTTTGCGGATTGCGCCACCCCTCGGTCACCTCCACTGTTCCCACAAAACCCGGCCCGTCGTTCTTGATCTCGAACACCACGGAACACCATCTCCCCGGCGGCACAATCCCGTCGTAGCCCAGGAACACATCAAATTGCAGCGCGCCCCATGCCGGGACCGCCGCTGCTAGAAGGGCCGCCAGCCACCAGGCCAGCACCCGCCGATGGTGACCAGCCGTCCCCGGGCGCAACCGGAGTCTTGATTCAGAATGCCCTGCCATGGAGTTCTCGCGACAAATTCGGGTCGCCCAATCTATTAGCAGACCGTCCGACATTGGCAACGTTCAATTCCTCGCTCCCGCCGCCAGCCTTCAGCCTTGGCATCGGCTTGCCATCCTCTACAATTCCCGTGTCACCGGCTGCGGTGCCAGGCCCCCCTCCAGCCCGGTGCCAAGCGCAAGGAATCTATGAAAAGAACAGAATTAGCCAGACGCTACTGCATTGACGGCGACACGAGATTTCGCCTCGCCAGCATCAACCCGGACGACACCTGGAAGCTCAAGTCCAAGGACCAGGCCCAGGAATGGCTCCAAAAAGGCATCGCCCGCCTCAGTGAGTTGCAGGACAAGCTTTACGCCCAGGACCAATGGGCCATCCTGCTTATCTTCCAGGCCATGGACGCCGCGGGCAAGGACGGCACCATCAAACACGTCATGTCGGGGGTCAATCCCCAGGGCTGCCAGGTCTTCTCCTTCAAGACGCCCTCGGCCGAAGAGTTGGACCACGATTTTCTGTGGCGCACCACCCGGCAACTGCCCGAGCGCGGCCGCATCGGCATCTTCAACCGCTCCTATTACGAGGAAGTCCTCGTCGTGCGGGTCCACCCCGAGCTGCTCGCCCGCCAGAAAGTGCCGCCCGCCCTGGTCACCGGCGATATCTGGCGCGAGCGCTTCGAGGACATCAACGCCTTCGAGCGCTACCTGACACGCAACGGCGTCATCATTCGGAAGTTTTTCCTGCATGTCTCCAAGCGCGAGCAGCGCCAGCGCCTGCTCCGCCGCCTCGAACAGCCGGCCAAACAGTGGAAGTTCTCGCTCGACGACGTCCACGAGCGCCAGAAATGGGGCCAATACATGCGCGCCTACGAAGACATGATCCGCCACACCGCCACCGACTGCGCCCCGTGGTACGTCGTCCCCGCCGACCATAAATGGTTCACCCGTGTCGTCGTTGCCGAGGCGATTGTGGAGGCCTTGGAATCGCTCGATCTGGCCTACCCGAAGGTCGGCTCCGCCAAACGCAAAGAACTGGCCGCCGTCCGCACCGCGTTGAGCGTCACCAAAGCGTGACCGGAGGAACCGGGCTCAACTGGCAAATGACAGACGGCAAGTAAGAGGAGCACGAACAGGCAATAGGTCAAAAGGGATAAACTACAACCAAGTCGAATCCCCGGAAACACGCGCCGCCCGCGGCGGCCGCGCGACTGAACCAGTCTTTTGCCATCGGCCAGTTGCCATTTGCCATCTGCCTTCCCACGGCGGTTCAACCCCTACCGCACAAAATCCAGCCACCCCAGCGACGCCGGCACATGGAAGTCCGGTTCCCTGGTCTTCGGGTCCACCCAGCTTATCCACTCCTCGATGGGCGGCGGCCCATCGAGCTTGCGGCCCAGGTTATGCACGCTCTCCTGCTGCTCGACCGGCCGCCCGCTGCGGTCATGGCTGAACTCCGCCCGATAAAGCCCGCACCGGATCCTCACCCCGGGGCGTATGACCGGGAATCCCAGTGCCGTCAGGCTCTCCAGTGGAATGCGGCCCTCGACTTCATACCCTTTGGGCAGTGGCGCAGCCTTCGTTTGCAGGCCTTCGAACCTCCAGTTCGCATCCAGCTTCCGGTAATACGAACCGCGGTAGTCATACACCCGTCCCCGTGAGTCCACCTCGATGCAGTAGTAGTCCTTCATCTGATCATCCAACGCCAAGAACACCTCCACGCGGTCCTCGAACACCTGGTCCTGCTCGTCCCGTAACTGGTCGAGCACCACGATGTCCGCGTCCTGCACGCGGAAAGTGAAATAGAGACTCGTCCCGTCGCACAAGGCGCGAAACTCCGTCTTCGGCGCCTTTGCTTGCTTCCAGGGAAACACAAACCGCTTGTCCGCCGCAGCTTTCCCCCACACCCGCTCCTGCGCCCGTCCATCCAGCGCAATCTTCGCCCCAGGCAGCCACCGCACCCGGTAGGCCTGCCCGGATGCCTTTCCGGGCGGCGGCGAGGTCGGCCTGCCGACCGCCGCGGGCTCCTTCGCCCCCACCCCGGCCACCACCAGCAAAGTCGCGACGACTGCGAGGTTTGCCGCCAACACCGCTTGCTTTCTCATGCGGTCCAGCCTGCTGCCATTCCCTCCTCAACGCAAGCCCGGCCATGATCCCACCTCGAGCGATGCCAATTCGGCCCCCAACCCGGGCTGGGACACACCTGTAACATGGCCAGCCTGGCGGCGCGCCCCCAGCCCCAGACATCCCGCCCCCTGGAAACGAGGTGAGTCTAATTCCCCCATCGCCATACTCTCTCCCCAGGTGGTAGCACCCCGCTGGCACCTCCGTCCCTCCTCCGTTGCCCCTCCGTTCCACCTCCCACCGCCGGTCGGAGGAGGAACGGAGGAGGGACGGAGGTGCAACGGAGGAATCAGCTTGCCACTAGGGTATTGGCAGCTTCCTGCCATGCAGGAAATTCTCGGGCAAACCGATTTTTGTTGCTGCCAGGGCTTGACAGCCGTGCCAAATGATGCGAAGAAAGTAGTGTCCGGGTGATAGAACGTTTCTTCAGCGGGGTTCCCCACCCCCACCTCCTTGGCGTCTGTCACCCGGACATTTTCCAACTAGACATGGCGGGTTCCCGGTGGTCCGAGCCGGCAGGCCGGGCATTATCCAGCGGCCCTTAACCCGTGACATCCGAGAAATAAACGGTTGGCAATCGGGGGCCGGGCATGCTACAAACACTGTCCGCTTCCACTGGGAGCGGTTGAAATCGCCAGTAAACAACAACACACAATTTGATTTATGTCACAGCATCGGAGTTTGCGCGCGGCGTCCACGTTGGGCGGCAAGCGGAATGTGCTTAAACGCTTTGAGCGCCTCGAGCTGCTCAAGAAACGCGGTCAGTGGAAAGAGGGAGACCGCATCACCGGCCTGCGCAAGACCAAGAAGGACGCCTGAATCAGCGCGTTGCTGCGGCGTGCGGGACAGCAAGCGCCACGCGCCCCCTGCCCCGCCAGTTTCGCGCTCTCCCCATCCCGCACTCGGCTCCCCGCCTTCAGATGGTTCGCCTGCAAAAGTTCCTGGCGGACGCGGGCGTTGCATCGCGGCGCGCCGGTGAACAGATGATCCTGGCGGGGCGGGTGGCGGTAAACGGCCAGACCGCCCTGGCACTTGGGGTGCGGATTGACCCTGTCCACGACCGGGTGATGGTGGACGGCAAACCGGTCCGTGCGAAGCGCAAGATCTATGTGGCATTGAACAAGCCCCGGGGTGTAGTCTGCACCCGGCGTGATGAATTTGAGCGCCCGACGGTCTATGGGCTGTTGCCCGGGGAATGGAGCCACCTGCATACGGTGGGGCGGCTGGACTACAACAGCGAAGGGCTGATTTTCCTGACGAATGACGGCGAGTTGAGCCTCCGCCTGACGCATCCCCGTTACGGTGTGCTCAAGAAGTATGTAGCGACCGTGGAAGGGCGGTTGCCGGCGGAAGCGCTGGGCCAGTTCACGCGCGGCGTATGGCACCAGGGCGAGAAGTTGAAGGCGGAGCGGACACGGTTGATCTCCAGCGGACAGGCGCAGAGCGTGGTGGAGTTGGAATTGGCCCAGGGCAGGAACCGGGAGGTGCGTCGGTTGTTCGAGTCACAGGGGATGACTGTGAAGCGGTTGCAGCGGGTCCAGGTCGGCAAGATCAAGCTGGGCGAGCTGCGGCCGGGCAAATGGCGGATATTGACAGAACCCGAGATTAAATCTCTAATGTGCTGAGTTATGAAATACAACTGTTGGTTAGTGGTGGGGACAATGCTTTCGACGGGCTTGCTGGCACAAGAGGCGACTAATACGGCCCCGCCTGCGGTGATCCAAACGCCCGCGGCTGCTCCAGCAGCGGCTCTGGCCCCCGCACCGGCAAGCACAAACGCGCCTGCTGCCAGGCCGGTGAAGAAGAAGGCCGCCAGCAGGCAGGCGCAGAAGACGCCGGTGAAAAAGGCCCGCGCCAGCACGATGGCGGCATGGCCGGAACTCCGGACGGTGCCGTTGGTGGCCGGGCCGGCGGTGGTTGTGGCCAGCAACGTCAACGTGCGCGGCCAGGCCAAGCTCAACAGTGAGATTGTCGGGCGGGTGACAAAGGACCAGTCCGTCACTGTGATCGAGGAGATCGTGCGCAACAACTCGGGGCCGAACGAACCGTCAGCCTGGGCCAAGATCGCCCTGCCCCCCGGCGCCCACGTATGGGTGCACAACGCATTCATCAATGCCACGGACCAAACGGTCGTGCCGCGGCGGTTGAACCTGCGCAGCGGTCCCGGCGAGAATTACAGCGTGATCGGCCTGTTGCATCGGGGCGACACGGTGAAGCCGGTCACCACGAAGGAGGATTGGATCGAGATCGAGCCGCCGGCGAACGCCTATGCGTTTGTGGCGGCGCAATACCTCAGGCAGGGAGCGGCCGCGCCGTCCACCCCGGCTCCGGTTGCGGTCACGGCGGTTGCGCCGGTTGCCCCGCAGCCGACTGAACCCGCGCCGACGCCGACCACGGTGGTGGTGATTCCGCCGGGCCCCACGCAGCCGATCGAGCCGGCACCCACACCAACCATTGTAGCCGCAGCTCCCGCAGTGGCTCCGCCGCCAACCGAAAGCCCGGTTCTGCCCCCGCCAGCCGAGACGCCGGCTGTCGCCGCGCCAACGGCGGCTCCCGCAATGACAAGCGAGCCCGAGACGACCGAGGTTCCAGGGATCGAGGAACCGCCACCGCCGCGCATTGTCGAGCGTGAAGGCATCGTGCGCGGCATGACCAGCATCCAGGCGCCATCCAAGTTTGCGCTGGTGAGCCCTGATACCGGCAAGAACATTGATTACCTCTACACGACATCCCGGCAACTGGATCTGCGGCGCTACAAGGGCTTGCGGATCATCGTGACCGGTGAGGAGGCTCTGGATGAACGGTGGGGCAACACTCCCGTCCTTACAATCCAGAGAATCCACGTTGTGGAGTAATGGCCCCGGCCAACCTCATTGACGGGCGGGCGATTGCCAGACAACTACAGGCCGAGCTGGTCCAGCGTATTGCAGCACTAAGAGCAAGGGGCGTTCAACCGGGGCTGGCTTTCGTGCGCGTGGGCGAGGACGCAGCCTCGAAGGTCTATGTCGGGCGCAAGGAAAAGATGTGCGCCGAGCTGGGTATTCTCTCGGAAACGCACGCTCTAGCGGAGCAAACGACCGAGTCTGACCTCCTGGCGCTGCTGGACCGGCTCAACGCGGACCGGCGGCTGCACGGCGTTCTGGTGCAAGCCCCCCTGCCCCCTCACCTCCGGGCGACAGTGGTTTACGCGCATGTGCTGCCGGGCAAGGACGTGGACGGCTTCCATCCGATCAACGTGGGCAAACTGATGCTGGGCGACCCGACGGGTTTTCTCCCGTGCACGCCGGCGGGAATACGTGAGTTGCTCGCGCGGTCGGGGGTCGGGATTGGCGGGACGGAGGTGGTGGTGCTGGGGCGCGGCAACATTGTGGGCAAACCGATGGCGGCGCTGCTGTGCCAGAAAGCCGAGCACGCCAACGCCACGGTGACAATATGCCATTCCGGAACCCGGGACATCGGGGCGCATTGCCGGCGCGCGGACATCCTCATCGCGGCGATGGGGGCGGCGGAATTTGTCAAAGCGGACATGGTCAAGCCCGGCGCGGTGGTGGTGGATGTGGGGGTCAACCGCGTGAGCGATCCGGCTGCCAAAGGAGGGTCGCGGCTGGTGGGCGATGTGGATTTCGCAGCCGTTCAGCCGATCGCCGGCAGGATCACGCCCAACCCCGGCGGGGTGGGGCCGATGACGATTGCGACGCTGATGCAAAACACAGTCCGGGCGGCGGAACAGGCCACCCGGTAGATTAGCCACGACCATGCAACCGACTCGAATCTTGCCTGACCTGCAGTGCTCGCTGATGTGCGAGGAAATCCGCCGGGAGGCCAATGGCAACCCGCTCCTGATTGGGGTGATCAGCCTCATTCGCGTGCCGCAACTTCCGGTGATGGCATTCAAGCTGAGCTTGTTCAATCGTTGGACGGCGGGGGTAGGACAGTTTGTTGAGACCTCGCGGTTCATTGCGCCGGATCAGACGACGGTGTTGCGCAAGGGCGAGGTCAAGTTCAGTTTGCAGGATGCGGCGCTGCATGCGACCAATGTCACGGTGTTCACGCAAGTGGAGTTCAAGACAGCCGGCACCTACTACGTGGAAGTGCTGGTGGATGACGTCATGAAGCTGCGTTACCCCGTGCCGGTGATTCACACGCCGCCGCCCAACCCGCCTGCCAATCCGCCCGCTCCGCAAGCCCCCGCGGCGTGAGCCGCGCCCGGGAGGGCCGGGCCGCAACCGTGGGCGCGACGGGACGCACATGAATGCATCAGATGGGAAAACACAGGTCGCCTGGCAGCCGCTGACAGTCAGTGGAGTGGCGGCATTTGCCCGAGGGACGCTGAGCCAGTTGCTGCTTGCGCAGTTGGTGGTTGCGCTGCTGGCCGGGGGCGCGGTGATGTGGTTTGCGCACCGGGCCTGGTTTCCAGTGATTCATAAGGCCATTGACCGCCTGCCGCCCGAGGGAGAGCTCCGTGCCGGCCAATTGAACTGGGCGGGTGACTCGCCGGTGTGTCTTGCAGAAGGCCGATTCCTGGCACTGGTTGTTGACCTGGAGCATGCGGGAAAGGCGCGCTCCCCGGCGCATGTTCAGGTCGAGTTCGGACGGGCAGACTTCAGGGTCATTTCTTTGCTGGGCTCTTGCGGAGTGCCCTATCCTCGCGGCCGGTCTTTGGCCCTCAACCGGACGGAACTCGGGCCATGGTGGGGGGCCTGGGCGCCGGCAATCCTGATCATGGCCGGGCTGCTGGCGGCAGCGGGCCTGATGGTGATCTGGGCGGGCCTGGCAACCGTGTATGCTTTGCCGGTGTGGCTGGTGGGGATCTTCGCGGACCGGCAGTGCAGCGTGGCCGGAAGCTGGCGGCTGGCGGGTGCAGCACTCATGCCCGGGGCTCTCCTGATGTGCGCGGCGATTCTGCTGCACGGCTGGGGCAAGCTGGATCTATTGGGGCTGGCGGCGGTCGGCGCCGTGCACGTGCTGATCGGCTGGCTTTATCTGTGCGTGAGTCCTCTGCGCCTGGCGCGGCAGGAGGAAGCGATAGCGGCCGGGAGAAACCCGTTCGCATGATTGATTGTCGCCGCTGATTGGGATAATCTCCTGCCATGACGTGTTCAGTGGGCGTTTATCGGACTGCGCTGGTGGCGCTCGCCAGCCTTGTACTGAGCGGCTGCCTGCCCTCCGCCCCCGGGGAGGAGGAAAAAGAACCACACTTTCTGGCAGGTCGAAACCGTGTCAACAGCCTGGATTTCAGGGGAGCCATCGAGTCCTTTGAGAAGGCCCTTGAGGCGAACCCGAAATCGGCACCGGCACACTTCGAGCTGGGCTGGTTGCTTGATGAAAAGGAGCCTGATCCATCGGCAGCTATATACCACTACGAGCGGTTCCTCAAACTATCGCCAAACTCGGGCAAGGAGGAATTGGTCAAGACCCGCATCCTGGCGTGCAAACAGCAATTGGCCCAAACCGTGTCTCTGGCACCAGGAATGGAACGACTGCAACGCGACCTGGAACGGCTCGCGAGCGAGAACAAGAGGTTGCAGGAAGAGGTCGAAAAATGGCGCGCCATCGCCTCCCGAACGCCCGGTCCTGCCGGCCCGCCTGTCACAATTCTGCCTGGAACGCGCGGGACACAGGCTCCCGGTTTCATCGGAGCGGCGCCAGCCGGCGCGGTGCCGTCGCAGGCCGCAAGCGCCAGCCGGCCGCCAAGTGCGGCGGCAACCGCCCCGCGGACGCACATCGTGAGACCTGGGGAAACGCCCGCGAGCATCGCCCGGGCTTATGGCGTGAAGGTGGAGACTCTGCTGGCCGCTAACCCCAGGGTGAACCCGCGACGCATGCAGGTGGGGCACGCCTTGAAAATCCCGTCGCGCTAGCTTGACCGCTAACGGATCGCCGCGTAAACGCGGTGGACGTCGTCGTGGTCGTCGAGAGCGTTGAGGAAATCCGCGACCTCCTTCCGCGCGGCTTCGCCGAGGTCGCTGAAGGTCTTGGCAAGGTAGCGGATTTCGGAAGAGAGGATGGTCCAGCCGGCGCTCTTGAGGGCTCTGGAGACGTGGTCGAGGTCTTTGATCCCGGTCAAGAAGCGGGCGCCCTTCTGGCCGGCGGGAACCTCTTCCAGCTCGAGCGGCTCGAGTTCCTGGGCGCCGGCTTCGATGGCATCGGCTTCCGCGTCACGGTTGGGGTCGGCGTGGGTTGCTTCGACGACGCCCAGGTGGTTGAAAAAGAAGGCAACACTGCCGGGCTGGCCGAGCGAACCGGCCCGAAACAGGTTGCGGATCTCAGGGGCGGTGCGGTGACGATTGTCGGTGAGACACTCGACGACCACCGGCACCTTGTGCGGCGCGAACCCCTCGTAAGTGATCAGCTCGTAGGCAATTTTCTCCTCGGTCTGGCCGGACCCCTTCTTGATGGCGCGCTCGATGGTGTCGCGGTAGCAGGAGGCCTTTCGGGCCTTCTCGACGGCGGCGGCCAGGCGCGGGTTGAGGTCTGGGTCCGGGCCGCCGAGTTTGGCCGCTACTATGATTTCGCGGACCAGCTTGGCGACCATCTGGCCTTTCTTCTGCGCGTTGGCTTCGCGCCCGGCTTGTTTCCATTGTGCGCCCATGGTTGCGTTGTATTGCTTTGCCAGTGTGCGCCTCGCGAGCCCGGGCGTCAACAGAACGGATTGACGAAATCGCAGCCGCCAGCGCCAGTTGGCGCCGATTCCTGCGGCGAGGCCGGACTGCGCCAGATGAAGCTGCTGGAACCAGCGCTCGTGAGGATGCCCGCCATTTGAACGCCGGATTACTCAATCACGGCCTGGGCTTAACGCCGCGCAGATGCTCGTCAAACCAATCGGCGAAGAGCTCCATGTCCCGGCCCATATCCGGCCAGCCGTGCAGCCCGCCCTCCCGCACCACCAACCGGGCGACGGAGCCCGTTTCCTGGCAACGTTTGACGAAGGTCTGACTCTGACAGATTGGCACGAGCTTGTCGGCGTCGCCGTGGATGATGAGGATGGGAGGCACGTTGGAGTGGACAAAGTAGATGGGCGAAATCTCCCGCCCCAGCTTCTGCCGCTCCTCCGCCGTATCGGAGCGCGGGCCGAATGCGGCTTTGAAATTCTTCAGCACGCCTACGCCGACAGCGTCCTCGCCTGGCTGGCTGTAGTTGAGGAAATCGGTCGGCGGGAAGAAGCACGCGACGCATTGCACCGCGCTGCTTTCGCGCTCCACGGGATCCTTGGCCTTCGCGTCTCCGCGCCCGCCCTGGGTCGCCATCGTGAGCGAAAGATGCCCGCCGGCGCTGCCGCCGGTGATGCCGAGGCGATTGGGATCCACGCCGTAGCGAGCCGCATTGTGCCGGACAAAACGCACAGCCCGGTGGATGTCTGACACGACTTCAGTGACCACGAACTTCGGCTGCGACCCGTGCACGACGGCAAACACGGTGTAGCCGCGTTTGAGGAGGGGCTTGAAGTAATCCGCGTTGATGAATTCATGCGCGGAGACCCAGCCGCCGCTGACCATGAGAAGGATGCCCACGCCATTAGCCTGTTGGGGCTGAAAGACATCGAGCGTGAGGGCGGTGCCGGACTTGCGCCCGTAAATAACGTCCTCAATGCGGGTGAAATCAACGTTCGTTTGGGCGCAGGCACCGGCTGCGAGCACCAGCAGCAGGCAGGCACCGAGCGCATTCTTCATGGCACGCATGCCGGGCAGTCTATCGGCAGCCCATCCCAGGGGCAAGCGCCCCCTGCCGCCATACGCCAGTCGTGCTGCTCCAGTCAGTGTTCCGGCCTGATCCGAAGGGACGGATGATCGCGAAAGCACGGGGATGACACGCCCATACGCCCCACATACGCCAGTTAAGCGCCCAGGGCAGGATGGCTGGGCTCCGGCAGCGGGAGCGGAGGAGCGCTACACGCTGAACTTGAAGAGCAGCACATCGCCGTCGCGGACGACGTAGTCCCGACCTTCGATGCGGTAGTGGCCGGTTTCGCGGGCGTGACTGACCGAGCCTTCCTTGACCAGGTCGGCCCAGTTGACAGTCTCGGCCTTGATGAATCCGCGCTCGAAATCAGTGTGGACCGTGCCGGCGGCCTTGACGGCGGTGGTGCCGCCGGGGATGGTCCACGCGCGAACTTCCTTGTCGTTGAAGGTAAAGAAGGTGCGCAGCCCGAGCAGTTGGTAGGTGCGGTTGATCAGCGCGGCGACGCCGAATTCCTTGACACCCAGTTCCTTCAGGTAGTCCTGCGCTTCTTCCGGCGAGAGATCAGCGACCTCGCTCTCCACCTGGGCGCACACGACGACGGTGTCGCAGGCGTGATGGGCGAGGGCGTGCTGGCGGACCTTGAGGACTTGCGGGTGGGTGTCCACCGTGGCGAGGTCCCCTTCCTTCACGTTGGCGACGAAGATAGTGGGCTTGTCGGTAAGGAGAAAGAAGCTGCGGACGATGAGCTTCTCATCGGGGGCCAGCGGCAGGCCGAGGGTGTTGGCGGGCTTGCCGGCGTCGAGGTGAGCGCCAAGCTTCTCCAGCAAGTGCGCTTCGAGCAAGGCGTGTTTGTCGCCGCGCTTGACGTCGCGCGAGATTTTCTCCAGCCGTTTCTTGACCGTCTCCAGGTCGGCCAGCACCAGCTCGGTGGTCACAATCCCGATGTCCCGCTCGGGGTCAACGTCCCCGGTAACATGGACAATATCCGGATCCTCAAAGCAGCGCACGACCTGGACCATCGCGTCCACCTCACGGATGTGGCTGAGGAACTTGTTGCCGAGCCCCTCCCCGTGCGATGCGCCCTTGACCAGGCCCGCAATGTCCACAAACTCGAAGGTGGTCGGAATCTGGGTGCCGACCTTGACCACCTTGGCGAGTTGGGGCAGACGTGGGTCCGGCACACTGACGACGCCCAGGTTGGGCTCGATGGTGCAGAACGGGTAATTCTCCGCAGGGGCCTTGTGCGAGCGGGTGATGGCGTTGAAGAGCGTTGATTTCCCGACGTTCGGAAGACCGATAATGCCTGCCTTAAGCATGGCGCAGTTATAGCCATAAGAGGCGATGCGGATAAAGGGAAAAACACTCCCACGGAATCAGCGGGCCGGCCGGGGCGGGGTGACCTCGAGAAGGCCGACGCCGACTCCCACAGGAAGCGCGAGGTCCAACGAGACAGGGCGAAAGGCCTGCTGCGCTACTGGACCGCGGCGCGGATGGCGTGCTTGAACTCCTCAATGCCCTGGTCGAAACCGGCGGCGATGGGCAAAACGGGAGTCTTACGGATGCGGGCCTTGAACTTCTTCAGGTTCTCCTGAGCCGCCGGCTCGTCCATCTTATTGGCGACGACGAGGCGCGGCTTTTCCACCAGCGCCGGATCGTAAAGCTCCAGTTCGCGGAGGAGGTTTCCGTAATCGTCCCACGGGGTGCGCCCGTCGGTGCCGGCCATGTCGAGCAGCAGCACCAGCGCCTTGCAGCGCTCAATATGCCGCAGGAACTCGTGGCCGAGCCCAACGTTGCGATGCGCGCCCTCGATCAGCCCCGGCACGTCGCATACCGTCAGGCGGTGGAAGTCCGGGTATTCCACAATGCCGATTTGCGGGTGAAGCGTGGTGAACGGGTAGGGGGCGATTTTGGGCCGGGCGCGCGAGATGGCCGTTAGCAGGGTGGACTTGCCGGCGTTGGGGTAGCCGACCAGGCCAACTTCCGCCATAATCCGCAGTTCCAAGAGGAAGTCGCCTTCGTCGCCGGGCTCGCCGGGTTGGGCGAAACGCGGGGTTTGCCGCGTGGCGGTGGCGAAGTTGCGGTTGCCCAGGCCACCGCGCCCGCCCTGGCACAAGACGAAACGCTGGCCGTGTTCGACGAGGTCTATGACCAACTCGCCCCGCGGCACGGGGCTCGAAGCTCGGGCGTGGACGGCAAATGTGCTTGCGTGAGAGGTATCTGCGCCCCCGGAGGGAGAAACCAGCATTCGACGACGGTGAGACTGGCTCTGGTAGTCCCGCCTGGCGGATGTTCTGGAAACCTCGCCGCCGATTGCCGAGTCGAGCTTCCAGGCCAGCGTGCCGCAGGGGACTTTGACAACGAGGTCCTTGCCGGCGTGGCCGTCCATGCCTTTGCCCAGGCCGGGGTCACCGTTCGCCGCAACCAGGCGCGGTTGATAGTACTGGGCAATCAGGTTGTTCAGGTCGTGATCGGCCTCGAGGATGACGTCGCCGCCGCGGCCCCCGTTGCCGCCGCTCGGTCCGCCCTTGGGGCGGTACTTCTCGCGCTGGAACGCAACGCAGCCTTTCCCGCCGTGGCCGGCGCGGGCGTAAACTCTGATCTCGTCAATGAACATCAGAACAGGCGGGGCGCGGGGGTCCGGGAGACTCGATGACCGGGGAGAGAGTGACTGTGTGAATCAGGGCGCACCTCATTAGTCTGACTTTCCTCCACTCCAATCCCCGGACTCTGTATTACTCTGCTCCAGCGAAAAAAAAGGCGAGGCCAGGGCCTCGCCGCAAAGAGTTGCCCGGCACGCCTAGCTGCTGGCTGGAGCGGCTTGCGCCACCACGTTGATGCGGCGGCTGTTCTTGTCGAAAGCCACCTTGCCGTCCACCAGGGCGAACAGCGTCCAATCCCGCCCGGTGCCGACATTCCGGCCGGCGACGAACTTGGTGCCGCGCTGGCGGACGAGAATGCTGCCGGCGCTGACAAGTTCGCCGCCAAACCGCTTCACGCCCAGCCGCTTGCTAATGCTGTCGCGCCCGTTGCGGACGCTGCCTTGACCTTTCTTGTGTGCCATAAATTCTTGCCTGGTATGAGTTAAAGAGTGTTTGCAAAAGCCGGATCAGGGCTTGATCTCCTTGACCTTCACGACCGTCAGCTCCTGGCGATGCCCGATCGCCTTGCGGTAGCCCTTGCGGCGTTTCATCTTGTAGGTGAGCTTCTTGTCGCCGCGGATGTGCTCGACCACCTCACCCGTCACAGAGGCGCCGGCAACGGTGGGTGCTCCCACGGCCAGTTTGCCGTCGTTACTCACCAGCAGCACGCGGTCAAAGGTCACCGGTTGCCCGGCTTCGACCGCCAGGCGCTCGACTTCCAGCGTATCGCCCGCGCTGACGCGATACTGTTTGCTTCCTGTTTCTAATACAGCGTACATAAATCGTTCTGACCAAAGGAGCCGTGATGAAACCAAAACGCAACAGCAGTGTCAACACGTCAGTTTGGGGTATCAAGAATCGCCCGCCCACGCGCCAAATGCAAGCCCAAATACGGCGCTTGCGACGGGCGGGGCGCAAGACAGTTTTCTTCTTTGGCGGTTTTATGCCCGAGACCCGGGCCTTCCGTATATCGCTTCATATATACACCGCAGCATGTCTCTCATTAACACCCCGCTTCAGCGGGGTGTAGTACCCGGACGAGTCCCAAGCAGGGGTTGGGCGGGTTGCCTGACGAGGCGTTGCCGCTTTAACCCCAACCGTGGTTCTACGTACCACTACGTACCAGGCTTCTACGTAATCATAGGCGTTGCACTTTGCTGCCATCGAGACGATGGTGCCCAGTTCCTTTGAAAGGAACGGGCACAGACCGCCGATGAATGCTCTACCGCGGCGCTGTGCTGGTCATGGCGCGGCCTCCGCTGGCTGCGCTCTTTGTTCGTACGGCAAACCGCCGGCTCACGCCCCGTAAGCTCCTTGCTCACAGCATAATCCGGTTCTTGCTGACCTTTCAACCGGGCCGTGGAGCCTAAGGTCTTCAGAACGAGACAGGAGGCGGAGGGCTGGCTCGCCGAGCCTTCTGCTTGTAATCGGCCCCCGCATGGTTCAGCTTGCCGGGCATGAAACCGCCGCCGGCTGAGCCTGCCCCTGCCGCCATTTTGAAGCCTTTGCTTCGCCCTGCGTCTGCGGGCCACACGGTTGCAGCTCCACCGGGCGCGCTCGCGCGGCTGAGCTCGCTGGATGCCTTCCGCGGTCTGGTGATCCTGGCCATGATCCTCGTCAACTACCTCGCCGGGGTGCAGAACATCCCAGCCTGGGCAAAGCATCTGCCGCAGGACCAGGAAGGCTACACGCTGGTGGATGTGGTGTTTCCCGGCTTCCTGTTCATAGTCGGCGTGGCCATTCCGCTGGCACTGCACAAGCGCATGGCTCGGAATGAGCCTGTGGTCTCCTTGCTGTGGCGTGTGTTCACCCGCTCCGCCTCGCTGCTGTTCGTCGGGGTGATTATGGTCAATTCGAGCTACTACTCGGCCGAAGCCACCGGCCTGAGCAAGAGCCTTTGGTTCCTGCTGGCCATGCTGGCGGTAGTGGCATGCTGGAACATCTACCCCGCGGACGCGCCGACCATAAAGAAGCGTTTCTTCCTCGGCTTGCGCATCTTTGCCGTTCTCGTGTTGGCCGGCCTGCTGGTCATCTTTCGCGGCAAGAACGAGGCCGGGCAGGTCGTCTGGCTGCAACATGCCTGGTGGGGTATTCTGGGCTTGATCGGCTGGGCCTACCTCGTCTGCTGCCTGGCCTACCTGGGCTTTCGCGGCAACTCCGTCGCGTTAATGGGTGTGCTCGGCTTCCTGATCACTCTCTACATCGGCGACAAGCACGGCGTGCTCGACTGGCTCGGCCCGATCCGCAATTTCGTCGGCGTTGGTCCGGTCCTTGGCAGCACGGCTGCCAGTGTGATGATCGGCGTGCTGGTCGGGAACTGTTTCGCAGGGGAGGCGGCTGCGCTGCGGCCAACCGCCCGGGCCCGCTTCTGTCTGGTGTTCGGGCTTGGACTCTATCTGGCCGGCACACTGCTCCGGCCATTGCACGGCATCAATAAAGTCGCGGCGACGGATTCCTACACCCTGATCACCGGCGGGCTCTGCTGTTTGGCGTTCCTGCTTGTCTATTGCGTTATGGACATCGGCAACCTGCGGCGTTGGGCCAACCCGCTCATTCCCGTCGGGCAGAACGCGCTCCTGGCCTATATTCTGCCCGGCATTCTCGACAACCTCTTCAGCGTCGTTGGCCTGCCGGGCTTGCTGTGGCAATACAGCAACGGCTGGTCCGGCGCCTTGAACGCCAGCGTCCTGACCATTCTGGTCATGGCCATCACGTGGCTCGCGACCCGCGTCGGCATTCAGCTCAGGTTGTGAGTGCGCCCGAATGGGGACCGACAGGCGTTGCCTAACGCTCACCTCGTTTCTCGACACGCCGCCCGCCTTGCAGTAGCCTCTGATTTAATGGTTTTGGACTTCACCAAGATGAACGGCGCGGGGAATGACTTTGTGCTCATTGATAACCGGGCGCGAAAGGTCGGGCTATCCCGCGATCAGATCGTGCGGCTCTGCGACCGGCACCGGGGGGTGGGGGCGGACGGCGTCCTGATTCTGGTGCCGTCGGCTTCGGGCAAAGCGGATTGGGGCTGGGAATTCTATAACAGCGACGGGAGCACCGGCGCGATGTGCGGCAACGGCGCGCGCTGCTTCTCCCGGTTCGTGCAAAAGCTGACCGGGCTGACCAGCGGCTTCAGGTTCGAGACCGAGGCGGGCATTATTACGGCGAGCTTCCAGGGCGAGCGCGTCACGGTCAACCTGACCCGGCCAAAGGACTTACGGCTTAGCGAGCAGGTATCCCTTTCAGTTGGCACCGAGACGATTCACTCAATCAGCACGGGGGTGCCGCATGCGGTGGTGTTCGTGCGCGATACGGACCGGGTGGCGATGTCGCAGCTCGGGCCGGAAATCCGCCGCCACCCTCACTTCGGTCCGAAGGGCACCAATGTCAATTTTGCGCAGCGACTCGGGCCAAGCCATTTCCGGGTGCGAACCTTCGAGCGCGGGGTGGAAGACGAGACGCTAGCCTGCGGGACGGGGGTGACCGCCGTGGCGCTGATTGCGGCGCGGCTGTACGGTCTCACGTCGCCCGTCGGAATGCAGGTCCGGAACGGCGACGAGTTGGAGGTCAGCTTCAAGGATGAAGGCGGCGAGTTTGCGGACGTGCGGCTGAGCGGCCCTGCGGAGTTTGTGTTCGAGGGCAGGATTGAGATTTAAGATGTTTACGGGAACTTACACAGCCATTGTGACGCCGTTCAGGAACGGCAAGGTTGACGAGCGGGCGCTGGAACGCCTGGTCCGGCTCCAGGTCCGGGCCGGGGTGGACGGGGTCGTGCCGGTGGGCACTACCGGCGAATCCCCGACGGTGGATTACGACGAGCACGTCCACATCATCGCGCTGGCGGTGAAGTTTGCGCGGGGCCGAATCAAGGTGCTCGCGGGCACGGGCGCCAATTCTACCAGCGAGGCGGTCTATTTGACGGAGGAAGCTGAAAAGGCCGGTGCCGACGGCTCCCTGCAAGTGGCACCGTATTACAACAAGCCGACGCCCGAAGGCATGTTCCAGCATTTCCGCGAGGTCGCGCGGCGCACGCGGCTGCCCTTAGTGCTCTACAGCATTCCCGGCCGCTGCGGTGTCGAGATCGGCGTGGACACGGTCAAGCGGCTGGCGCGTGAATGCCCGAGCATTATCGGCATCAAGGAAGCGGGCGGGAACGCGGACCGCGTGAGCCAGTTGCGCGCGGCACTCGGCCCCCGATTCGAGATTCTGAGCGGCGATGATGCGCTGACGCTGCCATTCATGGCGGTTGGCGCGCAAGGGGTGATCAGCGTGGCCTCGAACGTCATCCCGCGGCAGGTCGCGCGGATGGTGAGGGCGTTTGCCGCGGGAAAGCCCAGAGCAGCCTTAACGCTCCACCGGAAATATTATCCGCTCTTCAAGGATCTGTTCATCGAGACTAACCCGGTGCCGGTGAAGGCGGCGCTGGCAATGCTGGGGCAGATCGAAGAAGAATATCGCCTGCCGCTGGTCCGCATGAGCGCGAAGAACCGCGAGGTCTTGCGGACAACGATGAGGTCTCTGGGGGTGCTGAAATAGGCTGCATGCCTGGATGCGTGTTGCGCCTCGCGTGAGATCACGCGCCACGCACCCTGCTCCAGCCAGAGCTGTGAAGGCCCTCGCTTAGCCCTTCGCGGGTTCACCCGCCGCAGCCGGCTGCCTGCCCAAGGCTATAAACAGGAACACCCAGAAGAGGCAGAAGATGGCCGGCGGGATGAAGAACCCCTTCCAGTTGTGCCGCTGGGCTTTCAAATAGTCGTCGCGGGTAACTTGCGCGCCAATCTTGTCAAAGGTCGCCTTCAACTCAGCTCGGGTGTAGGAGACCCCGCCGGATTGCCAGGTATCCGGAAGTCTATCGGTGTCAATCGAGCCGTCCTCTTTGGTGTACAGGCCGAGGTGCTCGCCGAAGTTGAAGACGTTCTTATCGCCGCGGAAGTACTTAACTGACTTGGCCAGATCAAGATATCGCCAGGCCGAGGTTTCCTTTGCCGGATCATTCCAGGCCGGCAGAGGCTTTGCCGCCTGCCCTTCCTGGGCGACGACAGTGTTGGTGATTCCGGGGGCATTACGCTCGATTTGGAAGCCAAATATGTATCCGCTCAGCACTTGGCCAATTCCCAGCAGCAGAAATGCCAGGAGACTTTGAACGCTCGCTTTGAGATGGGCGGGCGCCACGCGGTCACCGAACATGTAAGCAGCCGCGTAGAGGAACGCATAGGCCATCCCATGAAAGAGCAGCCCGATCAGGGCGAACTGGAAGCCCACAAACGTGAAGATGAAGTAGCGCAACGCCCAGGCGCTCATGCCGATGACCAGAACCCACTTGAGGCCAATGCGCGCGACACAGAAGGGCAGGATCGCCATGAAAAACAGCTCCGAGAACTGGTTAAGGGTTGTCAGGGCAACCGGCGCCGGATAGCCGAATTCGCTCAGGTAAGCAACCACCGACGGGAAGAAGTAGTTGCTGCCGAAAATGCTTACCATGAACGCGCAAAGGACAAAGATAGTGAACGTGGGCGACTTGAACAACGCCAGGGCCCCAAGGCCGAAGGTGTCTTTCTTCTGCCCATCTGCGGCAGCTCCCTTGGGCGGCGTATCCGGGAGGGTGAAAGAGTAAAGTCCAAGGAAGATCCCGCATCCGCCCCCAATGAAGTAGAAACTCGGAGAGGCTGCGCCACCCGCAAAGATCTCCACGACCAGGTTGACCAGAATCCAGCCGACAGTTCCAAAGATGAAAACCTTGGGCGCCGAGGCCGAATCCGGAATATGCTTGAAAACGACGGTGTTGATCAACGGGATGGACGGCATGAAACAGATTCCGGAGATGAGCATCAACACCATCAGCGAGGCGAATGGCACCACGACCGCTCCGCCGGCGGCGTGGGCTTCCGCCTGGGTGCAGATGACGCCGCAAGCCACCAGGGCGGCTCCGGAAATCAGATGCAGAAGGCCCAGCATCTTTTGGGCCGAGAAATACCGGTCGGCAATCGGGCCAATGAACATCGGGGCAATGATCGCCCCCAACGGAATTGCCATGAAGAGATAGCCGATGTGGGGCCCGCTCATCTTCCCATTGAGATAGCCTCCCAGAGCTACCGACCAGCTTCCCCAAATCGCAAACTGCAGCAGATACGCCAACTGCAATCTCGGATAAACACAGCGCACTTTGTTCTCTGTCATTCTATACTCCTGATCGTTTTCGGTTGATTCTCTTGATTGCCCTTGAGAAAAGGGCCATCCACAATGCGCGTCTTATGGCAGGAACCCGCAGCGGGTTCAAGCGCAAAAGTCGCCAAGTGTCAGTTCTCACTATCTTGGGTGACTGACACTTGCAGAGGGGAGTGCGCCGAACCTGGCGGTGTAGAAGACGTGCGAGCCTGGCTTTCCCGTACGGGGTGTGTCACTATGCGAGACCATACCAAGCTCCGTGCATTCCAATTGGCCGATCAAGTCGCTTTGGCCATCTACAAGCACACCCGCTCTTTTCCGCGGGAAGAGATATTCGGCCTGACCTCCCCACTTAGGCGGGCAGCCGTCTCTATCGCTTCGAACCTCGTCGAGGGAGCGGCGCATTCTGCCGAGGCCGAGTACCTCCACTTCCTGGACACAACCTACGGTTCGGCTCGCGAGGTCGAATACCACGTGAGTCTGGTGTTCCGACTGGGGCTTCTTCCCGAGCAATCGCATCGGGAATTGCAGGCTTTGACCGTCGAGACGTCGAAGGTCCTCAATGGGATAATAAGATCGTTGCGAAAGAGCTGATGCGCCTCCAGTCTCCGGTCTGCGGCCTGTTTCCCACCTCCAGCCTCCAGCCTGCCTATCGACGTGGACCCGCTCCGCTGCCCGGTCTGCCAGAACCCCATGCGCGTCATCGCCGTGATTGATGACCCCAACGTGGCGGAAAAGATTCTCCGCCACCTCGGCGCCTGGCATGATCCTCCAGTCTCCAGCCTCCAGCCTACAGGCTCTTCTGGCCCCTACACCTACGAACCGTGCGAGGATGTGGATCCGATGCCAGATTACGAGAACGTGCTCACGGACTGAAATCTGCCGCCCCCGCCTCTGACGGCTCGGGGTGCGGTGCGCCCGTGCGCTGGGCGACCGGGGCTCGATCCCGGCCCCGCGACACGCTCGACGCCCCAGGCTGGCCGTCGCAGGCCACCGAGGCGGCAAAAACTGCCGCAAACAAAGCCGCAATCAAAGGTGTTGACGCCCCAGCCCGCCTCCGGATAGGGTCGGCACATGCTTGGTGAGCCCGAAAACCAATTCTCCCTCACCCGCGCAGCGCTGGGTACGCGCGGCGCGCAAAAGCAAATTCCTGCTATCAGTTCAACATAATTAAAACGGAAACAGCACTTATGAAAATGGTAATTCGAATCATTGTCTGCGCCGCACTGGCCGTCATCGGCGTCCAAATTACAAGCGCAGCCATCAACATTCCCTCCGACGGCTCTGATGGAGCGTTGGTGATCACCCATAACACGGTGATTGACCTGTCTCAGGCGGTCACGGGTAATTGGAACGATAACAATGGCGCCAATGCGGGTCTGGGGATCTACGATTCGAACAAGTGGGCGGTGGTCTTCAAGTATTCGAGCATCACAATTGACAGCGGCGCGACGGTCACCTTCAAGAATCATCCCAGCCGCGCACCCGTCGTCTGGCTGGTGCAAGGGGACGCCGAGATAAATGGGACGGTCAACTTATCCGGCGAGGATGGCAAATTGAGTCCGTGGCTGGCTGAGCCGGGGCCTGGCGGTTTTCGTAGCGGCATGCGGTGGTATCATGACTCAGTAAGGGGATCTGCCGGGTTTGGGCCTGGTGGCGGTGCTACTACAGTGGGCCCAAACAACTATGGTGGGGCTGGGAGCTACGGAGCGTTGGGGGGCTATGGAACCATCACTTATGGAAACCCTTCATTGATCCCGTTGATTGGCGGGTCTGGCGGTGCGGGCTATTCATTCGCTGAAAGTATTTCTGGTGGTCCCGGCGCGGGAGGCGGGGCAATCCTGATCGCTGTGGGGCAAGACCTCACCATAAGCGGCAGCATCGTTGCTAAAGGCGGGAATGCAGAGAGATATTCCAGTGGCGGAAGCGGCGGCGGTATTCGTTTGGTGGCCGATTCGCTGGCTGGAGCTGGCAGCGTTAAGACCATGGGGGGTACATGTAATAATGGTTACAATGGCGGGCTAGGTAGAATCCGCATCGAGCGCGTGTCATACGATGGCACTCTCGACATCACCCCCGACCCCAGCGTCGTGAATCTTGGTGACGGAGCCACTCCGCTCATCTGGGTCCCTGCCAATGGGCCATCCGTTCGCGTTCTTTCGATCGGTGGCAACCCGTCCCCCGCGGACCCGCGGGCTGAATTTGGCGCGATTGGCGCCGATGTGGTGCTTCCGCTGGTCACCAACACGACCGTGGTGCTTGAGACCACCAATGTGGAGCAAGCCGCCCTGGTAAAGGTTCGCGCCACCCCGAGAGCGAATGGCAATTTTACCACGGCCACGGCCAGCGTGACGGAAGTGGTGAGCGAAGACCCGCTCGTCCTGCGCTGGACGGCCACCGTGCCTGTCAACACCGGCTACTCCGCCATCCAGGTGCAAGTGGTCCGGCCCTGAGTTCGTGGCAGCCGTCCGAAGAGCTTTAACAGGCTTCCTGCCATGAAAACATCTCAAATCCCATGCCCGTGGCACCGGGCTGTGGTGGCGAGAGGAAAGCCCGCTTCAGGCGGGCGGGAGTCGCCCCCGGGGCGGCTGCCTCTTGCTGCCGCCTTCCACCGGGCCATTTCGGGATGGCACCTCAGCGGCGCGCCCGCGGGAGTGATGCCCGCAGCCGCGCGCTCGCGATGGCGCCCTCCCGGTTTATCGCCAATCTATTTTTTGTCGCTGTTCCTGTGTCTTCTCGCCCTTGGGGTGGCTCAGGCGCAGGCTCCTCCCACGCTCATGCAGGAGGTCATCTCCCGTGAGTTCTCGATCCACATCGGCGGTGTGCAGACGCCCGAGTGCAAGATGCTCGCCTCGCGCGAGTTTTCGGTGTTCGTCGGGCAGGAGCCAACCCCGCCCTGGAAACAGCTCGCCTCGCGGGAGATCAGCGTGGTGGTGACGACCCCCGACGTGCCGGCGAGAATTTCGCCGCTGGTGGTGACGGCCGCGCCCACCGGGCAAACGGTCACGCTCTCATGGGCCGATTACAACCAGTGGGGGCAGCACGACGTGGCCCGTTACGATATCTACATCTTCACGCGCGGGTTCACCAACGTCACCGGCATGACCAGAATCGCCTGGGTGCCGGGGGAAACACTCACGCTCACCCTGACGAACCTCCCGGCATGGCAGGATCATTTCTTTGCCGTGGTGCCGGTGGATGCGTTGGGCGGGTATGACCCGGTGGTGAACTCGGCGGGCGCATATGTAATCGCGCGCGAGGTCGCCTCGCGGGAGTTGTCCATGTTCGTCGGCGACGAGCCAATTCCACCCTGGAAGCAAGTGGCTTCACGGGAGTTCAGCATTGTCGTAACCACGACGAACTGGCCTGCCCCAGTCACGCAGTTGACCGTGACCCCGACGCCCACCGGCGAGACGGTCACGCTCTGTTGGATGGGCTACAATCAGTGGGGAGACCACGACGTGGCGCGATACGACATTTACATGTCCACCAGCGCCTTCACCAATGTCGCTTCCATGACGCGGATCGCCTGGACGCCGGGCGAAACCTTCACACTCACGCTCACGAACCTGCCGGCATGGCAGGATCACTTCTTTGCCATCGTTCCTGTGGACGCCTTGAACGGTTATAACCCGGTGTTGAATTATGCCGCCGGTTATGTCATTGCCAAAGAGGTGGCCTCGCGCGAGTTTTCCGTGTTCGTGGGGGAGGAACCCACTCCGCCGTGGAAACAGATGGCTTCACGGGAGTTCAGCATCGTCGTGAGCACGCCGGATGTGCCCGCGCCGGTGACCTGCCTGGGCTGCGGCTTCACAGCACGCGACTCGGTGAACTCGTTCAGCGCGCTGGATCTCGACTGGAAAGCCTACAACGAGGTCGGACAGCGGGATGTGGCGCGTTACCGGGTCTATCTGGGTCCGGCCTACTTCGACGACGTGTCGGCGCTGTCGCCGATCATGTATGTGCCCGCGGAAACGAGCCGATGCACGATCACGGGGCTGGTGCCCTACGGCATTTACTACGTGGCAGTGGTCGCCGAGGACGCGCTGGGGCAGTTCAATCCGCTGGTGCGGTCCCAATCGGCGCAGGCGTCGGTGGATCGGGTCCGCGAGGTCAGGAATCTCGCTTCGACCTGCGGCACCGATTGGCTGACGTTCACATGGGTGTCGCCGGAGGGAGCCAACCCCTACACCAACAACCTGCTCGCGGCCTACCATGTTTACCTGGCCGACAGCGCCACGCCCGTGGTGCTGGACCGTTGGGCCACGAGCTACACGGCCACAAACCTGTTGGCCGGACATGGGTACCCAGTGAGGATCAGCACACTGGACATCTCCAACCGGTTGAGCGACGGAGCCACGCTGCTGGCGGCGACGCTAGCGGCTAACCCGGCCCAGACCGAGGTGTATTCGTTCTACGGCATCACGCGAGTGGCCTGGGAGCGGGTGGAACCGGAGGAAGTGATCGAGCGTTTCCTGGTTTACTTGTCGGAGACGAACTTCACATCCGTCGCCGGCATGCCGGTGGCGCTGTCCACGCGGGGGCACACGGCGGACTTCGCCAACCTTTCGGAGGGCAAGACGTACTACTTCGCCGTGGCCAGCAAAAACATCGCCGGATGCGAGTCCATCGGAATGCCGATCCGGGTGGTGGCGCATACCCCTGGCGGGCCAACCCCCCCGACCGAACTGCGAATCGTCGATTACTCGGAGGAAAGCCTGAGCATCGTGATAAGTGGCCCGGTCGGCCCCGAGTATGTCTTGCAGGGCTCCACCAACCTGGTGCATTGGCTGCCTCTGCAAACCAACCGGCCGACAGTTTTGCCGATAACCATGACCGCCACCAACGGACCGGCTGGCCAGGAGTTCTTCCGGGTATTGGTACGGTAATCAGGCTTTGGAGTCACTTCGGCTCAAAGCAAAGCTACACGCCCGGGCGGTTGGCATGCCGCCCGGGTTTATTTCTCGAAAGCGACTTCCTCGAAACCCATTTGGAAAAGGGGTCAGTTAATGATAGAAAGGGGTCAAGAAAGGGGTCAGCCCACACGGCTGATTCAAGAAAAGCAGTAAGCCTTAATGCGGGTTGGAAGGAGCGTTAGAAAAAGCTGGACAACCTTTGCCCGCCATGCTGTTTTTGGAGCATGGCACAGCCGATTCGACTACCCAACGCC
>Ga0209201_1000427_pt1 | contig 60714 bp, 47 predicted proteins | sample AD_UKC055_MetaG_FD_184411 | JGI IMG/M metagenome (GOLD analysis project Ga0209201, IMG submission 184411) | Active sludge microbial communities of municipal wastewater-treating anaerobic digesters from USA - AD_UKC055_MetaG (SPAdes) (version 2) | ecosystem: Engineered > Bioreactor > Anaerobic >...
GCGGCAGCAAATCCTGGACTTCATTGACTACTTCAATCAACTGCTGGCCAAACCTTTTCGGTGGACTTATGCCGGCAAGCCGCTCACCGCATGATCTGGGGAGAGATTTCTGCCGCGCAGTACTAGTCAGGTAGGCCTGGCCAAGTTGAGCAGGAGGTAAGGCATGCGTTCAATCTCCTTGAAATATCGCCTCTTATTGGCAGTGTTGAGTGCGCTTTTCTTGCTGGGGAGTGCAGCTGCCCCTAAACTGCCTGTGCAGGCTCAGCAGCCACTTTATAACACAGCCTTTCTGACCGATGAGCAGTTGGAAAACTATCAGGCTATGTCCGAGACTGAAATACGTGATTTTCTTAAAGCTCAGGGCAGCTATTTTCAAAACAAAGTTGTTGATGTGGATGGTGAGGAATTTGATCCTGCTACTGTTATTGCCGAGGCATCCCGCACCCATCGTATCAATCCACAGGTCCTCTTGGCTACGTTGCAGAAGGAAAGTGTTGGGGTGACTCGTTCGACGCGCCCCGCAGACGAGACGTTGAGATTCTTGATGGGATGTTTATCTCCCTCTACGGCTCGTGGGCAGCTCGCCTGTGCGGCAGAACGTTTTCGCGCCTATCATGATGCTTTAACCAATACGGGAGTAACGCCGAGTGGTTGGCAGGTTGGAGTAGCCAAAGTAACGCAAGATGGCGTCTCTGTGACGCCGGCAACTCGCGCCGTGGCAGGTCAATTTACTTATACCCCTTATGCCGGCGTTCAATGGGGTGGAAATCTGTCTGACGTGGGAGGAGTCTATCTCTTCTACGATTCCTGGCGTCGCTTTGGTTTCGATCGCCCTTCGGAAGGCTCACCGGTGACAGCTTCTGCCACAGTATTTCTGCTCGATGTTTCGGGAAGTATGGCTGAGGAGTGGCATGGAGGTGTCAAACTGGAATCCGCCAAACTGGCGGCATTGGATGTCATTTCTATGATTCAACAGGAAAGTCAGTCTGGCGAATCTGAGCATCAGGTAGCGATTGCCACATTCCATACTACGGCGGCGGTGGCGCTTCCGCTCACTACCGATTATCAACGCGCACGGGAGGTGATTGCACAATTAGGCCCGCAGGACCGAACCAATATTGGCGAGGGCCTGGAAGTATCAAACGCTGTGTTAGCCAATGTAGCGGTGACAACCCCCAAAATTATTATCCTGCTTAGCGATGGATTGAGCAATGAAGGGATGCCCGCTAACGAGATTATTGCTGGACCGGTTCAGGTCGCTGCTTCAGCGGGCACATGCATCTATACGATTGGCTTTGGCGAGCAAGGTGATCTGGATGAAATGCTCCTTCGCGCCATAGCGGGGGGGTCAGGATGCGGGACTTACACGTACGCTGAAGCGCCCGCCGAACTTGAGCGCATTTATATCCGTTTGCGTCATCAAACTCTGGGCACAATTCTAGCAGAATTTGAGGGAGAGATTGCGCAAAGTGAGATTGTCACGGTCGGTCAAGTGGAAGTACCTCGTGATAAGGGTGAATTATATGTCACTTTGCACTGGCCAGGCAGTGAGTTGGATTTGATTGTGACAGATCCACGAGGCCGGCAGGTGAGTTCCGATTATCCGGGGGTAAGTTTGGCTAAGTATCAACGCCTGATCTACTTAATTGTCAGTGATCCTCGGCCGGGTTCATGGAAATTGCGTGCGCAGGGGGTAGATGTGCCGGAAGGAGCACTGACTTATGATGCCATTGTCTCTGTGCGTGATAGGATTGGACCCTCATCTAACTCTGGAATGCTTCTGGGGGGGATTATATTGTTGCTTGCCCTGGCAGGTGGAGGGACCGGGCTGGCCCTAGCGTTGAGATCCCGTCCAAGCAGTAGCCCACGTGATTTATTTGGCGTGCAGGTGCTCACGGGTGACACCAGGGGCCTTTTTGTGCCAGTGCGCGGCAAGAAACCGCTGATCATCGGACGTGCGCCTACTTGCAATTTGACCCTTTCTGATCCTTGTGTCTCAGCACGTCATGCCAAAATCGAGCGCACACCGCAGGGCTTTGTGATCAGCGACCTGGGGAGCCAACATGGCACCTATGTAAACGATCAGGCAGTGCAATATGCTTTATTGCGGGGTGGTGAGCGTGTGCGTCTGGGACACACTGAACTGGCGTTTGTGTGTCAGTCAGCTGGCTCTGCCCCCTGGAAGCCTTATGTGCTACGTCCCGATAGTCCTATAGCTTATCTGACGGTGCTGGTGGGGGGACATGAATTTGGAAGTCGCCAGCCGGTTAACGCTGGCGTGGCGCTTGGACGTTACCTGGAATGTCCAATTGACCTGAGCGCTGACGCCTTAATCTCTCGGCGTCATGCCTGGCTCGGCTACAAGGATGGTAGATGGTACATCAGTGACATGGACAGCGAGAACGGCACGCTGGTAAATGGCACGCCGGTAAAATCTCAATGGCTGAATTCTGGAGATGAGATCCAGATTGGAAATACACGGATCAGGTTCACTCTCCAGTGAGAGTCACGCATCTCTTTTGAGGAGGAGGGACAGATGGCAGCCGTATTGCACAAGCCCATAACCACTATTGGACGGCACCCGAACTGCGATATTGTTATTCCAGCCAACTTTGATCGCGTTTCACGGGAGCATGCCCAAATACGACGTGAAGGCCAATACTTTATCCTGTATGATACCAGCAGTGCTGGTACCACTATCAATGGTCAACCTGTGCGCCAAAAGACCCTTCAAGAGGGAGATCGCATTTCTTTGGCGGGACAGGTTGAGTTCGTATTTGGGAATGGCGCCCTCCACAGGGCTGGCGCAGTTGCAAGTGTACCGGCGCCTACCCGATTTGATTCGTCGCCGGGCTACGCCCTGGTGTATAGGGCTCCTCAGCCTGTCGTGATTTCCGATAAAAATCGCATGACGGCAGGTCTGCTTGCAATTCTGCTCGGCGGCCTTGGCATGCATAAGTTCTACCTGAACCGCCCTGTGGAAGGGATCATTTACTTGCTCTTCTCGTGGACAGGCATTCCGGCTATCCTTGGCCTGATAGAGGGGATCGTACTCATTTCTATGTCTGATACGGAATTTGCTTACAAGTATGGAAGATAATCCAGATCTTGGAGTCGGGCCAGGGTATTGAAATCCTTCAGATGTAAACGGTCGCTATTCTCTGGATAGTGAAGAGGTGTCTGATAGCACCCTTCTCATGGTGCAGGGCCTGGTTTACGGAAATATCAATGACCTTTGTACAGGAACTGTAAATGGCAGATACAACCGCAGCGGGTGAACGAGAGGTTTTCTTCGGCGGGGTTAGCTGGGGGGGGCGTGAGCACCCAGAAAACGAAGACGTCATTTGGATTCCCCAACACATTCCCCCGCAGTTGTTGACCCAAAAGGGCTATCTATTTATTCTTGCGGATGGTGTGGGGGGATATCAGCACGGAAAGCTGGCAAGTCAGACCGCAGTGGAAACGTTGCAGCGAAGTTATTATGCCAATTCTGCTGAAGACATTGAGACCTCGCTGCGCATGGCTGTGGAAGCAGCCAACACCGCTGTTTGCCAGCAGGCTCAGGCGACCGGCTATACGGAGATGGGCTCTACGGTTGTCGCTGCTGTGATGTATCAACATCGCCTGGTGGTAGCCAACGTGGGAGATAGCCGCGCCTATGTGTGGCGCAAGGGCAAGGGATTGCGACAACTTTCTACCGATCACACCTGGGTGGCAGAGCGCCTGGCGGAGGGCTTGATCAACGAGGAAGAAGCCGCTCATCATCAGCTGCGTCATGTTATCACACGTTCGTTGGGACAGCATCCCGTCGTCGAACCGGCTGTACACACGTTGACGTTGCGACCGGAAGACCGCGTGCTGTTGTGTTGCGATGGGATTTGGGAAGTGCTGCCTAAGGAAGTATTGCGTAATTGCATGGGGCGGAACCTTCCCCCGCAGCGCATCGCGCAAATGTTGGCTAAAGAGGCATTGAACACCGGCGGCTTTGATGATGTGAGCGCCATCGTGGCGATCGCTCCTGCTCCTGCTACGTCCGACGCAGACCCATGGAGGGCATTCCTGCAGACCGTGGGGGCCTTTCGGGCCGCTTCTCCAACGGCCTTTCTTGTGGCAAGCGTCGCCATTGGCGTTTTGCTCGTGGCGTTATTGGGATTGGCCGTGTCCGCGGCTTCCCGCAGCCTTCAGGACCAGCTAACTGCAGTGTCCTATGGGACGCCTGTCGCAGCGACCTTTCAGTCGGCGCCTGCGTTTGCCCCTACGCCGATTTCTTCCAATGCTGAGCTCCCAGGCGGGGTCGGCGGAGCAACATCAGAAACAGCCATGTCAATAGGGACGCCACAACCTATCGTCACGCCAACAAGGACAGAGACTCCTACCGTCGCGCCAACAGAGACGCCTGCTGTCGCGCCAACAGAGACGCCTGCTGTCGCGCTATACTGCATCCTGCCATGTGAAGAGCAGTCATTGGGGTCTGACTTCCCGGCGCAGAACGTCAACACCCAGACGTGTGAGGGTGAGAACGGTTCGATTCCCGTCGGGGCAACGATCGAAGTGTCGCCCGCAGAGGTCTTTTGGTGGGCTGAATGTGGTCAACCGGTGATCTACGTACGGTATGAGCAGACCAAATATTTGATTTTTCCCTATCGCATTGGGCTGTGGACGGACGCTACCTGCACGCCCTTGAAGGATTGGAATGCGTGCTTCAGCCAGCCGCGAATGGAATGGAGGGAAGCATGTACCAGCCAGTGGGATTGACCGACAGGGGCTTGCGGCGTGAAGCCAATGAAGATGCGTTTTGGCTGCCCGAGGCCGGACAGCCGGATGCAAGAACATTGGCCCGTTGGGGTGCGCTTTACCTGGTAGTGGATGGCATAGGTGGGCATCGGGCAGGCGAGGTTGCCAGCGGCATGGCGGCGACCCTCATCCCACGTACTTTTTACGCGGACCCCGATGCCGATCGTATCGCTGCCCTGGGGCGCGCCATTCAAAACGCCAACATGGAAATCTGGCAGGCCGCGCAACGCGATCCTGCTCGCGCCGAGATGGGGGCTACTCTGGTTGCGGCCCTCATCCAGGCAGACCGTGTGACCATTGCTCATGCGGGAGATAGCCGCGCTTATCTGTGGCGCCGGGGGCACCTTCAGCGCCTCACAGAAGATCACACCTGGGTCAATGAACGTTGCCGTGAGGGGATTCTCACGGCGGAAGAAGCGGCGCAGCATCCGTTGCGTCACCTTATCACGCGCTCATTGGGGGAGAAACCGCAGCTGGAACTGAGCATCGAGACTCACGTGATGCAGCCGGGCGATCTCTTGTTGTTGTGCTCTGACGGGCTTTCTGGTGTAGTGACAGAGGCGCAGATTGCCCAATTGCTGGGGGATTTGCCACCCGAACGGGCTGCCCCGGCTTTGATCCGTGCTGCCCATGCTGCTGGCGGGCTGGATAACATTACCGTTATCCTCGTACCATGGAAAAAGGTACCTGACGCTGCGCCAGCTGCACGGCGCCCCCATCTCTTGCCGGCGGTGTTGGGGGTGGGGGGAATGCTGCTTTGCGGGCTGGTGTTGTTTGCGATGGGGTCAGCGTTCTTGGGTTCTTCGGCTCTGCCGTCTACTCTAACCGCTACGTCAGTTCCTCCAACGCCTTCAGCAACGGCTATGCCTTTCCCTACGCCTACGTCAAGACCTGTGCTCACTTCATTGGCAACGCCGCCGCCTGATTATTTTGAAAAACCGCTATGCTTTGGCGGCTCTATTCCCCATCATGCGGAATTATATCTGCAGGAGGAGCCGCCATGGCTGAACCCCTTCTCGAGATGGCCCTTTTCTTTGCAGAAGCTCCCCATAAAGGTGTCCTGTTGGTTGCCCAAGCTGCCGTATGGCACTATTCTGATCACTGAAGTGGGCCCTGAGATCTGGGAAAAGCAGGCATTCATTGCAGGGCAAACCTATACTGTGTCCCTGGAGGAGAAAATCCCTGGGTCGTCATCCTCTGACGATGAAAAAGTCCTTCGCGATGCCGATCATTGGCATGCCAGAATTTGGGGCGAGTTTTTAAGCCCCACCGGGCTGCAAGCCCTGAGGATTGAATTACGGCAGAAAGATGGCGATCCCTGGCTGTCTGTTTATAAGTCAACCAAGGCCGAGAAATTTGTGGGTTGGTTCCTTGCGCCGCAGCAAGTCTGGGATGATTTGCGCTTATCTGTTGCCGGTTGTACTGACTTGCAGGATTGGACGATGGCCTATTTGCAATGGGAGGCTGGAAAAGATGCCCCAATAGTGGTAGAATCCTATTGTTTGTGTGACAATATGCTGTGCCCTTATCAGGCAGGCAGCCAATAGCCAGCTGTGGGACATGAATCAAGGATACATTGATGACATCAACCATTAAGTTTTCGGTAAAGGGCGGTACGGATCCCGGCATCACGCGCCCCAACAACGAAGATTGCTTCACTGATCAGTACCCAAATTATGCGCCAGAAGTTCTGGCGAGGAAGGGTTTGTTGTACATTGTTGCCGATGGGGTGGGGGGCAATGACGCAGGAGAGATTGCCAGTCGCATGGCGGTAGAGTACACCCCGCTGTTTTATTATCAGGACCCTAACCCGAATGTACGCGCTAGCCTTATCGCTGCTATCGAGGAGGCGAATCGTCAGATCTATCACCAGGGGTTGGGCAATGCTGCCCAATACCGTATGGGTACCACAATCACGGCGGTCGTGCTCTATGGGACGCAGTTCTACGTTGCTAATGTTGGCGACAGCCGCGCTTATCTCGTTCGCAACGGCAAAGCTGAGCTGCTGACCCGCGATCATACCTGGGTAGCGGAAAGCGTCGCCGCAGGCTTGATTCTGCCGGCTGAAGCGGCCGTCCATTCTCAACGCAACATTATCACCCGTTCGTTGGGGCAGGATCTCATGGTGCAGGTGGATTGTAGTGGGCCCTTTTTGTTGCAGCCGGGGGATCGGCTATTGCTCTGCACAGATGGGCTGAGCGACCTGGTCTCCTCTGCCGAACTGGTGGCAATTGCCGTCGGGTTTCCGCCGCAGAAGGCCGTCCGACAATTGATTGCCCTGGCGCGGCAGCGCGGCGCGCCAGATAATGTGACGGCGCTGGTCATCAGCACTGTTTCAGAGAGCGCCGCCCGGCCTTCGGGGGTAAGGAACTGGTACAGGATCATGCCCTGGGTGCTGAGTGCGTTGATTCTGGTTGGCGTTATCTTTGGAGGCAGGGCATGGTTGCAAAATGTGCCGCCAGTCTTGCCTTCACCCGCACCGACTGTCAGTGGCACCCTGAGTCCAACTCCCAGCTCCATGCTCACGGCATCTCCGATGCTATCAGAGGCGGTTGGCACTCTTGAGTTGGTGGAGCCGGCAGATGACGTTAAATTTCAGGGGGGTGTGTCTATCACGTTGTGCTGGAAATATAGCGCGGAGCTGCCCGCCGGTTGGCAGTTCCAGGTGGTGCTCACTGATGAGAAGGGGAAGAACTCAAAGGACTTGGCGAAGGATGGCCTGACTCCGGAGAAGGCTGACGCGACTTCGGAGTACTCTTTGACGTTGCCCCCTAATTACTTGCAAGCAGGAGTCTATAAGTGGTTCGTGCTTTTAGTGGATGAGGGTAAAGAAGAGCGCCAGCGCAGCAGCAGGCAGTTTACGGTGCTACCTTTTCCTGCAGTGACAGCGACGCCTACATTTACCCCAACGCTGACACCATCCCTCACGCCAACGGAGCCCCCGACATCTCAGCCGACACAAGGAAACGGAACCCCTCGCCCCTCCCGTCCATGATCTCCGTCTGGAATCGCCTCAATAAGCATGGCCTGTACTTCCTCTCTCTCGCCTTGGCCCCTTTCGTTTGGGGCGGGAACGCGGATGCGGCGGGGCAACAGCAGTCTTCTGCACCTCCGGCGTGCGTTTACAGCCGTTGTGAGGGCAGCGAACTGCGGCGTCAATGGCATCCATGTTGGCGGATCTCGGCTTCTTTGCCGCAGTCTTGATTCGCCCGCCTCAGCGTGCTTGATGAGGCTGGGGAACCTCACCGGAGGCCCGCCGGCTTTGTGCTCCAAAGGCTGATCCGTGCCTCTCCGCCGTGAAGTCGAAGCAGACGTCATGCCCTGGTGCACAGAGCGCTGGCTCGCGGCTCACTCGCTCTGCGCCCTCCGTGTCCCGTGGCGCTACCCTCGCGGGAACACCGTGACGCGCAACAACGTCGCCCCATACGGGAGCAGCTCGAGCTCCTCGACCTCGTCGCTCAATTTCGCTGCCAGCTTTTGTGGATCGGGCAGCGGTGGCGTGAAGCGAAAATCGCCTTCGACGGTCCGCAGCCCCCGCCGGAATTCGCCGTCCGCGGTCCAGTGGCCGAATTGTCGGATGCGGCGGACATGGAGCATACGCCAGCCGCGCACGCGGCGCGCTTTCACCCGCACCTTGAGCGGCGGATTGGCCACATCGAAAGGATCGTCGCACCGCGGATTCCATTCCACATGGAGATCCTTCAGCGCTGCCTCATCCACGCACAGCGCATAATTCCATGGCCCGGCGGGGGTGAGATTCCACGCGGGAAAATCCGGCTTGCTGACGATGGGCCGCGGCTCATAGTCCGCGCCGAGCGTTGCCTGACGTTGGAGCGTCGTCGAGTTCTCTGCCTCTACTTCCGCGTGCGTCGGAATCGGCAGTGCCAGCGTCAACGGCCCATAGCTCAGGCTGACGCCCTCCGCAGGCCAGGTGTGCAGCTGCAAGCGGAAGGGCACCTCGACCCGCAGCACGTCCCCGGACTGCCACAGCCGCTCCAGCGTGAAGAAAGTCCCCGGCGTCAACTCAGCCGCCACTGGCTCCCCGTTGAGCTGCAACTGCGCCTCAGCGCACCAGGCCGGAATCCGCACGGTGAACCCGAAGGTCGCCGGCGCCGCCGGCTCCAGCGTGAATTCGATGGCCTGTTCGAAGGGGTAGCGCGTGCGCGCGGTGACCGTGACCGGCGTCTCTGCCGCGCCGGCCGTGGTGTGCAGGCTTCCCGGCCCATACAGCGCCGCGACGATGCCATTGTCCGCTGTCCGCAGCCACATCTGAGCGATGTAGTTGGGCATGGCGCGATGGACGTTGCCCGGGCAGCACTGAACCTCGTGATCCGGACGGTAGCTCATCCAGTTCAAGCCGCGCATGAAGAGATTGTGATTGGACGTGCTGGTCGCCAGAATCTGGTTGGGACAGGAGAAGTATTGCAGCGCGTGAAAGTCCTTGGTGATGGCGCCGGGCAAGGCGTTGAAGATGACCTGTTCGATGCGGTCAGCGTAGCTCGCGTCGCCGGTCGCTTGCAGGAGATAGGCGAGTGCCCAGGTGTAGTCGGTGATGTCGCAGGTCTCGTGCATATCGCGGGCATCCCGCCCCTGCACGTGTTCCGAGCAGGAATGCAGTCCATCCGCGAGCGCCGCCTGCTGTTCGAGTTTGGCGTAGCCGTGGACCGCGGCGCGCAGATAGTCGGCGTTGCCGGTCGCGCCATACAGCAAGGCCGCGAGTTTGGCTTCCTCGTTGAAGGTGACGCCGTGCTCGGTGATCGGCTTGTCGGAAAGCAGCGTCTGAAGCGCGCAATCGTGCTGCGGCCACTGCGCGTTGAAGCGCGCGTAGAGCGTCTCCGCCAGGTCCAGCAAATCCGCTTGCCCGCTTTGCCGGTAGAGGGCGAGCAGGATTTCCACGCCGGTCACGTCGCGGTCCCAGCTCAGCGGATGCGGCATGGCGCGATAGTGGCGGATCAGGGCTTCGAGATAGCGTGCGTCGCCGCTGATCTCGTATTGCGCCAGCACGGCGCGGAAGAACACCGTATGGGGCCAGCGATCCTTCGCGCGCAGGTGCTCTGGGCCGATGAAGCCGTCTGCAGCGGCGTGCTCGATGGCGAAATCCACCTCGGCGAGCGCCTGGGCGTACAGATCGGCGTCGCCCACGAGATAGCCGCACTTCAGGGCCCCGTCAATCCAGTAGGCCGTCTGTTCGTAGGGCCACCAGGCGTCGTAGGAGCCTTTCAGATCGCCCTCGGCGCTGCCCCAGAACGGATAGCCATAGGGGTAGCCGGCGACGGCGATGTTGCCGGTAAGGCCGGTCGCCTGGCGTTTGAGGAAATCGTGGAGCCAGCCGGCAGGGCGAATCTCGCGCAAGGGCACTGGGTGAAAGCGGGCGAACGCCAATGGATTCATCGTCTTGCTCCTTCGAAAATAGAGATCAGCGAGTCAGCAGTCAGCGAATCAGCGAAAAAATCACTTGCGTGACAAAGGTGCCGCCACTGACTGAAAAACGGAAAATTTCCTGGCGACTACTGAAGATTGAGAATCAACTTTTGCCCCCTATCCCCTGGCCCCATCCCCCCGCGTGCGCAGGGGGATGGGGAACTTTTTTTGTGGGGTTTTGCAGGCGGGCGTAGCCCGCCTGCAAAACCCCCTTATTTTTTCTCCCCTCCCCAACGGCGTTTGCGCCGTTGGGGAGGGGGCTGGGGAAGAGCAAAAGCTACAGCTCACAAAGGTTCATCCATCGCCGTCGAACTACCTGATGCCAGGCTGAACAATTACCGCACATTTTCATTCTTGAATGATGTGCGCCAGCACATGACGTCTCCTTCAAAGCACGGAATTGAGATTTGGGGACCGGCGGCAGGGGCGTCGTCCCCGCTATTGACTTCGGCGCTGAGTCGTTTCATCTTCCTGGAAAGGAATTGTACTCCGGATTGGCGCTTTTTACAACTGCGAAAGTTGAGGACTTTGCGTTTTCGGAGTATACTTAGGATGGCTCTGATAGGATTGACTCCGGCTCAGGCGAGGTGACTTATGGCTACCCACACGGTTTACGACCTGAAATCCGTCAAATTGCCCTACCTCTCGGGAACGCTCCTTAAGGCTTTTGTCGCTCTTCTCGAAAGTCCCCTGGGAGGCTTGTTGCTTCCCAGCCTGTTGCAAAACGCCGGCGTCACTCACCTGCGTCGCCTGCATTTCGACGAGGCGCCCACGAATTTCCCTCTCCACGTTGTGGGAGCGCCGGCCCCTGCTGCGGCAGCGATACCGGAGGCGGAATGGCCTGCGCGAGCCTCGCATGGGCCTGGATTCCGGTTCGCCAGCGCCGGGGATTACACGGCGGCGTATCGCAGCGGCGCCGTGTCTCCCGAAGACGTCGCCCGGCAGGTGCTGGCAGCGATCGCGTCCAGCGATGCCGCGGATCCCCCTCTGCGGGCGATGATCGCCGTCAAGTCGGAGGAGGTCCTGCGGTTGGCGCACGAGTCGGCGCAACGGTATCGGGAGGGGCGTCCTTGGGGCCCGCTCGACGGGGTGCCGGTGGCCGTGAAAGATGAGCTGGACATGACGCCGTATCCTACCACGGTGGGCACGGCGTTCCTCGGTCAGACGCCGGCGATTGAGGATGCCACGGCCGTGGCGCGATTCCGCGCGGCGGGGGCGTTGTTGATCGGCAAGGCCAACATGCACGAGATCGGCATCGGCGTGACGGGGTTGAATCCCCATCACGGGACGGCGCGCAATCCCTACAATCCGGCGCATTACACGGGTGGCAGTTCCAGCGGGGCGGCGGCGGCAGTCGCGGCGGGATTATGTCCCATCGCCATCGGCGCTGACGGCGGTGGCTCGATTCGTATCCCGGCGGCGTTTTGCGGTGTGGTGGGGCTGAAGCCGACGTATGGGCGCGTCAGCGAATTCGGCGCGGCGCCGTTGGATTGGAGCATCGCGCACATTGGGCCGCTGGCGGCCAGTGTGGCGGATGCCGCGTTGGGCTATGCGGTGATGGCCGGCCCGGACCCCCGCGACGCGCTGTCCCTCCTCCAACCGCTGCCCACGCTCGACGGGTGGGATGCGGCGGAGATCCAGGGGCTGCGGATGGGTGTATTCTGGCCCTGGTTCCGTCACGCGACAGCGGAGGTCGTCGCGGCCTGCGAGGCGCTGCTGGCGCAATTTGAGGGACTCGGCGCAGAAGTCCATGAGATCGTGATTCCGGATCTGGAGGCGGCACGAGTGGCCCATCTCGTCACCATCGCTTCGGAGATGGCCCAGGCGATGGAGCAGTTCCATGCCGAACATCACCGCGAGCATGGGCTGGATGTGCGGCTCAATCTGACCCTGGCGCGCCGATTCACGGCCCTGGACTACATTAAAGCGCAGCGCGTGCGCACGCGGCTGAGCGCGCACTTCCAACGCGCTTTCGAGACGGTGGATGTGATTGTCACCCCGGCGACGGCGTTGGCGGCGCCGCTGATTCCCGCGGCCGCTCTCCCAGAGGGGGATTCGGACCTCACCACGCTCACCGAGATCATGCGTTTTGTCACGCCCGCCAACCTCACGGGCCTGCCGGCCATCTCTTTCCCGGCCGGTTACACGCCGGAAGGGTTGCCGGTGGGGATGCAGGCAATCGGTCGCGCCTGGGACGAGGTGACTTTGCTGCGTCTGGCGCTGGTGGCCGAACGCCTGGTGGAACGTCAGGCGCCGCGAGTGCATTACCGGCTCCTGTGAGGCCGGGCCTCGCATCTGGAATTCATTCCTGGGTAGGGCGATTTTGCTAAAAAAACTGCAAGAACGCCCAGCCTGTCTTTTTCAGGTTTCTTTTGATCCGCGTTGTAGCCTACGACATCGGGCTCGCCGCCGGTCCTCTCCATTTCGTGGAGGGGCCAGAGGCTTTCGGGGTGTGCTTCCAGATGCGCGAGCACCTGGATCCAGGCGAGGCCTGGGTGGCGGTGAGTAGCTTTTTCGAAGCGGCCCTGCAGTGTGGCAAGCAGCGCTTCGCGTTGGTCGGGGGAAAGGGTTTTGTTGTCCATGTTTGGGTCCCTCATGGTTTACAGGTGTTCCAGGTCGTTCAGGTCTTTGTGTCTGCCGCCGGCTTTTTTGTTACGCTCCAAATCTTCCAGATTGATGAGGCTCACTTCCACCCATCCAGTTCATCCACCACCCGTGCCGCGTCACATGCTTCAAAATTGACGCCGGAAATGGTGGTGACCACTACCATGCACATTGGCGACGCGCCCATCCGCAAGATGCTTTTCTCTAACTGTAAGAATTCTTTGAAGTCGGGTGGTAGCACCAGCTCCATAGTTGATCCGCCTCAGTCTTTCCATGTGCTGCAGGCGTTCAGCGGGCGAACGCGCTAACCAATAGCATTTTTCCTCTTACAGCGGTCGCCAGAAAATCTTGGTTTTTAGTCAAGGGCTGAACAGTTACCCCCGGTCTACTTCTGGGATGTCGCTGGCGGCGAGTCTTTGCCGATCCGGGGCCTTCGGCGAGGGGGTGAGTGTGGCAGCAGGGGGCACTTTAAGGTCGAAGGGCAGACCTGGCTGCAGTTCGAGCTGGCGCAGGAAGAGCGTGATTGCCTGGGTGAGGGTCAATCCCAGCTGCGCACAGATTTGCCCGGCGCTAGCTTTGAGCTCTGGCTCGATGCGTGCGGTGATTACCGCGGTTCTGCGCATGGTGGATGCTCCTGAATTGTATGGCTGCTGTCAACACATTTTATCCCAGATCTGGAAATTGGTGGAGATCCCAATGTGGGGGCTATTGCGGGCGCATGTCACGCCGGGGGTGATAGGCTCAGGCGCTTCTACGGGGTGCGGGAGAAGAAGGTTTTTCTTTACGCCTGTATCCGCTCTCTGCAACTGAACTGGTGCAAGTCAACACGTCAAAAAAAACAGCCCGGCTTGAACCGGGCTGGGGTGTGCCGAGACCCAGAATTGAACTGGGGACACATGGATTTTCAGTCCACTGCTCTACCGAACTGAGCTATCTCGGCAACGCGGCCACATTGTATCTGAAGCCCTGGTTTTGTCAAGCGCGGAGGAAGGCATCCATGGCGCGTGCCACGCTGAGCGCATCGGCGACGGCGGGCGCGAGCAGATGCGCGCCGTGTACCACATCGCCGGCAGCGAAAAGCCGCGGCACGCTGGTCCGCCCGGTCTCCGGCGCATCTACCTCGATCACGCCCCCGCGTCCCAACCGCAGCTCCGTGAGTCCTGCCAGGGGTTGCTTCGCGGGCCGATAGCCCAGCGCCAGGACGGCGGTATTCACCTCCAGCGTGATTTCCAGCCCCGGCACGCATTCCGGCCGGCAGCGTCCGCTCTCGTCGGGATCGCCGAGCTTCATGCGCTGGTAGGTGATCGCGCGCAAGCGTCCCGCCTCGTCGCCCAGGAATTCGACGGGACAGGCAAGCCACACAAAATTGCCCCATTCTTCCAGCGCGTGCCGGTATTCCTCCGGCTCGGCGGGCATCTCCTGCATACTGCGGCGATAGTAGCAAGTGACCTCGCGGACGCCCGGCAGGCGGGCCGCCGTGCGCATACAGTCAATGGCGGTATTCCCTCCGCCAATGACGTGGACTCGTGGCCCGACGTCCAGCGGCGCCTGCCAGGCCTCGGGCAGGATCTCCGGCGGTAGATTGGCGCGGCAGAGGAATTGCGTGGCGTCGTAGATGCCGGCGAGGGTCTCGCCGGGGAGATCGGCGCGATATTGTTCCTGGGCGCCCGTGCCCAGGAAGACGGCGTCATACTCCGCCAGCAGCTGTGGCAGGGTCACGTCGCGGCCCACGGTCACATGGCAGCGGATCTCAATGCCCAGGGCCTGCAACCAGGCAATTTTGGCCTGCACGATCTCCGCTCCCAGTTTGAAGCGTGGAATGCCATAGAGCATCATGCCGCCGGGGGCAGGGTATTGTTCGAAGACCACGGCCCTATGCCCCAGGCGGGTGAGCGTCTCGGCGACGGTGAGGCCGGCGGGCCCGGCGCCGACGACGGCCACGCGCATGCCGGTCGCCGGCGCGATTTCCGGCAGCGGCACGCCGGCAGTCTCGCGGGCGTAGGTGCTCACGAACGCTTCGAGCCGTCGCGTATCCAGGGGCCTTCCCAGCCGTTTGAGGGTGCAGGCGTCCTGGCAGAACCGTTCGGGGCAGACCCGCCCGCACACTTCGGGCAGGGGATTTGTCTGCCGATAGACGGCTGCCGCGCCGGCGAAATCCCCTTCCGCCAACAGGCCCAGGGCCTGGGGAATGTCGTTGTGCAGGGGACAGGCCTGCTGGCAGGGGGCGTTGGCGCACTGCAGACAGCGCGAGGCCTCGGCGCGAGCCTCTGCGGGCGTGTGCAGGATGAGGATCTCGCGGAAATCTCGCACCCGTTCGTCGGGAGGGCGCGTTTTCGCCGGGACGGGGGTCAGCTGGGAGCGCGCTTTACGGTCCACTTTTTCGGGCGTTGGTTGAGCCATGGACACCTCTTGGACTGGGATTGAGGTCGCTACGCTGAAAAGAGCCTGGGGCCATTCCCCACAGGGCCACGAAGTGGCCAAATCGTAGAAGACATTGAAGGGGCTGACCGGATAACGCCTCGCTGCCCCTCCGGGTCGGTGCAATTTTTAGTCAGACCAGCGACGCGGCCCCCGCGAAGCCGGCCCCTCCGCGGGCTTGGGAGAGGCTTCTTCTGGCTCATCCCATGCATCTTCTTCGGGGCCCAGCAGCAGGTCTACCCTGGCGAGGTCCGTCACGTCGTACCGCACGTAGCCACACGCATCGCAGCGCCACAGCGTGAAATTGGGAATCGTGATGAGGCGCTGGCCCACGCGCCGCACGTAGGTGCTGTGGGTGGACCGGAGGTGGCCAAAAGAACACCGGGGGCAGTGATGCCGCATTACTCCTCCGCTTCTTCCAGGATTTTCAGGCTGGCGCTCGCCCCGAGGCGGTTGGCGCCGGCCTCGATCATCGCCAGCGCGTCGGCGTAGGTACGGATGCCCCCAGCGGCTTTCACGCCGATCTCAGGACCCACGGTCTGTCGCATCAACGCCACATCGGCGACGGTGGCCCCGCTCCTGGCAAAGCCCGTTGAGGTCTTGACGAAGTCGGCGCCGGCTTCCACCGCGAGCCGGCAGGCGCTGACCTTCTCGTCGTCGGTCAGCAGGGCATTTTCCAGGATGACCTTCAGGAGAGCACCCTGCTCATGGCAGAGCTGCGCCAGGGCGTAGATGTCGTCGCGCACGACGTCATGCTGCCCGGCCTTGAGGCGCCCGATGGGGATGACCATGTCCACTTCGACAGCGCCGTCATCCAGCACCTGCAGGGCCTCAAAGCGCTTGACGGGAGTGGGAGTGGCGCCCAGAGGAAACCCGGTGACCGTGCAGACGGCCACCGGCGTGCCGTGGAGCAGGTTGGCGGCGAGGGCCACATAGATCGGGTTGACACAGACGGTGGCGAAACCGTGTTCCGCCGCTTCCGCGCACAGCCGTTCAATCTCTGCCGGGGTCGCTTCAGGTTTGAGCAGCGTGTGATCAATCATGCGGGCCAGAGTCGCTCGTTTCATGGAGTAGCCTCCAATTCGGCAAAAGCGTACTGCGGGAACGTGCCAAACAGTTCCAACGGCCAGTAGCGAAACACGGCCTTGCCAATGATGTTCTCCCTGGGAAGGGGGCCCCAGCTGTGCGAATCGCTAGAATTGTTGCGATTATCACCCAGCAGGAAGTACTCGTCGGGACCCAGCGTCCAGCGGTCGGCGTAGGCCAGCGGGCCGCTGACATACGTCTCATTGATGGCGACGCCGTTAATCCAGATGCGTCCATCGCGGGCTTCAACCGTATCCCCCGGCAGGCCAATGAGGCGTTTGATGAGGGGGATACTGTTTTTGTCGCCGTTGAGGGGCTTCACCACCAGAATGTCCCCCCGCTCCGGCTCATGGAACCAGTAGCTGGCCTTGCTGATCAGCAGGTACTGCCCTTCGTGGAGGGTGGGTTCCATGCTGACCGACAGCACTTGATAGCGTCCCGTGAAGGTGTTGATAATGAAAAAAAGGACGGCTGCCAGCAGCAACGTTTCCAGGAGATCCCCCCCCAGCATTTTGAGAGAGGCAGGTTCTTCGGGCACGCGCGTGGGGGACGCCGTCGGCACGGCGCTTTTATTCAGGGTCTGTGTCTGTAGCGTGTTCATACTTCCCACAATACGAGTATTTATTGAATTTGTCGCAGCTCTTCATAACTATAGTGCGGGATCAGTCCCCAGTGTTCTGGCGGCCAATAGCAAAAGACGGCTTTCCCGATGATGTTTTCCCGCGGCAGCAGGCCCCAGGCGTGCGAATCGCTGGAGTTGTTGCGATTGTCGCCCAGCACCAGGTACATGCCATCGGTCACCATCCACCGGTTGGTGTAGGCGACCGGCGCGCTGACGTAGGGCTCGTTCAACGCGATGCCATTCACCCAGATTTTGCCCTCGCGGGCCTCGACGATGTCCCCCGGTATCCCAATGATTCGTTTGATGAACGGGATGCTTCCCTGTCCCGCCGGGGGACGCAAGACGACGATGTCACCCCGTTCGGGGGGATGCAGCCAATAGGTCACCTTGCTGGCAATCAGATATTGATTGCCGTAAAGACTTGGCTCCATGCTTTGCCCATGCACTTGATAGCGTCCGGTCAAGGTGTTGATGACCAGGAAGATGATCGCCGCCAGCAGCAAAGTTTCCAGCAGGTCCTGCAGCCAGGAGCGGATACCGAACGCGCGACTTAATGAGGGCGTCGTTTCGGTCTCGGGCTCCTCGACCGGAAGGACCGTTTCGATGTCATTTTCACTCAAGCGTCAACCTCCACGTCCCGGCAATTGCCTTACCAGGAATCGGACGCCTGCATTATAGTCCATCTGAGAAGGCGTGCAAGCAAAGCGGGCGACGCAGAAAAACCCGCCTTCGGCGTCCTGGCCGATGGCGGGCTACGGCGAGCAGAGGAAGCGGGGCGTAGGTCTCAGGCCTCCGGCGTGTTCCGAGGTTCCGGCGCCGGGGAGGGAGTCTTGTCTTTGCCCTCGTCGTCTTCTTCGTCTTCCCAGCCGATGATCCACACGGCCAGCCCGGCGACCGCGATGGTAGCGACGATGAGGGCGGCCCATTGTCCTGCCAGCAGGCCTACGTCGCGAGCTGACCAGATCAGGATCAGCACCATGCCAATGGAGAGCACGATCCACGAGGTCCATTGTGGATGGTCAGTGATGAAGGTCTTAATTTTCGCCATAGTTTTTTCCCCTCGATTAACCAGGTGATGGTATTTTTCCGTGAGTCATCCAGTTCTGGCAAGATGCGGGCGACGGCGCTCAAATCGGACGGCGCACCATATCCTCGCGCAGCATTTTGATCATCACGTTGGCGGCGTTGGGGTTCCATTCCGCCGCGGCCTGTCGCCATTGCTTGGGAAGGCTGTCGAAAGAGCGTTCGGTGTAGCCAAACAGCTCCCAAAAGCTGATCAAATCGGAGCTGGGGCGGGGGGGCAAAAAGAGCATCGCCACCTCTGCCTGCAGCACCTTCGCCTCTTCCTCCATGCTCTCGATCAAGGCCCGCCCGGCGATGACACGATCCATTGCCGGGGTAATCAGGAAATCGGTGATACGCACGATCAGGTTTTCGACCTGCCAGCCCAACATGCCCACGATCTCGCCATCCAGTTCTGCCAGCATGAATCCTACATCGCTGAAGCGTCGCGCTACCATGGCGCGACTCACCGCCTCACCCCGGCGGCGAGCCTGGTTGACGAACCCCGCAATGGCTGCAGCGTCTTCCAATCTGGCTCGGCGTATCTGAATCCCCGGCGCCATGTCGCCTCCTTCGGCTATGGAACTTTCCTTCGCGGAAAGTCGTGGCGTGATCTCGAAACCTGCACGGCTTCATTATACCCTGCTTTCGAAGGAGGACAATTGCCAGTTTGTCTGTGCGGTGATATGATGCCTGTCTATGGAGGAGCGATTGGACGCGCTGTCGCTGATCCCGGCTCAGGAACTGTCCCTGGCGCAGCTCGCTGCGGTGGTGACCCGCGCCTACGCGGATTATTACTATCACGTCTCGGTGACCGGGGCGCAGCTCGCCCAGATTTGTTTCGAGCAGGACGTGGATCTCTCGCAATCGGTCGTGGCGCTGCACGCGGGTGAGCCGGTAGGTGCGGCGTTGCTCTCCCGGCGCGAGACGCGGGGATGGATCAGTGCGGTGGGCGTGTTGCCGGGCTTGCGGCGGAAGGGAATCGCGCGGGCGATGCTTCGTTATCTGCAACAGCGCGTCAGGGAATTGGGGCTGCGCTCGGCGACGTTGGAGGTGTTGGCGGAAAACCGGCCTGGCCTGGCGCTGTATGCTGGCCTGGGCTTCCGGCGACGTCGCGAGCTGGCGATATTGATCCTAGAACCGCAGACCTTCGTCCTTGATCCGTTGATCCCGCCCCGCGCGGCCCCTGCCTCGCCGGCGCTGCTGCTGGCGCATTTTGGGGCGTGGCACGCCGTGCCCCCTTCCTGGCAGCGGGAACAGGCGACGCTGCGCCATCGTTTGCCCTATCTCAGCGGCCTGGGGTATTGGGAAAATGACCTCTTGCTGGGGTACGTCCTCTTCCAGTCGCAGTCCTCCTATCAGCTCATTCACGATCTGGCGGTGGCGTCTGAGGCGGCACGGCCTCTGGAAATCGCCGGCGAGCTGCTGCGCACCGTGCATGAACAGCAGCCTGCGGGTGGCGGTTACGTCATCAACGCCGTCATGACCGATCCGCTGTTGCCCGCCTACCTGGCGTTGCACTATCGTCTCATCCAGCGGCAGTATGAACTCATCTGGGAACCCGACGCTGGCGGTTGACGGCGGGTCGCGTCATCGCCTTTTTGCCTTCTCGCCTTTTCGCTTTTCCGCCTGAAAGGAGATCCTGCTCATGGGGGAGACAACCGATGCGACGCTGGCCGCGCGCTGCGGCAGTTGTGGGCGCTTTTTGGGACCCTACACCACCTGTCCCTATTGCGGCGCGCGGGTGGGAGGACGGGTCTCGCTGAAAGCGGTGAAAATAGCCGCGGTCGTGCTCGCCGTCGTGGGGCTGATTGGCCTGTGGTGGGCGGGACGACAGTTGCCAATCCCCCTCCTCACGGTCGAGGAAACGCAGGGCACCATGAATATGGCCTACGTCCGCGTGCGGGGGCGGATCAGCCGCAGCCTCACCTACGATCCCAACGGCGGCTACCTCGCCTTCTGGGTAGATGACGGCACGGGGGAGGTGCGCATCTCCTCGTACCGGGACGTGACGGCAGCGCTCCTCGCCGCCGGCAAGATCCCTGCCCCCGGCGACCGTGTCGAAGTCGCCGGCACGCTGCGGATTCGCGAGGATTTCGTGGCGTTGACCCTCAACACGGCGGAGCACCTGCAGCTGGAACGTCCCGAGCCGGTGGCGGTGAAAATCGGCACGCTCACCGCCCTGGATGAGGGGTTGCGCGTCCGGCTCGAAGGCGAGGTGCAGCGCGTCCTTGTCCCTTATGAGGGACTGACGATCCTCACGTTGCAGGACGATACCGGCGCCATCTCCGTCGCCGTAGATGAGACCCTCACGACGCTCACCGGCGCGCTGCCCGAGGTGGTCGAGGGGCAAACGCTGGTCGTGACCGGCACGGTGACCCTCTACCGCGATGAGCCGCAGCTCACCCCGGCGAGCGTTGCCGACATCGTGCTCACCGCTGCGCCCGTGGTGGAAGAGACGCCGCCGCGCCCCTTGAACATGCTCAGCGCCGACGAGGCCGGCGCCTGGGTGCGCGCGTCGGGGCGCGTGGTCGCACTGACGGGCTTCAAGGGCGGCGTCAAGGCGACGTTGGACGATGGGACCGGGCAGGTGGAAGTGTTGCTGTGGCAGCGCGTCTACGATGCGCTGCCCGAACCGACGACGGTGGACGTCGGGGCGGAGCTCGAAGTGCAGGGGGAGCTCTCCGTTTATGAGGGCGTGCTGGAACTGGAGCCGGCGCAACCGGGCGATGTGAGCGTGCGGACGGCGGCGCCGGAGATCCCCTGGGTGGAAATCGCCTCCCTCGCGGCGCAGGACGCCGGCAGGGTGGTGCGCCTGCGCGGTGTGACGGGAATCCCGGAGACTTTCTCCGCCGGTGTCAAGCTGGCGCTCGATGATGGGACAGGCGTCATCACCGTCTTGCTCTGGTCGAACGTGGCGGACGCGCTGCCGCGCCCGCCGGAGGCGGGCATGCTGGTCGAAGTGGTGGGCGAGGTCTCCGTCTACCGCGACGAATTAGAGCTCCTCCCGCGCTCTCTCCACGATTGGCGACCGGAGCCGTGACATGGACACGACCTTCCTCGATCTCATGGCGTGGGCTTTGGTGGGGGGAATCGCGGCCTCGATACTGGCGCTGGTGCCGGCGCTGCACATCTACAACGTGGCGGGATTCCTGCTGCTTTTTAGCGCGGCCCTGGAGCCGACGCTCACGCCGGAGCGCATGGCGTTCCTTTTCCTGGGCCTGATCACCGGCTACGCGATGCTCAACACCATCTCCAGCATTTTCCTCTCCGTCCCCGATGACAGCACTGTCTTCATCGTCTTGCCGGGACAGAAGTACCTGCTGCAACAACGCGGCTACGAGGCGGTGGCGCTGAGTGGATTGGGCGGGTTGGGGGGTCTGCTTTTCCTGGTCGCGCTCACGCCGGTGGCCTCGCGCCTCTTGCCCGTCGTCCGTGAGGTGTTGCGCCCGCACATGGGCTGGATTTTGTGGACGATCATCGCCTACATGCTGCTTTCCGAATGGCCCAAGGGCACTGACCGGGCGCCGGCAGGCTGGCGACGGTGGTGGGATGCGTGGCGTTCCCTCACTGCCGGGCTGGCGACTTTCTTGCTCTCCGGGCTGTTGGGCTTCATCCTGATGTATCGCTCGCTGGTGCCGGTGGAGGTCTCGTATCAGAACCTGTTGCCGGCGTTCGTGGGGCTGTTTGCGGTGCCATGGGTGCTGCAGAACCTCCTCGCGCGGGTCGAGTTGCCGCCGCAGCACATCGCCCGCACGCTGGATGTGCCGCCGCTGGCGCTCTTCCAGGGCGTGGCCGCGGGCGTCCTGGGGGGCATGTTCGCCGCTTTTTTCCCGGTCATCACCGGCGGCATTGGCGGTTTCCTCGCCGGGCACGCGACGGCGCAGCGCGATGAGCGCGCCTTCATCATTTCGCAGGGCGCTTCCAAAATCGTCTACTACGTGGGCGGTTTTCTGCTCTTCTTCGTGCCGGGGCTGCACCTCACCCGGGGCGGGATGGCGTGGATGATCAGCACGCGCTATAGCACGTACACGCCCCAACGCTATCTCTGGGCGACGGCGGCGGCGCTGCTGACGGGAACGGTGGCGTTTTTCCTCTCGTTGGGACTGGCCCGCGTGGCGATCGCTCTCATCGCCAGGGTGAGCTATCGCTCTTTGAGTCTGGTCACGCTGGGAATCTTGATCGCGGTCGTCCTGGGGATGACGGGGGTGGGCGGCCTGGCGATCTGTGCTGTGGCGACGGGAATCGGGTTGATCCCGGTGTTGTGGGGCTCGCGGCGGATGAATTGCATGGGCGTGCTGCTGCTGCCCATTGCCTTGAACATGGTCGGCGCGGGGGATGTGGTGGCGCGCTTCCTGGGATTGTTGTGAGAGCCTGGAGAAGGGTGACGAAGACATCACGACCGGCGGCATTCAGCGCCGGTCGTGATGGTGTGATAGCGGCGACGATGTGAGGACCGGTCGCTAGGCGCTGGCGGGAGTCTCTTCCAGCGTGATGCTTTCAGCGGGGGGTTCCTCGGCCTTTTTGGCCTTTTGGCGTTCTTCCAGCAGCACGCGCCCCTGATCCTGCAGTTCCCTGGCGCGGGCTTGCAGCTCGCGATTGGCTTCTTCCAGCTTCTCGCGTGCCTCGGTCAGCGCCTGTTCTGCCCGCAGGCGAGCTTCTTCCGCTGATTTCGTGGCCTGCTCGGTCAGCTCGCTTGCCTTTTGCGCCAGCTGGTTGCGGGTCTCCTGCCCTGATTGGGGGGCGAAGAGGATCGCTGCCGCTGCGCCAATCAGTCCGCCGACGAAAAACCCGGTGAGAAATGCTCCAAAATCACTCTTGCGCGTCATAAAAGTTACCTCCTTAAGTTATTGAAAGTTATTGACTGTGAGTGGGTTCCTGGGGCCCCGACTTGGAGTGGGGACGACTGGCGGTCACCACGCCGAGTAAATCTCCGAGCACCCGGCGTACGCCCGCCGTAAAACTGACCGCCTTGATGACCGGCGATACCAGATTCTCGCTCATAAACTCGGTCGTGCCGCGAACGGTCGCTGCCGTGTCGTTGACGGAGCGGAGCACGGGTTGGATCTCTTCCCGCAGCACCTTGGTCAGCGTCTGGATTTCCACAATCAGCACCAACAGCGCCATCCCGATGAGGAAGGTTTCAACGGCGACGAAGACAATGGCGATATCGCGGACAACGGTGGTGGCGCTGGGGTGTTGGGCCATGAGCACGATGGCGGTGACGAGCAGGGCCAGGAGCAGCACTGCGCCACCGATGATGGCGACCTGCGTGCGTTTTTGCGACGCTGCCACAGGGGCAGAGGGCGCTTCGGTGATCTCTTTTTGGACCTGAGGCGTTTCGGGATCCATGCTTCCACCTCCTTGAACGAACACATTTTTATTATACCATGCCATGAAAAACTCACAAGCACCCCCGAGCCCCCTGAGGAGGGGCATTTTACAGTGGAGAGGGGCGATTTACGGGCAAAGATCGGCGGCTGAACATGCTCTCTTTTCGTCAAAAAAAAACTCCCGCAGCCTTTTGGACTGCGGGAGTAACGTGGAGGCGCGGCACGAGCGATTTATTGCACCAGCCGCAGGAAAATCCGCTCGTAGAGCTCATCAAAGATAGTGTCCAGCTGCTCGGGGCGAGGCGCATGGCGATGGATGCCGCCCGTGATTTCGGCGACCTTGGCCATCAATTCTATGTCGGCTGTGGCGCCCAAGGTAATGCTGTAAATCACAATGCCATTGTTGCGCGCTTGCATGGCGTAGTAGATGGCGCAATCCTTGGCCCGGTCGCGGTCGAGATCGCCGGTGCGAATGGGCCAGCGTTCCTCTGCGTAGCAGATGGGATCCACGCCACTCAAGGTATTGGTTTCACCATCGGTCATCACAATCATGATATGCGCGGCGCCGGGGCGCCCGTAGTTCGGGGATTTGCTGCTCAGCACCTGGATGCCCAACATAATGCCATGGCCGATGTTGGTGCCATCATTGGCGGTCGTACTGTCCAGGTGGGCAATGACCGTGTTCTCGATGATGGTGCTGCTTTTGCCAAGATCCGGGTCATAGCCGGCGATACAGTGGTCTACGCCTTCCTTTCGCAGGCACTGCAGCCGGTCGCGGATGGTGGCCGTACCGTTGTAACTTACGTAGCCGACCTGATCGTAGCGCGGGTCCAGACGCCGTACAAAGTTTTTGGCGGCCTCGACGGAAGCCCGCATGGGCTGTTCATCATCATAGAGGTCGTCGAGATACCGTTCCTGAGGGTTGACTGTGCCGGTGCAGACCGGGCGGCGGTTATCCTCAGGGCTAGGGGAACCGCCAAAGCGCGCGTCGCAGGGGTCGCAGGCCGCTCCGGTGCGATTGTTATCCACATAGCCGCCGCGCAGCACGCCGTTGACAATGCCGGAGTAGCCGCTAGCGATGCCACTCTCGCGCCCGCCACCAGGGCAAGTCCCGTCACCGGCGTAAGTAAAGAAGGTGGCGGGATCTCTTGAATCGTTTGTGATGATGATGCGGTCTACAGCAGATCCCGGGCCGCCGGCCCACAGGTTGAGGGTGTAGGTCCGCCCGGCGATGAACGTTGGGATCGAAGCGCCGCCGCTGGTTGCCGTGAGGAGGTGCCAGGTCCAGTGATTACTGCTGGCACCATTGGTATAGTCGTCACGACAGCGCGCATAGACACGTCCGATGGGCGCATTGTCAATTCCCCAGTTCAGCGCGCGATTTTGTCCACTGGTGTCAGAATCAGTATCGCCGCCTTGCATCCGTACCCAAAAGTACCATGTGCCGGTAGTAGGCACCTTGAATGTGTAATCCGTACGTGGCGCCGGACGGGGTCCACCCCAGCCGTCTAACCGGTCGCTCCGCCGGCACATGAAGCCGTTGAGGAGGTCTTCCCACGTGCAGGGGACACCGGTGCCATCATCGCCAGCGCCTACGTGGGTACGCGAGGGCCGATGTTGGATATAGGCGCCAACCACGTCGCGTCCATAGGCCCCGGCATTGCCCATGTAGCTGATACCGGCCTGGTTGCCATTTCGCTGAATCGCCCAATAGGTATCGCCGATGTTATAGAGTTGACGGTTGTAGCTGTTGTTGGTGGCGCTGTACTCCTCGGCCTCGATCACGATATATTGTTTACCGCTGTAGGTGAGAGGGGTATTTCCCTCACAGTGATCCGGCTGTCCGTCGCGGTCGCCATCCCATGTCAGCGGGTAAGTGGTGCCTTGCGGATAGGCGAGAGTGGATTTGGCCCAGCAGCCGTAACAGATAGTGTCGAATTCCATCGAGCCGGAGTTGTCGAAGACCAGCGCAATGTCGAGCTGATTGATGTTTTCTCCAACGGCGAGGCCTTGTACCGGCACATTGGAGAAGCCAAAGATGCGCATGAAGAAGACATCAACCTCTTCGACGACTTCGACCCGAATGCGATTGGCGGTGTTCATCGGGTCGGGACGATCCATATCGCGGTAATCGCTGGTATTGATGCGGATCGTCCGCCGGGATGGGTTGTCGCCAGGGGGGATATTGATCTCCACAAGCGTATTGGTATCGGTGCAGGAGTAAGAGGTAGCACCCGACGCCACTGTCAGCCCGCAACCATAATCGTTCTGCTCAAGAAATTCCAGCGCGCGGATGATGGCCGCGTCCTCTAAGGGCAGCTCTGCGGCGGCGGCCAGTGCGGCTGCATCGGCGGCCCGGCGCACGCGAATCCGTTCGACATATGCCAGTCCCAGGTCAATTGCCAATCCCACAAAGCCAATCAGGGTAAAGATGGCGAAGGCAATGATGATGAGACTTTGTCCCTTTTCATTGCGTCGTCCTCGCTTTTTCATGTTTGGAGCTCCTCTCTTTGGTGACTGTTTTTCTTACTTAATCAAGCCGGTTGGCCCGTAAGACCCGCATAGAGGATTTGAAGTAGAGCGAGAAAGGGTCGCTAAGATTCACCAGCTGCGCCATGGGGGAGAAGAGCACGTCGTGAGCGTAAAAGGTTTCCACGATGACAATGTCATTGCGCAAGGCTTCGAAGTCTTCGGTGGCACGCAGGGTGTTTATCTGGAACGTGATGTCCTCTTCTGTGGTATACTCCGCGGGATTGATGCGGGTATCCTCGGGCGTGAGCGGACGCAAGCCTTCGTCGGCTGTGGCGATCACGCCGGTGATCACGGGGGCGCCAATAGACAACCCTCCCGTGGGTGAAATGGCGATGGTGGTGATGATCGTGCCAAAGTTGGGGTCGGGGCCGCTGGTACGGAGCACCGGTTCGGTAACGTCCTCGACGGTTTGGACGCCCCCGGTGGCGACGATGCGCTCTATCACGCTGAGCTCGTCAAATTGCCCTCGGGAACCTAACCGCACCCCTTCGCGGTTGGAGGCGGCCAGGACGATGTAGTCGTAGAATACATACCCTATCTCCGCCATCCCGATGATCAACAAGAGCAGAAATGGCAGAACCAGGGCAAATTCCACCGCCGCCTGTCCCTTGATGTTTTTCTCTGGGTTCATGGCTCTTCCTTTCTCATATCTCATATCTCATAACTTTATACTTTTATGGTGTGGCGAGCGGTTCGCCCGTAGTGGCGGTCACTTCCCAATGTTCGAGAAGCTCCCCCTGTTGATCCAACACCACAATGCGCCAGGTGAGCGCTGTCTCGCCCTGTCCTAGATGGAGCAAGAGAGTTTGGGATTCCGGTCGGCTCCATAGAGTGCGTCCCCGTTCTTGCCACCAGTGCTTGAAGATCACATCGCTATCCTGAACCCAGGCTGCCTGCGTGATGGGAGATTGGGTGTAGGGCGCCAGTTGCTCCTGAAGCAGCTGGACGTTCTCTCCGGTAACCAGGATGATGGCAATGCGGCGTTGGCTGGGTGAATAGAGTTGTAGGGTCCAGCCGTTAAGGGCCTTCGAGCGCTCCACCGTCGTGGAGATGGCGACCAACTCGGCGTCGGCGGCCCAGTTTTGCGCCCAGGTCTGTGCGGCTTGATAGGCTGCGCGCGCGGTGTAGCCGGCACCGGGATTGGGTGAATCGCTTGTGGTAGGGCCCCCGGCCGGACGGGCGCCCGGCATTGCCGAAGGCGAGAACAGATTCACAGCAATGACTACCAACAGGGCCGTCACAATCAGGCTTACCCCTAACCCCCATAGTTTACTCTTCATGATATATTGCCCTACCAATCAGTTCTCAATCAGCGCACCCCTGTGCCGATCCCCAGAACAGTCTGAAGACGGAGAGAGTTGCCTTTTGCTGTCCTTCAGTTTCCCTTCAAGACCAGGGGAAGATAGATCTGCGGCGGCGGTGGCGTTTCTGTGGGCGCCGGTGTTTCTGTTGGCGGCGATGTGGGCGACTCGGTAGGCGTCGTGGTGGGCGATGTTGCTTCTTGTAAATAACTGTAATAGACCTGATAGTTCCCCGAACCGCTGGCGTTTTTCGCCATGTACACCAGGTGCGCGCCGGACGTCGCCGCAGGCTGCGGAATCAGGAGGAGGGGGTTGACCCGCGCCCGGCTCGTGTCGTTCTCGCCGATACTCCAGCCGGGCCGGTGTTGCCAGTTGAAAGCCAGCCCCGTCTGGGCGGTGGCGACGGTGGTCGTGATCATGTAAGCACTGTAGCTGCTGTTGGTAGCGGCATGCCAGGCGACCCAGGGGTATCCGTTGGCATCCAGTACCAGCGCCGGCTGGAGCTGATTGTTGTAAGTAGCGGTGCTGGCATCGGTGCTGGGAGAGCCACTGCCCGGATTGTAGGGGTAAATGCCGCCTACGGCATCTTTCGATTCTTGCGGTGGGATGAAGGTGTCGCCGTTGTCGTCCGAGCGGCTGTAGATCAGCTGGAACTTATTGCAGTCGAGTGGCTCGAAAGGATCTTCCGTGCAGTAGTGCCAGATGGTCAGCACACGATTGTCCCGCGCGGCAATGACGGGCAGGGAGTAGGTGCCCATATCGCCCTCCCATTGCGGGTTGAGCTGCCTGGGCCCCCCTGCTGCCGGGCAGCTGCCGTCGTTGGTGTGACAGTAGCGATACACTGGGATGCCTTTCCCGCCTGGCACTTGAGCATCCCACACTACATGCAGGCGATCCCCGGAGCTGGCGACACGCGGCGCGTAGGCGGCGTAATCTACAGAGACGCCGCCTATCCAGATAGCCGTAGACAGATTAGTGCCGGGCGCCTCCTGCCAGCTGCCGTTGATTTTGCGCACATAGTAGACCTCGCCACTCACGTTGTAGACGACATGGGGAGCGCCAGTGTCGTCCAGGGACAACTCCGCATTAACGATGCTCTGGTTGGCGCCGGCATCGGCAATGACACTTTCCGGTGCGGTACAGGTGCCTGTGGTCAGGTCGCAGGTGAAGTAGTGGATGCTGCTGCTGAGGCTCTCTCCCAGACAGGGAGTACGTTGGGTGGTGAGGAGATGCGCTGTTGTCCCGCGTAGTTGCATGGCGATTTGGGTGACGCAGGCGTTGCTCTCGTTGGCCTGACCTTCCATGATGGTCTGGGGTGTTTGCCAGCTATAGGTTTCGGCGGTGCGCTGCGCCCGTCCCAGGACTGCACTGCCGCTATCGCGGCACCGCCCGCTGCTGGCGTCCCCTTCGATCCAGACGGCTGCCAGCCAGGTGCCGTCGGTGCTGATCGCCGCGCGGGGTTTGACGCTCGTGCAGGCGGTGCCGCGGGAGAGTTGGATCCCGGGCTCAGGGGTCGCCCAACTGACCCCTGCGTGCAGCAGCACAGTGACTGCGATAAGCAGCACTCCCCATGTGGCGCTCAGGCATACCCAGAACCAGAATGGTCTCTTTTGAAGTGCGGGCGCCTCGAGGCCTGACGCTGCCTGCTGTGGCATCCTGTTGGGCGGCGTCAACGCCCGGCGGACGCCTTTACTGGAGCAGCAGGTTGACATTGAAATTCACCTCGTCAGCGCCAATGGTCACTTGCGTGGTGGCTGTGCGCAATGTGCTGCCTACCCAGGTTTGTGAATGGATGGTGTAAGTGCCGGGAGGCAGGTTGTAGAAATGGTAGGTCCCGTTTTGAATACTGCGTGTCTCGTAGGTTTGCCCCCCCTGCTGGTAGGCCCACACCTCAGCGCCGGGAAGGACCACAGGGACATAATACTGGTTAAGCGTACGTATCAGGCCCCCAATGGAGCCGGTCCCTGGTTCCAGATCGGGCACTGGCCATTGCGTGCAGATTTGGGCGCTCAGTTCGTCGAGATAGAAGAAAGTGCCATGGTAATCGCTATCGTGGGTAGCGTTCCAGTAGATGCGGATGGGCTGTCCCTGATAGTCCTCTAAATTCACATCGTCGCTGAGATCGCGGCTGATCGCGTGCCATGTGCCCGTGACGGCTGCGCCATTGGTGATCACATGGGTCATGGTGAGCGGCGTAATGGGGTCGCCATCGGTCTCCAACAGGCGTAGATAGAGCACGTCATCCTCATCCGGGCCGCTGATGCTGCACTCAAGATTGCTGGCGTCGACCCGATACCGTCCGCCCACGCTGAGCGTAGTGATGGAATAGACTGCTGTCGGCAGCTGAACGTCCTGATAGAGATAGGGTTGGAGATCGCTCTGAGCGCAAGGGTAAACGCCGAGGCTGGCGTGCAGTCGCATGGAGAAGGTGCCTTGGAAGTATTGCTCTGAAGTGCGCGAGAAAGCGCCCATTCCGCCGGCGTGCCACACGTTGAAGACTGTAGTTGGATTGCCTTCGAACCCGCGCACTTCGAGCAGCTCGCGGCATTCCAGCAACCCGGGCGGGGTTATTGGCGTTGGCGGTGCGGGAATATCTGCCGGATCTATCACGCCGCACAGCTCGAAGTTATCGTAGGTGGCCGGCCCCAAGGTGATGGTCGAATCATAATCCCGCCCGCTGGTGGCAATCCCAACATACACAGAATCCGGCAGGCTCATGGTCCGTGGGCTACCGTAGGCGCTCCAGTTAACGCCATCGGCAGAGCGAGAGGCGGTGAAGGTGTTCCCCTCGCGTGCGATCTGCAGATAATATGGCAAGCTGAAGGTGGCCGAAGCTGATCCCTGGGAGGCGCCTGTGGTATCGCGCCACATTACGTAGTTGGTGGTCCCCCGATATTTGAGGGCCGCGAAGAACGCACTTTCGGCAAGTAGTGACTCGCGGACCATCAACCCAGCCTGGGCGTTGTCACGGCTAGTTTGCACTCCCAGCACGCGCACCGTCATGCGAAAATCACCGTTGACGTGACCGGGGGTGAAGAAGTGAAACCCATCGCTCTTGCTCGAGATCGAGCCCCATCCAGGGGTCACGCTCAGGGTCCCCCCGCTCGTCGCGACGGCAGGCGGCGGCATGTAGGTATTCTCAAATGTCCACTGTGACCCCAAGCCGCTGTCAAAATTATCGGAACGACTGGCTATCGGCGTACAACTGCTGCCAGGAGGAGTACACGCTTCAAAATTGTCATAGGTGGCGAAACCGGTGATCCCGTCGTTGCCGGAGCTGTCAAACCACAGGCCGCTCGTAACCAATCCTACAATTACATTTGCCGGCATGTTGGGAAGGGATTGAGACTGCTGCTGCGTCCACGTCGTCCCGTTGGTGGAGTAGAAGGATTTGAAGGTGGAACCCTCTCGCGTGATCCGCAAGTAGATAGGTGAAGATTGGCTCGCCGTCCTCTTGTTGCTCAAATTCCCGCCGTAGGTAGTGCGCCATTGCGTCTCAACGCCGTTGGTACTGGCATCGGAGAACTTCAACATGGCGAAACGAATGGCGCTGAAATCATGGGCTGCCTGGACCACTAGCCCGGCGCGGGCGTTGGCATAAGTTGTCGCTACCCCCTCCACGCGTACGGTGATTTGGAAATTCCCGCTAAGGGACGTCGGCTGGTAGAGGTAGCTGTAGCCGCCGCGTCTGCCGGCGGCATCAATGTTGTAAAACTCTCCGCGTACGGGCGAAACTTTCAATTTCCCGCCTTCGAGGAGGTAGTAACCTTCGGGAACGACGCTGCCCGTCCACCCACCGCTGAAGTCGTTGCTAATACCGCGCAGGGGCACGCATTCCTGCGCTTCAAATGTCACCGGGCCATAGACGTTGTTGTTTTCCCCGCCGAGATTACCCTCTTGGATGTAATTGCTCGTGTCCACTTGCGCCCAGAGGGTGTGCTCACCTAACTCGTAGACCGTGACCGTGGCGGTGATCGTGGTGCTCTCCAGCGGTCCCAGGGTCGTGAGCCACTGTTTGTGTTCCCCTACTTGCCGCACCATGGGGGAATCGGCGAGGTCCAGGTAGACGTCCACATCGAAAGGCCCGGTAGTGATAGCGACCGGCATGGTATTGCGGACAGCGATGGCCACGGTGATGGGATATCCTGGACGGATGTACTCTTCATCCACGATGGTGACGCTACTAATCACCAGATCCGGCGGCGGGGGGGAAATGCGAATAGGGGCGGTATAAGCTACCAGCGTGCCACTGCCGCAGGCATTGGCTCCGCCGTCGCCACGATGGGACTCTATGCGGTAGGTCCCTGCTACGCCAGAGGGAATTTGTGCCGCGATACTCGTCGCGTCCCAGGTGCTGGCATTGACATTGACAGGGAAAGCGAGCTGCCGGGTGATCAGGGTGCCGGTGATGGGACACCACCATAGCGAATAGGGATTATCAGCGGGGGGGTGATCCATTACATCTACCGCGACCCAATCGAGCGGTGCCGGGTTGAAGTTCGACAGAACCAGATAAGGCCCGCTCGCCTGCCAGACCTTGATCGCCGTATCCATCGGCTCATTGGCATCTACCGCCGCATTGCCGTTATAATCGAGCCAGGCCGTGAGGTTGGCGGTTGTGGGCCAATTGCTGTAAAGGGTCACGCGGGCGCGCCCATCCGTGCCGGTGTTGCGGTAGGCCGTTTGATACCCTTGACCGGAATAGTCGAAGCTGCCTGCGGTGGTGCGGAAAGTCACCTGGGCGCCGACCACGCTGTGACCCTCGGGATTTGTGACCAGCGCTACCACTTCGTGAGCGCGCCCGTCGGGCAGTGGATTGGTGGCGCTCTCGAAGTTCAAGGTCAGGGTGTTGAGCGGGCGCGGCGTTGGCGTTGGCGAAGGGCCCGCGGTGGGCGTCGGGGGCTGGGTGGCTGTCGCTGGCGGCGCACCGGGCGGGTTCAGCGTCGGCGGCGGGGGCAGCGTCGGCGGCGGTCGGTTGCCGTAGCCGACCTGCACGCCTTCGTTGATCATTTCCGCCGTGCTGGAAACGCGCACGTAGGGCTGGGGGAGGAGGGGGGCGAAAACGACCAGCGGCACATTATAGACGACGCGCACCTGCACCGGCAGTCCTTGCAGCCCGGGATGGTCTTCAACAACCAGCGGCCCCAGGCCATCATCTTCGAAAGTGCGTTGCCCCCACACCTGCACTCCCAACATGCCTTCGATTCCCAGGGAAGTGCTAATACAGCTGCTGCTGCCGATGTCGCCTGGATTATGATCCGGGTCGCCATTGCAGATGACGTCCTCGTTGACATTCAAGCCGCGACAGGGCTCAACGGCGCGTATTTTGATGAGCTGCACCCGACGCTGATAGTAGGCCTCGTCAGATTCGTTCGGGTCCTGGGCATAACCCGGCAATGGGCAATAAGGCCAGGGCTCATCGGTGATGTTTCCATCTCTGTTCTCGTCCAAACACTCACCTTGCGGTGGCTGGTAGGCGATGGCCCACCGTGCGGCTTCCTGGGCTGCATGTCTTACAGTGAGATAGCCCTGAATGAGCACTGCGCCGTCAATGACGCTGAGGAGAACCAGGAGCAGGAGAGGAAATATCAGGGCGAACTCCACTAATGTTTGACCCCGTAATTTCCGATATAACATCAGGCCTCCTTGTTTGACTGAGGCTTGAATTGAAACAAGCTAATCCGTATTATCGTAAAAAACGGATTTTGGTAACGCCCAATTGTCTAATGCTATTTTAACCTTAATTGAGGGAAATGTCAACAGTACTGAGGTAAGGGGGGCAGGACGGGGGCAAATGACTTCAAATTCTCACGAATTTTTCTGATGTCCCACCGCTTTTTATCCACGTGAGGCGCACTCAAAGGGGGCTGTACCGGCCACGTAGGCCGACACAGCCCCCTTGCGTCTGGGAAGTTGCGGAGCTTACTTCCAGAGCGTCACGCCCTTCAGCGTGGGCGTGCATGCGGCGCCGCTGCCGATGCCTTCCCCAGGGTTAATCTGCCCTTCGCCAACGACGGCATACTGGAAGGTGCCATTGATGGTGCCGTTGCTGCCCCCGCCGGCGCAGGAATCGATGCTGGCTGCCAGGAAGCCGACGATGTGGTAGTAGTTGCTGTTCACCCAGCCGATGGAGGGTTCCTGACCGGCGAAGGTGCTCTGCATGTCCGAACGGACGTAGACGTAGTCGAACAGGGGCAGATAGACGATCTGGTCCATGTGAGTGTCGCAGACGATGCGCCGGGTCACATCGCGGGTACCCGGATCGCCGGCGATGTAGTCGCCATCTGGATAGTAGGGCGGCAACCCGCCACGGGTGCCGGCAAAGAGGGGATGCGGACTGCCGGTTTCGGCCCACCCCTTCAGGTCGTCGTTGCTGAAGTTTTTGGCGATCGTGCGCTCCAGCGGCAAGCCCTGTCCCAGGAAGGCGGTGTTGTAGATGTAGTTGAAGTTCAACCAGCCGCGCTGCGAGTTGGAGGGCGGATCGCTGGGACAGTCCACGCCATCCCGCCGGCAGACGCTGCCATTACCCTCGAAGAGGGTGAACTCCATGTTGCCACTGCCGATGATGCTATCCACGCGCTGCACGGGGAAGCCGATGGGGAGGATGCCCCCGCCCGATTGCACCACCGGGCCGAACATGGCCGTGGCATTGCCGGCAGGCGCAATATTTTCCTGACCCACGACGCGCATGAAGGTGGTCGTGTCGGTGATCTGCGCGGTGACCTCGACCCCGGTGGTGCCGTTGGGCACACCCAGCCCCACACAGGCGTTGCTGAGCCGCGTGGCGTCTTTGTTGACGTACCAGGCCTCGATGTGGCCGGTGACGCCGTCATGCGTGACGCCGTTCTGCGTGCCATACTCCACGATTGCCTCGCAGACCAGGGTCTCCAGGTTGCTGCCGGCGGTGCAGCCGTCGCTGGCGAGCACCCGCGTGCCGGCCATCGCCATCGCGTCGGCGGCGTTCTGCACCTCGCGGCGCATCTGATAGAGCCGGCCTCCATCCAGCGCCAGGCCGATCACGGCTGCCAGGCCGATGATGGCGAAAACTACTAAAACTACTGCCTGTCCACGTTCGTCTTTCATTTTCCATCCTCCCATTCTGTGTAAAAAACTATACTTGCGTTGAAGATTGAGAATCAACTCTTGCCCCCCTATCCCTGGCCCCTCCCCCCGCGCAGGGCGCGGGGGGAAGGGGAACTTTTTTTTGTAGGGTTTTGCAGGCGGGCGTAGCCCGCCTGCAAAACCCTTATTTTTTCTCCCCCTCCCCAACGGCGCCGGCGCCGTTGGGGAGGGGGCTGGGGGAGGGGCAAAAGCTACAGCTCACAAAGGTTTATCCATCGCCGTCAAGCTACCTGGCGCCAGGCTGAACAATTACCTTGCCAGTTTCAAATGCTGGGTGACTCTACCGGCAGCGTTTAGGGCGACGTGGCGATGATGGCATTGGTGGCCTGCGCCTGCAGAGTGACGGCGTTATCTCCAAAAAACGATTGCGCGACCGGCGTATAAAAGGTGAAGTCATAGCTCACGATGACGATCACAGGGGCGCCTGCTTGTAAGGATGCCGGTGGGACAAACGTCACGTCTCCTGGCTGGATAGTAATGAGGCCGGTGCTGGCGGCCGCGGCGCGCTGGCTGATGCCGGCAGCATCGTTGGGGCGCATGGCGGCATACGCGGCGCCCTCCTGCGCGGCGTCGTTCATGGTGACCATCGCATAATAAATGCGTCCGAAGTCCAACAGGCCGAGCAACATCAACAGCAGGACGGGTAACAGCAGGGCCATTTCCACGATACTTTGCCCGTTTTCTTTTCTGCGCATTGGGTTCCTCCTTCGAAAATGGCCCCGAATGAACACGAATTTCACGAATAAGATTAGAAATTCCTGGCCCCCGGGGCCGCTACGTCCTCAAACAGCGCGCTTCAGCGCGGTGGGCTCGTGTCGAACCCGTGAGCCGTCACAGCCTCTGCTCACGACTCACATTTTCCTCCCTGGATGATGTGCGCCAGCACCTGGCGTCTCCTGCGAAAATAAACACGTGCCCACGTTCACACTTTCACACCTTCGCACGTTTTCACGTCCTCATGGGTTGAGCATGAGCCCCGTGACCGCGTCTATGGTCACCTGCATCGCGGCGGTGGGGTCGAAAGCGCTGACGACCCAGCGATCACCTGCCTCCGTGGGCCTTAACTGCAGCTGGACTATGGCGTTCTCGTGCGTCTTGAGAAAGTCCTCGCCGCCGGCCGCCCGGAACGTGAGCCAGGCCGATTCGACCGTCGCTGTCGGCGGGAAAGCGGCCAGGCTGCGCGGCGGGGCGGGGACGTCGGTGGCCGGAATGTCGAAGAACTGCTCGCCGCGCACGGAAACAGTTTTGACTGCCTGTTGGCTGGGGGCGTAGTAGTAGTAAGTCCAGCTGACTGGCGGTGATTCGGTGGTAAGCCACTCGCCGGTAGGACGCCAGGAGGCCTCCGCCCGGATCAGCACGGCGTCGGCGGCCCACGTCTGCACCTTGAGGCGCGCCGTCTCTTCCGCCGCGGCCATGTCAATGGGTGGCGCCAGGCCGGTCCACAACACGGCCTGCGTGTCCGCCTCCGGCGCTCCCGGGCCGGCGACCTGGGGCAGGCGTCCGTTGAGCGCGCCCCACACGAGCGCTACCCCCACCAGCAGGAGCAGCAGCAGCGCGATGGCGTAGAGCATCCAACGTTCGTGGTTCATTGGTTAGCCTCTCAACGTCAGCGGCAGATAGATTTTTTCACGCGGAATGGGTCCCTGCCGGTAGAAAACGTCGTAGTTGTACGCAAAATCAGGGCCGGTATATTCTTCCCAGGCCAGGTGCAGCTTCCCGGCGGCTGTAAGTTTGAGGACGGGGAAGAGCGAGAGATGCAGAGGGGTTTCTGAAGCATTAGTGATGTGGGTATCCCATGTCTTCCCCCCGTTTTTGCTGCAGCGCATGAGAATTTCCTCATAGCCCGGCGTTTCCGGCTGAGGGCGAAAACCGTGCCAGGCCACGCATAGCATAGCCCCTTGTGCATCCATACTGATGGTGGACCAGGTGGGGCGATAGGTATTTACCTGTACCGGGTCTGGGTCGAGGCGTATGCCATTTGGCTGCGTCAGGGGCGGCTCCCACTGCTCATTTTCGAGGCGACGATAGTTGATGTACTGCAGAATGATGACGTTATTGCCGATCACCTGATACTCCTGTTCGACCCATGTTACATGGACACGATCGGCGCCGTCCACGGTGACTTTGGGACGCACGCCATTTTTGTCAAAGGGGGAGAGAAGTGTCAACGGGGCCCAGTCAAAGCGTTCGGTCGTCGCATTCCACACGCCCCGGCTGTAGAAAACGCGGTAGATGTCTCCTTCTCCCAGTGTGCCTTTTTGCTCCCACACCAGGTGAACCGTCCCCTTATCTTGGCTCAGGGCCGCATGGGGATACCAGATGCCGCCATGCGATTGGCCAATAGCCTGCCCATGGGTGATAATGAGGGTCGGCGCTATCCATTGGGCATCGGCAAAACGCCGATAGGTGTAGTAGAGATCGGCTTTGGAGAAATCATTTCCGCTTTGGGCAGAAGCAAAGAACATGTGCAGCCGATCTGTCCCTACCAGTAAGCGGGGAGCTGTGTAGCCATAGGTGGGAGTGAAGACGGTTTTGCTGAGGGACGTGCTCAGATCCCTTTCTATGATGGTGCCGGGGTAGGGGAACTTCCCCTGTACCCACACCGCCAGTAATTGATCGCCGTTGTAGGCCAGTGCTGGCGCCCACGTATCTTGATTGCCTGTCAAAATGCTGAGGCTTTCAGTCGGCGTGTTGATTCCGTATTTTATGAAGATGCCTTTGGTGGAAGCGGGTTGTCCGCTGGCCCAGGCCACGGCTACTCGTTGATTTGCTCCCAGGGCCAGAGCGGGCTGGCGGATATCGGCGATATTTGAAAGATTGGCGTTGGCAGAGGCGCCGTCCTCTCCCCACCCCCTATCCGCTGCAGAGACTGCCGGGGCGCAAAGCAGGGCGATGGCCACCACTCCCCAAAATGTTAGTTTTGTCTTATGGAGCATTTTAATCCACGCTTGTCAGGTTGAGGTCAACTCCTAGCCGCAGCTCGCCGGATTGGAGTGCATTGACGATGTTTTGGCCCCGATAGAGGGCATTGGCCATTCGCACTTGTCCAATGACTACATAATCTCCTGGCGGGAGCTCGGCTTCGTAATGGCCATCACTCGGCGGTCCGGAAGGGGGGACATAGATGTAGGAGAATCCGGACCATCGCAGACGTCCTTCGGTATCATAGATATAGATATTAACCGGACTCTTGGGCACGCCATCAATATACGTGGTGCCCCGAATGCGTCCTAATGGCCCCGGAGTGACGGCCGGCGTCGGGGTGGGCGTGGGCACCGGGTTCTCTTGCGTCACGGTGACGGCGAGCGGCGTGCTGAGGTTGTTGATCTCGCTGTACTCGCGGATCTGATTCCACGTGTCGGCGAGCGCGGTGAGCGTGTGCACGCCGGTCGTCGTGAAGCCTGGGTCCACCCACATGGTGAAGTCAATGCTCGCGCCGGCCGGCAGGCCATTGACGGCGATGTAGTCCACGCTGGTGTCGGCGAGAGGGTCTGGGTGGATTTTGTCGTAGAGGTCCACCCAGAACAGGGAGGGGATGTCTGCGCCGCCCTGATTCTTCACCTGCACGAAAAAGTTGATCTTGCGGTAAGTCCCCAGGGGCGGGGTGCTGGCCAGCTCCAGGTTGCTGACCACAAGGTCCGGCACGGGGCAGGGGCAGGTGAATGGCGTCGTGGCCAGGCCAACCCGGGTGTCGCTTTCGTCTTTTTTCGACCACGCTGCCGCTTTCACCGTGTGTGGTACATAGGCGGCGACATTGGAGACCGTAATGGTCCGGTCAAAATTCGAGGCGTTTTCTTTCTGCTGTTCATTGATGACGCGGGTGGTATCGAAGTAGATGACAAGATAATTGTCGGCAGGCCAGTTATGCACGTGCACGATGATGGTTTGGTTGCCCGCCGGTCCGCAGGTAGGCTCCAGGGTGATGTAAAAACTGGTGGGCAGCGGTGTGGCGGTGGGCGTCGGCGTCGGCGTCGGCGTTCCGCCCTGGACGACGGTCGAATCCTGCCGGCCGTAGCCCTGAACGATCAGCGTCATGCCGGCTTCCAGGGCTGGCAGGTTATCAAAGAGGAAGGTGCCGTCTGCCGCGACGGTGACGGAGCGTTGCAGACCGGTCTGGACGATCCGCAGGGTCACGATCTCGCCCGGCTGCGCTGTCCCTTGCACCACGGTGGCCCCCATCATCACCGGCTCCTGGATGACGATGGCGGCAATGGGAACGGGGGTGGCCGTGGGAACGGGAGTGTACGTCGGCGTGGGCGAGGGGCCGGGCGTGGGTGTGGCGGTGGGCGTGGGGGTCTCCGTGGGTGTCGGGGAGGGGGCGACGCACGGGACGTTGAAGTCCGCGAAGACCTGCACATCGGAGCTCCGTCCTTCGACCGTGACGGTGTGGGCGCCTGCCGTCACGTTGTTGACCTCGATGGTCAGCGTGAAGCTGGGGTCAATGGCGGTGTTGTTCAGCACCTTAGTGCTGTCGAAGTACACATTCACCCGGCTGTCATTCTCCCAATTCGCGCCGGTGATGGTAATGGTTTGATCGCCCTCGGGTCCGCAGGTCGGATTAAGGGAGATCTCTTCGGTGGGCGTCTCGCCATCTCCGTCTCCATCTCCGCCTCCATCGTCCCCTGGCGGCGGCACGGTTGGTGGGGGATCAATGACCAGCCCCACATTCTGGATCGTGCGCGAGGCCGTGTTCTCCAACACGAGCGGCCCGATGAAGGGGTCGAACAGCGGCGTCAGCGCCTCAACGTCGTATTGCACCTGGACGTTCACCCGTGAAATGCCGGCGACCACTTCTGCCGGATCGGTGGTCGTGCCGGTGTCGGGGCCGGAATCGTACCAGACCCAGATGTCTACCTCGTCGGTTGGCACCAGGGCAATGAACTCCTGCGCCCGCGCGCTGATACCGCCGTAGTTGCGTGGGCTGGTCACGCCATAACGGGCGCCTTCCCGCGCGGCGTTGAACAGGTTGCTGTAGATGAAGAGCACCCGTCCAAACTCGAAAATCCCCAACAGGATCAGCAGGAGCAGGGGCAGAATCAGCGCAAATTCCACCAACCCCTGCCCCGATTTTTCACGTTTTTTTATCCGGTTGAACATACAGTTCCCTCTTGTTGCTCGTGTCATTGCTCATGCCACTAAGGGCCCCTAAGCGCATTTGCACCGGGGCCTTTTAACCATTTTCTGTCTATATAATCGCATAAAGATAAAGCTGGTAACGTCATATTTGGTGTTGGGAAGGACAGCGTTTTACCAGCGGGCGTTCTAAGCTTTTTCCAAAAGCAATTTGCTGCTACATTTGACCGTCACTGGACGGCAAGTTAAATCGTTTTATAATAGGAGGACTACTGCTAGATGAGCTATCTAAATGGGTCCTCAAGTACAAGAATTCGACGAAAGCGCTCTTATTCAGCGTGCGAAGACCGGCGACCGGGTTGCCCAGGGCCAGTTGTACGAACACTACGTGGATGCAGTGTATCGCTACATGCTGTATCGTACCGGGAATCACCAGACTGCTGAAGATCTGACCGCCGAAGTGTTTTCGCAAATGTTGACGGCGATCGAGCGTTATGAAGACCGGGGCGTGCCTTTCGGCGTGTGGTTGTTTCGTATCGCGCGCGCTCGTCTGGTAGATCATTGGCGCTTGAACAAACGGCAGCAGGATCAGGTCATTAATTTCTCCGACGATGTTGAAGAATTTTTGATCGGTACTGAGGCGCCTGATTTGAGGCATGAATACGCTGACCTGATTCAAGCATTGGGATACCTTACAGCTGCAGAACGGGAGCTCATATTATTACGCTTTGCCTCTGGTATGAATAATCAAGACATCGCCATGGTGGTCCATAGCAATCCTAATGCGGTGAAGAGTATGATGTATCGTGCGTTGCGCAAGTTACGCGGGATTTTAAGTAACCAGGAACAGTTTTATAACGACGTTGAAGATGATGATGAATGAGCACCGACGAATTTGATCCTGCCATCGCGGAAGTTGTTTCACGCCTTGAAAAGCTGGGACAACCCGCTCTGTCCGCCACTGCCCGGCAGCGCATCTGGCAAAAAGCGCGTGGTCAGGCTGGCGCCGCGGCCGTGATGCCTGTCCCACGGTCACGCCGAACGCTGGCTTTCTGGCGTGTGCTGACGGGCGTGCTTGTCGCTTTCATCCTGATGTTTGCGTGGACGGTGTGGGTTGCAGCGCAAAGCCTGCCTGGCGATGCACTTTATCCCCTTGCACGCGGGCTTGAAACAGCTCGACTTGCACTTGCTCCTGCCGCGCAACGTGCGTCTTTGGAATTGCAGTTTTTAGACCGTCGCGCTACCGAAATTCGGGCATTGGTGGAGCTTGGACGCCCTGTCCCTCCGGAAATCATCGCCGAGATTGTGGGAGGGATTGAACAGCTGGTTAGTGATCCGGATGCCTGGGGAGGAGAAGCGGTGGTTGCTGCCTGTATGGCGCGGCAGGAAGAGACGTTAGCGCTTGTAGTCGCCCGCTATCCTGAGTATGACACGGCTGCAAGCGCCCTTGAGATTGTTAGAATGGCCCAGCGTAATTTGCACACCGATCCGCTTTCCCCCACTCCTGAGGAGGAGTACCCGACGCCGCCGGGTCAGGGTGGCACGCCACCAGGACAGGAGGACAAAGACATCACGCCGCCGGGTCAGGGTGGCACGCCACCAGGACAGGAGGACAAAGACACCACACCGCCAGGTCAGGGTGGCACGCCACCAGGACAGGAGGACAAAGACACCACGCCTCCGGGTCAGGGTGGCACGCCACCAGGACAGGAGGACAAAGACACCACGCCTCCGGGTCAGGGTGGCACGCCACCAGGACAGGAGGACAAAGACACCACACCGCCAGGTCAGGGTGGCACACCACCAGGACAGGAGGACAAAGACACCACGCCGCCGGGTCAGGACGGCACACCACCAGGACAGGAGGACAAAGACACCACGCCTCCGGGTCAGGGAGAAGATCCGCCTCCAGGACAAGGCGGCACCCCCCCAGGGCAGCAAAAGAAGGATTAGCAGCCACGGGCATGGAAGTAATTATCGTCACCTTGAAATGCGGATAGCTATGCTGTCCGCATTTTTGTTGGCAGGCGATGTCTGCCGTGAATATAATTTTCCGCCGGGGTGCTTTGTGAGAAAGATATCCCTTCTCACTCTTCGAAGAGAAGTGACTGATCACGAAGGTGAGCGTGGATCTTTTTTTGAAAATTGTCCTATTCTGAGATATGTAAACTATAATTGCGGGTTTTAACCTGGCCATAATTGTGTTATAATGGTAATATTAAAGTTTCATAGCAACCGATGGTGGCATGTCCGAAAACAACGTTGCGATGAGCGCCGTACAGGCGCGTCTCGATTACACCTTCCAACGTCCGGAGCTGTTGACTCTGGCGTTGACGCATCCCTCGTATGCTCATGAGCACCCTGAGGAAGGCGGCGAGGAGCATCACAATCAGCGCCTGGAGTTCCTCGGCGATGCGGTGCTGGATTTCCTCGTGGCTGCCTGGCTTTTTGAGCAGCACCCCGATTTTTCCGAAGGCCCGTTGACCCGCTTGCGGGCGACGTTGGTCTGCACGGCGTCGCTGGCGCGGCTGGCAGTGGACCTCGGCGTGGACGCGGCCCTGCGGCTCGGACATGGCGAGGAGGAGAGCGGCGGGGGGAAGCGTCCCGCCAATCTCTGCGATGCGCTGGAAGCCCTGGTGGGAGCGCTGTATCTCGATGGCGGTCTGGAGAGCGTGTGGACGCGCCTGGAGCCGTGGTTCGCGCGTGAGGCGGAAACCATCCTCGCGGCAGAATCCTACCTCGATGCTAAGTCGCGCTTCCAGGAATGGGTGCAGGCGGAGACCGGCATCACCCCGACCTATCGCATTGTCGGCGATAGCGGCCCCGATCACGCCAAGACTTTCATCGCCCAGGTGTTGTTGGGAGAGCGCGTGGTGGGCGAGGGGGTCGGATCGAGCAAGCGCGCGGCGGAACAGGCCGCGGCTCAGGCGGCGCTGGCGGCGCTGGGGGAGGGGTAACGGGAGATGGGTCATGGGGGGAAGGTGTGAAAGTGCGAACGTGGGCACGTGGGCACGTGAGTGATTCGCTGATTTGAGGGTAAGTCTATGATGCGTTTTGATCGTTTTACCGAGCGTGCACAGGAAGCTGCACGGCGCGCTGTGGAATTGATGACCCATTATGGTCATAGTCAGGTGGACGTCGAGCATCTCCTGCTGGCGTTGGTGAATCAGCCGGAGGGCCTGGTGCCGGAGCTGCTGACGGATTTGGGCGTGGAACCGGCATTGTTGGCGGAACAGCTCGATGGCATGTTGCGCGCGACCTCGCGCCCGGGCATCTACGGCGCGGGAGGACGGCAACAGGTGTTCAGCACCCCGCGCGTCAACCGCACGATCGAGCTCGCCGGCATCGAGGCCAGCCAGCTCAAGGACGAATACATCTCCACCGAACATCTGTTCCTGGCGATCCTGCAGGAACGCAACACCGCGGTGGCGCGGCTGCTGCAGGAGTTCAACCTCACCCGTGAACGTGCGCTGGAATCCCTGCAACGCCTGCGCGGCGGGCAGCACGTCACGCATCCGCAGGCAGAATCACAGTTCCGGGTGTTGGAAAAGTACAGCCGCGATCTGACCGCCATGGCGCGCGAGCAGCGGCTTGATCCCGTCATCGGGCGTGACGAAGAGATCACCCGGGTGATCCAGATCCTCGTTCGCCGCACTAAAAACAATCCCGTGCTCATCGGGGAGCCGGGTGTCGGCAAGACGGCGATCGTCGAGGGGTTGGCCCAGAAAATCGTGCACGATGACGTGCCCGAAATCCTCAAGGGCAAGCGGATCTTGCAGCTGGACCTGGGAGGCCTGGTTGCCGGGACCCGTTTCCGCGGCGAGTTCGAGGAGCGGCTCAAGAACATCTTAGAGGAAGTGCAGCATGCGCAGGGGGAAGTCATCCTCTTCATTGACGAACTGCACACCGTGGTGGGTGCCGGCAATGCGGCCGGCGCGCTGGATGCCTCTAACATGATCAAGCCGGCGCTCGCGCGCGGGGAACTGCAATGTGTCGGCGCGACGACGCTCGACGAATACCGCCAATACATCGAGCGCGACGGGGCGCTCGAACGTCGCTTCGCCCCGGTCTTCGTCGAGGAACCCTCGGTCGAGGACACCATCGAGATGCTGCGCGGCCTCGCCAGGCGCTACGAGGCGCATCACCGGGTGACCATCAGCGACAGCGCCCTGGTGGCGGCAGCGCAGCTTTCCCATCGCTACGTGACCGATCGCCATCTGCCGGACAAGGCGATTGATGTGATGGACGAGGCGGCTGCGCGTTTGCGGGTGCGCCTCTACACGCTGCCGCCCGATCTCAAGCGCCTGGAGGACGAGTTGCGGCGTCTCCGCGCGGAAGAGGAAGCGGCGGGCGCGGCGCGCGATTACGAGCGGGCTGCAGAGATCAAGGTGCAGCGGCTGCGGTTGGAACAGGCCTTTGAAAAGCAGCGCGGCGAATGGCTGGACACCCATCACCTCGATGAGACCGTGGAGGCCGCCGACATCGCGGCCGTCGTCTCCGCGTGGACGGGGATCCCTGTCTCCCAGGTCATGGAAAGCGAGGCGCAGAAGTTGCTGCGCATGGAAGAGGCCTTGGGGGAGCGCATCGTCGGGCAACAGGAAGCGCTCCATGCCATCGCGGATGCGATTCGTCGCGCCCGCGCCGGGCTGAAGGACCCGCGTCGCCCCATTGGCACTTTCCTGTTCCTGGGCGCGTCGGGCGTCGGGAAGACGGAGACGGCCAAGGCGCTGGCGGCTTTCCTCTTTGATGATGAGGACGCGCTGCTGCGGGTGGACATGAGCGAATACCGGGAGGCGCACACCGTCTCGCGGCTGTTTGGCGCGCCGCCGGGCTACGTGGGCTACGAGCAGGGCGGACAGCTCACCGAAGCGGTGCGGCGACGTCCCTATCAGGTCGTGCTCTTCGACGAGATCGAAAAGGCGCACGCCGACGTGTGGAACACTTTGTTGCAGATTCTCGATGAGGGGCGGCTGACTGACGGGCAGGGCCATGTGGTGGACTTCCGTCACACGCTCATCATCATGACCTCCAACGTGGGGACGGAAATGCTGCGGCGCGGCGGGGCGTTGGGATTTGTCCATGCCGGTGCGGCGGAAGAGGACAACGCGCGTCAGCGGGTGCTGGCCGCCTTGCGGCAGACCTTCCGCCCGGAATTCCTCAACCGGGTGGACGAGATCATCGTCTTTGGGCCGCTCACCCTGGAGGACATGGAGCGGATTGTCCATTTGCAGATGCAGGAAGTCGCGGCGCGGTTGCAGGAATATGGCTTGCGCGTGCGGCTCCTGCCGGCTGCCGCGCGGTGGCTGGCGCAGCAGGGCTATGATCCGCAATACGGCGCGCGTCCCCTGCGCCGGGCGATTCAGCGCTATGTTGAAAGCCCGCTGAGCCTCCGCATTCTGAGCGGCGATTTGGGCCCCGATACCCTGGTGGAAATTGATCTGGAGGGAGAGGAGCTGGTTTTCCGTCCTCAGGCCGCCGCGGTGACGATGGAGGCTCCTGTTGAGAAGATGACATAATACCGCAATGTTTTCCCGGGGGCCTCAAAAGTGATATTCTGCACCGGCAACAAGGCCTTTTCCCTCTGGTCATGTTGCCAAACTTGCGGTATGATGTATAACTAAAGCAGGCGCCTATCAGGGAGTCTGCAAGTGGTGTTACACTTCTATCCAAGGGGTGCACTTTTAAGGAGGTGGTGCAATCGCATAGGCGCAGAGATACATGAAGGGGTCCCATTTGGTTGTGAAGTTTCCAATCCTGTCGTTTGAAATCTGGAATCTGAAACTTTGAAATTCTGAAGGAGGAGTCCTATGTTGAAAAAATTTTGGGCTGTGTTGAGCCTGATGTTGATTGCCAGCATGGTGTTGGCCGCGTGTGGTGCTACGCCTACGGCTACGCCCACGCAAGAAGCGACGCAGCAGCCGACCCAGGAGCCCACGCCGACCCTCAAGGTGGGCATGGTCACTGACATGGGCGGCATTGACGATAAGTCCTTCAACGCGACGGCGTGGAAGGGCGTCGAGATGGCGATTGCGGACCTGGGGATTGACGGGTCGTACCTCGAGTCGCAGCAGCAGACGGATTACGCCACGAACATCACGCAGTACATCAACCAGGGAGCCAATCTCATCGTGACGGTGGGCTTCTTGCTGGCCGATGACACTGCCAAGTTCGCGGCGGAGAATCCTGACGTCAACTTCGCCATCGTGGACAACAGCTCGCTGGGCCCGAACGTGCGGGGTCTGACCTTCGCCACCGATCAAGCCGGGTTCCTGGCGGGGTACGTGGCGGCGGCCGCGACGAAGACAGGCAAGGTCGCCACCTTCGGCGGCATCAACATCCCGACGGTCACCATCTTCATGGTGGGCTTCGAGGCCGGTGTGAAGTACTACAACCAGCAGAAGGGTACGAACGTGCAGGTGCTGGGTTGGGACACGGCCAAGAACAACGGGGTGTTCGCGGGGAACTTCGAGTCCACGGATGACGGTCGCCGCATCGCGGAGGAGTTCATGTCCGAGGGTGCTGACATCGTCATGCCCGTGGCGGGCCCGGTGGGTCTGGGAAGCGCGCAGGCAGTGCAGGAGCATGGCAACGCCTGGGTCATCGGCGTGGACACCGACTGGACCATCAGCGCGGCGCAGTACAAGGACGTCGTGCTCACCAGCGTGATGAAGAAAATGGATGTGGCCGTTTACGACACCATCAAGATGGTGATGGACCCGAACTTCAAGGGGTTCAACGGCGAGAACTACGTGGGTACGCTGGCGAATAACGGCGTGGACATTGCTCCCGTGGCGGCTGGCGCTGTACCTGCCGATGTGCTCAAGGAAATTGAGACCATCAAGCAGGGCATCATTGACGGCAAGATTGACACGGGCTGGGACGCTTATCTGAAGGCCCTGGAGAGTCCAGAGCCCACGCCGACCCTCAAGGTAGGCATGGTCACCGACATGGGGGGCATTGACGATAAGTCCTTCAACGCGACGGCGTGGAAGGGCGTCGAGATGGCGATTGCGGACCTGGGGATTGACGGGTCGTACCTCGAGTCGCAGCAGCAGACGGATTACGCGACGAACATCACGCAGTACATCAACCAGGGAGCCAATCTCATCGTGACGGTGGGCTTCTTGCTGGCCGATGACACTGCCAAGTTCGCGGCGGAGAATCCTGACGTCAACTTCGCCATCGTGGACAACAGCTCGCTGGGCCCGAACGTGCGGGGTCTGACCTTCGCCACCGATCAAGCCGGGTTCCTGGCGGGGTACGTGGCGGCGGCCGCGACGAAGACAGGCAAGGTCGCCACCTTCGGCGGCATCAACATCCCGACGGTCACCATCTTCATGGTGGGCTTCGAGGCCGGTGTGAAGTACTACAACGAGCAGAAGGGCACGGACGTGCAGGTGCTGGGTTGGGACACGGCCAAGAACAACGGGGTGTTCGCGGGGAACTTCGAGTCCACGGATGACGGTCGCCGCATCGCGGAGGAGTTCATGTCCGAGGGCGCTGACATCGTCATGCCCGTGGCGGGCCCGGTGGGTCTGGGAAGCGCGCAGGCAGTGCAGGAGCATGGCAACGCCTGGGTCATCGGTGTGGACACCGACTGGACCATCAGCGCGGCGCAGTACAAGGACATCGTGCTCACCAGCGTGATGAAGAAGATGGACGTGGCCGTGTATGACACCATCAAGATGGTGATGGACCCGAACTTCAAGGGATTCAACGGCGAGAACTACGTGGGCACGCTGGCGAATGACGGCGTGGACATCGCTCCCGTGGCGGCTGGCGCTGTACCTGCCGATGTGCTCAAGGAAATTGAGACCATCAAGCAGGGCATCATTGACGGCAAGATTGACACGGGCTGGGACGCTTATCTGGCGAGCCTCCAGTAATCTGTGTGGGCCGAGGGCGGCGTTGCAGGGGCGACGCCGCCCTTTGCTCAGCTGGAGCATTTTCGGCTCTGGCCTGCCCGAAGACCGATGACCGTTCTGCTGTCCCCGGCCTTCGGGCGGCCGGGCAGGAAGGAACTTTGCCGCTGGGGGGTAGGGTGATGGGAGCGGGAGAACCCTGAGCGGCGCCGCATGATTTGACCCCCTGCCGTTGTGACGATCGGTGCGGCAAGTATCAGCTAGCCCGGCCATTACCCCCATCCCATCTCATTAGATCTGCTTCACACATTGCGTTTCGATCGCAGGAAAGGAGCAAACTGCATGCCCCCAGTTCTGGAATTAAAAGGCATTACCAAGCACTTCCCCGGAGTTCTGGCGAATGATCATATTGATCTGACGCTGAATGAAGGGGAAGTGCTCGCACTTCTGGGCGAGAATGGGGCCGGCAAAAGCACACTCATGAATGTGCTCTATGGCCTGTATGCGCCCGACGAGGGTGAAATCTGGGTTCGCGGGAAGAAAGTGGAGATTCACAGTCCCAATGACGCGATCGCCTTGGGCATCGGCATGGTGCATCAGCACTTCATGCTGGTGCCGGTGCTGACGGTGACCGAAAACGTCATGTTGGGGATGGAAAGCATTAAGAATGGGATTTTCCTGGATCGGGAGAGCGCCGCTAAGCGGGTCCGCGAAATCTCCGAACGCTACCACCTGGAATTGAACCCCGATGATTTGGTTGGCAATCTGCCCGTGGGCCTGCAACAACGGGTGGAAATCATCAAACTGCTGTACCGCAAAGCCGACATTCTGATCTTTGACGAGCCGACTGCCGTGCTCACGCCGCAAGAAGTCGAAGGCTTCTTCGAGATGGTACGGACGCTGATTGCGCAGGGCAAATCGGTGATCTTCATCTCGCATAAGCTAAAGGAAGTGCTGGCGCTCTCGAACCAGATTGCGGTGTTGCGGCGCGGCCAGCTGGTAGGCATGGCGGATCCCCATCAGACAGATGAACGCCATCTGGCCTCGTTGATGGTGGGTCGCGAGGTCATCCTCACCGTGCCGAAGGAGCCGGCGCAACCCCAGGAGGTCGTGCTTGCCGTCGAGGGGTTGAAGGTCATGGGCGACCGGGGCGAGATGGCGGTCAAAGGGATCGGTTTTGACATCCGCGCCGGCGAGATTGTGGGCGTTGCGGGCGTGCAGGGCAATGGTCAGACCGAGCTGGTCGAGGCGTTGACCGGCCTGCGCCGGGTGGTAGATGGCGTCATCACCGTCGTGGGGGCGAACGTCACTCACGCGACGCCGCGGCTCATCACCGAAACGGGCACGGCACATATTCCCGAAGATCGTCAGCGGGATGGGTTGGTGTTAGGCTATCCCATCGCTGATAATCTGATCCTGAACACGTATTATCTGCCGCCGGTGGCGAAGGGGCTGGCGCTGCAAGAGCCGGCGATCCGCGAACGCGCGGAGCGGCTGGTGAAGGAATATGATGTGCGCACGCCGAGCATTTTCACGCACGTTGGGAATCTGTCGGGCGGGAATCAGCAGAAAGTGATTGTCGCGCGGGAGTTGAGCCGCGACGTGAAGCTCGTCATCGCCTCGCAACCGACGCGCGGGTTGGACGTCGGCTCGATCGAGTACATTCACTCGCAGCTGGTGCAGAAACGCGATCAGGGCGCCGGCGTGCTGTTGGTCTCGGCGGAACTGGATGAGGTCCTCTCGTTGGCGGATCGCGTCATCGTGATGTTCGACGGGCGGATTATGGGCATTGTCCCCATTGCCACAGCAACCAAAGAGGAAATCGGGTTGTTGATGGCCGGCGTGCATGCACTTGCACAGGAGGCGGCGGGATGAGTGCGCAACAACCTCAAGCAAAACGCAGCTGGGCGGCGCCGCTAAAAGTCATCGGACGGAGCGTTGCCGTGCCGCTCCTGGCCGTGATCACGGCCTTGCTGATCGGCGCGTTGTTGATCGTCATCACCGATACCACCGTCATCACGGCTTTCGGTGAGAGTGTTGGCCAGGGATTCAAGCGCGCGTGGGAAGTGATTTCCGTTGCCTACGGGGCCTTTTTCTTTGGTGCTTTTGGCGATCTGTATCACTTCACGGAAACGTTGCGCATTGCGACGCCCTACATCTTCGCGGGGCTGGCCGTGGCCGTGGGTTTCCAGGGCGGGCTGTTCAACGTCGGCGCCGAAGGGCAATACTTCATCGGTGGCCTGACGTGTGTGTACGTGGGCTACAGCATCACCGGCCTGCCGTGGTTCATCCATTTGCCGCTGGCCTTGTTGGCGGGCGCGGCAGGCGGGGCCATCTGGGCCGGCATCGTGGGGTTGCTCAAGGCGAAGACGGGCGCCCATGAAGTCATCAACACGATCATGATGAACTATATTGCCTATCGCCTGGCGGAGTTCATGCTGGACGTGGGCGGCCCGATGGCGCGACCCGGTTATCGTCCGGTCAGTCCCGAGATCCAGCCGTCGGCGTATCTGCCGCAGTTCTTTCCCTCCCAACCCACCATTCGCTTCAACGTGGGCTTTTTCATCGCGCTGGCCGCGGCGGCGCTCATCTGGTGGTTGCTGTTCAAGACCACGCTGGGATACGAGATTCGCACCGTGGGGCAAAATCCACGGGCGGCGCGGTATGCCGGCATCAGCGTCCCGCGCACGATCTTCATCACGATGGCGCTGAGCGGCGCGTTGGCCGGTCTCGCGGCGCCAATGGACATTCTCGGCGTGATTCACTTCATGCCCAATGCTTTCGCTGCGGGGTACGGCTTTGACGCCATCGCGCTGGCCTTGCTGGGCAACAGCCATCCCGCCGGCGTGGTGGTGGCTTCCTTGCTGTTTGGCGCGCTGCGCGCGGGCGCATCGAACATGCAGGGCGTGGCGAAAATTCCCATTGACATCACCTCGATTCTCCAGGGGTTGATCATCGTCTTTATCGCCGCTCCGGCCATCATCCGGGCACTCTATCGCCTGCGGACGCCGGAAGAGGGCGAAGGGTTGATCACGACCCGGGGTTGGGGTCAGGTGTAGGAGGGAGCGACATGACAACCGATACACTGTTAAAACAGGAATTGCGCCGGGCGCGGACGATGGGGATTGTGTTTCTCGTGTTTGCCGTGGGGATTTTGCTGCTTTTTGTGCCAGGCACGACGGCGGGCCAGCGCACGACGTTCACTTTCCAGGCTTCCCGAGGGGAGGCGCTGGCGTTGCCGCCGTTGACCTTTGCGACGCTCACGGGGTTGTACGTGCTGGCGATCCTCACGGCTTTTTTGGGGGCGTGGCAAATCGCCAGGGGCTTCCGGAATCGCAATCTGGTGTTGGGCATCGTGGCGCTCTTGTTTGTGCTGGCGTTCCTTTCCTGGGCCGCCAGCGACAAATCCATGAACCTGACTGGGATGTTGCAATCCACTTTGTTGCGCGCTATCCCCATCATCCTGGCAGCGCTCAGCGGGGTCATGTGCGAGAAGAGCGGCGTGGTGAACATCGGCATCGAAGGGATGATGCTCTCCGGCGCCTTTCTGGCGGCGCTCCTCGGCAGCCTGACCGGCAGTCAGTGGGGTGGGTTGCTGGCGGCGCTGTTCGGCGGCGGTTTGATGGCGGCGTTGCTGGCGGTCCTGGCGATCAAATACAAGGTGAGCCAGGTGGTGGCGGGCACGGCGATCAACATTTTGGCGACGGGCATTACCAGCTACTTCAGTTCCCGTTACCTGCAGACCAATGCGGCGCTTAACAGCCCGCCCACGTTCAAACCGATCGCCATCCCGCTGCTTTCCAAGATTCCCATCATCGGGCCGACGCTCTTCAATCACACGCTGGTAGTCTATCTCACCCTGATTCTCGTGGTGGTGATCCATGTGATGCTTAACTACACACGCTGGGGCCTGCGCGTGCGTGCGGTCGGCGAACACCCCCGCGCGGCGGATACCCTCGGCATCAATGTGTTCAAGACGCGCTATATCAACGTCATCCTGGGCGGCATGGTCGCTGGTCTGGGCGGCGCCTACCTGGTGCTCAGTTCGGTGGCTCGCTTCGATGAGCTGATGACGGCTGGCAAGGGCTTCATCGGCCTCGCGGCCATGATTTTCGGTAACTGGACTCCCTTTGGCGCGTTGGGAGCGTCGCTCATCTTTGGTTTTGCCGATTCCTTGCAGACGAAACTGGCCATCCTGAGCGTGCCGATTCCTTCGCAGTTCTTGCTGATGGCGCCCTACCTGGTCACGATGATTGTCCTGGCGGGGGTGGTGGGGCAATCGCGCGCTCCAGCCGCCGATGGGCAGCCTTACGAGAAGGAGTGATCTAGCGCGGAGCGTAAGGCGCGTAATGCGTGATGCGTAAAGCGTAATGCGTAATGCGAGAAATCGGGCATTACGCATTACGTTTTTTGAAGGAGACGCCCTGTGCTGGCGCACATCATGCAAGCATGAAAATGTGCGGTCATAGTTCAGCCTGGCGTCAGGTAGCTCGACGGCGATGGATGAACCTTTGTGAGCTGTAGCTTTTGCCCCACCCCCTGCCCCTCCCCGACGGCGCATACGCCGTTGGGGAGGGGAGAAAAAATAAGTGGGCTTTGCAGGCGGGCTACGCCCGCCTGCAAAGCCCCACAAAAAAAGTTCCCCTTCCTCCCGCGCGCGGGGGGAAGGGGCCGGGGGATAGGGGGCAAAAGTTGATTCTCAATCTTCAGCAGTCGCCAGGAAATCTTGCATTTTTCAGTCAGTGGCGGTACCTTTGTCACGCAAGTGATTTTTTCCGCTGATTCGCTTTTTCGCTGATTCGCTGATTGCTGACCGCTGATCTCTATTCTTGAAGGAGTCCTGATGGAATCTGCCGCGTGGCCGGCTGAATTTGTAGCGCGCATGACGGGATGGTTGGGTGAGGCGTCCGACGCTTTCCTCACCGCTCTGGCGCGGCGTGACGTTGGCGTGCGGCTCAATCCCCTGCGGGGGGAGTTGGAGCAGCTGCGTGCGCGCCTTCCCTGGAACGTCGCGCCGGTCCCCTGGTGCCCCGAAGGGCTGTGGCTGCAGGAAGAGGAAGCCCCGGTTGGCACGCACCCCTATCATACCGCGGGCGTCTATTACATCCAGGATCCTACGGCGATGGCGGCGGGCGTGCTGCTTGATCCGCAGCCGGGCGAGTGGGTGCTGGACCTCGCTGCGGCGCCGGGGGGCAAGGCGACACATCTGGCAGCGCGGATGGAAAATCAGGGCGTCCTCATCGCTAATGAGGTGAACCGGCGGCGCACCTCGGTGCTGGCGATGAATCTGGAACGGCTGGGGGTGACCCATGCGATGATCTTCAACGAGACGCCGGAGCGGCTCGCGGCGCGCTGGAGCGGCCTTTTCGATGCGGTGCTCGTGGATGCCCCCTGTTCTGGCGAAGGGACGTTCTGCCGGGATTCGGCGGCGGTGCGCGATTGGAGCCTCGCTACGGTGCAGGGGAACGCGCATCGTCAACGGGGCATCATGGAGCAGGCCGCGTTGCTGGTCCGGCCGGGGGGACGCTTGCTTTACGGCACGTGCACGTTCGCGCCGGAGGAAGATGAGGGCGTCATCGCCGCTTTCCTCGACGCGCACGCGGATTTCGAGCTGGCGCCGTTGCCGGCGCTCCCCGGACTGCAGGGCGGGCACCCCGAATGGATTGGCGCCCCGGAGGCCGTGCGCGGCGTCGGCCGCTTTTGGCCTCACACCGGCCCGGGGCATGGCCATTTCTACGCGCTTCTGCGGCGGCGCGGCGAGCCGGGGGACAATCTGCCGGAGCGCTGGAGGGGGACCGCGATCCCGGGGCGGATCTTGCAGCTCTACCGGCCCGTCCTGCGAGAGACGCTGACGTTCGAGCCGCCCGAAGCGGGCCTGTATCTGGATGAGAACGATGACATTTATGTGACCCCGCTTGATCCCAAACTGTGGGCTGGACTGCACGTGCTGCGTCCCGGCTGGTGGATCGCCTCGCAGCGGCATGGCAAAGTCACCCCCAACCATGCCCTGGCGATGGCGCTGCATCCCGAAGACGCCCAGGAGGTCTGCGATCTCGCCGTTGCCGATCCCCTCGTCGAGCAATTCCTCCGTGGCAGCTTCTGGGAGGATGACGGCCCGGCGGGTTTTGTGCTGGTGACGGTGGATGGTTTCCCCCTGGGCTGGGCGAAGCGCGGCGACGGGCGGTTGCGCAGCCGTTATCCCCTGCATCTGCGGCGCTGAGCTGCGGCGATCCCCTCCCCGAAGCTGGCTTTGACGCCGCCGTCATTTGTGCTATAGTTGAATCGTCATCCTCGCGCTATTTTTGGTGAAGGGCAACGTAAGCTCTCAGAGCAGTGAGGGAAGAATAATCGGCAGAGGTAAATGGCCCGCTATGCTCGCGTGTAGCGGGTTTTACTTTGCTTATTTTTTGAGTGGGATACCGCCGATGTGGAGCGGTTCAAGGAGTCATTGTGTTAGCGGATACAGTTTCGGCCGTTGATATCGAAGCTCGTGTGCCGGCGCTGCCGGTTTCTGAAGTCTATGCGGCGTTGCAGAGCCGCCCGGAGGGATTGGCCTCGGCGGAAGCGGCGGAACGCCTGCAGCAGTGGGGGCCCAATGCCATCCGTGAGATCAAAGGCACGCCGCTCTATCTGCGGCTGTTGGGCAATTTCACCCATCTCATGGCGCTCTTGTTGTGGGGGGGAGGGATCGTGGCGCTCGTGGCGCGGATGCCGCAGCTGGCGATCGCCATCTGGCTCGTCAACCTCATCAACGGCGCGTTCAGCTTTTGGCAGGAATACCGCGCGGAACAGGCGACCGAGGCCCTCAAGCAGCTGATCCCGCATCATGTGCGGGTGTTGCGGGATGGACAGGAGCAGAAAATCCTCGCCGAGGAGCTCGTCCCTGGGGATGTGATGCTCCTCGCCGAAGGGGATCGCGTCTCGGCGGATGGCCGGCTGGTGCAGGAGGCGGAGCTGCGGGTGGATCAAAGCACCCTGAGCGGCGAGTCGCACCCTGTTCGCAAGACCAGCGATCCCTCGTTGCGCTCCGACCTGGGGTACACGGAACGGCCCAATCTGGTCTTTGCAGGCACCAGCGTGGCGGCAGGAGTGGGCAAGGCCGTCGTCTTCCGTACCGGGATGCGCACGGAGTTCGGCAAGATCGCGCATCTCACCCAGACGGTAAAAGAGGAGCTCAGCCCCCTGCAGCGGGAAATGGCCCGCGCGACCAAAGTGGTCACCGTCATCGCGGTGGGTGTCGGCGTGCTCTTCTTTGGGCTGGCCATGGCCTTCACCGGGCTGACCCTCGCCGAGGGCTTCATTTTTGCGCTGGGGATGATTGTGGCCTTTGTGCCCGAGGGGATGTTGCCGTTGGTGACGCTCTCGCTGGCGATGGGCACGCAGCGGATGGCGCAGCGTCACGCGCTGGTCAAGCGCCTCTCGGCGGTGGAGACGCTCGGCTGTACGTCGGTGATTTGCACGGACAAGACCGGCACCCTCACCCAAAACGAGATGACCGTCTCTGATCTCTGGGTGGGCGGACGGCGCATCGCGGTCACCGGCGTCGGTTACGCGCCGGAGGGCCAGCTGCTGGAGGGTGGTCGTCCCGTGGCGGCGACCGGTGAGATCGCGGAAGTGCTGCGGGCTGCGGCGTTGTGTAACAATGCCCGGCTCCTGCCGCCCAATGGCGAGAGCCCCCGCTGGAACATTCTCGGTGATCCGACAGAGGCGGCGTTGCTGGTCGCGGCGCGGAAGGGCGGGCTGGATCTCGAGGCCGAACGGGGGGCATTGCCGCGCCTGCGCGAATTCCCCTTCGAGTCGCGGCGCAAGCGGATGAGCACCTTGCATCAGCGCGGGCGCGAGCGGGTGGTGTTCGTCAAAGGCGCGCCCAAAGAGGTGCTGGCGTTGTGCACGCAGGTACGTTGGGGGGGCGAGACCCTGCCTCTGGACGCGGCGCGACAAACGGAAATCATGAATGCCAATGACGAGTATGCCCGCGCCGGCTTGCGAGTGCTTGCCGTGGCCACCCGCCTCTTGCCGTCTGTGGAGCGTCGCCGCGGCGCTTTGACGCAGTACACGGAAGCCGACGTGGAGGGCGAGCTCACATTCCTGGGACTGATGGCCATGATGGACCCGCCACGCCCAGAAGTCACGGCGGCGGTGTCTACCTGTCATGAGGCGGGTATCCGCATCGTGATGATCACCGGCGATTATGGCCTGACGGCGGAATCCATCGCTCGCCGCATCGGCATTGTGCAGGGCGAGCATCCGCGAGTTGTCACCGGGACCGACCTGGATACAATGAGTGATACGGACTTGCAGGCGGCGTTGGCGGAGGAAGTGCTCTTCGCGCGGGTGGCCCCCGAACATAAACTGCGGGTGGTCAGTGCGCTGCAGGCTTTAGGGCACATCGTAGCGGTGACCGGCGACGGTGTCAACGATGCGCCGGCCCTCAAGAAGGCCGACATCGGTGTGGCGATGGGCCTCACCGGCACGGACGTGGCGAAAGAAGCGGCCGATATGATTTTGACGGACGACAACTTCGCCTCCATCGTCAGCGCGGTGGAAGAGGGACGCGGCGTCTACGTCAACATCAAGAAATTCCTGAGCTACATCTTCACCAGCAACATGCCGGAGGCCGTGCCCTTTATCCTGTATGTGATGAGCCGGACGCGGATCCCGTTGGGGCTGACGGTCATGCAGATCCTGTCCATTGACCTGGGCACCGACATGGTGCCGGCGTTGGCTTTGGGCGCGGAGCCGCCCGAGGCGGGTCTGATGCAGCGTCCGCCGCGCAATTTGAAGGAGCATGTGATCACGCCGGCGCTGCTGCTGCGCTCCTATGGCTGGCTCGGCTTGCTCCAAAGCCTGGCGACAATGGCGGCTTTTTACTATCATTACTGGATCAATGGTTATTGGGGGCAATGGCTCGATTTACCCGTTTCCGGTCCGCTCTATCACGCCGCGACGGCGATGGCCCTGGCGGCAGTGGTCACGACGCAGATCGGCAACCTGTTTGCGCAGCGAACGGAGCAGCGCTCTTTCTTCCGCACACCGCTCTTCAACAATCGGTTGCTGTGGATTGGTATCGCGACGGAGCTGACGTTGGCGTTGCTGCTCATCTATGTGCCCTTCTTGCAGCGTATCTTTGGAACGGCCGGCTTCCCCTTGGAACAATGGGGATTCCTGTTCGCTTTGGCGCCGCTGTTGCTGCTGGCGGACGAGCTGCGGAAAGCGCTGGTCCGTCACCGGGCAAGGACACGGACATCATGAGTTACGCTGGATGGGCTTGCTGAAGGAGGCAAGACATGAAATTTATCATCATCGGCTGTGGCAGAATTGGGGCGCTGTTGGCGCGGACGTTGACCCTGCGAGGTCATACGGTCACCGTCGTGGATCGGGACCCTACTGCCTTTGAGCGCCTCGGCTCCGGTTTCAAGGGGCGAACGGTCGTGGGGGTGGCCTTCGATCGGGACACGTTGGTGGAGGCGGGCATCGGGCGGGCCGATGGCGTGGCCCTCACGACCGCCAGCGATGAGGCGAACATCACCGCCGGACGGTTGGCGTCGCAGGTCTTCCGTGTGCCCCGCGTCGTCGCGCGCGTTTACGATCCCCGCAAGGCGGAAATTTACCGCCGCCTGGGACTGCAGACCGTCTCGCCGGTCATCTGGGGCGTCAATCGTATCGCCGACCTGCTGTGCTATTCCGATTTGGATGTCGTGTATAGTGTGGGGGGTGGGCAGGTGGATGTGGTCGTGGTCGAAGCCTCGCCGCTGCTCGTGGGACGCACGGTGCGGGAGGTGACCGTCTCGGGCGAGTTGGTGGTCATCGCCATCACCCGAGGTGGCCATACTTTTTTGCCCACCCTCGGCGCTGTGTTCCAGGAGGGTGACGAGCTCCATCTCGCGGTGTTGGCGACTGCCAAAGAGCGGGCCCGCAGCCTGTTGGGCTTGCCATAAGGAGGCCATCATGGTCATGCAAGTGCTCATTGTGGGAGGGGGGAAGGTGGGGACCTATCTGGCGTCCCTGCTGCTGGAGGAGCATTATCACGTGCGCCTGATCGAGCTGCGCGAGGAAGAGCTCCAGCGGTTGCGTCGCGAGCTCCCCGCCGAGACGGTCATCCATGGGAATGGGACCGAGCCGGACACGCTGGAGGCGGCAGGGATCGCGACGGCGGATGTGATAGCGGCGGTCACCGGCTCCGACGAAGTCAACCTGGTCATCACCAACCTGGCGCGTTTCGAGTACGACGTCCCGCGCACGATTGCCCGCGTCAACAATCCCAAAAACGCCTGGATGTTCACACCGGCAATGGGAGTGGACGTGGCCTTGAATCAGGCGGACTTGATGGGGCGGCTCATTGCCGAGGAGATGTCCCTCGGGGACATGATGACGTTGCTGAAGCTGCGCAAGGGGCAATTCTCCTTGATTGAGGAGCGGATCGCGCCCGAATCGCCCGCGGCAGGCAAGCCGGTCAGCGAGCTGCGCCTGCCGGAGCAGTGCTCGCTGGTCGCAGTGATCCGTAAGGGGGAATTGCTTATCCCGCGCGGCGACCTGGTGCTGCGTCCCGCAGATGAGGTGTTGGCGCTGGTGCACGCTTCGAGCCTGGACGCTTTTGCCCGGCAATTGTGAACAGCGCCTCGAGGGGGAATCAAGAGCTGACCTTACGTAAGGCTCTAAACTGTGACCGTTGAGAGTGTTGCACGTGCCAAGAAGGGGGATGGCGAAATTGTATTGAGTGCTTTTCTGTAAAGATCACTGGCATGCGTTGAACTCAGTGATAACGCCGTTCATTCAACCAGAGTTTGAGACGCAGACTCTGGTGTGAGCCGCAGAAGTTATAGAGACAGCCTTATGAGGTACATACTGGCCGCCAAGAGGGCCGCCGTGTGCGCCAGGTGGCGAGTGCGGTGGACGAGGGGGCGCTGTGTCGACGGGAGGTGGCGTTCGGCCGTCCAATGAAATTGGGACCAAACAATTCAGCTGGGTCTTGCATTTTTACCTCCAACTGTAAAATGGAGTTAGTGTGCCTGGAACGGCGGATTTGTCAATCCGGTAGGGCTTCCGACGGTTAAGTGAAGTTCTACCCTCAATGCCAAAGCGGGTCAAAATCACATCTTGCAGCAACGCGGTAGTCCAGCATCCACAATCGTGACCCGCCATCTCGGGACCCTGGTCAATTATGGCACATAACTCCTGTTTCTGGGATTGGGTCAATTTCGGCGGGCGACTACTGGGACGCCAATAGTGGAGGCTGTTCAAGCCGTGTAAGATAAGGGCCTTGACATAGTTGTACACACTTTGCTGGTTCAACTGCAAGGTCGCCATTACTTCTGATGCCGCCTTACCTTCGCTCACATACAGGAGCGCGTGAATCCGTTTGAGCAAGCGCAAGTGGCCGCGCCGGTACGCTTGATGCAACTGCAGGAGCCATTGTTCCCGTAACGTGTTAGACGGCGTCAGGCGTAGGCGCGTGATCTGGGTCTCCAAACCAGGTTTTTGCGCCAGGGAAACGCGGCGGTTCCGCGCCGTTGCCCATTATAACGCTTCCCTAAATGTCTTTCTGAAGGTCTATATTTCTGAGGAGAGGGCAATGAAACGTACTGTAACTGCAGCATCTTGGTTGTTTCTTGCGGTCGTGTTTCTGATCTGGGCTGTGCCTGGATTAGCTCAAGTACAGAAACCGCCGATGCTTTATGTTCTCGATACACCTGTGGCACAGGGAGCTGAGGGGGTGATGCACGTAGCCGTAGTTGATCCTAATACGGGTAAGGGCATGTCGGGATTAGAAGGCAGTTTCGAAGTCAATGTGGCTGGTGCATCTGTCGTCCCTCAGGTGGAAGCCGAGGTTGCGGGGGTTGCAGTCGCCATTGTGATTGATCGAGGAGGGATCTCGCGTCCAGGTGATCCCCGGCTTGAACATGCCCTTGGGCTGGCAGAGCAGCTGTTACAGCAACTGCATGTGGATGGCGGCCCGAATGCTGATCTGGTCTCTTTCATCGGTATCGCCGAATTGGACAAGCCCGAGAACTGGAGCCTGGCGGGTTTTACAGACTATGATCCCCAGCTGATTCGCAATGAGTTTGAAGCCATCCGAGGACAAGTCGTTAACGGCGTCACCCCCCTATTTAATGGAATAGACCAGGCTGTGGAATGGATGATCCATGATGCAGGTGTCAGCGAAACGGATACCATAGGGCAGGATGAACTCGACCGTCGGCGTCGTGTGATTGTCGTATTTTCGGATGGCATAGATAACAAGTTTAGCGATCGGGCACATCAACTGACCTTAATCCAGAAATGCCGAGAAAATGATATCGTTCTCTACACCGTGAGGCTGGAACATCCTGGACGAACCACGGGTTCCGCAACCTTGGAGGTACTGGCTTCTGAGACCTACGGTCGCTTCGAGCGGCATCTGGCCACGGATGATGCAATGCATGCCAAAGTTTTGAGCATGTTTTCCGACCTGGTCACACAACGCAATGCGTATCGGCTCACGTTTCCCTTTCGTAACCCGAAAGGGTCTTATGATGTCACTTTGAAGGTGACGGATGCAGTACTCGGCAGTGCTCAGGCACAGACGCGAATCTCCTCCGTCCTTCAACTGCCGCAGATTGCGATGACGGCACCTCAAAATGGATTGCTGGTGACAGTGCCCTATACCGGCACTCAGGATTCAGGCGGCGGCTACCTCCCCACGACCGTGTCATTCCAAACCGCATTGAGTTTTCCTGATGGTGTGACGCGCGAACTTCCCCGCGTGCGTTATTATGCTGACTCACAATTGGTGGGCGAGAGCACTGCTGCTCCAGATTTTGCATTTGTTTGGGATGTCAGCCAATTGGCCGTCGCTGCTACAGAACTTCAAACTCGCACATACACCTTTACCGCCGAAGCAATGGATTCTTTCTTGGACCAACGTATCACCTCGGAACCGGTTTATGTGACGGTGGTCTGGCAGCCGATGCCGCCGCCGACCGTGAGCGAGAGCGCTTTGACCTGGCTGCAGGTTAACTGGTGGTTGTTGCTGATTCTCGTTGGTTTATTGGTCGGGCTTGTAGTTCTTTTCATACTCAATGCGCGGATGAAGGGTGAACTGGGACGCAAACTCCGCACCAGCACCACTGGCGTGCTGAAAGGGATGACACGTCCTCTCTCGACGTTATCCGCTCCAGCACAAGGCAAATTGGTGATTATCCAGGGTGCTGGCCTGGGTAAGGAATTTCGCTTATCGGGACAGGTTACTAAAGTGGGGCGGGATCCACAATTCTGTGATTTCGCGCTTTATGATGAATATGTTTCTAATCCGCATTTCGGGATGGTTCAGAATAGGTTAACACTTTCACGATCTCATAAGCTTGCCACGAGCGGCTACTTCAGGGATAATAGCAGGCATCCACTTTCACCTATGACAGGAGGTTGCGATGGCCGAGTACCGTGTTCCCGAATTCACCTCAGAGCAACGGCTTAATGCGGCGCTGCAGATGCTCATGCCTTTCCCC